>Ga0182030_10022515_pt1 | contig 11720 bp, 9 predicted proteins | sample 812S3MmetaG_FD_121299 | JGI IMG/M metagenome (GOLD analysis project Ga0182030, IMG submission 121299) | Permafrost microbial communities from Stordalen Mire, Sweden - 812S3M metaG (Illumina Assembly) | ecosystem: Environmental > Terrestrial > Soil > Wetlands > Permafrost | place: Sweden... | reverse complement strand
CTTGCGCGGCGCCTGGATATCACAGCGCTCCTGCCGCGTCGCTTTCTGACTCTTTCGTATGGTGAGCGGCGGCTGGTGCTGCTCGCGCGTGCCCTGGCGAGCAGGCCGCGACTGCTGCTGATGGACGAACTGCTCAATGGGCTGGATGCCGCGCGACACGCGAACGCACTGCGCTTCCTCGCCGCCACGCGCCGTTCACGACTGCCGTGGATCCTGTCCGTGCATCGCCCCCAGGATGTGCCGGCGAGCGCTTCCCACGCCCTGATACTGGAAGAGGGCCGCATTGCCTATCGCGGCCCGATCGCCCGGGCGCCGCTGGCCAAATGGTTCGCCGGCGCGACGGGCCTGCCGATCGCCGGTGCCACGGCGCGCGCCGCAAACCTGCGCAAGGCCCGGTCGCAGCGCGCGGGCGCGCAGCCGCGCATGCTGGTGCGCCTCACGAACGCGAACGTCTATCTCGATGAGCATCGCGCGCTCAGCGGCATCACGCTGACCGTCCATCAGGGCGAATGCTGGGTGGTGCATGGGCACAACGGCTCGGGCAAGTCGACGTTCATCCGCACGCTTTACGGCGATCACGGCGTGGCCGCGGGCGGCCGCATCGAGCGCGCCGGCATCGTTTCGGGTGTGCCGCTGGAGATCTTCAAGCGCACCGTGGGGCTGGTCGCACCGCACCTGCAGGCCGACCATCCGCGGGAGCTGACCGTTGCCGAAGTGGTGCAGTCCGGTCGCCATGCGAGTATCGGTCTGGTGGACGCCCCGAGTGCGGCCGACCGGGCGGCGGCGGACGCCGCACTTGCCTTCTTCGGCATGGACGGGTTCGCGACCCGGCGTCTCGAGGAACTCTCGTATGGACAGATGCGCCGCGTCCTGTTCGCCCGGGCCTGGGCAGGCAAGCCGCCGCTGCTGCTGCTGGACGAGCCATACTCCGGCGTGGATGCGCCGACACGTCGTGCCCTGATACGCCACCTGGACGAACTCGTCGCCGCGGGAACCACGGTGGTCATCGCCACGCATAATCGTGAGGAATGGCCGGTCGGTACGACCCATGAGCTGGCGTTGTCCAAGGGCAGCCCGGTATGGTGTGGTCCCATACGATGACGCCATTGCCCCAAACTGCTGCGCCCGAGCGGGCGCCCTCGCTGCGCGCGCTGTTCGTGGTGTCGATGATCGATGTGCTGGGCTTTGGCGTGCTGATTCCTCTGGTGCCATACATGGCGCAGCGATTCGGCGCCGGGCCCAGTGTGACCACGGCCATCCTCGGCAGCTACTCGCTGTGCCAGTTGCTCGCCGCACCCGTCTGGGGGCGATTGAGCGACCGTTACGGTCGGCGACCGATCCTCATGAGCAGCCTTCTGGGGGCGTGCCTGTCGTATGTGATCCTGGGGTTTGCAGACAGTCTGTGGATGCTGCTGGCGGCACGCATGCTGGCAGGTTTCATGGCGGGCAATCTTGCCGCGGCATTCGCCTACGCCTCGGATGTAAGCACCCCTGCGACGCGGGCGAAGTCGATGGGCATGGTGGGCGCGGCCATCGGCATCGGCTTCATGCTGGGGATGCCGATCGGCGGCGTCCTGGCCGGCAACCAGGCGCAGAGCGCGAATTTTGTGTGGCCGGCCGTGGCATCGGCCGCCTTGAGTCTGTTCGCGCTGGCGCTGGTGAGGTTCCGTCTGCCGGAGAGCCGCGGGCGGCAGGTGGGATCGGCGCCGGCGCCGACGTTGCGCGAAGGTCCGCTGACGCTGCTGCGGCAGCGACCGGGCCTGCGGCTGGTCGCATCGGCCGCGCTGCTGGTCACCACGGCGCAGGGGATCCTGGAGTCGATCTTCGCGCTCTGGGCGCTGCACCGCTTCGGCGCGGGTCCGCGCACCATCGGTTTTGCGCTGTTCGGCGCGGCGCTGGTGGCGGTCATCATGCAGGGCGGGCTGGTGCGGGTCCTGGTCCCGCGCATCGGTGAACGACGGCTGGCGCAGGCGGGCATCCTGTCCTACGTCGTGGGACTGCTGCTGGTGGCACTCGCCGGCGACAGCCTGATGGCTGCGGCGGTGGGGCTGTTGTTCTGCGGCGCCGGCATGGGCGCGTTCAGTCCCAGCGCCTCCGCGCTCGCATCGCGGCAGTCGCATGGCGGCAACCGGGGTGCCGTCATGGGAACCTATCAGGCTGCGACCAGTCTTGCGCGCGTGATCGGCCCGTTTGTCGCGGGACCTGTTTACGCCTTTTGGGGCGCGAACTCGCCGTTCATCGCGGCAGCGTGCATCACCGCGCCCGCCGCATTGCTGATCTGGCGATCACACGACGCAGGCACCGCGGACGCGGAGTCAGCGACGGGCTGAGCCTACAGGTTGATCTGGGTCGCGAAGATTGCGGTGGCCTGGCCGACGATCCATACGCCGGCCACTGCCTCGTCCCGAAACTCCAGTTCGATTTCGACACGCCCGGGCCGGTTGACGTGATGACCCTGGGCGCCGGCGAAGTTCACCCGTTCAGCCGTCGGTCCGAGCAATCGATGCCGCGCGAGATAGACACCCAGCATCCCGTGCGCGTTGCCGCTCACCGGATCCTCCGCAATGCCCAATGCCGGACAGAACATCCGCGACTCGATGAGCACGTCGGGCAGCTCCGGCGCGAGCGTGAACACGAAAAAGCCCTGGGCTCCCAGCTGGGCAGACAGCGTCGTCAGACGCGAGACATCCGGCTTCAACTGCCGCAGCTGCTCCGCGCCGCGCACACCCACCATGAGGCGGGCGCTGCTTGAGCCCACGACCTGCACCGGGCAACGCGGATCAAGATCGGCAGACGCCAGCGCCAGGGCGTCCATTACCGCCAGCCGTTCACGATCGTTGATCTCGCGGCCCAGCGCCGGTGCGCTTTGCCGTATCGCGATACGGCGCTGCGCATCGCTGCCGCGGATGTCCACCTCGACGATGCCCCCGCGGGATTTCTGGCGCAGGCGCCGTGTGCCGTGGGTGGCAGCGGCCGAGAGCACGTAGTGTGCAGCCACGCTCGCATGACCCACGAAGGCAGCTTCGGTGCGCGGCGTGAAGAACCGGACCCGCAGGTCGTGGTCGGCGCCGTCGGCCTTGAGGACGAAGGCGGTGTCGGCATTGTTGAGTTCGCGTGCGATCGCCAGCATCTCGGCGTCGGTCAGTGCATCCGCTTCCAGTACGACTCCGGCGGGGTTGCCAGTGAATTTGATAAGGGTGAAGGCGTCGACCTGGTGGACCTGAATGGTGCGCGGCATGCTTCGGCTGCTCCTGTTAGCGCAGGGCATGGTTAATGCGGTGCTGACGCGCATTGTATGCCCTTCCAGCGCAAATCCGTGCTTGCAAAGGGCCCCACAGTCACTAACATATGCACCTAGAACCTTGGGGTGGCTTTTTCCCGACGGCCGTGGTGGCCCGGAGTCGAAAGCCTGAGACGCAGGATGGTCCTGCGAACCCGTTGAACCTGATCCGGATAATGCCGGCGTAGGGAGCAGGTGTGAATACTCGCGCGCTAGCCGCATTTCTTGCGTTTTTCCTGTCCGTTGTGCCGATCGCCAGGTCCGCGCATGCCGATGAGCCTGCCGACACCTCCGGCAATGCCTTGCAGGAGGTGGTTGTCTCGGCGACGCTACTGCGGGATGAGCCGGTCCAGTTGGTACCCGCCAGCATCACGGTGCTTGACTCCGCAACGCTCAAGGCCGCTGGGGAGCAACATTTCGAGGACGTGATCGGCATGGTGCCGAACCTGAACTGGTCGGGCGATACGAACCGGCCGCGATACTTCCAGATCCGCGGCATCGGCGAACTCGACGAATACCAGGGTGCCCCGAATTCTTCCGTGGGATTCCTGATCGATGACGTCGACTTCAGCGGCATCGGTACCGTCGGCACATTATTTGATATGGATCACATCGAAGTGTTGCGTGGCCCGCAGGGCATCCGTTACGGGGCGAATGCGCTGGGCGGACTCATCGCCATGCAGAGCGCGGCGCCGGCCGACGAGTTCGGCGCCCGCGTGGAGCTAAGTGGTGGCGACTATGACACCCGTTCCTACGGCGCAATGGTCACCGGTCCGGTCACGGCCCTCGATTCGGCCTTCCGGATCGCGGTACAGCAGTATTCCAGCGACGGTTTCTATCACAACGAATACCTCGATCGCGACAGCACCGATGGCAACGATGAGCTCACCCTGCGCGCCCGCTGGCGGTTCCAGCCCTCGGATGACCTGCGCATGGATCTGACGGTGTTCGATATCCGCATCAATGACGGCTACGACGCCTGGGATCTGGCCAACAATCGCATCACGCAGAGCGACCAGCCAGGCCAGGATGCCCAGGATTCCGCCGCCGGGTCCCTGAAGGTCACGTATGCCGCGCTCGGCCCCACGACGCTGACTTTCATCGGCACGTTCGCCAATTCCCACATCCGGTATTCGTACGATTCGGACTTCGGCAATCCCGTGCTGTGGGCACCGTACACCTACCAGTACACGGACTCGCAGGTGCGCGAGCGACGCACGCATAGTCTGGAGGTACGCCTGGCAAATACCAGTCCGGCGGCCGTGAACTGGTTGGTGGGCGTCTACCAGCTTGACCTCTGGGAGAGCCTCGCCGGCACCGAACCGGGCGTGTACACGGATCCGTTCGACGCGGAAATGGATTCCGAATCCCTCCTTGTGACGGACAGTCATTTTCATTCCACCAACACCGCAATTTTCGCTGCGCTCGATGGCCCGCTCGGTCAGCGCTGGCACTGGAACTTCGGCGCGCGGGCCGAGCGCTACTCGGCCGACTATCACGATGTGAGCAACGACCTGGATGCTCCGGACCCGCTCACTCATGCCTTCGCGCCCGTCAATAACCTCTGGGGCGGCAATGCGTCATTGGAGTACCAGCTGGTGCCCGGTCAGAATCTGTACGCGAGCGTGGGACGTGGCTACAAGGCCGGCGGCTTCAACCTGGGGTCGGGTCTGCCGGCGAACCAGATCGTGTTTCAGCCCGAATCCGACGTCAATTTCGAAACCGGCTACAAAGCTGATCTGTTTGCGCACCGGCTGCGCGTCGATGCGGACGTGTTCTACACGAAGCGCAAGGACCTGCAGCTTCAGACCGGAGAGCAGCTGGATCCCACCAATCCGAATGACTTCGTGCTCTACAACATGAACGTTCCCAGCGGCCGCAACTACGGTGTCGAGTCGGACCTCGCCTGGACGCCGGTGGACCTGATCGAGCTGGGCGCCTCGGTGGGGACACTCAATTCGAGCTACCACGGCCTGACACTCGACGGCGAGGTGCTGCCGGATCGTGCGCTACCGCATGCGCCCAGCTGGCAAGGATCGCTGTCGGGCACGCTGCACGCGCGCGGCGGTGTGTACCTGCGCGCCGATCTGACCGGGCGCGGCAGCTTCTATTATGACTTGCCCGCGCTTGACCCCTATACCAGCCATGCCTACGTGCTGCTGAACCTGAAGGCCGGCGTGATCCGTGAGCGCTGGTCGGCGGATATCTGGGTGCGCAATGTCACGGATCGCAATTACGCCGTTCGCGGCTTCTACTTCGCTGATGTGCCGCCGAACTTTCCCAACCAGCAGTTCGTACAGCTGGGCCCGCCACGCCAGGTGGGTGCCACCGTGTCGTACTCGTTCAAATGATCCTCAGGAGTGCCGCCGCATGGACATCGCTGTTGAACTGAGCCTGTATCCGCTGGAGCAGGACCGCGTGCCGAAGATCAAGGATTTCATTGACCGGCTGAATACCGTGAGCGGAGTGCGGGTGATCACCAACAGTCTCAGCACCCAGGTGGTGGGTCCGTTTGACCTGGTGTTCGCGGCACTGACACGTGAGATCCGGAACACGTTCGACCACGTCGACAAGTCGGTCGTGGTGATGAAGATCATCGGGCCTTTGACCGACTCCGGCCTTATCAAATGACGGACGCGATCGTCGCCGCGTTACGGGCGATGTCCATTGCCGAAGTGATCACGGTGATCCTCGGCGTGGTGTACCTGGTGCTGGCCGTCAGGCGCAGCCGCTGGTGCTGGGTGGCCGGCGGCATCAGCTCGGCCATCCTGATCTGGCTCTCGGCGCAGAAGGCGCTGCCCATGCAGGCCTGGCTCAATGTGTACTACGTGATCGTGTCGTTCTACGGTTTCTGGCGCTGGAGCGACGCCGAGGTGCCGCGTCCGGCGGTGACGCTGCTGCCGCTGCGCTGGCATGTGGTGGACGTTGCCGCGGTGCTCCTGGTCAGCGTGCTCACGGCGCAGTACCTGGAGCGCGAGACCCAGGCCGCGTGGCCGTACCTGGACTCGCTCACGACCTGGGGGAGTCTCTTCACGACCTGGCTCGTGGCACGCGTCAAACTGGAGAACTGGGCGTACTGGTTTGTGATTGATGCGGTGGAAGCTTTCCTGTTCTATGAACAGAAGCTCTATCTGGTGGGTCTCATGACCACGGCGACACTGGTGGTCATCATCATCGGACATCGCTCCTGGTGGCGGACCTGGCGGCTGCAGGGCAGCACCGCGGCGGCGGTTGCCGCATGAGTCCCAAGGACAACCCCGCCTGGCGCGAGGCGCTGGCGCAGGTTCCGGGTTCGTCACGAGACGTTGTGGTGACGCCGCTGGTGGGAGGAACCGCCAACGCCACCTTTCGCGTTGTGACGGTGGCGGGTGCCTTTGTCGTGCGGTTGCACGAGCCCTACACCGCCGATCTCGGTGTGGACCGCCGCCGCGAGGCGGTGTTGCACGCCGCTGCGGCCGCTGCCGGCCTCGCCAGCCGGGTTATCGCTGTGGATCCCGAGGGGCGCTATCTGGTCAGCGAATTCCTGGACGGATCGCCGTGGCAGGTCGCGGATCTCGAGGATCAGGCGCGACTCTGGGAGTTGGCGCAGACCTTGTACCAGCTGCACTGCCTGCCCGCGCCTGCTGTGCCACCGCTGGATCTTGCGGCCCTGCTGGATCGCCACGTCGCAAGCATTGCCGTGCTGGACCCCGACGCCGGGCCGGCGCTTGCGCCGCAGGTCGCGCAAGCCCGGGACATCCTGGCCCGGCAGGCCGACGCGGGACGCGCTGCATGCATCGTGCATGGCGACCCGGCACATTCGAACCTGATCGGCACGCGTCCGCTGCGCCTCATCGACTGGGAGTACGCTGCGGTGGGCGACCCATTGGCGGACCTCGCATGTCTGCTGGCCTACTACCCTCAGGTCCTGCCGCACGGCACGCTGCTCCTGCAGGGCTGTGGGCTCGTCGGCTCCGTCACGGTTGCCACACTCGAGAATCTGGCCGGCGTCTACCGCCTGGCTTCGGATCTGTGGTACCGCCGCCTGGAACTTGCCCGCCGCCACCCGCCCCCGGCACACTAGCCGCTTTGGCCTAGAGATTTCCCGGAGCGGATTCATGCCTTTGCTGCGAGTGGTTGATCGGGACGGAGTCGAACATCAGGTTGAAGCGAAGACTGGCCTTAAGGTCATGGAGACGCTGCGTGACCTGGAATACGGGGTGGCGGCAATCTGTGGTGGCATGTGCTCATGCGCCACCTGTCATGTCTACGTGGATCCGGAGTGGGTGGGGAAGCTGCCGGCTGCGATGTCCGATGAGCGAGAACTGCTGGCCGACCTGGCGCACCGCGAGCCGAACTCGCGCCTGTCCTGCCAGATCGAGTTCACCGACGCGCTGGCAGGGTTGCGCGTGACGGTCGCCCCAGACGAATGAGCTGGGTACTGACGCTGCTGTTCGTGGCGGGTGCGGTCTTGCTCGGCCGCATCTACTACGGCCTCCGGAAGATGAGGGAAAGGACCGAGAAGGACTGGGATGCCAGGCTGATCGAGCGGCTGCGGGCCGCCGGGACTGACCCCTTCCAGCCTCACGAAGTCGATTTCTTCATGGCCGTGCCTTCGGAAGCCGCCGGTCGCACCATGGCCGCGATCCTCGAAGCCGAAGGCTATCAGGTTGATGTGAAGGCCGCGCCGGATAACCCCGGCGATCATCCCTTCAGCCTGCATTTCAGCAAGGCGATGCGGTTGTCGGTGCCGGGAATGCGGGAACTGACGGCCCGCTTCCAGGCGCTCGCCAAGGAACACGGCGGCCATTACGACGGCTGGTCCGCGGAGGTCGTGCCGATGGGCACGAAGCCTTCGATATAACCTAACGTTTTTCGGTCTGGCGCCGCACGGCCTCGGCGGCGGCGGCAATGGCGGCCGGATCGCCGAGGTAACGGCTGGAAAGTGGCGCAAGCTTTGCGTCAAGTTCGTAAAGCAGCGGCACGCCCGTCGGGATATTCAGCTCGACGATGTCGGCCTCGGAACGGTTGTCCAGCATCTTCACCATGGCGCGCAGGCTGTTGCCGTGCGCCGTGACCAGGACATTGCGACCCGCCGTGAGCTCCGGAGCGATGCGCTGCGTCCAGAAGGGCAGCACCCGGCCTAAGGTGTCCTTCAGGGACTCCGTGGCCGGCAGCAGCGACGGATCGACAGAGCGATAACGGGGATCGTGTCGCGGATGGCGCGGATCATCCAGCGACAGTGCGGGCGGCGGAATGTCGTAGCTGCGGCGCCAGATCTTCACCTGCGCCTCGCCGTGCTTCGCCACCGTCTGGGCCTTGTTGAGCCCCTGCAGGGCGCCGTAGTGCCGTTCGTTGAGTCGCCAGCTGCGCTCCACGGGTACCCACATGCGGTCGGTCTCATCCAGGATGAACCACAGCGTGCGGATGGCGCGCTTCAGCACCGACGTGAAGGCGATATCGATGGTCAGGTTCTCTTTCAGAAGCTGCTCGCCGGCGCTGCGCGCTTCCACGCGTCCAGCTTCCGAAAGGTCCACATCGTGCCAGCCGGTGAACAGGTTTTCGACATTCCAGATGCTCTGGCCATGGCGGACGAGGATGAGTTTTCCAGGCACGTGATCGGGCCTCCGGCCAGATTGAGTCAATGTTTTTGTACTGTACCGCAGAGCAGCCGCGGCCGTCAGCCGCTTACACCGTGAGCCGGCGCAGGGTCTCGATGCCGACAGAGAGCGTGGCAAAGTCCGCGGCGCCCGCGGTGCGCATGTCGGCCTGCATGCGTTCCCATTGCGCCAGATCACGGGCGTTCGCGCTGAGCCAGACGTCGATACGCGCTTGAGGGCCACCGCGACCGGTGTGCGCCAGTGCCTTCTGCGTGAGCACGCGATGCGATTGATACAGGCTTTCGCGCAGGCCCGTCCGGGCGACGGCCTGCCAGTTGCCGTCGATCTGCAGCGCTTCCACCTGGTCGTGAATCCAGTCCAGGCCCAGGCGGGCGCCCAAGCCGAAGTACACCTGTGCGGCATCGTTGACTGGCACCTTCGCGGCCAGGGCCAGTTCGACGATGTCCAGAGCACAGTCCTGCGCGCCCAGCAGCGCCAGCCGCTTCGCCAGCGCGTGGGGAACGCGGGCGCTGGTGTAACGCGCAAGCACCGCCTGGTAGTTGCTGCGCCATTGGCCCGCGAGCGCTTCGGCAAGATGGGCGGTGAGGGTGCGGACGGTGCCGCGCAGCTCGCCGACCGCCGCATCGATGGACAGGTTCTGGCGATGCAATAGCAGCCAGTCGGTCAGATGCCGCAGCAGGCGGCTGATCTCGTCCAGCATCGTGTACTGAACCTGGGCCGGAACCCGGTTGTCGAGGGCTTCGATCTGTGTCCACAGCTCGCGCGTCTCGAACACCTCGCGGGCGGCAGTGTAGGCACGCGCCACGCGGTCGGGCGACGCGCCGGTCTCCTCCTGAGCGCGACTGACGAAGGCCGGCCCCATCCTGTTCACGACACTGTTGGTGGTCGCCGTGGCAATGATTTCCCGGCGCAGACGGTGTTTGCTGATGGTACGCGCGAACCGGCTGCGCACTGCCTCGGGAAAGTACCGCTCCAGTTCCTGCGACAGGTACGGATCCTCCGGCACATCAGACTGCACCAGATGGTGGCTGAGCCAGATCTTGCTGTAGGCCAGCAGCACGGCGAGTTCCGGGCGGGTCAGACCCTGCGACTGTTTGCGGCGTTCGGCGATCGCCTCGTCATCCGGCAGAAATTCAAGGCGGCGGTTCAGATCGCCACTGTGCTCCAGCTGCCGCATCAGGTGTTGATGCTCCGGCAGCTGCGCGACGGCCTGCGCTTCGAGAGTGCTCAGGGCCTGGCTCTGCAGGTAGTTGTTGCGCAGGACCAGCGCTGCGACGTCACCGGTCATACGCGTCAGTAGGCGATCCCGCTCTTTCAGTTGCAGCTTGCCGGCGCGCACCAGGGGATTGAGCAGGATCTTCAGGTTCACCTCGACATCCGAGGTATTGACGCCTGCGGAATTGTCGATGAAGTCCGTGTTCAGCCGGCCGCCCTTCAAGGCGTATTCGATGCGACCCTGCTGCGACAGGCCCAGATTGCCGCCCTCGCCAACGACTTTGGCGCGCACCTCCGCGCCATTTACGCGCAACGCATCGTTGCTGCGATCGCCGATCTGGGCATTGCTTTCGGTCGTGGCCTTCACGTAGGTGCCAATGCCACCGTTCCACAGCAGATCCACCGGCATCGTCAGAATGGCGCGGATGACTTCCAGCGGTGTGGCACTCGCGGAAGTGAGGCCCAGCAGTTCGCGCACCTGGGAGGACAGTGCAAGCGACTTGGCGCCGCGCGCAAATACGCCGCCGCCGCGCGAGAGCAGTTTTCGCGAATAGTCCTCCCAGGAGGAGCTGGGCAGGGCGAACAGGCGCTCGCGTTCGGCGCAGCTTGCTTCCGGGTCCGGTGTCGGATCGAGGAAGATATGCCGGTGGTCGAAGGCGGCGACCAGGCGGATATGCTTTGACAGCAGCATCCCGTTGCCAAAGACGTCACCGGACATGTCACCGATGCCGCAGACCGTGAAGTCCTCGGCCTGGATGTCCCGCCCGAGTTCGCGGAAGTGACGTTTCACCGATTCCCAGGCGCCACGCGCGGTGATGCCCATCTTCTTGTGGTCATAACCGGCGGAGCCGCCGGAGGCGAAGGCATCGCCCAGCCAGAAGGAGTACTCGGCGGATATCGCATTGGCGATGTCAGAGAAGCTGGCCGTGCCCTTGTCGGCGGCGACCACCAGGTAGGGATCATCCGGATCACGCCGTGTCACCTGCCGCGGCGGCACAACCTGCTGATTGCCGATGTTGTCAGTGATGTCGAGCAGCCCGCGCATGAAGGTCTGGTAGCAGCGGATACCTTCGCGCTGCCGCTCCTGCGGCGTTGTCGCCTGCGGGCGCTTGACGACGAAGCCGCCCTTGGCGCCCATCGGCACGATGACCGTGTTCTTGACGTTCTGGGCCTTCATCAGCCCCAGCACTTCGGTGCGGAAGTCCTCGCGACGGTCGGACCAGCGGATGCCGCCGCGCGCCACGAGTGCCATGCGCAGGTGGATGGCTTCGACCTCGGGGCTGTAAACGAAGACTTCGAACAGCGGCCGCGGCAGCGGCAGCTCCGGAATCGCATGCGAGTCAAGCTTGAATGACAGGCAGGGCCGGAAGTCGCCGTCGACGGTCTGCCAGAAGTTGGTCCGGACGATGGCGCGGATCACGTGCAGGAAAGCACGCAGGATCCGGTCCGCATCCAGACTCGTCACCGCCTCCAGGTCGCGCGCGATGGCGTCTTCCAGGGGTTGGGTTCTGGCGCGCGCTGCGTCGGACCGGGTCGGATTCAGCTGTCGGTCGAAGAGCTGGAAGAGCTTGAGCGCAAGGCGCGGATTTGCCTGCAGCACGCGCTCCATGTACGCCTGGCTGAAG
>Ga0182030_10022514_pt1 | contig 11720 bp, 12 predicted proteins | sample 812S3MmetaG_FD_121299 | JGI IMG/M metagenome (GOLD analysis project Ga0182030, IMG submission 121299) | Permafrost microbial communities from Stordalen Mire, Sweden - 812S3M metaG (Illumina Assembly) | ecosystem: Environmental > Terrestrial > Soil > Wetlands > Permafrost | place: Sweden... | reverse complement strand
TTCATCGCGCGGCGGAATGACACGCGGCGTTCGAGTTGCAACGCGATGTTCTCCGCGACCAACTGCGCGTCGAGTTCAGGCTGCTTGATCTCGACGATGTCCACGTAAACTTCCTTGCCGGTCTTCTTGGACAACTCTTCTTTAAGCTTGTCGATTTCTGAGCCTTTGCGACCGATAACCACCCCCGGACGCGCCGTCATGATGGTGACGCGGCAGCGGTTCGTGGCGCGCTCGATCAAGATGCGCGGCACCGAGGCGGTTTCTAACTTCTTCTTGAGCAGGTCGCGGATCTGGCGGTCTTCCGTGAGCAGCTTGCTAAATTCTTTTTTGTCGGCGTACCACTTCGAGCGCCAGTCTTTGTTGACTGCGACGCGGAAACCGATTGGATTGGTTTTTTGACCCATACAATAATTATTCGTCCGACAAAGTGATCTTGATGTGGCAACGGCGTTTGAGGATCGGACCCGCCGAGCCGCGCGCCTTGGGTTGAAAACGTTTCAGCGTCGTGGCCGTGCCAGCAACCGCTTCCTTGATGCGCAGCGTTTCCGGGCGCAATTTGTTGTTGTTTTCCGCGTTGGCGATGGCGGAATGGAGCGTCTTGGCGACGAAACGCGCACCCTTGCGCGGCACGATCGCGAGAATCTGCTCGGCTTCCAACGCGCCCAGACCCTGGATCTGGCGCACGACCTCGCGCATTTTCTGCGCGGACATCGGGATATTCTTGGTGATGGCGAAAACTTCCATAAAAACTATTTGGCTTCCGCCTTCGCGGTGTGGGCGCCGTGTTTCTTGAACGTGCGCGTCAGGGAAAATTCACCCAAACGGTGACCGACCATGTTTTCCGTCACGAACACGGGGTTAAAAACTTTGCCGTTGTGAACGGTGAACGTCAGGCCGACAAAATCGGGCGTGATCATCGAACGGCGCGACCAGGTCTTGATCGGCGTCTTCTGATTGGCCGCTTTCGCTTTCACGATCTTCTCCATCAGGTGTCCGTCAATAAACGGACCTTTTTTTATCGAGCGTCCCATAAATTATTTGTTTTTCATCGGCAGACCATTGCGTTGAACAATGATGAAACGGTTTGAAGCCTTGTATTTCGGGCGCGTCTTGCCGCCTTTGGCCACCTTGCCCCACGGCGACACCAACTGCTGCCAGCCGCCACCGCCCTTGGATTTGCCCTGACCGCCGCCGTTCGGATGGTCAACCGGGTTGCGCGCCACACCACGGGTGATGCCGCGATGACCGCGATGACGTGTGCGACCAGCTTTTCCGAGAACTACGTTTTCGTGTTCCGTGTTACCAACCTGGCCAATCGTCGCATAACACTCTTCGTTGATGCGGCGAATTTCACCTGAGGGCAAACGCACTTGAGCAAAGCCTTCGTCGCGCGACATCAAAGTCGCCGCGCCACCCGCCGAACGAACCATCTGCGCACCCTTGCCCGGAATCAGTTCGATATTGTGAATGGAAAGACCAACTGGAATCGCTTTAAGCGGAAGGCAATTACCAACGATGGCCGCAGCCGCCGGACCACTGGAAAGTTTGACACCAACGGAAACGCCAACCGGCGCGATGATGTATCGCTTATCGCCGTCCGTGTATTCGAGCAATGCCAGACGAGCGGAGCGCATCGGATCATATTCAATCGCGATGACCGTCGCTTCCACGCCAACCTTGTTGCGCTTGAAATCCACGAGGCGGACCTTCTGCTTGTGACCGCCGCCGATGCCGCGCGCCGTGACGCGACCAAAATGGTTGCGACCGCCGGTTTTTTTGCGGGTGTAAACCAGCGACTTCTCCGGCTTGGTTTTCGTGATGCCGGTGTAATCCGCGATCGTAAGGTATCGCGTGGACGGCGTCAGCGGTCTAAATGTTTTAACTGGCATAAAAATGCGTGCTTACAATGCTAACAAAAGTTTTTTTACAGCAACTCTTTGAAGTCAGCTGGCCATCAATCCTGTCCCTGTTGGGATCAGTTATCGGTCCGCAAACAATGCTGTCCGTTCGTTCTTTTCAGCGCGAAGGGACGCAGACAATATCAAATACACATTCAGATGCAATAGTTTTTTTAAATTATTTTTGGATGTTTGAATCCGTCGGCTGAATTTATTGGCAAATCGCATAATCCCACTGCAAACAAAAAGTGAAAAACGCGGAATCCCACCGGCTTTACCGGCTCGAGATTCCGCGTATCTAATTTTGGATATAATTTATTTCCCGCAGCAGTTCTTGAATTTCTTGCCGCTACCGCAGGTGCAAGGATCGTTGCGGCCGACTTTCGGCCCGGTGATTTTCGGTTTGGCCTTGGCCTGCGCTTCGGCCGCATTGGCGGCCTCGCTGACCACGTCACTGGCTTTCTTGGCCGGCTGATTGCCGCCGCCGGTGCCCGTGCTGGTGCCGCCGAACGCGCTGGTCGGCGTGTGCAACGTCTGCTGCGGAGCATTGCGCAGAAAATTTTCAAACGCCAGCAGGCTGGATGCGCTGCGGAAAACATTGTGACAGATTTCCGTCTTCACGTTGACCATCAGCTCGTCAAAAATTTTGAACGCTTCCGCCTTGTATTCCAGCAGCGGATCGCGCTGGCCGTAGCCGCGCAGGCCGATGCTGTAACGCAGGCTGTCCATCTCGTAAAGATGCTCCTGCCACAATTTGTCAATCGCGCTCAAGATCGTGAAACGCTCGACGGTCATCAGTTTTTCCGGCTCCTCGAAGCTGACTTTTAATTCGTAAGCCTTGCGGATGGCGTCACTGATGAAATTGCACACGCCGAATTGTTCCGGCGACAGGCCGTCAAACAACGAGTCTTTCACCGGCGCTTCCTTGCCTGCCTCGCCGGCTTTGACAATTTCAGCTTCGGGCATGCCGAGCGGAAAATTCAGATTCACCCAATCGGTCAAACCGCGAATCTGCCATTCGCCGGGCGCGGAATGCGCGTTGGTGAATTCCTCCACTTTCAGGATCACGACTTCCTCGATGATGTCCATCAACCGGTCGCGGACGTCGTCGCTGTTGAGGATTTCGTTGCGGAAGCCGTAGATGACTTCGCGCTGCTTGTTCATCACGTCGTCGTATTCGAGCGTGCGTTTGCGCTGCTGGAAATTGTGCTGCTCGACTTTTTTCTGCGCGCTCTGAATGGACCAGTTCAACATGCCGTGATGCAGCTCTTCGCCTTCTTCGAGGCCCATGCTTTCCATCATTTTCACGATCCGGTCCGAACCGAACAGGCGCATCAGATCGTCTTCGAGCGAGATGAAAAAATGCGATGAACCCGGATCGCCCTGGCGCGAGCAACGACCACGCAACTGCCGGTCAATGCGCCGCGATTCGTGGCGCTCCGTGCCGAGCACGTGCAACCCGCCGACTTCCTTCACGCCCGCGCCCAGCTTGATGTCCGTGCCGCGACCCGCCATGTTCGTGGCGATGGTGATGGCGCCACGCTGGCCCGCACGAGCGACGATTTCCGCTTCCTGCTCGTGATATTTCGCGTTGAGGACGGAATGGATCAATCCTTCTTTTTTCAACATGCGCGACAGCATTTCGCTCGTCTCGACGGAAATCGTGCCGACCAACACCGGGCGGCCGAGCGTGTGCATCGCTTGGATTTCCTTCACCACGGCGTTAAATTTTTCGCGCCGCGTTTTATAGACGGAATCGTTTGCGTCTTTGCGGATGTTCGGCTGGTTCGTCGGAATCGTCAGCACGCCCAATTTGTAAATATCAAAAAATTCCGCCGCTTCGGTTTCCGCCGTGCCGGTCATGCCCGCCAGTTTTTTGTAGAGGCGGAAATAATTTTGGATCGTGATCGTCGCCAGCGTCTGCGTCTCGCGCTCGATGGCCACGTTTTCCTTCGCTTCGACGGCCTGATGCAAACCGTCGCTCCAGCGGCGGCCGGCCATCAAACGGCCCGTGTGCTGGTCCACGATGACAACCTTGTTTTCTTGGATGACATATTCCACGTCGAGCTGGTAAAGGCTGTAAGCTTTGAGCAATTGCGAGATGGCGTGCATCTTCTGCGCCTTCACCTCGAAGTCGGCCTGCAACTTCGTTTTCAGCTCCAGCCGTTTGCGCGCGTCGGTTTCCGGACCGGAGTCCACGTCGTGCAGCATTGTGTTCAAATCCGGCAGCACAAACGCGTCCGGGTCCTGCGGGCTGATGAAATTGCGGCCCTTCTCGGTCATGTCCGCCTCATGGCTTTTCTCATCCATCGCAAACAGCAATTCTTCCTTCTCGCGATAAAGATCCACTTTCTTTTGGTCCTTGTGCAGTTCCAGCTCCGCATGATTCATCAGCTTGAGATTTTCCGGGTTCTCCAGCAGCTTCATCAAGCCTTCGGAGCGCGGCTGGCCGGTTTTAACGCGAAATAGCAGCAACCCGATTTCTCTTTCGAGTGCACCGGCGTCTTGGACATTCGAACCGTCCGGCGGATGCAATTTTTTAATGAGTTCGCCCGCCTCGTTCAAAAAGCGGTTGCACAGGCGCTCCTGCGCGCGCACCAAATTTTCCACGAGCGGTTTCCACTGCGCGTATTGCTCGTCAAACGTCCGCACCGCCGGGCCGCTGATGATGAGCGGCGTGCGCGCTTCATCAATCAAAATGGAATCCACTTCGTCCACGATCGCGAAATAATGGCCGCGCTGGACCTGCTCCTCCTTGCGCGACGCCATGCCGTTGTCGCGCAGATAATCGAAACCAAATTCGGAATTCGTGCCGTAAGTGATGTCGCAATAATACTGCTCGCGGCGCACCGTCGGATTTTGGTCATGCAAAATGACGCCGACGGTGAGGCCGAGAAATTTATAGACCGCTCCCATCCACTCGCTATCGCGCGCGGCAAGATAATCATTCACCGTCACAACATGGACGCCGCGACCGGTGATTGCGTTGAGATAAACTGGGAGTGTGCCGACGAGCGTCTTGCCTTCGCCGGTGGCCATTTCTGCGATGCGCCCGCTGTGCAGGCCGTAACCGCCGATGAGCTGCACGTCGAACGGCACCATTTCCCAGCGGATGGGATGGCCGCGCACGATGACATCCGTGCCGCAGAGCCGGCGGCAGGCGTTTTTCACAACTGCGAACGCCGCCGGCAAAATTTCATCCAGCTTTCGAGCCAGCTCGGCGTCATCCTCGATCCGGGAAAGCTCGGCTTTCCACGCCGCCGTCCTGGCGCGCAGCTCGTCATCGGACAGCGTTTGCAATCCGGCTTCCAGCTCGTTGATCTGGCCGACGAACGGCCGGATTTTCTTCACATCCCGTTCGTTTTTCGACGGAAAAATCTTTCTGAACAAGTTCACAATAATCCTTCAATGGTTAGAAAATGAACAGACACGCTACGCGAGCCAACGCGCAGCGTCAAAGCGAATCGGGGAAGTTTGCGGTCAGCGGACCGGCAAATTGGAAACCTGACGGGGGGTGGCCTGCCGGACCACCGAGGCCGCGCGCTTGGCGTTTTCGGTTATGAGCTGCAGGTCGGGCCGCAGCGCGGGATTGTCGCCATGTTTCATGATCATCCGCTCAGCATAGCCTTGAATAATCGTGAGGATATTGTTCAGATCGTGCGCGACCTCACGGCTGATCTGGCGGGTCGGTTCCGGCCAACCGGCGGTGCGGGAGGACTGGCCCGGCGATAACGGATCCAATGCGGGTGTCATTTTTTGATAAATATTTTCGAGCGACGACATCTTGCCGCGCAAAAGCAGTTGCCGCGCCAGCCGGCAATCTGCAATTAGCAAGATTTTGAGTGTAATGCCGCCGACAGACTGTCCCAAAATTGACTTTTTGTGTTCCAATCCAAGACATTTAAAATCGCGGCTGGCTTCCCGCCGTTCAATTGCTAAACTCCGCCGCGAACCGCATGAATCTGGCGCTCGAATCCATTGGCCTCATTGCCGGCAGCCGCACGCTGCCGCTCGATTTCGCGCGCCTGGCCCGCGCCGCCGGCGTCAAGCGCATCGTCGCCACTGCCGTAGAGGGCGAGACCGATCCCGCGCTCGCTGCGCTGGTGGACGACATCGTCTGGCTCAAGGTCGGCCAACTCAACAAAATGATCGGCACGTTCACCGAACGCGGCGTGAAGCAATGCGTCATGGCCGGCCAGGTGGCACCAAAAAATCTGTTCGACTTGCGTCCGGATTTGCGCGCCATGGGAGTTTTAATGCGGTTGAAGGAAAAAAACGCGCACACCATTTTCGGCGCGATCGCCGGCGAATTGAAAAAAGACGGCGTGGAATTGATCGAGGCGACTCCGTGGCTCGCGCCGCTGATGCCGCAAACAGATTTTCACCTCGGCCCGAAACTTTCCGCCGAACAAAAAGCGGACGTGGAATTTGGCTTCGGCATCGCCAAGAAAATTTCTGCGCTGGAGATCGGGCAGTTGGTCGTCGTCAAAGACGGCACGGTGTTGGCGGTGGAAGGATTTGAAGGCACGGACAAATGTCTGGCGCGCGGCGGCGAACTCGCCGGCAAAAACGGCGGCGCGGTCGCCATCAAAGTCGCCAAGCTGAATCACGACATGCGCTTTGACATCCCGTGCATCGGCCCGAAAACATTTGAGATTTGCGCCGCCGCCAAAATTTCCATCCTCGCGCTCGAAGCCGGCAAAACGCTGTTGCTCGAACGCCAAGCTTGCGAAGAGCTCGCGCAAAAAAATAAAATTTCGGTCACGGCGGTTTGATCCGCGAATTTCGCTAATTGCCACCAATTTAATTTTTATTAAGATTTGAATTCGCGTTGATTCGCGAAATTAGCGGATAAAAAAATTATGTTAACTTCTCACGAACTCATCGGCTTCATGTCGCCCGCGCTGGCGAATGATATTCTGAACTTCACCTTCGAATCGGACAAGCCGGCCTACAAGGCCACGATGGCCGCCGTGGCCGAGACGCGCAAGCTGCGCCCGGTTTTTCTGGAACGGCAGCCGCGCGACGCCCGCCAGACGATGATGCTGGCCGCGCTCGCCCGCCCGAATCTTGAAGGTGCCGCCGCCGCCCTACTCCGCGCCTGGCTCGTCAAAAAACACGCGGCGCTGCTGATTGATTTTCTGAACGCGCTCGGCATTCCGCACGACAATGGCGTGGTGGAAGACCTGCCCGGCGAGATGGCCGATGAAAAATTGAAGCCGGCGATTGAAAAGATTTTGGAGAAGCATCCGCACGAAGTTGTGGCCGTTTATTTGAATGCCTTTAACGACATGAATGCCGCGCACTGGCCGAATCTCAAATCAATTTTGGAATCCGACCCGCGGCTGCAGTTGGGCAATCACGCGTGATCGCAGTGCCTTTTTTGGTGAAAGAATAGTCTGATTTTCACCAAAATACTGCTGGCGCACGCCCCCGGCTCTTGTAATTTGAAACCTTGGATTTAACTAACAATAAAAATGGAACCACAAGCTGACATCGCACTTATCGGGCTGGCCGTGATGGGCCAGAATTTGATTCTCAACATGAACGACCACGGCTTCACCGTCGTGGCCTACAACCGCACCACCGACAAGGTGGACCACTTCCTTGCGAACGAAGCGAAGGGCACCAAGGTGCTCGGCGCGCATTCCATCGAAGAAATGGTTTCCAAGCTCAAATCACCGCGCCGCGTGATGATGCTCGTCAAGGCCGGCAAGCCGGTGGACGATTTCATCGAGCAGCTCATCCCGCATCTTTCGCCCGGCGACATCATTATTGACGGCGGCAATTCGCTGTTCGATGACACGAACCGCCGCGTAAAATACTGCGAGAGCAAAGGCCTGCTCTTCGTCGGCACCGGCGTTTCCGGCGGCGAAGAAGGCGCGCGCAAAGGCCCAAGCATCATGCCCGGCGGCTCGCCCAAAGCGTGGCCGTTCGTGAAGGATATTTTCCAGGCCGTTTCCGCGAAAGTGGAAGGCAATGTGCCGTGCTGCGACTGGGTCGGCGAAGGCGGTGCCGGCCATTATGTGAAGATGGTTCATAATGGCATCGAATATGGCGACATGCAGCTCATCTGCGAAGCGTACAACATCATGAAGCACGGCCTCGGCATGAGCGCCGACGAAATGCACACCGTGCTGGCCGAATGGAACAAGGGCGAACTGGATTCCTACCTGATTGAAATTTCGCGCGACATTCTCGCGTTCAAGGACACGGACGGCTCGCCGCTCGTGGACAAGATTCTCGACACCGCCGGCCAAAAAGGCACGGGCAAATGGACCGTCATCAATTCGCAGGATCTCGGCATCCCGATCACGCTGATGGCGGAAGCCGTTTTCTCCCGCTGCATTTCCGCGTTGAAAGAAGAACGCGTCAAAGCGGCGCGCAAATTGAAAGGTCCGCGACCAGCCCTCACCAGCATCGCCGCGAATCCCGAAAAGAAGAAAGCCTTCATCAACGACATCATGAGCGCGCTGTACGCGTCCAAAATCGTCAGCTACGCGCAGGGCTACATGCTCATGCGCGCGGCGGCGAAGGAATACGGTTGGAATCTTAACTACGGCGGCATCGCGCTGATGTGGCGCGGCGGCTGCATCATCCGCTCGCGTTTCCTTGGCAAGATCAAGGAAGCCTACGACAATAATCCGAAGCTCTCGAACTTGCTGTTGGATGATTATTTCCGCGGCGAGATCAAGAAATCCCAAAAGGGCTGGCGCAACATCGTGGCCACGGCGGCGAAAAAGGGAATCCCGGTGCCTGCGTTCAGCACCGCGCTGGCATTTTACGATCAATACCGCAGCGCCGTTTTGCCGGCAAATTTGTTGCAGGCGCAACGCGATTATTTCGGCGCGCACACCTACGAACGCGTGGACAAACCGCGCGGCGAATTCTTCCACACGAACTGGACGGGCCGCGGCGGCACGACCAGCAGCAGCACTTACAACGTGTAATCGGCATGGGTGGCAGCGGACGTGCGTCCGCTCAAACTAAAAATGAGCCGGCTCACGTCGGCGGCCACAAAATTTCAAAGCGCGGGCTTCGGCCCGCGCTTTTTTATTTCTCCAAACGCAAAGGATTTGTTGACGCCTCCGCCCAGTGCGGCAAAAATCCGGCATGGCAAAACCTGAATTGAAAATTGAAAAACTTACTGCCGGCAACGGCGCGGCTCCGAAAAAGGGCAACACCGTGACCGTGCATTACACCGGCACGTTCCTCGACGGCAAAAAATTCGACAGCTCGGTGGATCGCAATGATCCGTTCGAATTTGTGCTGGGCGCGGGCCAAGTCATCGCCGGCTGGGATCTCGGCGTCGCCACCATGAAAATCGGCGACAAAGTTAAAATGACCATTCCGCCCGAACTCGCCTATGGTCGCGACGGCTATCCCGGCGCGATTCCGCCGAACGCCACGCTGATTTTCGAAGTTGAATTGCTCGGCATCAATTGACCATTGCTCGCGATAAAAATTCAAGCCGGCTGTGGGCGCACATTTTGCGCTCGCAAGCCGGTTTTGTTTTGCTAAATTCGCCGCCGCATTTAGAGGCACATCATCCTTATGAAAAAATATCTCGTTGAATTCATCGGCACCTTCTTTCTCGTGCTCACGGTCGGCATGGTGGTCATTGATCCCGGCGCGGGCGCACTGGCACCGCTGGCCATCGGCTCGGCGCTGATGATCATGGTTTATGCCGGCGGCCACGTTTCCGGCGGCCATTACAATCCCGCCGTCACGCTGGCCGTCTGGCTGCGCGGCCGCTGTGCTTCGACGGATATTTTGCCATATTGGATTTCGCAAATCCTCGGCGCATTTGCCGCCGGCTCGCTGGCACTTTATCTCAAAGGGAATCCGGTCGTGACGCCGGCGGAAATAAAAATTGTGCCGGCGTTCATCGCCGAATTGGTCGGCACGTTTGCGCTCTGCTACGTCGTGCTGAACGTCGCCACGGCCAAGGCCACGACAGGCAATTCCAACTACGGCCTCGCCATCGGTTTCACCGTGATGGTGATGGCCTTTGCGCTCGGCGGCATTTCCGGCGGCGCGTTCAACCCCGCCGTCGCCACCGGCCTCACATTCATGCACATTGAAAAAGCGGCGAACCTCTGGATTTATCTGGTCGGCAACCTGGCCGGTGGCGCGCTGGCCGCGCTGGCCTTCAAGTTCATCAATCCGGACGACAAATAACCTGTCCCCTAAATTTGCGGTGAATTAGACTTTTCAATTGGCCGTGCTTTGATTTAGTTGGTGCCATGAATCCCAACTTTCGGCTCTGGCCAGTGCTCGGTGCGGCAATATTTTCATTTTTTGTGTCCGCCCCCGTTTCCGCCGCGCCCGTTGACCCGGCTCACATCGGCTTGCAGCTTTATAGCCTGCGCAATCAATTCGCGACGAACGTGCCGGGAACGCTCGCGGAAATCAAAAGCTGGGGCATCACGAACGTCGAGCTGGCCGGCACCTACAATCTTTCCACCGCCGAGTTCAAGGCGCAACTCGACGCGCATGGCCTGAATCCGATCAGCGCGCATTATGGCTTTGACCAGTTCCGCACCAATCTGGACTGGGTCATCCGCGACGCAAAAATTCTTGGCATCCATTATGTCGGCTGCGCCTGGGTTCCGCACAACGGTGATTTTGATGAAAAGACCTGCCGCGAGGCGAGCGCGGTGTTCAACCATGCCGGCGAAGTGCTGGCCGCGAACGGCATCACGTTTTTTTCCCACACGCACGGCTATGAGTTTCAGCCCTACAAGGACGGCACGTTGTTCGACTTGTTGATGGCCGAGACCAATCCAAAATATGTGAGCTTCCAGATGGACATCTTTTGGATTGTCCACGCCGGACAGGACCCGGTGACGCTGCTCAACAAATATGGTTCCCGCTGGCAGCTCACTCACCTCAAAGGCATGCGGGACAGCACGCCCGTTGGATTTTTCACCGGCCATTCGGAAGTGACCAATGACGTGGCGATCGGCGAGGGCAAAATCTCCTTCCCGCCGCTGCTGGCCGCCGCGCAAAAAGCCGGCGTGAAATGGTATATCATCGAAGACGAATCGCCATCATCGGAATCGCAGATTCCGCACAGCCTCCATTATCTTACTGCGAGCCCGTGAGCCTGACCGGCAATTTCCTGCGCGCGCAGGCCGGCGGCGTCTTGTTGTTCGTCAAACTCCAGCCGCGCGCCTCCAAGAATGAAATCGGCGAGACGCTCGGCGACGAACTGAAAATCAAAGTCACCGCGCCGCCCGTGGACGCGGCGGCCAATCAGGCGCTCGTCGAATTCCTCGCCGAAAAACTGGGCTGCTCGCGCGGCAAAGTGGAATTGATCCGCGGCCACACTACGCGGCACAAAACAATTTTGCTGCACGGTTTCAAACCTGAAGCGGTGTTTCAAATGATTTCAAATCACAGCTGACCTGCCGGTCAGCCCAATCCAAGCGCGCGCCGCAACGCCACCCCCGCCATAAAAAATTTCCAGTCACCTCTTCGCACTTTCCTGCCACTTATGCGACGATATGATGACAACCAAGATTATGCCGGTCGCAGCCAACAACGATGCGGAACTGGTTGGCGGCACGCTCGCAGGCAACCGCGACGCCTTCAGCCAGATTGTTTCGCGCTATCAATCCCTCATCTGCTCGCTCGCCTACAGCGCCACCGGCAGCCTCGGCCAGAGTGAGGACCTAGCGCAGGAAACGTTCATCACCGCGTGGAAACATCTCGGCCATTTGCGCGAGCGCGACAAGCTCCGCGCCTGGCTGTGCGGCATCGCGCGCAACCGCATCAACAACTTTCTCCGCCGCGAAGGCCGCGAGCCCGTCCGCGATG
>Ga0182030_10022513_pt1 | contig 11720 bp, 10 predicted proteins | sample 812S3MmetaG_FD_121299 | JGI IMG/M metagenome (GOLD analysis project Ga0182030, IMG submission 121299) | Permafrost microbial communities from Stordalen Mire, Sweden - 812S3M metaG (Illumina Assembly) | ecosystem: Environmental > Terrestrial > Soil > Wetlands > Permafrost | place: Sweden... | reverse complement strand
TCAGGCCGGGGTTCAGCGCCAGACCATGTTCGACAACAAGCTGGCGGTGTCGGAAATGTATGCGTTGTTCTCGACGCAAAGCGGCGGAACGATCCTCGACGCCCACACCACCACCGACGCGGCCTTCGCGGCGGCGACGGCGGCGATTCAGACGGTGACCACCAATCCGACGACCGCAGAGACCGCCATCGCGCTTATTCTGCAAGCGGTGGCCCATAATAATCTTCTTTTGATCTGATGATATGCCTAGCATTACAGTCGCCGCCGCCCCCCGAAATCGAAAAACAGACCGCAGGCTGAGGCCAGGAAGGCGGGAGGATTTAGAATGGCTGGCCGAAGGCGCGACCAATTGCAACATTCCCGCGCCATCCCTATAGTCCCGCGCCAAACAGGTTCTCGCGCGCCTATCCGGGCCGCGCAATTTAGGAAAAGATCATCATGCTCGAAGGGCTGCGCGTCGCGTCGCAAAATTGGATCGGTCGGACCGTCATGGGCCTCGTCATGGGGTTCATCGCGATTAGTTTCGCGGTCTGGGGCATTGGCGACGTGTTTCGCGGCTTCTCCTCGCAACGACTGGTCAAGATCGGCGGCGGGGAGGTCACCGTCGAGGCGTTCCGGGCCAGCTATCAGAACGAACTGCGCCGACTGCAGCAGCGTTTGCGGCGCGGAATCACCAATGAGGAGGCGCGGCGCGCCGGCCTCGATCAGCAGGTGCTCGACCGGCTCATCACCGACATTTCGCTTGACCAGCGCGCGCGCAGCCTCGGCCTGTCGATCAGCGAGGACGAGACGCAGCGTCTGCTCAAGGCGGAAAAGGTATTTCAGGGCGTCTCCGGCGAGTTCGATCCCGATCGTTTCAAGCAGATCATCCACGACGCCGGGTTCTCCGAACGGTCCTTCCTCGTGGATCAGAAGGGCGCCTATCTGCGCAAGGAGATCACCGACAGCGTGACCTCCGGGCTGGAGCCGCCGCGCCTGATGCTGGAGGCGATTCACCGCTTCCGCAACGAAACGCGGACCATCGACGCGCTCCTGCTGCCCGCCTCCGCCGTCGGCGCCATCGCCGCGCCGAGCGAGGAGGAAGTGAAAAAATATTTCACCCAGCGCGAATCGAGCTTTCGCGCCAAGGAGTTCCGCAAGCTGACCGTGCTCGCCGCGACCCCAGCGGCGCTGGCCAAGCCCGCCGAAATCCCAGCGGATGAGGTTCAAAAATATTACGACGAGGTGAAGGCCCAGCGCTTCGGCTCGCCGGAAAAGCGCGAGGTCGGCCAGTTGGTGTTCAAGACTGAAGTGGAGGCCAAGGACGCGCTGGCCCGGCTCAAGGGAGGGTTGTCCTTCGACGCGCTAATCGCCGAGCGCAAGCTCGATCCCAGGGACGCCAACCTCGGCCTTGTGGCGCAGAGCGACTTTGGCGACGCCAAAGTCGGCGCGGCGGTCTTCGCGCCAGGGGCGCCCGGTTTCGCCGAGATCGTAGCGACGCCCTTCGGCTACGTCGTCTCGCGGGTAGCCAAAATCCAGCCGGCCGTCTTTTCCAAGACGTATGAGCAGGCGGCGCCCGAACTGCGCGCGGAACTCGCCACGCGCAAGGCGGCCCCGAGCGTGCGCGGTCAGCACGACGCGATCGAGGAACAGCGGAGCGCCGGCAAACCCCTCAAAGAGGCCGCCACGGCGGTGGGATTGGAAACACGCGACATCGAGGCGGTCGACGATTTGGGACGCGACAGGGCCGGCAAGCCCGTTGCGGATATCCCCGGCGGCCCCGAACTGCTCAAGGCCGCCTTCGCTTCCGATAAAGGCGTCGACAATGAGGCTGTGGCGACGCGCGACGGCGGCTATGTCTGGTTCGAGGTGACCGACGTCGAACAGGCGCGCCAGCAGAGCTTTGACGAGGTGAAGGGCGAGGTCGAAGCCGCGATGCGCAAGGAAGCCCTGGAAAAGGCGCTGAGCGCCAAGGCGAAGGAACTCGTCGAACAATTGCGCGCCGGTAAGCCGATCGACAATCTCGCCGGCGAACTCGGCCTGCAAATCCGGCGTGTGACCGAGGTGAAACGCGCTAATCGGCCCGATTATGCGCCTTCAACGATCGTGCAATTCTTCGAGGCTCCGCCGCACGGCGCGGGATCGGCGCCAGTCGAAGGGGGTCAGTTGGTGTTCTTCGTCGCGGAATCCACCGCGCCGAAATTCGATCCGGCGGCGCCGGAAGCCGTGAGCATCGCCGAGCAATTAAAGCCGGCGCTGGCCAACGACGTGCTCGAACAATATGTCGGCGGTCTCGAAAAGGCGCTTGGCGTCGACATCAGCCAGAAGGCGCTGCAAGCCGCCATCGGCGGAGACGGCGACAAGTGACAGGCGAACTGGTCGAACCAGCCTACGACCTCTTCGCCGCCGATTATGAGGCCGGACAGGCCTGTCTCGTCTCGTTCCGATTGGTCGGCGATCTGGAGACGCCGGTTTCCGCCTATCTGAAGCTTTCGCGCGGGCGCGAAGGCAACGCCTTTTTGTTGGAGTCGGTCGAGGGCGGCGCGACGCGCGGGCGCTATTCGATGATCGGCCTCGATCCCGATGTGATCTTCAGGGTGAAAAACGGGACGGGCGAGATCAACCGCGACGCGCAGCGCGACGCTTCGACTTTTGCGCCCTGCGACAAACCGCCTTTGGCGGCGTTGCGAGAGTTGATCGCCGAATCGGCCGCGCCGCAGCGCGAGAACCTGCCGCCGATGGCGGCGGGGGTGTTCGGCTATCTTGGCTACGACATGGTGCGCCAGATGGAGCGACTGGCCCCTGCCAAGGAAGATAAAATCGGCGCGCCCGACGCCATTTTGCTGCGTCCGACAGTCATGGTGGTGTTCGACGGCGTGCGCGACGAGCTTTGTGTGGTGACGCCGGTGCGCCCGCGCGCCGGAGTTACGCCGCGCGCTGCGCATGAGGCGGCGCTCGCCCGGTTGGAGAAGATCGCCGCGACGCTGGAGGCGGCGCTGGATCATCGCGAAGCTTGCGACGATCCGCTGCTTGTCGCGCATACACCTGAGTCGAACACGCCGCCTGCGCGTTTCCTCGACATGGTCGAGCGCGCCAAGGAATATATTCGCGCCGGCGACATCTTCCAGGTGGTGCTGTCGCAGCGCTTCACCGCGCCTTTTGCTCTGCCGGCCTTCGCGCTTTATCGCGCGCTGCGGCGGATCAATCCGGCGCCGTTTTTGTGCTTTCTCGATTTTCGCGAGTTCCAGATCGTCTGCTCCAGCCCGGAGATTCTGGTGCGCCTCGCCAAGGACAAGGTGACGATCCGCCCCATCGCCGGCACCCGCTGGCGCAGCGCGCGGGTCGAAGAGGACGAGCGCCTCGCCCTCGAATTGCTCGCCGACGAGAAAGAACGCGCGGAACATCTGATGTTGCTCGATCTTGGACGCAACGATGTCGGCCGTGTCGCCAGGACCGGCACGGTGAAGGTCACCGACAGCTTCGCCATCGAGCGCTACAGTCACGTCATGCACATCGTCTCGAATGTTGAAGGCGAACTCGATCCGATCCACGACAGTATCGATGCGCTAGCGGCCGGCTTTCCGGCGGGCACCGTGTCGGGCGCGCCCAAGGTGCGGGCGATGGAGATCATCGACGAGTTGGAGACCGACAAGCGCGGCATTTATGGCGGCTGCATCGGCTATTTCGGCTCGGGCGGGCAGATGGACACCTGCATCGTGCTGCGCACCGCCATCGTCAAGGACGGCAAGATGCATGTGCAGGCGGGCGCTGGCGTCGTCTACGACAGCGAGCCGGCTAACGAGCAGCGCGAATGCGAGAACAAGGCGAAGGCGCTGTTTCGCGCCGCCGAGGAGGCTGTGCGCTTCGCGGCGCGCGCCCGTCGCGGGCAATAGGCGCAGCCCATGGCCGACCCCGCCAATAATTATGACGACGCGGACGACCCCTATCGGGCGATTCGCGTCGGCGACCCCGGGGCGGCGGGCGAAGCGACCAAATGGGGCCACCTGCTGACGCGCTTCATGCGCGTGTTGGCGGTGTTCTGGCTATTGCAAGGGCTGGCGCAGTGGCATGTTGTGTTGACGGCGCGGGCGCCCATCTTCGACACAATGCCGTCGAGCGCCGCGCTGGCTATTATTTTCTTTAGCGTGCTCGATCTCGTCGCTGGGGTCGGGCTGTGGTTGGCGACGCCCTGGGGCGGCGTGTTGTGGTTGCTCATCGCCAGCGCACAAATTTTCGTCGCGGCGAGCATGCCGCAATTTTTCGCGGGTGGTTATTGGCTCATCGGCGTGGATTTGGTGCTGATCGTGCTTTATTTTGGGTTGACCTTCGAGGCAGGGCGGGATTTCGAGGCGCAAAAGCTGATGGAGCAGTTCCGGCGACGCAAATCCACGCCGCGCCCCACGGCAGGTGAACAGCCATCGCCGTTGGGGCGGTTGGGGCGGTTTGTCGGCTCGGCGAGAAAGCGGGACGACATGGGCGATATGGCGGCGCAGCGGGGGACACACGCAAAATCGCCCGCGCCGAACGGGCCGTCCGCCGGCAATTCGGCGTCCAAACCCACGACAAATTCCACGCCCAAGCCGACCGGCAAGCCTTCAGAGACGCTCGGCGGCGCGCCAAGAAAAAATGGCGCGACGTGAGCCCGAAAGTTAACCGGCGTTCAGCGTAAATCGTTGGTTTAATTCACGCTCCATTCACTGCAACGCGAGCGTTTCTGGTAAACTCAGGATTCATGCTGTTGTTTAAACCGGTCTTCATTCGGGCCGATTAAGTTCTCTCCATGAACGGCAATAGAGAGATGCTCTAACGCATCCCGCCAGTAGACGGAGAAGACCATGACGGCTGCAACGAAACCAGCTCCCCAGCAGACGCGCGCCGAGCGCATCGGCGAAATCCGCCCGGTCTATATGGAGGCGCTTACTCTGGTCGAGCGCCTGCATCGCCGCCTTCTCGACGTGATCAAGGACGAATTCGATCGCCGCGACCGCGGCGACGTCAATTCGGTCCAGGCGCTGTTGCTCTATAATATCGGCGACAAGGAGTTGACGGCGAGCGAATTGCGCACGCGCGGTTATTATCTTGGCTCCAATGTTTCCTACAACGTCAAGAAACTTGTCGAAATGGGCTATCTGCATCACGCCCGTTCGCGCGTCGATCGCCGCTCGGTGCGCATCAGCCTGACCCCCAAGGGCAAGGAAGTGCACGACATCGTGGGCGATCTCTATGAGAAACACGCAATGACGGTGGAGCAGATCGGCGGCGTCAGCAGCGAGGAGTTCAAGGTGCTTAACACTTCGTTAAGCCGTCTGGAGCGCTTTTGGACCGATCAGATCCGCTATCGCCTGTAACTTCTGTCTACGCCATCCTTTCTCCCGTCTCCCGCGGTCCTCCTCTCGCCGGATGGAGCGTCTCCTGTTTGGAGACCGCTCCATCCGGCGTTTTTCTTGCGGTCGACATGAGCCGCCTCGCGACGGAGCCCGTTCGGCAGTTGCCTCTCGGCGCGCGCCAGCCTAATGAAAACCGAAAGGCGCGCGCCGGGAAACGGACCAGAACAAATGGCAAAAGTCACGCTGATCGACAATTACGACAGCTTCACCTTTAATCTCGTGCATTATTTCGGCGAGCTCGGGGCCGATGTCTCGGTGCATCGCAACGATAAAGTGAGCGTCGCCGAGGTGCTGGCTGGCGCGCCGGACGCCATCGTGCTCTCGCCCGGTCCCTGCACGCCGCATGAAGCGGGGATTTGTCTTGATCTGATCGCCGCCGCGGCGAGCGAAACGCCGATTTTCGGCGTGTGTCTCGGTCATCAGGCCATCGGCGAGAGTTTCGGCGGCGAAGTGGTGCGCGCGCCGCTGCCGATTCACGGCAAAATGGCGACGATTCTGCATCAGGGCGAGACGATTTTTCGCGACATAGAGGGACCGTTCCAGGCGACGCGCTATCATTCGCTTGTCGTCAAACGCGAGACTTTGCCCAGTTGCCTGCACATAACTGCGACGACGCCGGATGGGCTGATCATGGCGCTCTCACACGAGACCCTGCCGGTTCATGGCGTGCAATTCCATCCTGAAAGCATCACCTCGCAGCACGGCCACAAAATCCTGCGCAATTTCCTCGATCTCGCGCGGGAGTGGAACCACTCTCGCCCTCCCCGCGTCAAGGTCGCGTGAGCGCGTTCAAGCCCGTTCTCGCCGCGCTCGCGGAGGGCCGAACCCTTTCGCGCGAGGCGGCGGGCGAGGCTTTTTCGTTGATTCTCGATGGCGCCGCGACGCCGGCGCAACTCGGCGCCTTTCTGATGGCGCTACGCCAGCGGGGGGAAACAGCCGAGGAGTTAATCGGCGCGGCGCAGGCCATGCGCGCCGCCATGATCCGGGTCGATGCGCCAGCGGGCGCCATCGATATCGTCGGCACTGGCGGCGACGGCGCCAATACCTATAATATTTCGACTTTAGCGGCGATCATTGTCGCCGCCTGCGGCGTTCCCGTCGCCAAGCATGGCGGCAAGGCCGCCTCCTCGCGCTCCGGCGCCACGGATGTCTTGGCCGAACTGGGCGTCAAGGTCGGGATCGACGCCGCTTGCGCGAGCGCCTGTCTGCGCGAGGCAGGCATCTGCTTCATGGCCGCGCCGACCCATCACCCGGCGCTCCGTCACGCCGCGCCCGTGCGTTCGGAACTGGGGCTGCGCACGATTTTCAATCTGCTGGGGCCGATGTGCAATCCCGCCGGCGTAACGCGCCAGGTGCTGGGCGTCTACGCCAGGGAATGGCTCGAGCCGATGGCGCTGGCGCTGCGGGAACTGGGCTCCGAAACCGTGTGGCTGCTGCACGGGAGCGACGGGCTCGACGAGGCGACGACGACCGGCGCAACCCATGTCGCCGCCCTGGAGCGGGGCGCGCTACGCTGCTTCGAGATTCACCCGCAGGACGCAGGCCTTCCCCTGGCCGCATTGCAAGACCTGACCGGCGGCGATCCGGCCCATAACGCCCGCGCGCTGCGCGCCGTTTTGGCGGGGGCGCGAAACGCTTATCGCGACATCGCCGTGCTCAACGCCGCGATTGCGTTGATTGTCGCCGGCAAGGCGCAGGATTTACGCGAGGGCGCGGCGCTGGCGGCGGCGGCGCTGGACACAGGAGCTGCGCGCGAAAAGCTGGAGATTTTGGCGCGGGTTTCGACTCGTTAGAGCGCTCGGGCCCCTACTCTTGCCAAAAAGCCTCAATTTGGATCAGTGTAGCGTCGAGGCAGCGATTTCACGAATGTCGTAATTTACGCAATTCATGAACCCGTAGCGCTTCATTGCGGTTTTTGAGTCGTTCGAACGAGGAGCAGGACAGTGAAAAAATCTTCATCTCGACTTGTCAGCCTTTGTCTTTCGGCCGCCCTTTTCACCCCTTACGCAACCGATTTCGCGCTTGGTTGCACGCGGACCCTGTTCGTGGGCGCCGAGGATACGGTCATCACCGGACGCAGCTTGGATTGGGAGGAGGATATGTCCTCCAATCTCTACGTGTTTCCGGCTGGACTCAAACGCGACGGCGCCGCCGGCGCCCGTTCGATCCGTTGGGTGTCCAAATATGGCAGCGTGATCGTCTCCGGCTATGAGGTGGGAACGGCGGACGGCCTCAACGAAAAGGGCTTGGTGGCCAATATACTCTATCTGACGGAGGCGGAACCCCCGAAGCCGGACGGCAAGCGCCCGCTGCTGTCGAGCGTCGCTTGGGCGCAATATGCGCTCGACAATTACGCCACGGTCGACGAAGCGGTGTCGGCGCTGGCCAAGGAGCCGTTCAATCTGCTCGCGCCCTCGTTGCCGAACGGCGCTCCAGCCGCGCTTCATCTATCGATTTCGGACGCCTCGGGGGATTCGGCGATATTCGAATATGTCAAGGGAAGGCTGACGATTCATCACGGCAAGCAATATAGAGTGATGACCAATTCGCCGACCTACGACCAGCAACTCGCCGTCGCCGAATATTGGCGGGGCGTCGGCGGTCTCGCTTTCCTGCCGGGAACCAATCGCGCCGCCGACCGCTTCGCCCGCGCCGCCTTCCTGCTCGACGCCATTCCCAAGGACATCGACCCGCACTTTATCAAGGCCGTGCCGCAACAGTCCTTCGCCTATCAGGCGGTGGCGAGCGTGTTGAGCGTGCAGCGCGCGGTCAGCGTGCCGCTGGGCATTTCGACGCCCGGTCAACCCAATATCGCCTCGACGATCTGGCGCGTCGCGGCGGATCAGAAGAACCTCGTTTATTACTTCGACTCCGCCACGCGGCCGAACACATTTTGGGTCTCGCTCGCCAAGCTGAACCTCAAACCGGGGGCGCCGGTCAGAAAACTCACCATCCAAAACGGCGAGGTTTTCTCAGGGGAAACCGCCGAGCTGTTTAGGGACGCGGCGCCGTTCAAATTCCTGCCGGGGTCGGCGCCATAGGCGAACGCTCGCGCGAGCCCGCCACCCGCCCGACCGGCTCCCGCTGGTCGAGCCGCATGATCCCCTACACAACGCTGATTTTGTGCTAGGATCGAGTCGATCAAGGGCGGAGGGCGCGCGCGTGGCGCGGCGGCTTTCTAACGGTTGAGAAAATGACCGACATTCTGCACAAAATCGAATCCTACAAGCGCACCGAAATCGCCGAGGCGAAAGTGCGGATGCCGCTGTCCGCCTTGGAGCGCAAGGCGCGCGAACACGATCCGCCGCGCGGCTTCGTTCATGCCATCGAACAGAAGTTGAGCGAGGGCCGCATCGCGCTGATCGCCGAGATCAAAAAGGCGAGCCCCTCCAAAGGGGTGATCCGCGCCGACTTCGACCCGCCGCAACTCGCGCGGGCCTATGAGGCGGCCGGGGCGGCCTGTCTTTCGGTGCTCACCGACGGCCCCTCGTTTCAGGGCAGTCTGGAGTTTCTGGAGAGCGCCCGCAAGACCACGCATCTGCCCGCGCTGCGCAAGGATTTTCTCTACGATCCTTATCAGGTGTTCGAGGCCAGGGCCTTCGGCGCCGATTGCGTCCTGATCATCATGGCCGCAGTGAGCGACTCCGAGGCCAAGGCGCTCAACACCACCGCGCATGATCTGCGCATGGATGTGCTGGTCGAGGTGCATGACGAGCGCGAACTCGATCGCGCTTTGGCGCTGGAGACGCGGCTGATCGGCTTCAACAACCGAAATTTGCACGATTTTAAAGTGTCGCTGGAGATCAGCGAACGGCTCGCCGAATTCGCGCCAAAGGACAAGATCCTGGTCTCCGAGAGCGGCATCGCCACGCATGAGGACTGCCAGCGTCTCGAAAAGTCGGGCATCTATACCTTTCTCGTCGGCGAGAGCCTGATGCGCAGGCCGGATGTCGAGGCCGCGACGCGCGAATTGCTGCATAGCGCGCATGCCGCCGCGCCGGCCCGCGTCAGGGCGTAAATGACCGACCTTACGCATATCGGGCCGGGCGGCGAAGCGCATATGGTCGACGTGTCGGCGAAACCCGACAGCCGGCGCACGGCCATCGCCGAGGGCCGCGTCGTGATGGCTCCGGCAACGCTGGCTCTCGCGCTGACCGGGGAGGCCAAGAAGGGCGATGTGTTCGGCGTCGCGCGCATCGCCGGCATCATGGCCGCGAAGAAGACGCATGAACTGATCCCGCTCTGTCATCCGCTCGGCCTCTCGCAAGTGAGCGTTGACATAACGCCGGACGCGGCGCTGCCCGGCTTGCGCGTCGCGGCGCGGGCGAGCGTGACCGGCAAGACCGGCGTCGAGATGGAGGCGCTCACCGCAGTCGCCGTCACCTGCCTGACCATCTACGACATGCTGAAGGCCGTTGACCGCGCCATGCGCATCGAGGGCGTCGAGTTGGTCGAGAAGCGTGGCGGCAAGAGCGGCCATTGGCTGCGCGAGAAAGACCAGCTATGACCGAAACGAAACTGCTCGGCGTCGACGAGGCGCTGGCGCGGGTGCTGGAGCACGCCAGTCCGCTGGACCAGCCAGAAACCCTCCCGTTGGCGAGAGCGCTGGATCGCACGCTGGCGGTCGACATCAAGGCGAGGCGCACGCAGCCGCCAGTCGATGTTTCCGCTATGGACGGCTATGCAATCCGCCACGCCGATTTCACGACGCCACAGGCCCGTCTGCGACTCGTTGGCGAGAGCGCCGCCGGTCACGCCTTCGAGGGCGCGCTGAAGGCCGGCGAATGCGCCCGCATCTTTACCGGCGCGCGCGTGCCGCCCGGCGCCGATACGATTCTGTTGCAGGAAGACGCCATCGTCGAGAATGGCCTGATCGCCGCGAATGCGGTCCCTGCGCGAGGTCGCCATATCCGCGCGCGCGGGATCGATTTCCTGGAAGGGGCGACGGCGCTCAAAGCTGGAACACGGCTTGGGCCGCCGCAAGTCGCGCTTGCCGCCGCCGCCGGTCACGCCGCGCTTTGCGTCGCGCGTCGGCCGCGGGTGGCGATCCTCGCCAGCGGAGACGAACTGGTGGAGCCGGGCGAGCCATCCGGACCCACCCAAATCGTCAGCTGCAATCATCTCGCGGTGGCCGGCGTCGTTCAACAGGCCGGGGGCGAGGCCGTTTATCTTGGGATTTTCCGTGACGATCTCGCCGATCTTCGACGTGGCCTGGCGCTCGCCAGAGAGACTCGCGCCGATGTGCTGGTGACGCTGGGGGGCGCCTCGGTCGGCGATCACGATCTGCTGCGCCCGGCGTTGGCGAGCGAGGGCATGACGCCGGGCTTTTGGCGGATCGCCATGCGCCCCGGCAAGCCATTGATCTTCGGGCGCCTTCATCTTGACGACACGCGTCTTGACGAGGCTTTCGTACTCGGCCTGCCCGGCAATCCGGTGTCGTCCTACATCTGCGCGCTGGTGTTTCTGGCGCCCTTGCTGCGCGCCTTGCAAGGCGATCCGATGGCGGGCGAGGACAAGACCGAAGCTGCGCTGCTCGGGGCCGATCTTCCCGCCAACAAATCCCGCCGCGATTTTTTGCGCGCGCGCCTGTCGCAAGACGGACAAGGACGGCTCGTCGCCACGCCGCAGCCGTTGCAGGACTCCTCGCTGCTGACGGAACTCGCGCAATCGCAGGCGCTGCTGCTGCGCGAAATCGCGGCGCCGGCGGCCAGGGCCGGCGATCCTTGCCGGATATTGCGGTTTTCGTGACGATTGGGTTGCTCGGCGAACAGTAGCTCTATCCTTCGAATTCGTCCTTGATGGTCATTGCGACCCTTCGCCAACAGACACTGGCGACGCTCAAATCCCCTTGGCGCGCGGCGGCGGATGAGCGCCCTTTCGACTCGCGCGCGGTTCGTTCCTTGGAGCCGCCGTTTGTTGGATCACCCCAAATTCCTCGTCAGCTTTGGCGTCGTCGCGGCGGTTGTTTCCGCTGCAATTTCCTTTGTAGTGTTTTACCGCAAGCTTGCGCATGATCCACGCTCTCACCAATCCACTTGGGTTCGCATCAGGAATGTATTCGGGTGGGCGTTGTTGAGGAAGGCGCGATCCCAAGGCGCGCTGAGTTGCATGACCCTCGTCCAATTCGCCATGACTCGGACGCCTGGGTCGGGATACCAATTGAGGCCGACGGTCAGATTTTCCTCCCCGCCGCCGAGAACTCCCGAGTTGGCAATGAGAGCGCTCGCAAGGGCGGTAATTACCCACCCGCATTTTTAGGGCGTGGATTTTGGCGGTGTCAGGCGACGATTTCGAGGATGGTCTGGAAGGGGTTTGCGCCCTTGAGCCTTGCGGTGTCGACGGTCGTGCGCACGT
>Ga0182030_10022509_pt1 | contig 11722 bp, 7 predicted proteins | sample 812S3MmetaG_FD_121299 | JGI IMG/M metagenome (GOLD analysis project Ga0182030, IMG submission 121299) | Permafrost microbial communities from Stordalen Mire, Sweden - 812S3M metaG (Illumina Assembly) | ecosystem: Environmental > Terrestrial > Soil > Wetlands > Permafrost | place: Sweden... | reverse complement strand
GCTCGGTCTGCTAAAAAGCACCCTGCTGCAACTTGATGCCACGTTCAGCGAACGCGACTTCGGCGCCGGATCGTTCCTGGAATTCATCCAGAAGCTCCGCAAGGCGGGTCTGGTGGAAATGCGGCGGACTGACCGCGGTTATCTCGTCGAGGCGCTGGAGGGCGAGGGCGCTCGCGAAACTCCTCCTGAGCCGCCGGCGGAGACTGCCGCCGTGGAGGCAGAACCGGTGGCGGTGGAAGCTCCGGCCAGTGAGGCTCCGGCTGTGCCGAGTGCTCCGCCGGCTCCAGAGGCAACGACGCCCATGCCCCCGCCCGCGAGCCAGGAGGATTCCTTGGCCGCATTGCGGCAGGCTTTGCCCGGTCATTTTGAGAAGGCGCCCAATCGCCCGCTCTACCTGCGCCAGATTCGGCAGCTCTTGCGCGCGGCGGGAAGCTCCGTCGATGAGCGGTCGGGTTTTCGCGGCCTGCTTGACCTTCTCCACCAGGCCCAGCGCGAAGGCTGGCTGCGGCTGCATCGGGATCGCAAGGGGGTTTGGCGTGTCTTCCCCGCCGGTCCAGCGCCCGCAGTGAGTCCTGCCGTCCCGGCAGGGGTTGAGCTCGAAATGGCGGTTGAGGCGCCACCGGAGCTTGAGCCAGAGCTTGAACCGGACCTCCTGATGCCCGTCGAAACCGACGTGAATTGGGAATTGGAAGTCTTACCTGAGGAAATCGCCGAGCCTGCGGAGCCGCCGCCGCCCACCGTGATTGAGGAGGTTGCGCCCGCGGAACCCACTCCTCAACCCAAACCACGCAAGCCGCGCGCCCCCAGGGCGGCAGCAAAAACCGGAAAGCGCAAGACCTCCGGACGGCGCAAAGCTAAGGAACCGGCAGAAGCCGGCGAAGAGTAGAGCGGAATCGGGCCGCCAGGGTGATTTGGCCATTTGGCCATCTGGTCATCGTCTCATCGGGCCATTGCAATTCTTCCGGCGCAGTGAATTGATTCGTCTTTCGATCTGCCGATGACCGATGCGAGGGATTGTGCCGGGGGGGAAATAGCACGGACTTCGCTCCACGGTTGGACGCTGCCGGAAGGGCGGGGCTGAACAGGCTGCGGAAAAAACCTACAATGCTGTCATCCTGAGCCCGTTCGCTGTCATTCTGAGCGCAGCGAAGAATCTCGCTCTGCCCGCTCAGGGTAAACTACGCGAAGGATCTCGCTCTGTGTGTTTTCAAGGCAATGCGAGATTCTTCGTCGCCGCTGCTCCTCAGAATGACAGCGCTTTCGAGTTTTTCCGCAGCCTGTTCAGCCCCGCCGAAATCGCGGCTCCCAGCCCCTATTCGTCCCGTACCCCGCACAGTTTGCGGCTGCAAGCTGTGCGGGGTGCGGGACTTGGAAATAACCAGGAGGCATGGCAACGGCTGGGCTAAAGCCCCGCCCTTCCAGACCCGTGGTGAGAAATCCCGGTTAGCGCGGCCATCGGCGGAGTTCGGCAAGAAAATGACTCAATTCCTTGACTCCGCAAATCGCAAATCACTCAACCGTTCAATGGCGCGATGGCCCGATGAGCCGGTTCCTTATCGCTCCCCCAACTCCAGCACTGCAATGGTGTCAAAGTCGTCGCGGGCGCTCGCGGGAATCTGTAGGACCAACCCGCCTGCCGCTTCGGTGACATCTCCCGTGCTTCCATCTTTCAAGAAGCGTACTGATTTCACCTTGCCAGGTAGCGGCGGCAGTGCCAGGAATGCATCCTGCCAATCCAGGATGTGAACGTACACCTTGTTCCCCTTCTGCGTCGTTACGCCCCAAGGCCGCGGGCTGATGGGTCCGCCGCGTGTGCCGTAAATGGATTCCCCGTAGCGTGTAACCCACTGTCCTATCTCCCGCAGGCGCGTCTGGAATTCCGGCTGAATCTTTCCATTGGGCATCGGCCCGACGTTCAGGAGGAAATTCGCATTGTGGCCCGCCGCCCGCACCAGGTACTGAATGAGTTGGCGAGTGCTCTTGTATTGGGCATCGCCGATATTGAAGCCCCAGGCGTTGTTCATCGTCTCGCAGGTCTCGAGCGGCAGTTGATTGCTGACTACTTCGGATTGATTGAAACCCACGGTGTTCTGCCCGGGAAGATCCTTTTCGAACATCTGGAAATCCTCGCCCGGGAAAGGCGCACGGTGGTGGTTGGACCCAACCAACGTCTGGGGTTGCAGGTCGTGAATAAGCTTGTAAGTCGTCGCCAGGCGCCAGTCGGCGTCGGGCTTGTCCCACATTCCATCGAACCAGATGCCGCCGACTTCTCCATAGTTGGTCAACAATTCGCGGAGTTGCGCGTCCATGTAATCCAGATATTTATACCAATCGCCGCTCTCGGGGCGTCCCGTGTCATGCCCGGTGCGTCCGCGCGGATAATAATTCGGATTGTGCCAATCAAGTTGCGAGTGGTAGAAGCACAGCTTGATGCCCTGGCGGTGGCATTCATCCGCCAGCATCTTTAAGACATCTTTCTTGTAAGGCGTACGATCCACGATGTTCCAGTCCGATTGCTTGGAGCCGAACATGGCAAAACCGTCGTGATGCTTGCTGGTGATCGTGATGTATTTCATCCCTGCCGCTTTCGCCAGCGCCACCCAAGCGGCGGGGTCGAATTCCGTGGGGTTGAAAAAGGCCGGCAGCTTTTCATACTCCTCCACGGTGAGGCGCCGCTCGTTCATCACCCACTCACCGTCCCCCAGGACGCTGTACACGCCCCAGTGAATGAACAATCCGAACTTTGCGTCCTGGTACCATTGCCGGGCCGCCAGGTTGGCAGCACTGGGCTGGTAATTTTCCTGCGCATAGGCGGATAGAGAAAGGGCCAAAAGGCAGAGCGCGGCCAGGACCGTGGCGGCTAACGGCAGCTTGCCGCGGCGAAATTTCTGGAACATAGCAATTCCTCCTTTATGGGGTGTTTTTCCACCACGCGGTGACGGCAGAAAACCCTGTCGGGCGCAGAACGTCAACACGCACGCGCGTGGGATGCTTCTCCTGAAACTCGATGCGGAGGGTAGCCTGCTGCCCGGGAGAAAGCTTGGGGAGCGCCGCCGAACCTGCTTCCATGGGAAGATCGCCAAATCCGTAGACAATCCAGCGCAGGGTATAACCTTCCAGCGTGTAAGCGGGCAGGGTCTTGCGCGTTGCCACGGTGGCGCTCAGTGATCCTTCCCCAGCGGCAAGGTGCAGGCTTTCGACCGGGCTCGATTCCTGGCGCAGGGCCTCGAACGAAGGCTTGCGATTGCCGTAGAGGTCCACGACGCCATGCACGCGCTGCTTCAGCGGCCCTATGCCTTTGTCGCCGAGGTGGGTGCGATAGTCGTTGTAATCGAAGAAAATCGTTCCCGCCACGAAATCGAACTCGCGGCAGGCCTGGGTGTGATCCCGCATGATTTCGATGCGCCGCTCGTCGCCTCCCAGGCGCTCAGGCGTGCACTCACAATACCCGTATTCGGAAATCACCACCGGCTTATGGGGAAATGCCTCGTGAATTTGCTGCAAATTGCGCCGGACCGAATCGGGGTTTCCCGGGTACCAGCTTTCGTAATACTCATTCCACTCGATGAAATCAAGCAAGCCGGCCGCATCCTCACCGGGAGTCTGCTGAAGGGAGTTCGAGGCGTAAGTCAACAAACGGTGGGGATCGAGCTGGCGCGCCTCGCTGGCCATGCGCTGGATGAATGCGCGCGACACCGGGTTGTGCCCATTAACCTCGTTGCAGAGTCCCCAGGAAACAATGCCAGGGTGGTTACCGTCCCGCGTAATCATCTCACGCAATTGCTCGAGCCCGTTCTGCATGATCTCGGCTGACGGCTGGTTCGTCATCCCCTCGAATGTGCCGCCTCCCCAGGAAGGGACCTCTTCCTGAAGCAGGATACCGTGACAATCACAATAGTCGAGCACACGCTTGTCCTGTTGCCAGTGGACTCGCGTGAAAACGCAATTGAGTTCCTTCAGGTCCTCGTGGTCGTGGGTAATCCACGCCGTGGGTTCCGCCATACCATACTGCGGATTGCTTCCCCCCATACGCTCCACGCCCATCAGCCACACGCGCTCGCCATTCAAATAGAACGCGGTATCTTTGACTTCAAATTTGCGCACGCCGAAGGTTTGGGTGTAGCTGTGGACAGGCTTCATGCCTTGCCGGATTTCGACGATGGCCCGGTAAAGATGCGGGTGATCGAAGTGCCAGAGCTTCATCCGCTCGTTGACGGGGGTCAGGGCAACCTCTTGGGTCGCACCCGGTTCCAGGTGGACTTCGCCCGCGCCCGCGGCAATGACGAGGGCATTACCCGTCTCCTCTTCTTCGATCCGGTATTGGAAGCTCAGTCGTGCTGCGCTTTGACCGGCGTTGCGCACGAAGGCATGAATCGTTAAGGGAGTGCGCCCATCCTCTAGATCAGGAACGGCGTCGATCCAGAGGCGCTCAATATAGTTCCGGGGAGAAACCAACAAGCTCACGGGGCGAGTAATGCCCCCGTCTTGGGCCCAATCATAGGAGTTATTTCGCGGGAGCATGTTGGGGTTGAAAGAATTATCGACCCTAACAGTAAGTTCGTTGGTGCGGTCCAAACGCAGCGCCGGAGAGATGTCGAAGGTGAACGCCGTATATCCGCTGTGCCGATGTTCGCCCATCAACTGGCCGTTAAGCCAAACCTTCGCACTGTGGAACACCGCTTCAAACTCGATTCGCACGGTCCTCTCGGCCCATTCCGCCGGGGCGTCAAAACCCGCCCAGTACCACGCGACGCCCTGATACTGGGCGGTATCGGGCAAGATTTGCCAGGTGTGAGGGACTACCACAGCGATTTTGGATTCAGGCCCGGCTCGCATCGGATCGAACCACTCTTGGCGCTCACCCCGGTCTTCCGGATCCAGCGCAAACGACCAGCGAGCTAGGGGGATGACGGCCGTGGCGATTTCCGGGGCTCGCTCCGCGAGTCCAAATTGTGTGCCACGGAGCGCCGCGGGCATTGTGGCAAGCGCTGCTCCTGCAATCGTGGCCCGCTTCAGGAATCCTCGTCGGGGTAGCTTGTTCATGGATTATTCCTCAGCGTGCAACCTGGGATACGTGAGGTTGACGCTTTTGTTAAAGGGGCGTAAGCAGCCACGCTGGAATCTTAATTGGACAGCGAACTGCCGAGTGGGCAACACCTTAAAACACCAGCACGCCTGCGCCGTGGATTCTACTACTTTTAGGGTTTTGTAGAGCGTGATTTGCCTGAGGAATCTGAAGGGCGCCATGCGCCGCCGGGGGCGGCTCACCCACAGGACACCTCCGGCCCCGTCGTGAGAAATCCTTGCCGTTTCCTTCGCTTGCTTCCCTGCGCTGCTTGGCGAAATAATGGGATGATGAGCCCAGCGTTCAAGCTGAACCCCGAGCAACTGAAAGCCGTCGAGCATGGTGATGGCCCGCTGCTGATTATTGCCGGGCCGGGCAGCGGCAAGACCCGCGTCATCACGCAACGGATTGTCCACCTGCTGACGGGATCGGGGGGCGCCGCGGAAGAACCGGCGCTGCTTCCCGACTTCAAGGCTCCGGCACGCCGCAGTGAGGAATACTCCGGCGCGGGGATTCAGCCGGAAAATATCCTGGCGCTGACCTTTACCGAAAAGGCGGCGAGGGAAATGCAGCGCCGCGTGCGCGAGGCCCTGCCCGAAATCGAGGCCCTTCCCCGGATTTCCACATTCCATGCCTTTTGTTACGAGGTGCTGCGCAAGCGTCACTTCGAGCGCAAACTGCTGGACAAAGTTGATGTTTGGATCTTCCTTCGCCAGCGCATGGAAAGCCTTGAACTCCAGTTCTACCAAAAGCTCGCGGAGCCGGGCGCGTTTCTCCATTCGCTCAACGATTTCTTCTCGCGTTGCCAGGACGAGTTGATTGAACCGGCGGATTTTGAGCGCTACGCCGAGGCGTTGGATAGAGACTTCCAGGAGATTGCTCCCGCCCTTGACGCCGCCGAGCGCACGCTGATGCAACAGGAGATGCAGAAGAAGGGGGAGTTGGCGCGCGTCTTCCGCAATAGCCGGAAGCTGATTGAGGAAGCGGGTTGTTCGAGTCTGGGTAGCTTGATTCCGGAAACGGTTCATCTTTTCGATCGCGAGCCGGAGGTTTTGGAATCGTATCGCCAGCAGTTTCGTTATGTCCTGGTCGATGAATTCCAGGACACCAATTACGCGCAGGTGGAGCTTTTGAAGCGCCTCGTGAAGCCGCCGTTAAGCATTACCGCCGTGGGCGACGACGATCAGGCCATCTACCGGTTTCGCGGCGCTTCGCACGGCGCTTTCAAGATGTTTGATGAGGCCTTTCCAGGGCACGAAACGGTTTTTCTCGACACCAATTTCCGCTCCACTCAACGCATCCTGCGCGCGGCGGAGGTGCTGATCGCGAAAAATGATCGCTACGAGGCGAAGCCGCGACTCCGGACGAGCCGGGAAGAGGGGGCGCCGGTTTACCTGCTGCAATCTCCTGACTTCCTGAGCGAGGCGGCATGGATTGCGGATGAGGTGGTGCGGCTCACCCGGCAGGGGACGCCGCCGGGCGATATCGCCGTGCTTTACCGCGCGCACGGTTACCGCGACCCATTGGTCGAGCAATTTCGCCGGCGGAAGATTCCCTTTGCCATTCGCGGGCTTTCGATTCTTTCCACCATCATCCTGCGCGACCTGGTGGCGTACCTGAACATCATCCACTCCGCGCACGATAATGTCAGCCTGACGCGCGTGCTGCTGACGCCGCGATGGAGATTCCCGGAGGAGTTAGCCCTGGAAGCGCGCAAGCAAGCCTTGCGCGACCGCTGCTCGCTTTACGATGTGCTGGAATCGTGGGAAAGGTCGGGAGCCGCGAACCGCCTGGAGGCAACCGGCTGGCCGGAACTGAAGCGCCTGCTGGGCGAGTTGCACAAGTATGCCGAGCACGCCCCGGTGCTGGGCCTGCTCCAACGGTTGATCGGGCGGCTGGAGCTCAGCTTCCTGCCCCAGGATCCCGACGGCGCGTATGTGGAAGCCTTCCGGAAATTCCTGGAGAAATGGGAAGGCAAAAGCGAATCCTGGGACCTCGATTCATTCTGGGAGTACTTTCAGTACTTCCGCGAGGCGGGAGGACAAATCGAAGCGCCCGAGCCCGAAAACAGCGCGCACGCCGTGCAAATGATGTCCGTGCACGCCGCGAAGGGGCTGGAGTTTCCCGTGGTGTTCATCCTGAGCGTCGCACCGCGGCGCTTTCCGCATAGCGAGCAGAAACCCGTCATCGAATTTCCTGAGGCCCTGCGCAAGGGGCCGCCGCCGCCCGCCAACATCCATGAACAGGAGGAGAGGCGGCTGCTTTATGTGGGACTGACACGCGCGGAAGACCGGCTGTATGTTTCCAGCGTCGCCAAGCCCGGCAAGAAACCCTCGGTTTTCATCACCGATCTCGCCTCCAACCCCGCCGTGGAAGCGCGCGACCTGGAACGCATACAGGTTCCCGAGGTTCCGCCGGAGACTGTGGAAGCGCCGCAGGCGCAGCCGGTGCTGCCCGAGCGCCCTTCCACCCCCAAACCGCAGGGCAGCTTGTTTGGCGATGCGACAAGCGCTTCCGGAATCTATCCACCTCTCACCCGGTGGGCCAGCGGCGCAGCGGTCATCCGGCCGGAGGAGAAGCTTCAGCTCAGCGCCTCGGCCATCGAAACGTATGACACCTGCCCGCAGAAGTTCCTGTTCAGCCATTATTTGAAGATTCCGACGGGGCCGCAGCCGGCGCTGACGTTCGGCAATATCATGCACCAGTGCGCCCGCCGCTATTTCGAGCTGCGGAAGCAAGGCCCGGTGAAATTTGAACAACTCCAGGCGCATTTCGAGCAGATCTGGAAAGGCGCCGGCTTCGAGGATGATTACCAGGAACAGGCTTATAAGAAGGCGGGACTCGACCAGTTGCGCGCCTTCGTGAGCCTTCACGAAGCCGTCACGGCTCTTCCCCTTGCCGCCGAGGCCCACTTCGCGCTCGACCTGGGCGACGTGGTCCTGGAAGGGCGCATCGACCAGATCAATCCGCTCCCGGACCATTCCGTGGAACTGGTGGATTACAAGACCGGCCGGGCGCCTTCCCAAAAAGATGCGGACAAGAGCCTTCAACTCTCCGTCTATGCCTTGGCCGCGCGCGACCAGATGCAGCTTAATCCCACCAGGCTTACGTTTTATAGCCTGACGAATAATGAGCCGGTGCGCACCGTGCGCACACCCAAGGACCTGGATTTGGTGATCAGTGAGATTCGCGAAGTGGCCGCACAAATTCGCCAACAGTTGTTTCCACCCAAGCCGGGCTTTGCGTGCAAGTATTGTGATTACGAACTGATTTGCCCGGCGCACGAGGAAACATTCTAGATTGTCCGTTGTCAGTAGTCCGGTGTCCGTTGATGGCGAAAACGGAAAGGTCCGTCACGGACAACTGGCAACGGACCACGGACAAGAGGTTATCCGATGAACTCGATCCTGCTGGTCTTGCTGATCCTGCTGGGCGTGGCGCTGGGCGGTGCGATCGGCTGGCTGCTGGCCGCGGGCCGCACCCGGACGGAATTGGTCAAATCCCAGGTGGATGCCGAAGGCCGCATCAAGGCGGCGGAGGGCACACTGCAGGAGGTTCGGGCGCGAGTTGGCGCGCTCCAAGCCTCACTGGATGATCGCGAGCGGGTTTTGGAAGGGTTTCAGCAAAAACTCCGGGAAGAGAGCGAGCAGAAGGTCAAGGCGCAAACTGAACTCGAAAACGCCCGGACTGCTGCCGAAGATTCCAAGCAGTTGCGGGAGCGCCTGAAGGTGGAGGGGGAATTACGCGTCGCCGCGGAAACGAAGCTGCGCGAGACCCAGACGAGTCTGGAGGAGCAGAAGAAACTGTTGGAGGAAGCAAAAAAGACCCTGACGCAGACTTTCCAGGCACTTTCCGCCGAGGCGCTCAAGAGCAACAACCAAGCGTTCATAGCTCTGGCGCGTAGTCAGTTTGAAACCTTGCAGGCACAAGCCAAGGGCGATCTGGAAACACGGCAGAAAGCCATTGACGGCCTCGTCGCCCCCCTCAAGGAATCTCTGGGCCGGTACGAGCACCAAATCCTGGAGATGGAAAAGACCCCCAAAAGGCTTATGGAACCCTGGATGAGCAACTGCGCACTCTTGCTCAGGCCAATAAGCGCTTGGAGGAAGAGACCAAGCACCTGGCGAGCGCCTTGAGTTCACCCCTGAAAGCTCGCGGCCGGTGGGGGGAGTTGACGTTGCGCCGTGTCGTGGAGCTGGCGGGGATGTCGGAGCATTGTGACTTTTCGGAACAGGAATCCATCACCACCGAATCCGGACGCCAGCGACCGGACATGATCGTGAATCTTCCCGGCAATCGCCGGATTGCGGTAGACGCCAAGGTTCCTTTGCAAGCCTTCCTCGACGCGGTCAATCCGGAAAAATCGGAAGAAGAAAGGGCAAAGGCGCTGGCGACGCATGGCCAGTTGGTACGAAGTCACATGAATCAGTTGGCGGAACGTAAGTACTGGGAACAAGTGGGCCCCGAACTGGAATTGGTGGTGCTGTTCCTACCCGGAGAATCTTTTTTCAGCGCGGCCCTGGAACAGGACCGGCAACTCATTGACGATGGAATGCAAAAGAAAGTGGTGCTGGCAACCCCTACGACGCTCATCGCATTGCTGCGCTCGGCGGCTTATCTCTGGCAGCAGGAGAAGATCACCCAGAACGCCAAAGAGATCAGCGAGCTGGGCAGAGAGCTGTACGACCGCCTGAAAACCTTCCTCGGCCACTTTCAGACTCTCGGCTCGTCCCTCGAACGTGCGGTGGAGTCCTACAACAAGGCGGTGGGATCGATGGAGAGCCGCGTGTTGGTGTCGGCGCGGAAGTTCAAAGAATTGGGAGCGGCAACAGGCGGGGAAATTCCCGAACTCGAACCTGTGGATGAGGTGCCACGCACGCTGGAGGCGCCGGAGAAAGAGTTGGAGGAGTAACCCGCCGGCGCATTGGGAGGATCAGGAGATGCATGGTTGGCGCATGGACACAGGCGGAAATGAAGACGGAGCACCCCCTTAGCCCAGCGGCTAAGGCATCAAAAAGCTTCTCCCCAAAAAAACTTCGGGGGTGCATCGCTGCACCCCCGAGAGTTCCTTTCAAATTTCCGAAAGAGGCTTACCTCTTTTTCTTGGCTTTCTTTTTCGCTGCCATTCTATTCTCCTCCGAACTTTTTAAATTTTCCGCCAGCATTGCTGGCGGAGCGCGTATTCAATCATCATGTTTAAGGTAACCGAATTATCTTGTCAAGAGGAAAGTGATTGTTGACAACGAAAAAGTGAAGCGCAAAGGAAATATTGGGATGATCATGCGAGGTCACGATGTGGTTTCTTACCCATCGGCGACAATGAAACGCAGTTCAGAATCGCGCTGCAAGCGAGGGAGAGGGAAGGTCCCCTGCTTATTCCGCTCACAATCAAGGTAAACTGGGTTGCGGGTGGAAGGACAAAAGGCATCGCCCGCAAGGGTTGACCGATAAACCGGGTCCGACGCGCAGCTTTTAGTTTGCATCCTAAGCAGAAGGGCCAAGAGCGCCCCAAAGGCAACCATGCACACTGCACACGCATTTTCCAGGCATCGCTTAAGTATTATGCGAGATATCGTCTGCTTTCTCTGCATTCTGGTATCGGCCGCAAGCTTCGCGGGCGCGCAGGAGGGGCAAGAGGCGCCTCCGCCCGGGACAACCCTTAAAGTCACCACGGAGGTTGTGAACGTCTACGCCGTCGTCCGGCAGAAGAACGGCCGGTTGCTTCCCGATCTCACCAAGGACGACTTCCAATTGGAAGAGGACCAACAGCCGCAGGTCATCCGCTATTTTTCGCGTGAAGCCGACACGCCGCTGACCATGGGCATCCTGGTGGACACAAGTCCCAGCCAGGGCCGCGTGCTGGAAGTGGAGAAGTCGGAGGCGGAAGCATTCCTGAATGAAACCATGCGACCGAAGGACCTCACCTTCGTCATGCACTTCGATGTGGAGGTGGAACTGCTCCAGGACTTCACCGCGGACCAACATCTGCTTGACAAGGCTATCGACGAAACTGAGATCAATGGGGGAGGGGCCCGCACCCCGGGAACTTTTCCCTCGGGAGATTCCGGAGGGGCGACGCACCTTTACGATGCCGTCTACTTATCGGCGCGCGAGTTGCTCAAGAACGAAGTGGGCCGCAAGGTTCTTATCCTGCTGACGGACGGTGAAGACCAGGGAAGCAAAGTCAGGTTGGAAGCGGCGCTGGAAGCGGCGCAAAAATCGGACGTCATCATCTACTCCATCGATATTAGCGATCGGGCATTCTACAGCCGGCACGGGATGGGATATGGCGGCGAGTCGGTTTTGCGCAAGCTCTCAGAAGATACCGGCGGCCGCGTGATCCAGGCGAACAACGCCAGGGATACCTCCGAGGCCTTTCAGCAGATTGCCAGAGAGCTGCGCACGCAGTATTTGCTGGGGTATACGCCCACCAACACCAAACTCGATGGGACGTTCCGCAAGATCGCAGTCAAAGTTCGCACCGAGAACGTTAAGGTGGACGCCCGGCGGGGATATTACGCGCCGACCGGCTAGCCCGGACTTCTCACCAGGTTTGGACGATGCTGGAAGGGCGGGGCTTCAGCCCCGCCGAAATCGCGTCTCCCGCCCTCTATTCGTCCCGCACCCCGCGCAGCTTGCGGCCGCAAGCTGCGCGGG
>Ga0182030_10022508_pt1 | contig 11722 bp, 10 predicted proteins | sample 812S3MmetaG_FD_121299 | JGI IMG/M metagenome (GOLD analysis project Ga0182030, IMG submission 121299) | Permafrost microbial communities from Stordalen Mire, Sweden - 812S3M metaG (Illumina Assembly) | ecosystem: Environmental > Terrestrial > Soil > Wetlands > Permafrost | place: Sweden... | reverse complement strand
TGCCAAAGGTAATAAGCACTGCTCCTACGTCTTCGTAGATTCCAACCAAATCACTGGCGGCCGGAAAACGCACGGCGATAAGTCCGCGAAGCCCCGGCCGCCGCAACCAACCCTGAACCACCCGATCTCAATCCCGTAGTGTCTCTCCCACTGTCTTCTCTGCGCTTATCTCTGTGTTCTCTGCGTCTCTGCGTTGAATCGCATCTCTCGAACGCCCTCCGCCGCCCCCACATAAATCTGCACCAAGTCCGAAGTCATGCCGCCCGCGCTCAGAGAAATCCCCACCGTCGATCCGTAATCCAGTAACTCACCAGGCACCGCGAAGTTGACCTGCACCACTCCCGCCACTATTCCCGGCGCCGCGCCCCCGTAGAGTACGCCGGCCGCACGACCTTGCACCCAGACCTGGCAGCACCCGAAGTCCGCGGCGCCCGCGGCGATGCGCCCGTCCTGCCACGCGCCGAAAGGCGGCGCTCCGATCCCCGTCGCCCAGACCGCAACCACGCTGCCCGGTGGCGCCGGATGCTCCGCCGAATTGATGCTGCCATCCGCGTTGACGGCCGCCGCCGTGCCGTCGCCGCGTTGGAAGATTTCGGGCACGGCCGCCGCCACGGCAGCCACGAAGTCGGCCGTCACTACTCCATTGAAGGTGACATGCATGCGCGCCGTGGTGCCCGAAAGGTAGATCGGTGTCACCGCGTTCACCTGCGAATCCGATACGTAGAGCAGCGGCACCGGCGAGCCGTTGACGGACACCTGTACCCCGCCCAGCGATGCCGGCATCGTGCCGGAAGCGTCGGGGACGCCCGCTACCGGCGCCGTTGGGCCAATATGCGGCCCGTAGATCGAGATCAGTTCTCCCCCAACCACGCGCCCGCCGGCCGGACCGAACGCCGCGTTGGCAATCCCGAAGATGCGTGGCCCAAGCGGTTGCCCCGGCGAGAGCGTCGAAACCAGTCCGCCGTACCCCGCGAAGTGCAGCGTTCCTGCGGCGTCCACCGCCAGGCTCGCCTCCGCGGTATCGTTTGGCAAGCGCGAACTGTAGGCCAGCGCCGAGCCCGCCGCATTCAGCCCCGCCACGAAATCGCTGCCCTGCGACCAGCCCTGCTGATTGGGAAAGTCCGGCGACGCCGTAATCCCGCTCACCCAGACGTTGCCCCTCCCATCGAGCGCAATCGAGTGCGCGGCATCGTCGCCCTTGCCGCCCAGGTAGGTCGCCCACACCATCGCGCTCCCCTGCGGATTCAACTCGGCGGCGAACGCGTCCGTTCCGCCCGCCCGCGCCGTCTGGTAGCTGCCGCTGGTTGCCGGGAATGCGTCGTCGAACGTGGAGCCCGCCACGTAGGCGTTGCCCGCCGCATCGGCCGCGATGGCGGTCACTGTGTTAGCCGGGTTCGTATTGGGACTTACCGGGTTGTAACCCGGCCCGAGGTAAGTCAGATACACCAGCGCCGTGCCGGCGGCGTTCACCTTGGCCACAAAGGCGCCCGTGCCTTGCCCGAGCAGCGCGCCCGTGGTGGTGGGCAGGTCGGAAGTGTCGGTGTTCCCGGCCAGGTAGGCATTGCCCGCGGCGTCCACCGCGATGGCGCTCCCCACCGTGCTGCGGCTGCTCAGAAAGCAACTGCTGCCCGCGCCGCAGTTCTTCTGGTGGCCGGAAATCCGCGCCGAGTAAAGAATGCGGTCGCCCGCCGCCGCGATCTTGGTGACGAAGGCGGCGGACGTGGCCTCGATCGTCCCCGGAGGAGTTACCGTCCCCGCCGGCAGGCCGGCCGTCACCGGAAATGCCGCCGAGTCAGTCGTGCCCGTTACATAAATGTTGCCCGCCGCGTCCAATGCCAGCGCCTGTATGGCCTCGGGAAAGTAAGTCGAGTAGAGAATCTGCGTGCCGTCCGGGCTGAACTTCACCACAAAGCCCGGCCCCGGAGTGGATTGCATCGCGTTGCGCAGCGGCAACAGCGGCGAGTTGGTCGCCCCGGCGAGATAGATGTTGCCCGCCGCATCCACCGCCAGATCGTTCGGCTGATCCGTGCCCTTTCCGCTGAGCGTGGCGAACAGCGTGGTCGCCCCCGTGACGTCCAGTTTCATCACAAACACCCCACTGTCACGGCTGCCCGCCACGTAAGTGTTGCCCGCGGCATCGGCAATCACGCGGGCCACGCGATACTCGTCGGTGTCTCCGATGTAAGTGGTGAAATCCGCGGCCGGCAGACCTGCCACAAAGCACAGCGTCGCGGCCAGACGTTGCCAGCCGAAGGTCCTCATGCCCCGAGCGTACCACGCCGCTCTCTGCCTCCTCTCTTCCAAGTGTCTTCTCTGCGCTTATCTCTGCGTCTCTGCGTCTCTGCGTTGAACAGGCAATTTCGAAGCTTTACCGCGCCCCCAGCAACCGCGACACCTCACAGTACAGCCGGGCCGTCAATTCCATGCGGTCGGAGGCGTCCATCCCAATCGTAGGGATCGGGTCTCCCACGCGCAGCACCACGTTGCCGCGGCGCAGATGGATCGAGCCCATCGGCAGCAGTTCCCGCATGCCCACGATGGCCACCGGCACCACCGGCACGCCGGCCTTGATGGCGATGTACGCCGGGCCTTCTTTGAATTCCCTCAGCCCCTCGGCGGAGCGCCCGCCTTCCGGAAAGTTCAACACGCTGATGCCGCGCCCCCTGATGATGCGCGCCGCTTCCAGCATGCTCTTCAACGAGGCGCGCGGACTGCTCCGGTCCACCGGCAGATGCCCGGCGCGCCGCAGATGCGTGCCCAAAAAGGGAATGCGGAACAGCCCCGTCTTGGCGAAAAAGCGGAACTGCTGCGGCAGCGAGGCGAGCAGCGCCGGAATGTCCAGGAAGCTCGCGTGGTTGGCCACGAACACGTAAGCGCCGCGCGGATCCAGCTTCTCCACTCCTTCCACCCGCACCCGCACGAAGCACACCGCCAGCAGCATCCTGCCCCACGCGCGCGCCAGTTGGTGCTGCGAATTTCCCGTGTGGTCGAAAAAGGAATCGACCAGCGAAAGCGTGCCCATCACCACGGTGCAGAGCACGATCAGGGGCGTGGAGAAGAGCACCGAGCGGGCCAGACTCAAGATTTCGCTCACCGTGCCACCAGCATTTCCCGCGCTTCCGCCACCAGAAACAGAGAGCCCGTAATGAAAATGACGTCCTCCGCCGTCGCGTCCTTCACCATCCCGAGCGCATCGCCCAGATTCGCGGCGGTGCGAAGGTTGGGGTGTTCGGCCACTTGCCGGATGCTCTCGGGGGCCAGCGCCCGCGCCTGCTGCGGCGCCGTGACGATCACCTCTTGCGCGTGCGGAAAGAGGATCCCGCCGATTTCGTCGATGGCTTTATCGCGCATCGCCCCATAGATCAGGCGCACCCGCCGGCCGGCATAAAAGCGTGCGATGTAGGCCGCTAGCGCCCTCGCTCCGGCGGGATTATGAGCGCCATCGAGGATGATCTCGGGATGTTCGCTCACGTGCTCCAGGCGTCCGGGCCAGCGCGTCTGCGCAATCCCCGCGATGATTTCCGGCGCGGAAATCCCTAAGCGCGTGAGCGCCACGCTGGCGGCGGCCGCGTTCTCCACCTGGTGCTCGCCGGCCAGCGGGCACACAATTCGCAAATCGAGCTCGCCGGAGAGCAGAAACCGGCTGCCGCGCGCGTCCAGTTCCAGATCCTCGATGCTCCACGCCGCCGTGCGCGCCACCGATATGCAGAGTTGCTCGGCGCGCAGTTCCAGCACGGCGGCGGCTTCGCTGCGCTGCCGGGCAAAAACCGCTGGTACCCCCGCCTTGAGAATCCCCGCCTTCTCGCCCGCGATGGCTTCCAGGCTGCGCCCCAGGAACGCCTCGTGGTCGAAATCGATGGGCGTAATTACGCACAGCTCGGGTGTCACCACGTTGGTGGCGTCCAGCCGCCCGCCCAGCCCCACCTCCAGCACCACCGTGTCCATCGCTTCTTCGGCGAAGACCACCACAGCCATGGCGGTCACGGTTTCAAAGTACGTGGTGTGCAGGTCGATGGCGCCATCGGCCAACAATCGCTCCACCACGGCATGCACGCGCTCGAACGCGTTGGCGAAGCGCCCGGCGGAAATCGGCTGGCCGTCGATCCGGATGCGCTCGGTGGGCTCGGCCAGGTGGGGCGAGGTAAAGAGTCCCGTGCGCCGCCCCGCCGCGCGCAGCGCCGAAGCGATCATGGCGCAGGTCGAGCCTTTTCCGTTGGTGCCGGCCACGTGCACGAAGCGCAGCCGGTCCTGCGGCCGGTCGAGAGCGTCCAGCACGCGCGCGATACGCGCCAGGCCGAGCTTGGCCGTCTTGATCTCGTTGCCCAGCGCGTACAGGAATTGAACTGAATCGGGGTAATTCACTTAATCCACAAAGAAGCGCAACGCCGTGGCCACGTATTGTTTCAGCTCCAGCCGCGGCACCACGGCGTCCAGCATGCCGTGCTTGAGCAGAAATTCGCTGCGCTGGAAGCCTTCGGGCAGTTTCTGCCGGATGGTTTGCTCAATCACCCGCGGCCCCGCGAAGCCGATCAGCGCGCCCGGTTCGGCCAGGTTCAGATCGCCCAGCATGGCGTAGCTGGCGGTGACTCCGCCGGTGGTCGGGTCGGTCAGTATGCTGATGAAGGGCAGGCGCGCTTCGTCCAGCCGCATCAGGCCGGAGGAGATCTTGGCCATCTGCATCAGGCTGACCGCGCCCTCCTGCATGCGCGCCCCACCCGAGGCGGACACGATCAGCAACGGCTGGCGCTTGGCAATCGCGCGCTCGATGGCGCGCATGATCATTTCTCCCACCACCGAGCCCATGCTGCCGCCGATAAAGCGCGGTTCCATGGAGCAGAGCTGCACCGCCCGGCCGCATAACCGGCCTTCCGCGGCGATCATGGCGTCGCTCAGTTTGGTGGCCTGCTGCATGCTCTTCAGCCGCTCGCTGTACGGCTTGCTGTCGACGAATCCGAGCGGGTCGCTGGAGCGCAGTTCGGTATCGTAGCGCGCGTACTCGCCGCCGTCGAGCAGCAATTTCAGGCGCATGACGGCATCGATGCGGCTGTGCGCCCCGCATTTGGGGCAGACGTTCCAGTTGGTCTCCAGGTCTTTTTTCCAGATGATCTGGCGGCAGCCTTCGCACTTCTGCCACAGACCTTCGGTCCGGACCTTACGGTCCTTGTCATCCAGTTTGGGGAGCTTGTCGTCGTCCCCTTTGTCGCGTTTGAACCAGGACATCCAAGCCCTACGTTAACGCGAGTGGGGACGCCGGAGCAAATGTGAGATATGCCACTACCGTGGGGACAGACAGGAATTTCCGGCGCACTTTGCCGGAAATTCGCTGTCTGTCCCCCGTTTGTCCTACCTGGGATACGGATGGCCGCGCAGGGTGGCGAAGCCGCGGTAAATCTGCTCGGCCAGCATGGCGCGCGCCAGTTCGTGGGGGAACGTCATGGCGGATAGCGACACCAGTTGGTCCGCGCGCGCCGCCCATCCGGCGGGCAACCCGTCGTGCCCGCCGATCAGGAAGACCAGATCGCGGCCCTCCATTTCGGCCTTGGAGATTACCCGCGCGAACCCCGCGGAATCCATCGCCTTGCCGGCCGGGTCGAGGAAGATCTTGCGCGCCGAGGGATGCTTGTCCCACAAATCGATGCGCTCGGGACGGATTTCGCGCATTTCACAGGGAGAATAGCGGGCGGCGCGCCCCACAAAATCCGCCGCCATCGCGTTGGCGTGCGCGTCCTTCGGCTTGCCGATGAAGTAGAGGTAGATCTTCACTCGGACGGAATTTCGACGTTCTTGCCGGTGCGCCAGAGGCGCTCCAGATCGTAATACGAGCGCGCCTTGGGTGAAAAAATGTGCACCAGCAGATCGCCGTAGTCGGCCAGCACCCATTCGGACTGGTTGTAGCCTTCCAGGCTGTTGGGCAGTTCGCGCGCCTGCTTCTTCAGCTGAATGCCCACCTCGTCGCTGATCGCCTGGATCTGTTTGGAGTTAGAGCCGGTGCAAATCACGAAATAATCGGCGAACGAAGTGATGCCCGTCAGGTCCAAAACCTTGATGTCGGTGGCTTGCTTGGCTTCCGCCGCGCGCGCCGCAATCAGCCATGTGGGGGTTTCGATTTGAGTTTCAGCGGTCGGGTTCAGGTCACTTTTGGTCAGACAATACTCCTCCCCGTATCGTAGCAGGTGGGACAGGCCTCCTGGCCTGTCAACGCTTCGGGTAGGGCGTATTCCAGCCCTTTGCGTCCCACCACAGAATCTTATTCAACGTCTCCGCCGGGGCGTCGTCGATGGCTTTGAAATTCATCGCCATGGATTGCTTCGCCCCCCACAACTGGCGGCCCACCAAAGCCTTCACCGGCGGATTCATCTCGTCCAGCGCCACCTGGGGCAGCAGTTTTTCGTACGGCTTGAGGTCCGCCTTCGCCGTGAAGATGCTCGTCATCGGGCGCGCCGATTCCAGCGCGCGCGTGCGCTGCGGAATGCGGAAGATTTCCTGGATGGTGCGGATCATGCTGGTGTGATTGTAGTGGTTGGAATCCACCGCGTCGCGCCGCACGTGGGGTCCGATGGCGAGGCCGATGGTGCGGTGGCCGTCCACGTGATCCACGCCATCCTGGGCGTCGTCCTCGGTCACCAGGATGAGGCTGCTGGCCCACACCTTGCTCTTCGTGATGCGTTCCACGATGCGGCCCAGCGCCAGGTCGTTGTCCGCCACCATGGCGCGCGGCCGCGGCACCTTGGGACTCGTGCCGTTGGTGTGGTCGCTATTCAGCGAGATGATGCTCAGTTGGGGAATTTGCCCCGCGGCTTCGCGCTCGTCAAATTCCCGCAGGAATTCCTCGGCGCGAATCTGGTCGTTGATGGCCAGCGTCGGGTACGGATAGCGTTTGCTGGCGTAGGGGGCCAGCGCGGGCACGCCGCTGCGCGAGCCCACCAGCGTCTGCCAGCGGTTCTCTTTGTAGGCCTTCCAGTACTCGGTCCAGCTCAGGTTGTCGCTCTCGTTCATGTCCACCGTGTTCTGCTTCACCGCGTCCCAGCGGGCGGCCAGTTGGAATTCGCCGTAGATGCGCAGGCTGAGCGGCTTGGCGGCGGCCTGCCAGAAGAAGCCCGTGGGCGCCACCACCAGGGCGTCGGCCATGTTGTAGGCGTAGCCGCGCGGCGAGGCGGCAAAGGCGCGCTCCACGTAGTCGCTGACGAAGCCCTGCATCAGCCACTGGTGCCCGTCGAAGCTGATGGCGCCGCCGGTGTAAAAGTTGTCCAGCACCACGAACTGTTCGGCCAGGGCGTGATGATTGGGGGTGACCTCGCGGCCGTACATCACCAGTTTGGGATCGCCGTTGGCCTTGGCGATATCGCCCAGCACCTGGTCGTACGTGCGGTTTTCCTTGACGATCAGAAACACGTGCTGGATGCCCAGGGAGGTGAGGTTGGCGATGCCTCCGGCGGGCGCGAACCTGGGGCTGTTGGCGGCGCGCACTTCCCTGGTGCCCGCGGCCAGTTGCGCCGCCGTGGGCGCCGGAATGCGCTCCAGCGATCCTTCGTACACCTGCGAGTTGAATGCCCCCTTCTTGTTGTCGGTGTTGCCCACGCCCTTGATATTCAGCACGCGCAGCGAGCCATCGGCGGCGAGAGCGACGGCTGAGGGGAACCAGGCCGTGGGAATGGCGCCGGCCACCTGCCATTTGCCGCCCGTCTCGCGCAGCACCGCGATGGCATTATTTCCGCCGCAGGCCACGTAGAGCGTCTTGCCGTCTTCGGCGAAGACGAGGCTGATGGGCTGGCTGCCCAGCGCGGCTTCCGGGAAGGTGGGAATCTTGACGTCGGTGCGCGCCAGGGTGGCGCTATCCAGAATGGAAACCGAATCGCCATGCCCGTTGGCCACGGCGACCAGCTTGCCCTCGCGCCCGGTGGCCAGTTGCGAAGGCGCCAGGCCCACCGGCGCTTCCCGCACGCCGCCGGACTGCATGTCCACCACGCTGAGGGTGCCGGAGGTGGAGGCGCCGGTCACCGGGTCGGTGACCACCTTCGAACCCGACGAGGGCGCCACGGTATCGGCCGGCCCGGCGCGCCGTCCCGCGCGATTGGTGACGAAGACCGATCCCTTGGCCACCGCCACACCGAAGGGCGCCATGCCGACATCGATTTCCTTGCGCAGTTCCAGCGTATCGGCGTCGATGATGGCCAGCGTATTGTCGCGGCTGAAGGCCACGTAGGCCAGCTTTCCGTCGGGCGAAAAGGCGATTCCGGTGGGCAGCGGATGGCCGTTGAGTCCGATGCGGCTGCTCTCCCCCGGCATCCCCACCGCGGAGATCTTGGTAATCAGGATACTGTCCGGCCCGTTGCGCGAGGTCTCGCTGGCCCACAGCTCGCGGTCGCCGGGGCGGAACGCGATGCCGGCGTAGGAGGTGCTGCGCGCTGCGATCTCGGCCACCTTCGTGCCTGTGGAACCATCCAGCAGCAGGATGCTGTGCGTGTTGAGCACGGCCAGGATGCGGCGTTGGGAATCGTAGGTCATATCCACCGGGCGGCCGGGGATCACGGTCTGCTCGCCCCACGGGCGCAACAGTTGATTAGGCGGCAGCAGGAAGAATCCGCCGGGTTGCTTGCCCATGGCGACGCTGCTCTTGAGTATGGGAAAGATGCCGCTCTGCTGGGCCAGCAACGCGGCCGCGGCCAGGGCGAAGGCGCAAAGAATAGGCTTACGCATGGAAGCCTACATCTTAATCCGTGGCTGTCACGATTGCATGAAGGCTGTGGTGCGCCTCTGTAACCCCGGCCGGAATATGTGCGCCACATCACTCTGGCGGTATAATAGGATTACATGCGTTTCTTCCCTGGCCTGATTCTCGCCGTTTGCGCTACCTGTGTGTTTGCACAGGCGGGGGACCCTCCCGAAGTCATGCGCGCCAAAGCCGGAATCGAGCGCCTGCGCTCCCTGGTCGAGGCCGGTGTGGCCCCGCGGGCGCAACTGGTGCAGGCGGAGGCAACCCTCGCCGACGCCGAGGATGAGGCGCTGCTCCACCGCATGATTTACGGCAACGACATGACCGACGATCAGGCCGACGAGATGCTCGCCGCCGCTTCACGGCGCTTGGAAAGGCGGAAGCAGGCGCTGGAGGACGCCAGGAAACTGGTGGATGACGGCGTGGCTTCGCAGCTCTCGCTGACGCCTTTATTAGAGGAACTCGATTGGGCGCGCAAGGAGCAGGACCTGGCCGAATCGCGCGCCCGGTTCACGCGCGAACTGGCGCAGATGGCGCGCGCCGAGGCGCTCGTGGAAAGCAAGCTGGACCACGCGCCGGAGGAAGTCCGCGAACTGGCCGACCGTTACGATGGCGATGGCGTCTTCAACATGGGCACGTTCACGCGCGTGGAACTGGATTTCGAAAAGCAATTCGGCAAGCCTTTGCCGGTCAGCGCCATGGGCGAGACCGCCGTGCACCGCTCGCTGGGCTTCGACCACCGCGGGCGCGTCGACGTGGCGCTCCACCCGGATCAGCCGGAAGGCCACTGGCTGCTGGAGTACCTGGTGAGCCGGCACATCCCCTACTTCGCCTTCCGCCAGGCAGTACCCGGAAAAGCCACCGGAGCGCATATTCACATCGGTCCCATGAGCACGCGCTTCAAACTCGGTGGATAATGTAAGTTCCATGACCGATCCAACTCTCCGGGTTCTGATCACCGCCGAGCAGATCCAGACCCGCATCAAGGAAATGGGCGAGAAGATCTCCGCCGATTACCCCACCGGCAATCTCCATATGATCTGCATCCTCAAGGGTGCGGTTTTCTTCATGACCGACCTGGCGCGCGCCATGAAGCGCGATGTCTATGTCGATTTCATGGGCATCTCCACTTACGGCAAAGGCAAGACCAGTTCGGGCGAAGTCAAGGTCACCAAGGATCTCGACATCTCGCTCGAGGGCGCCGAGGTGCTGATTGTGGAAGACATCGTGGATAGCGGCGTCACGCTGAACTATCTGATGCACCTGCTGGATCAGCGCAAGCCGCACTCCATCCGCATCGCCGCCCTGATGGATAAGCCCGAGCGCCGTCTGCGGCCGGTGCACGTGAGCTATGTCGGCTTCGAAATTCCCGACGAATTCGTGGTGGGATACGGGCTGGACTACGCCGAGAAATATCGCAATCTCGACGACATCTGCGTGCTGAACGATCCCGACGCGGCGTAGGGCGACTGGTCCGTCGTCATGCTGACCGCGCTGTTCGTAGTGGCGAGAATCGTCGCCAACCCGGTTTCCAACGTCTTCCAGAAACAACTGACGCAGCGCGCCGCGAATCCGCTTTTCATCATCGGCGCCACGGACGCGATACTGGCGGTGGCCGTTCTCCCGCTCTTCTTATTGGGCGCGGTGCCGCTCGCTCTGGCGCCAGGGTTCTGGACGAACATGGCGATCTGCGCCACGCTCGCCGTCGCCAGCAACGTGCTGTTGGTCTACGCGCTACAATCCGCCGATCTCTCCGTCCTGGGCCCGATCAACGCCTACAAGTCGGTGGTCAGCCTGGTGCTGGGGGTGTTTCTGCTGGGCGAGATTCCGGGGCCGATGGGTGCGGGGGGAGTGCTGCTGATTGTGGCGGGGAGCTATTTCGTGGTCGACCGAGACCCCACCCAGCCGCGCAGCAATGCCTTGGCGCGGTTCTTCCGCGAACGAGGCATCCAGTTCCGTTTTGCGGCATTGGCGGTGTCCGCCACGGAAGCCATCTTTCTGAAGAAGACGCTGCTGCTGTCTTCCCCCGTGACCACGTTCGTCTTCTGGTCGATTCTGGGTGTTCCCATCGCCGCGGTGGCGATGGCGCTGCTGCACCGGAAGCGGCTGGGGACGGAAATCGTGCTATTCCGCCTGCACTGGCGCACCTATGCGTGGCTGGCCGCGACTACCGGCATCATGCAACTGACCTCGCTATTGACGTTCGCAAAAGTACCGGTGGGATATTCGCTGGCCCTGTTTCAGTTGTCCACGCTGATCAGCGTATTTCTGGGATACCGCTACTTCCAGGAGGGGCAGATTCGGAAGCGGCTTCTGGGATCGGCGATCATGGCTGCCGGCGCGGTGTTGATCGTGCTGCAAGGCCATAGCCGGTAAGTTCCCGGCGACAGGCGACTAATGCGTCAGGTCGTAAGTGAAGTAGTTCATGGCGATGCGGTAGGCCAGCCCAGCCCATTTCTCCGGATAACGGGGGTCGTCGGACCACTCCCAGGCATCGCCCAGGTCCATGTTATGGCAGATGGCGACCATGATCCGGCCTCGGTCGTCGTAGATGGCGCGCCAGTGTGGCGGCCTGCCGGTTTCGCCTTTTTCGTAGGTAATTCCACTGCGCGTCCATTGCCAGCCGGGCACCTGGAAGCGTTCGTCCAGATCGTAAATCGTGTGGAAAATCGGGTCGCTGTCCGGGATGTCCACGATGGGGCGGTCGGGGAACACTTTGCTCATGCCGGTGACAAAAACCTGCCACTCGTTGAGTCCGCGATATATTTCCGAGCCGTGGAAATCGTCCACCATGAGGAAACCGCCGCGCAGCAGAAACTCGCGCAGTTGCGCCGCCTGATTGTCCGGCAGGTTCCAATGCCCGACCTCGACGGCGTACATCATCGGCCAATTGTAGACGTCATCGGTTCCATCGAGATCGACCACCTGCTCCACCGAGCGCGTGTGGATGCGCGTGAGGCGGCGCACGCCCTGCAGAAGATGGCGGTCGGAGCGAGGGTAATCGATGGT
>Ga0182030_10022504_pt1 | contig 11723 bp, 7 predicted proteins | sample 812S3MmetaG_FD_121299 | JGI IMG/M metagenome (GOLD analysis project Ga0182030, IMG submission 121299) | Permafrost microbial communities from Stordalen Mire, Sweden - 812S3M metaG (Illumina Assembly) | ecosystem: Environmental > Terrestrial > Soil > Wetlands > Permafrost | place: Sweden... | reverse complement strand
GTGCAGATGAATGGCAGCGTGCAGGACGACTACCCCGACTTCATCTGCGATCCGAATGAAGAAGACTTCGCCATACAGTTCACGCTCGTCTCGAACAAACTGGACCAGATTCTAAATATGATCGGCACCCCAAATGCCCTGCTCATCGGCTCGGCGGGCGGGGTATGGGTCATGGCGGGCTCGAATGGAGCGTCCCTGAGCCAGACTAACGTGAATGCGGCCAAGCAGAGCAATGTGGGAGTGAGTCCCTTACAGCCCCAGCTTGCCAACGATTCGGCCATCTTCGTTTCCCGGTCGACGCGCATTGTGACCTTCCTGGTGTTCGACTTTGCGACAAACCAGTGGGGCAATTTCGACCTGACGCGCCTCAACCGGAACATCACGCTCGGGCCGACGGAAGCACTTTCCGGAATTACGCAGACCGCATTCCAGATGGAGCCTTACCCTATCCTTTGGTTTGTGCGCGCCGATGGGCAATTACTCGGCCTGGTCTTCAATAAGCAGGATCAGGTGTTCGCATGGTTCCGTATAAATATGCAGCCGCAAGGTGGATACATTGAATCGGTTGCAGTTATCAGTGGAGCCAATATCGAGGATCAGGTTGCCATTGTAGTCAGGCGAACGATCAACGGCGTGACAGTTCGATATGTCGAGTACTTCATGCCGCAGGAACTTTTCGGCCAGCTCTCGAACGCCTATTTTTTCAACGCAGGGCAGCAGTTGATTCTCCTCCCCCCGGTCTCGATTACCGGCATCGCCAACGGGGTCGGATCCACCGTCACCACGCTTACGCCGCACGGATTCACGAACGGAATGTTCGTCCAGATTACCGGCGTGCTCGGCATGACCGAGATCAACCAGGACGCGACTCAGGCTTACACGGTGACGGCCGCCACCACGAACACGTTCCAACTGGTAGGGATGGACTCAACTGCGTTCGGAGTCTACGCGGGTGGAGGGACTGTCGCCCAGGTCTCGAACCAGGTTACAGGAATGAGCTACCTGATAGGGCAGACTGTGGTAGCGGTTGGCGACGGGGCTCAGATATTGCAGCCAACGGTGGTCACCGGAGATACGGTTGTTTTCCCCTATTACGCGAACATCATCACCATCGGCCTGCCTTACGGATTGACGCTCAGGCCCACTAACCCGACTCTGACCACGCAGGCGGCCACGTCACGAGGGATGCCTCAGAAGTTGAATCGTGTCACCTTGAGTCTTTATGAGGCGATGGGCGGACAGTACGGAACCGATCTTAACCACATGTACGATATAGACTACGGACCGGGAACAATGAGTCAGCAGCCGCAGATGAGCACGTTCGAGGTCACGCGGGATATGGATTGCGACTGGACGGAGGAATCGACTTTCTACGTCACCCAGAACGAACCGTTTCCATTTACATTACGAGGGCTAGTTTTCAGGATGAGCGCAAATCAGGATTGATATGCAGATTGAAATTGTTCCGCTCGAACCCGCGCATCTCGATAAACTGCCTTTTCCGGAGGCGGTGGACAGCAGAGCCTACTTTTCCTTTGGGAGCGAGGCGTGGTGCGTCTTGAGCGACGGGGTTCCCGTCTTCGCCGGCGGTTTTGTCAATCTTCAGTGGAGTCGTGCCGAGGCATGGATCATCCCAACGCCGTTTCTACGCCAGCATCTTAGGCTGTGCCTTCGCATGATGCGTAAGGCGCTCTACGAGTGGCCCCACGGTTTCCGGCGCGTCCAGGCGACGTGCTGCAAGGGAATATCGTCGCGGCTGTTTCAGTGCCTGGGATTCGATTATGAGGGAACTATGAAGTGCTTCGGGCCGAACGGAGAAACAAACGAGATGTGGTCAAGAATCTTCGAGGTGACACCTTGACGCCGCAGGCTGGAGGGTTCGCAATGGCCGGCGTAGGAGCCGCGATAGGCGGTATCGGCTCGATCATCAGTGGCCAGCAGCAGAAATCCGCCTACGACTACAACGCCGATGTCACCATGCAGAACACACGGGATGCGATCACCGCGAATCAGGATCAGACTTCTGTGCTGGTAGGCAGGCAGGCCAGCGCCTACGCATCCTCCGGAGTGGACATAGCCTCTGGTTCTCCGTTGCTGATCATGGCGGCGACGGCCGCGCGTGGCGCAGTGAAGGGAAAACAGATCGAGGAAGCGGGGATTGAAGAGGCTGCGATGCAACGCTACTACGGAAAGATCGCCGCGTTCTCAGGAACGATGAACGGGATTGGGTCATTCCTGACCGGAATCTCGAAGGCCGCTACCAGTTACGGAACAGCAACAGGAGCCTTTGATCCCAAAGGTGCTTCAGCGTAAGGAATGAAATGCCCGCTATTCCCGGATTGCCTGAACTCGGAGTTGTCGAAAAGCCTTTAATGAACCCGCGTGAGGCTGGGAAGGCTGGCGCTGCGATTGCCGGGATGGGCGAAGACATCGAGGACATGGCGCTTCAATCTCTGGCAATCGAAGCCCATATGCGCGAAGCGCAGAAGAAGGTTGATGACGTCGCTTCTAGCAATGAATTGAATGCAGCCCACGAGCAGACGCAGATTGAGCTAGCCAAGACGCAGAATTCCCGCGACATCCCCGCCGTCCAAAAGGCTGGGCAGGACAGAATAAACGATATTGCAAACAAGTGGGTGCAGTCCGGATCTCCCGCCGGAGTAGAGATTCAGATGAAGGCGGAGGGCCTGAAACCTTCCCTGGATCACTTATCCCAGATGCGCCAGATCACCCTCATGGGCAAGGAATTAGACTCCCAGAACACGCTCCAGATGCAAAAGCTAATGCCCGACCTGGTGACTGCAATCCGCAATGGCGACACTGCACAGGCCAAAGCTATTCAAGACCACGTGAGCAGTCTTTGGGACAGCCCCCTGGTGAGCGATGCCGAGAAGCAGACGCAGATGGAGGCGTTTCGTGAGGGCACGCAGAAGCAGGTCAATGAAGCGGCGATCACCAGCGCCAATCCGCAGGAAAGAAAGCAGGCGATCCAGCAGTTGAGAAACGGCGGTAACGGCCCTCTCGACCTGACCGACTTCGCTCCCGGAACCATAGCTGCGATGCGCGACCATGCCCTAGAGATGGACAAGCACCTTACCGCGCAGTCGGAGGCTCAGAACCTGAATGGGGCTCTGAACATAAAGGACAGCGCCTTCAATTCACCGGAGTACAAGAATCCCGACGGAACACCCAATTTCGAGTCTCGGCAAAAATCTCTCGACGACGGCAAGTGGCTGCAAGAGCACAATGTTGTCGATGAGAACGGGTCGCCGGACCGGGTAATGGCCGAGAAGCTGATTGCCGATGAGGAGAGGCTGAGAACCTACAGCAAGCAGGAGCAGGCCGACAGAGACGTTAAAGGAGCAGACAAGTACGATCCTCTGATCGAGAGTGGCAAGATGTCGTGGCCCCAGATAGTGCATCTTCCAAGCTCTGAAGTTTCCGATTCCTTGAGGTCTCACCTGCTTAGCAAGTTCATTGAAACGTCGCGCTTCGAGAGACAGGTTGCTCTCCAAGGGAGACAGCTTGCCGAGCAGGAGAGGCAGGAGAAAAGCAGCAACATCCAAGGTCAGTTCCTGATGGACATAGCCATGGGAAAGATCGTGGACCCGGTGACGGTCAAGACCACTCCAGGCCTGATGAGCAAGGATGGATCGTATATTGTCAGCGCCATCAATGAGGCTAAGACGCACAAGGATTACCAGACTGGAATGTCGTTCATAGCCAACAATTTCCCTATTCCCAAGGGAGCTACTCCCGAGCAAGCCGACCGTCTTTCGGCAGAGTATGCCGACTCTGTGAAGGCATGGACCGACCTGGTAAATCAGCATCCCGAACAGGATAAGGTGCAACTTGCCCAGCAGGTGTTGCAGCCTAAGATCCAGAAGGACATAGAGGGCAGGATAGACCAGTTATTCGGCGTCAAGACGGAAGTGGACTCCGGTTCATGGCTGGTTCGGGCGCCTGGAGAATCGTGGGGAACGTGGATTAAGCGCAGGACTGGTAATGCTCCTAGCGATCCTACCCCTCCAAAAACGACTACTACCGAACAATCGGCACCATCTGGATTCGATGTGAAGGTAAAGGGCAAAGACGGAAAGTGGTATTGGGGAGACACCAGGACGCGAAAGGTTGGACCGGTAGCTGAATAATGTCAACTACGCCACAGGTCGATTGGAGCACCGCACAGCCAGCTCAGCCGGATGTTGACTGGAGCAGCGCGCAACCGGCATCGAATGTTCCAAGTTCAACAAGCGGGTCGCCTATTCCACCAGACGTGGCCCCGGATGCATGGAAGGCCGGCGTCCACTCTAAGATGCTGGGAGTTACGCCGGGATACGCCTACCAGAACCGCGATGAGATCGACAAGCAAATGCGAGAGAGGGCAGGCGACTACGATAGCCCGGACCTCGATCCAACCATCATGAACGACATCAAGGTGGGGCTTGAGGGTTCAATCTTCGGATTGCATCACAGGGGAAAGCTCCCAGACCAGGTGCAGAACCCCGGCATGATCGACAAGTTTGTTTCGGGGTTGTCCGAGATGGCAGCCGACATTCCCTTCTACGCGGTTGGCGGCGTGGCTGGAGGATTGGCCGGAGGTGCGGCTGGCTCTGAGGTCCCTGTATTCGGGAACATCACCGGGGCTGTGCTTGGAGCGGGCGCGGGTTCATTCGCTGTGCCTGCCGCTGTCCGTGAGGCTCTGGTTCTTGGGATCAAGAATGGTGAGGTCAAGAGCTTTCCAGACCTTCTACACCGTGCAGCAGACGTGACATGGGCGGCTACGAAAGGGGCTGTGACTGGGGCGGCAACCACTCTGGCCGGAGGTATCCCGGTAGGCAGTCTGATCGCCAAAAGCGGCGTTGCTTCAATAGCTGTGAAGGGTCTCTACCAGGCTTCCGCCTTGACTACCTCTGCCGATCTACTGGAGGGAAAGCTGCCCACGGCCAACGACTTCGCAAGTAACGCCGCTCTGATCATTCCGTTGAATCTGATCACTCATGGCATGGCAATGAAGACTGGTGACGCCAAGCAAGCCCTGATGGACACCTATGCCAAGGATGGAACGACGCCGCAGGAGACGGCCGCCAAGCTCAATGCTCAGCCGCCGGTCAAGCCCGACGCACCACCGGGACTCAGACCGGCCATTCTTGGAGAGCAATTCATCGATGGCGAGCCCAATGAAAGCCACGCTCAACTCTCTGAGCGCGTGCTTGGACAGAAGCCTGTAACAATGTCCGACCTGGAGGCCGACCCCGCACTTGCAGATAAGGTGCTTCAGACGCCGGAGATTCACGAGCAGTCGGTTATCGACGTGGCGTGGGCTCTGAAGGATGAGGCCATGCAGTCCGGTAAAGCCGCTCAGGGCGAACCGCCTACCATCGCCGAACTCTACAACCGCGGCGAGATGAAGTCCGGGCGCGGCTTTGTGACCCCGGATGGAAAGTTTCTCAGCCGCTCCCAGGCGAAGTCGTGGATGAAGGAGAACGAACCGGACACGGCTCAGATGTGGGAGAACGTGGCAGGCGGAAAGAATGCCGAGTTTCACTCCGGCGAATATCAGGAGGCACGGCAGAGGGTAGCGGGTAGAAACGTGGCCGAGGGTGAGCCGGACTACAAAGGCATGTCGCCTGAACTCGCCAAGTTTCTGGGCATAAACCGGGAGGGCCTGAACAAGATCAAGTCGGGAGAGGAGGGATCGGACTATGGAGATTCCGCTGTCAGAACTCTTTTGGTTGGACCACGAAACATGCTTCGCGCCGAGGCAGAACAGGTTGCAAGCCGTCTGCGAAAGCTGGTTCCAGAGGCTCAGGACCAGGAAGCTATCAGTTTCATGCGCGACTACCGAGACGATCCCGACAAACTGCGCTCGGAGATTCAGGAGATACAGTCGGGCACAAACGAGAAGCTCAAGGCCTTTATCCCCTCGATGGAACGGGCATTGAACCCGTCTCCTGAGATGATGCAGGCAGATGCCGAACTCACGCGGTACTTTGGCAAGGCTCTCGACCTTGGAAAACAGGTAGGGACGCTCGACAGCACCGTTGACCCCTCGCGGTACAGCCCCCGCTTCTTCGCCAAGTCGATGGAAGAGGGAGAGCGCGGCATCGGCAGCCCCAAGTTCACGGAGAAGACAGCACACGCCATCAAACGCGAGTATCTCAGGATTCTAGATCCGCTCAAGTCCGGCGACATAACGGCCCGCACATTCAACGCCTTCGATGAGCTTGGCGTGTATGGCGACCGGCATGCAACGTCGATCTCGACCAAACTATTTGTGACCGAGTTAAAGAACTCCGAGCTTGGCAAGTGGGGGAGCGGCAGTTCTATTCCTGAAGGATGGCGGGAACTGGCACCCGATCAGCGCGGATTTCGCCAGACCATCATGACCAAAAACCCTGAGACCGGGAAGATGGAATCGTTCTCTCGCGGGCTCTATGTTCCGAAGTCTATTGCCGACGCTATGGCTCCCATGCTCAGGTCCGGAGGGCTTGGGTCTGAAGTAGCGGGATTCCTCCATGCGCAGCAGTTTACCAAGGCGCTTGAGCTTGGACTTTCTGCGTTCCACATGAAGGCAATGACCATCACCGCCATGAGCAACATGACGCTTGACGGTTACCTGGAGGCGATGCACTCGGACAATTCTTCACCTAAGTTCGAGGCGCAGGAAAGAAACGGCGCGCTTTACGGCCTGGAGACCACAAAGACCGGACCACAGTACGAGGCTTATCAGGGGTTGAGGCAGTCGAGTCTCCCTAAAGGTCTGAGCCTCGATACCATTCGCAACATCCCAGTAATCAAGCAGGTGGATGCCTTTGCACAGGGCATCACACGCGCTACCTTCGACGTGATCCAGCGCAAGTTTAAGGTCGCAGACTTCTCCTCGAAAGAGGCTGCATGGATCGCCAAACATCCACAAGCTACCGAACTGGAGTATGGAACGGCCATGCGAGGTATCGCCAAGGAAGTGAATGCTGCCTATGGCGGGTTGAACTGGGACGTGATGGGGAAGAGCAATAGCTTCAGGGACGTAAGTCGTTTGTTCCTGTTAGCTCCTGACTGGACTTTCTCTAACGTGGTCAACGCCAAGTATGCTTTCCAGGGTGGAGCGGCCGGCCCCGCTGCGCGCGCATTCTGGGTCAAGTCGTTTACCACCGGATTCGCCATGACCGCGGCGGCCAGCATCATGATCGGAGGCAAGTACGATCCAGCCGACATCAGGCACATCGACCAGGTTTATCTCGGCAAGGACAAGGACGGAAAGGAGATGTACGCCAACTGGTTCTTTGCCGGCGCGCCGAAAGACCTGATGACGTGGACGAAGAAGTCGATCAGCGACACGCCGCTGGCGGGAACGGCGGAGTTCATCGTCAACAAGGCGGCTCCGATGGTTGGAACTATCGGCCACATGGCCATGAACGAGGACTACGGCAGCAAGCCGATCTACAAGAAAACGGATAACTTCGGGAAGAAACTCAAGGACGAGTCTGAATATGCAGCCTCAAGGTTAGCTCCTATCAGCGGCGTGAGCGCAGTCGAGGACGTGAAGAAAGCACTGACGGACCCGACTCATGAATGGTCGTACAAGGACCTTCTATCGTTGGCGGCAGACGCCATCGGCTCTCAAACCATCCACGAATCCCCAAAGGGAGGCACGGCAGCCCCCAAACTACCGGGAGCACCCAAGGGTCGCTCGGGCGCATACCATCTGCCGGGATTGAGGAAACCATGAAGATTGCGAAAGAACAGCTCGACACCGCGATTCTGGCCCAGTTCGATCTTGACAACTTTGAAGAGAATCACCGTATGGATGAGGAAGAGTGGACGCATTCTCTAAGTAGCGGATATTGCGCCATTTACACGGCTAGAAACGAAGACAACGAGATTGCGGCAATTCTGTTTCTCAAGAGTCCGTCTGTGGATTGTGGACTGTGGTACTTCTATTCGGTCGCCGTGTCGGAGAAGTGCAGAAAGATGGGCTTGGCGACACGTCTATTCAATGAAGCGATCAAGTCTGAAATAGCCACTGGATTCATCAACTCTCATTGCCATATCGACAACGTGGCATCCATAGGCTTTCACAAGTCTCTCGGATTCAAGCCTGTCCAATATGTCAATGACTTCTACGGAGACTTCGAGGATGCCATTCTCTGGGAGCGCGCCCGATGAGACTATCAAAGTTCAACTCGTGGCAGCATATCTGGGACTGCATCTGCGAAGACCTGGGGATTGAGGAATTTTGATGGAAGACTTCAAGACACGCTCGGTCTGTATTTGCGATAATGGCATCTTCCAATGCCTAGCCGAGACGCTGGGTGCTTCCTTCGGAAAGGTCTACTATCACTCGCCCTGGGTGGCGGACTACCCGTCTTCTTACCGCACGGAACTTGGAGAAGGATTTGCCGAGTACGAGCGCATCGAGGACATCTGGGGTGTGATTGATGACGTCGACCTGTTCATCTTTCCCGAGTTGCACCAAGGCTCGCTACAGGAATACCTCGCCAAGCAGGGCAAGCGGGTATGGGGATCGCGCAACGGCGAGGAACTGGAAGTCTACCGCAAGGAGGCCAAAGAGTTTTTCGCATCGCTAGACATCCCCCAGGCGCCGTATGAGGTCTGCAAGGGCATGACGGCGTTGCGCAAATACATTAAGAGCCGCGACAAGGACAAGCTCTGGATCAAGATCAGCCTCACCCGCAGCGATACGGAGACGTTCTGCGCGGAGGGCTACGACATGGTCAAGAACCGGCTGGACGACTTCGAGGCAAGGTTCGGGCCAACTGCCGAGTACCGGGAATTCATTGTCGAGGATAATCTTCCAGATACCTACGACCTAGCCATCGACACCTACTGCATTGACGGAAAGTTCCCATCGAAGTCTCTTCTAGGCAATGAGCAGAAAGATGAAGGGTACGTAGGTGTCGTCAAGGATTGGGGTAAGTTCCCGCCAAAGATGGTGGATATTTACGAGAAGCTGAGTCCTGCTTTGAAGGAATTCCAGTACCGTAACTTCTTCGCGCTGGAGTGCCGAACCGGAAAAGATAATATGTGGCTCAGTGATCCCTGTTGCCGGGTGGGGTCACCCGTGTTCGAGCTTGAACTGCACATGATCGAGAACCTTCCAGAGATTCTATGGGAGGGCGCGGACGGCAAACTGGTCGATCCGGAATACAAGGGCAAGTACGGATTCGAGGTTCTTCTCGAAAGTCTTTGGGTAAACGAGCATCCTCTTCTGGTCGAGTTCCCAGACAAGTATCGAGACCAGATCAAGTTTCGCTATGCTACCCAGTTTCCCGATGGGCTGTGGATCATGCCTCAGAGGCAGGGGCCGGCGCTCGGCTCCATTGTGGCATACGGTGAAAGCATCGATGACTGCGTAGCTGAGGTGGAAGAGATTGCCGCAGAAGTCAAGGGAATACAGATCGAGGCGTTCACTGGGAGTGCATCTAAACTGAAGAAGAACCTCGAACAGTTGGCAACATGGGGAGTACGATTTGAATGAGGAGAGATTTATGAAAATGCGGATGCTTTCAATGATTTTGGTTCTGTGTCTTCCGGCTGTTGCGCAGGTTACGCCAGCCAGCGGAGTAACTTACGACTGGCCAGCGGTGACGACAACCGCCCAACTGGGAAGCTACCTGCATCAGATCGACAGCGGAATTACATCCGGGTCTAGCAACTTCTCAATTGACTTTACCGTTACCGGAACCGCGCCATCGGCCTGCACATTCCGCGTGGAGGGAACTTCCGACCCTACCGCTTGGACAGGACTGGACGTGACGGCTCCAGCGGCCGACCCTCTTCCATGCACGACTTCCAACCTGATCTCGATTGCCTACAAGCCCGCCCGGTACATAAGAATCTACCTCGTTACCTGGACCGCTGGCGACGCCACAACCAAAGTGATCTTCCATTACACCCGCGGATCGATGTAGGAGAACCATGAGACGCATCTTTCTATTGACGATCTTGATGCTCCTTGCGGAGTACGCTGGCGCGACGGTCACGAACCAGACCACGAGCGTGTCCTACACATGCACAGGCAGCGTTGGGCCTTATAGCTTCGTATTCCCTATCTCCGAACCCGCAGCCATGACGGTGACCCAGAACGGCATCTTGCTGGCATCGAGCGCCTACACCATAGCGCCAGTAAACAACAACTACACCAATGGCGGCAGCGTCACCCTCGTAACGTCTTGCGCCCCTGGCGGAACTCTGGTTCTTCTTAAGCGGCAGACTCCGCTCACGCAGACTACCGTGTTTACCGACAACATGCCAGTGCCGATGAAGAGCTTCGAGAACGCGCTCGATAAATTGACGGAGATCGATCAGGATCAGAACGCTACATTCAGCTCTGAGCTAAGCGCTGCATTCTGTCCTTCTGGACAGGTTCTTCAGCAGGTATTCCCTGTGATTTGCGTTTCCGTAGGCCCGAGGTCTGGATGTTCTGGAGGCAACACAATCTCCAATGGCTGCACAGGAGCAACCACGGTGGCAGGGGCAAACGGCGCGCTGGGAATACCTGGTCCGGTGTTCAACACGCTTGCGCAGGGGGCCGATCCAAGCGGCTCCGCCGACAGCGGGACAGCCATCAACGCTACTATTGCCCTGGCCTGTGCCGCACATGGGCAGACTTTCATCCCAACTGGCAACTTCAACTTCACTTCTATGCTGGCCATGTACAACTGCGGACAGGCGGGCGCGGGGATCTCGGGACTGGGATCGCAGGGATCAGTACTCTACTACAACGGGAGCGCGTCAGTAAACGCGGCGCTAGAGATTGCGGGGAACTCAGGGCACACGGGGTACAACGTAAGTCCTTCGCTCTCGAACCTCACGCTGGGCGGAAACGCCAACGTGACCAACGGGCTTTATATGAATCACCCGGCAGGCGGCTTCTTTGAGAACATTCTGCTCGGCTCGGCTGCCACCAACTGCTTCGACGCCATCTCCGTGGTCGGAGCCACCTTTGTAAACATGGTTTGTTATCCTGGCTCATTCGCGCAGACCGGGCACACCGTGCCGACAAACGGTTTCGTGTTTGACGGCGTGAGTGCGGTAGACGAATCCACCACCAGCACGATTGTGGGCCTTACAGCAGAACTTCTGCCGAACGGCACCGGACTTACGACGTCACAGTACACAGGCAACTTGACCTTCCTCGGCTTGCAGATTTCGAGCGACAAACAAAGCGTGAGCATTGGCGGATTCGGGAATTACCTCACGGGCTTGCTCGAAGGAAGCGTCGCGACAACGCTAGCAGATTCCTGGTCGGCACAGTACAGTGGCTTTGACTATGGCGAGGACTCCAACCCGGTCGGAGTGAATGTTTCCGGTATCGGAAACAGATTTGCCCACCTCGCCATCAACCAGCCTTGGACGATCACCGGAGACAGCAACGTTTTCGACTCAATTGACTGTTTCGGCTGTTCATTCGTCGATAGCACCAAGACCACGCAGTACCACAATATCTTGACCGCCAATCCGGCCGGGACGCAGATTTACAACATGCCGTGGGATGAGGAGTCGATCTTCACGGGCGGGAACTTGGGCGCGGCAGGTGATCCGGTGGTGACCGACAAGGGTGGCTGGTTCACTCTTGTCGCCGGGACTCCAGTCACGATCTCGAACAAGACATTCACCGCAAATCGTGCGTGGAAGATGGTTCTCGACGGGCAGTGGAACTATTACGGGCGGATCGCAGTTGTTAACCCGATGACGAT
>Ga0182030_10022503_pt1 | contig 11724 bp, 9 predicted proteins | sample 812S3MmetaG_FD_121299 | JGI IMG/M metagenome (GOLD analysis project Ga0182030, IMG submission 121299) | Permafrost microbial communities from Stordalen Mire, Sweden - 812S3M metaG (Illumina Assembly) | ecosystem: Environmental > Terrestrial > Soil > Wetlands > Permafrost | place: Sweden... | reverse complement strand
GTCGTCTCCACGCATGCTTCGTTTGTAAAACATTGCAACTTCAAAAACAGTGACATACCTCAAGAGTTTTTCCGCAGCCTGTTTAGCCCGCGATCTTCCTTGACGGCATGGCTGAAGCCATGCCCTTTCAAAACCGGGTTATGAAACAGCTTCCAGTCTCAGCCATGAAGCTTCCTTACCGGTCAATCAAGCGCGAGAGCCGCCACACCAGCGGCAATCAGAGCAAGCCTGCCCGCGGAAAAGAGCCGTTTCCCGGCGCAGTTCCTATATTGGAGTGTCCTGCCCGTCCCACCTTAACCGCGCAAAGACGGCTCGGCGAAGGTGGGGCACCCGGCGGAATTGCCTTTGGGGCTGCATGAAATATTTGAGCAGTGCGGGGATTCCTCGCTTTGCTCGGAATGACAATCTGGAAAGGTTGCAGCGGATACATCTTTTAGGGAATCGCCCTAAAAGATAATTACGCCGAACCCGTAGAGTCCACGCCATAGGAATCCAGCACATCACGCAGCGTTACGATCCCTTCAAGCTTGTGGATATCCGCCCGGTTGACCACCGGCAGAACGTCAACATGGGCTCGGCTCATGCGCTCCAGCGCGAGATGAAGAGGATGGTCCGGGTGGACATGAGGAAAGTCCAAGGTTTCGAACAGGCTCATCAGCTTCTCCTCGGCTCTTCCCTCTGCGAAGGCGCTCTCGACGGTCGCCCGGCTCAAAACACCCCGGAGATTCCCTTCGTCTTCCACCAACCAGGTGTGGAATTCACCCAACCGCATTTGCTCAAACGCCTCAGAGACACTCATGCTTGCCGAAAGAATCTGCGTGGCACTCCGCATCACCTGAAGCACATTGCGCCCACGGAATTCCTCGCGCGTCTTCAAGCTGGGTAAATGAATGCCGTCCTGCTGCGCGAGGGCCTCATAAATTGGCTCTTTCTGGAAGTGCGAAGAAATGAAGAGGCTCGCCAGATTGGCGATCATCAGAGGCACGATGACCGCGTAATCGCGGGTCATCTCAAAAATCATCAGCACGGACGTCATGGGAGCGCGCACGATGCCCGCAAATAGCGCACCCATACCAACCAGCGCGTACGCCCCTGGCGCCGCAGTGTAAGTCGGCAATAGATGATGGGCCACGGTGCCAATCGTGCCACCCAGCATTGCGCCAAGAAAGAGGGCCGGGCCGAAGATTCCACCGGCGTTGCCCGAGGCGTAGCAGGTAGTGACGGCGAACAGTTTAAGCACCACCAGAAGAACCATCAATTTGAACGCCATCGTTCCGTCGAGCGCGGCCCCAACGTAGCCGTATCCCACACCCAGAACCTGGGGCACAAACCAGCCCATTACGCCGACCAGCACGCCGCCCACAACCGGATGCCACCAGCGTGTGCTCCTTGGAAGCAGCAGGAAGCGCTTGCGCATTGCCAACAGGAGCTTAGTGAAGGCCACGGACAGAAAGCCGCCAGCGATGCCCAACAACGCGTATATGCCGAATTCGAGCGGGTGGACCAGCTCATACTGCGGCACATGGAACAGAGGGCTGTTGCCCAGAAGCAGACGCAATACCGCCCACGAAGTAGCCGAAGCCAGCACCACCGATCCGAGGACTGGCGCGTGAAGATCTCCCACGACTTCTTCCAAAGCGAACAGAACGGCTGCCATCGGAGTGTTGAACGCCGCGGCAATCGCCGCCGCCGCGCCAACGGGAATGAGTGCCTTCACCTTTTCCGGACTCAAACCGAGCCAGCGGCCAAGAACGGAGGCAATGCCGGCGCCGACCTGAACCGACGGCCCCTCGCGGCCGAGCGGAATACCGCAGGCGAGGGTTGCCGCCGTGCATCCGAACTTGCCGACAACGGTGCGCAGCGAGATGTAACCGTCGCGCGCGTAGAGAGCAGCCTTGGTCTGAGGCACGCCGCTGCCCCGGGCATACGGAAAATAGCGGAACAGCAGGTAGCCCATCGCCAGCGACCCAGCCACCGGCATCATGACGCGCCGCCAGGCAGGGCTGCCGACGGGATAAATGCGCATTCCCAGGTGCTCGGTCAGAACAATAAACGCTACGACGGTGAGTCCAGCCAGGGCGCCAATCAACAGCGACAGAATAAGAAAAACCTGTTCCTCACGCTGATGAATGAGCGAATTCAGACGGAAGAGCAGACCGGTGCGCGATTTTGTTTCTGGATGATTCCCGCGACCGGAGCTCAAATCCATGTGGTTTAGCTTACCTGAAAGCTTGCGGCTTCACCTTGCCGGCTCGTCTCGGCTACAATGCCACAAATCTATTGGAGGCTTCCGTGCGTAAACTGGTGTCCGCCGCTCTGCTCTTCACTTCGATGCTTCTGCTCTCCGCCGCCGGCTTGGCGCAGGCTCCGCCCGCCCCTGATCCGGATAAGCCTTACGTGATGGAGTACTACTACAAAACTCACTGGGGCCATCAGGAGGAGTTTCTCGAACTTTTCAAGAAGAATCACTACCCCGTGTTGCAGAAGGAGGTCGCGCAGGGCCGCATTCTATCCGTGCGCGTCGATACTCCCGCCTTCCACATGCCTGAGCAGGAGCGCTGGGATTATCGCGTCACGATCATCTTCAAGAACGCGCAGGCGGCCTATACCCCGGCCGATGAGCACTCCATCCAGCTTGAACTGTTTCCCGACCAGGCGACCTTCAAGCGTGAGGAGCAGCGCCGCTTTGAAATCCTGGAAGCTCACTGGGATCTTGCAATCTCGCAGATTTCGTTCGTAAAGAACTAGAAGCTATTTCATAACCGACTTGGAGTTCCGCGCCGCATTCCCTCAGGGGCTGAAACCCGCGATCTTCCTGCTCCCTGGCGGCATGGCTGAAGCCATGCCCTTTCAAAACCGGGTTATGAAACAGCTTCTAACTCGACCTCGGCTGGTCCGCGCGCTATCCAGTCAAACGCCCCTCCGTGAGAGGGGCGTTGTGCGTTCTATTCACTGTGCAGATGCGGTTATGCCGCTGCTTGCGATGCCTTGGAGTTCACCAGTTCGCGAATCCGCAGCCGCGCCTGGTGCAGTCCCCGGCGCGAGTCGTCTTCGCTGATGCCTAGCGTACGCGCAATGCGGGCGTGATCGTAGGCGTCCCCGTCGTGCATGCAGAAGATCATCCGTTCGGTGTGGGGAAGTTGCACGATGGCGCGTTCCAAATCCACGCGCTTGGTGTTGTGGCGGATAGCGCTCACCTCCTGCACCGTGGCGCACTGCAACTGCAGCGAATCCATCGATACCGATTCTTCATTCTGCAATTCGCGTATCAGTGCTCGATCAATCATCTCCTCACCCGGCCGGTCGCTTAGGGAAAAAGCTCTCAAGAAGGTGCGCTCGGAAAGCTTCTCGGCCCCCATCTCGCTATCCGTCATCCAGAACGCAAAAGAGTAGACGCGGTTCCGGTTCGCTTCGTAGATCGCCCGAAGGTTCTTCATGTGCTTGCTCCTGGCACTGGGAAGGAACTGCACAATCGCGGCCGGTAATACTCGCTCGTATGAACTTGACACGGTACACCCCCTGGGGTCTTGAACTTGCTTACGAGCTCGCTGGATATTTGCGGATGTTCATTCTGGCTTAGGCCGGTCAAAACATACTTGGCTGGACTCCGGCATCAGAAAAAACCACAAAATCTTGCTCTAGTGCAGTGCAATCACACTGCCCAACTTTCTACCGAGCATGTACTCTGCTTGTGGAAAATCTTACAACTCATACTTAATCCACCACGTTAGGCATTAAGATATTTTTCCGCGGGGCGTGGCTCGGAGTAGTTTATTCACCTTAGGCAATACTATTCATGGATACTAGCGTGGCATCTGTGGATTAGATAGTGGAAGTTACGTGCTCATATTGAGTCGATCTCAACAGGATTAAGTGGGCTAAGGTCATAACAGGCAAGGATGCGGAGAAGCGGAAAATGGGTGCTTCGGCTCCTCGCTATTCGGCAGCTCACAGCCTTGGGTCGCTCCGGACGGTGGGATAATCCGGCTGCGCATCGCTTGAGGTTTTCTGCTTCCCCGCAAGCGGGAGCTTGACTTGGAAGACAGCTCCTCCTTGCTGGTGGTTGAAGGCGTTGATATCTCCGCCATGTTCTTTCACAATGCCGTAGCAGATGGAGAGCCCAAGCCCGCTGCCCTTGCCGATCTTCTTCGTGGTATAGAACGGATCGTAAATTTTCGTGGGATCTTTGAGGCCCGCGCCCGAGTCCCGGAATTCGATACAGGCTTGGCTTTCCTCTGAATAGGCTCGCACCTTTAAGTTGCCGCTCTGCGCGGAATCCATAATCGCGTCCACGGCGTTGTTGATAATGTTGAGAAAAACCTGTTCCAGTTGAAGCGCGTCGCCAATGATGAATGGAAGCTGCGGGTCGTATTCCCGTTCCACGGTCACGTTGTTCAGCTTCAAATCCAAGTCACGTTGTGACAGCGTCTCCTCAAGCACGCTCCGCAAATCCACGCGCGACTGCATTGGCTTGCGCTGGCGTGAAAATGAAAGCAGGTTCTGCACCACGCGATGGGTGCGCTGGGTCTGGCGGTAGAGTTTGCGTACAAAATCCTGCGCGCGCTCCCCGATCGGTTCTGTTTCCAGCAGTTGAACGTATCCAAGAATGGCTGTGAGCGGATTGTTCAACTCGTGCGCCACCCCGGAAATGAGTAGACCGACAGCCGACATTTTCTCGCTCTGCAGCAGCTGCTCCTGGGCGCTGCGAAGGTTTTCGTAGGCGCGCGCCGTATCCTCGTAAAGCAGCACCCTTTCCACCGAACTCTCCAGTTGGCGGGCGATGGCGATGGCAAGGTTCTGGTCGGTCGCGGTGAACTGATTCTTGTCCTGGCTGGTGATGAGCAGAATTCCCAGGGTCTTGCGCTGGGAGTACATCATGACGGCGACCAAGGATTCGTAGCCGCGCCTCACAATCCATGACTGCACGGCCTTTGGCAAGCGTGGCAAATCCTGCTCCGTGATGATCGCACTGCGCGCCCGGACTATGTATTCCGAGAGTTCGCCTTCCACCAGATTCCGCAGTTCCGCGCACTCCTCTTCCCTGTTCTGAGGGCTGGTTTCACTTTGAATCACACGCCCAGATCCAAGATCGAAGAGGAGAATGTCACATTGTTGGGCGTAGAGTTCGGTGATCCAATACAGCGCGTTCTGCAGAATCTCGCCGAGGTTGAAGCTCCGGGCAGCAGTGGTCGCCATGGCATTGAGCGCACTTAGTTCCCGGTTACGCCGCCGAATGTCTTCGTCCGCGTTCCTGTTCCCGGAAATGTCGGCGAAATCCCGCCGCCGGACAATCCGGTAGCGCTTGCAAAACCCGAAATAGACCAGCAGCCCCGCAATCAGCAGGCCCAGCGCAGTCGCCCATTGCCCAGAGGACACCGGGGCTGCCGCCGCAAGCGTACCAAGCCGTCTCAGATATGGGTCGTAAATCAATTGCTCGCCTGCCTTGCTGTATATCATATCGAAGTTCATCTTGCCTTCAGATTTTATCGGGATGTGTGCCGCTAAATTTCTCGATACAATGAAGTGCGGCCAAGTTTTGGCGGCTGCAGTGAGACTTATCGCGATTTTTATGAGGCGGACTTCCAATGCCGGTTGAACGAATCCTTGTTGTCGATGACGAAGAAGCGATCCGGGAAATCGTCTGTTCCACCCTGCAGAATGCTTCCTACCACTGCGAGCAGGCTTGCTCTGGAGTGAAGGCTCTTGAAATTCTCCGTAATGACAGCGATTTCCAACTCGTGCTGACCGATTTGATGATGCCAGAACTGGATGGCGTAGGGCTACTGGAAATCGTCAAACAGAAGCATGAGGATCTGCCGGTGGTAATGGTCACTGCGGTACACGATATTTCCGTGGCTCTGGCGGCGATCCGTAACGGGGCCTACGACTACCTGCTTAAACCGTTTGAGCGCGAGCAATTACTCGCCGTCGTGCGACGCGCTCTGGAAGCCAATCACCTTCGGGTCCAGAATCGTATCTATCAGTCGAATCTGGAGGCCTTGGTGGACCAGCGCACCAAGGAGCTGCGCGAGACCATCGCTGAGTTGGAGCGCTCCTACGACGTAACCCTTGAAGCCTTGGGGGATGCTCTCGATTTGAAAGACGCTGAAACCGAGGGCCACTCCAGGCGCGTAACCGGCTTCGCTATCCAAATTGCTCACGCCATGGGACTTCAGCCTAAAGCGATGCACATTCTGGCCCGTGGCGCCTTTCTGCACGATATCGGAAAGATGGCAATTCCCGACGCCATCCTGCGCAAACCGGATACGCTGACGGAAGAAGAGACAAGCATCACGCGGGAGCACAGCTATCTCGGCTATAAAATGCTGAAGAAAATTCCATTTCTCGCCGAATCCGCAGAAATCGTATACGCGCACCAGGAACACTGGGACGGAGGCGGATATCCGCGCGGGCTGAAAGGTGAGGAGATTCCGCTGGGGGCCCGAATCTTCGCGATTGCCGACACCCTCGACGCCATAACCTCTGACCGTCCTTATCGCCGCGCGCGCAGTGTGGATGAGGCGCGAAGCGAGATTGCCCTCTGGTCAGGGCGCCAGTTTGATCCCGCCGTCGTCGACGTTTTCCTCTCGATTCCCACTTCGGTATGGGAAAGTCTGCATCACGAAATCAACTCTCAAAGTGACCGCTTCTGTTATAGCGAGCATCTTTTCAAGATGTCCAAGTAGGCCGGAAGGAGCCCATCGATGGCAGTCAAACTGGGAAGACAACAGGTAGCCGAAGGGTTGCAGAAACTCACTCATTGGACCCTGCAGGGCGACCAGATCGAGCGCCTTTTGACATTTGAAAATTTCGTCGACGCCATGATTTTTGTGAACAAGGTGGCCGAAATCGCCGAAGAGGAAGAGCATCACCCGGATATTCGAATCGTTTACAACCGGGTCACGCTCGCACTCACAACCCACGACGCGGGCGGGCTGACACAGAAGGATTTGCAGATGGCGCGCCGAATCGACTCCCTGGCCGGCGAGGTGTGATGTTTCTATTCGAGCAGTTCCTATATTGGTGTGTCCTCCCGTCCCACCTTAGCCGCGCAAAAGCGGCGCGTCGAACGTGGGGCACCCGCGGATACATCTTTTAGGGAACCGCCCCAGGTGGTGCATTCGATCAAAACCACAGGAGCTGAGTGCGACAGGCAGCCGAGAGCACTCAGGCAGAGACGCCCTGCACAAAAGATACCTGTTGAAGGCGGCTGCAGCCGCCTCCAACCTGAGTCCGAATCAGAATTTCGGGTAATCGACCAACTTCCATGTGCCGTTCTCGACCTTGACCATCACTATGCCCCTTTTATCGATTCCGCTATGGTCAGCGGGAGTCATGTTGTAGCGAGCTTGAACACCATGCACATGCTTTACATTTTCGATCGCGTCGCGCAGAGCCTCCCTGAACTGGGGCGTCCCCGGTTTGCCCTTCTTTATAGCGACGGGGATGGCCACCTCGAGCACCTTGATGGCGTCCCAACTGTGGCCGGCATATTGCGACCTTGATCCCGCACCGTACTTGCCCTCGTAGAGCTTAAGGAATTCAAGCCCCGCCATCTTTGTGGGATAGCCGTCCGGCAACTGTTCCGTGACCACCACAGGAGGGGTTGGGGTGTAGATGCCTTCCACTGCCTTTCCCCCAACACGCAGAAAGTCGCCATTCACCATGCCGCCGCAGTGATAAATCTTTCCTTTGTAGTTGCGCTCGACCAGTGCCCGACTCGGGGTGACCGCCGGCGTTCCCACGGCGGCAATCACGATTGCATCCGGATTGCCACTCATCGCACGCAATGCCGGGCCGGTAGCGCTGGTGTCATCACGGTTGAATTTTTCTACGTTAAGAATTTTGATTCCTTTGGCGGCGGCGAGGTGGGTGATGATTTCGGTCCAGCTCTCCCCGTAAGGATCGTTAACCGCGATCATGCCCATGGTCTTGACACCTTGCCTGGCCATCAGATCGACAAGCGCCCCGGCGAAGATATCGTCGTTGGGGACCGTCTTGAATACCCACTTCTTTTTTTCGTCCATGGGAAGGATGATACGGCTGGTCGAACCCAGGGCGATCATGGGAACCTTGGCTGCGGCAATGGTTTCAATGACCGCAAGCGTAGTCGGGGTGATGCTCGGACCGATCAGGACATCGATGTTGTCCTGAGAGATCAGGCGTTTCACATTCTGCAATGCGAGCGTGGGATCGGAGGCGTCATCGAGGAAGATGTAGCGGACTTTCTGGCCTCCGATCCTCTGAGGAGCTACAAGCATGGCGTTCTGATTAGGAATTCCGAGAGAGGCCGCGGGGCCGGTGGTGGAAAAATTGACGCCGATGGTAATTTCTTGCGCTTCTGCGCAGATACAGGCAGCAAATATCAGGAACATGCAAATCACAACGGCCGATCGCTTCATTCTACTTCCTCCAGTGTGGTGGTAGATCCTGCAATAAAATGCCGTTCTTTTCCTCGGTTGCTATGAAGTGCATTTTTCCTGGAGCCCAAAGCCCTGTTTCGGCATGATGAAGAAGAAAACGGGCTCGCCGTACTCTCTTCCACCGTCGCAGCGCCTCCGTCTCCTGTCATTTGCTCGGAGCGAGAGCGGGCTGTCTTCTCTGTGTCGAAAGAGAATGCTGGCTTGATAACCGGTGTTTTCGTTTCGGAACCCAGATCGCGAGTATCCCCACGTGCTCTCGCGGACGGCGCGTCTCCCCAAAGACGCACCATACTTTCTTTTTTTCTTTACTTGGGCTGGAATACTGTCACAGTAACTCTGGCCAAGCAAGCAAATTCTTGACTACGCAACGCTCCTCATAAAATGGATTATGGTGAGCGAAGGGCTGGTTCGTCAGATCTCGAGAAAAGACGCTTTCTTCAGCGATGCCAGGGCAGTTGCTGGATTGGTGTGTCCTGCCGGTCCCACCTTAGCCGCGCAAGAGCAGCGCGTCGAAGGTGGGGCACCCGCGGATACATCTTTCAGGGAACCGCCCTAGCGCACAGTGTCACGAAAAAAACGAACCGGCGCGCGGTGCGCCGGTTCGTTTGCTTACGATGCCATGCCCCTAATGAGCTGTATGAGTTCCTAATGATTGTTCAAGTTCTATCACCGTATGCTGAATATGATCGAGTTCCTCTTGTGCTGCGTCGTTCCAGGCTGCCAGCCGTCCTGGCGCTGCGCCGAAGCGCTCCGCCGCGGATCGGATCAGCTTGCGGCCTCGTTCCGAGAGCAGCATCGCTCCCAGTCCACCCAAGCCCAGGACTGTCATTCGTATGGTCCATTTGCGTACTTTCATCTACGACTCCCGTGTCTCTCATTCTTCCGCAATTCTCTCCCGGTAGCAATACGAAATCCTGGCCAGCATCAAACATATTACGCTCGCGTTCCAGCCGTTGTGGCCTGTTCCCGGTTTCGGCTGCGGTCATGCAAGGAGAACTATGAATCGCTTAAGAATCGCCTGGAATGTACCGCTTTTGCTCGTCGCCGCTATCGGGTTGGCGCAACAAACTCCCGCCACTGCCAACACTCTCTGGGCAGGCGGAATCGCAAGCTGGATCGCGTCCTGGATCCGGAGTCACACGGATTTGTGACTTTTGAACAATTTCCGCTACGGCCTCGCTCTTCCCACCTGCATCCAACACAAGGAGTAGGGCAAAGGTTTTAGACTTTGCGACTGGAGAATTCGATTCGATGGCCGAATTTGATGGCGGAAGCGAACTACCAGAGCCGGAGGAAACTACGGACAGCAGGACCAAACAGCAGTCGGCCCTCGCGGAATTGAGCCAACTCGCGCTCCAAAGGGGTGAGTTGCCTGGTTTGATGGAGAATGCCGTAGGCTTTATCGCCGAAGCACTCCATCTTCGTTTCTGTGAGGTGCTGGAATTTCAGCCTTCGAAAAACGAATTCCTCTTGCGTGCCGGACTTGGCTGGAAGGCTGGCAGCGTGGGGGTGGCCACGATTCCGGTGAGCCGCGAGTTCCAGGCGGGATACACGTTTCTGACCCAGCGCCGGGTCGTGATCGAAGACTATACCTCGGATACGCCTTTCATCCCCTCGCCGCTGTTGGACGAGCACAAGATTCGTAGCGGCATCACGGTTCACATTCCCGGTCCCGAGCAGCCTTTTGGAGTGCTGGGAGCCTACAGTTCGGCAACGCGCAACTTCAGCTTGGACGACATCAATTTTCTCCGCTCCATTGCCAACATCATTGCCACGGCCATGCAACGCGGCCGTGACGAGGAAGCGGTACGGCGTAGTGAAGTCTATTTTCGCGGTCTTCTGGAATCGGCGCCCGATGGCATGACAATTGCCGATAGTCAAGGCCGCATTCTGCTTGTAAACAAGGAGACCGAGCGCCTTTTTGGGTATGAGCGCTCTGAACTGCTTGGCAAGAGAATCGAAGTCCTTGTCCCCGAGCGCTATCGCCAGTATCACTCCGGCCACCGGGATGATTTCTTCGGAACTCCGCGCGTCCGCCCAATGGGAGTGGGCCTGGAGTTGTTCGGCTTGCGCAAGGATGGCTCGGAGTTTCCGGTGGAGATCAGCCTGAGCCCGATGCAAACACCGGAGGGCACGGTTGTTACCGCGGCCATTCGCGACGTCTCTGAGCGCAAGAAGGCCGAGGCGCAAATCAAGAAATTGAACTCACAACTGGAGGAAGCTCTACACCGCTCCGAACGGCTGGCCGCAACCGGCCGCCTATCCGCCAGTCTTGCGCACGAGATCAACAATCCACTGTCGTCACTGACCGATATTCTCTTCGTGCTCAATTCGCAGGCGGGGCTGACGGACGACTCCAGGATGCTGCTCCAGACGGCGAAAAAAGAAGTGGACAGGCTGGCCACCATCGCCAGGGAGACGTTGGCACCGCATCGCAGTTCGGGCGAACGGGTAAGGATCAAGGCTACCGAATTAGTGGACGCGTCAATCGAATCTTTTCATCGGCAGATCGAAGAGAAGCACGTCAGGGTCGAACGGCACTTCGATACCGACGCGATGATTAACGTTAGTCCCGGAGAATTGCGCCAGGTCTTCACCAACCTCATCTCAAACGCAATCGATGCCATGCCCGAGGGCGGCTCTCTCGAACTGCAGGTTTTTCTGGACGGCCAGGAGGTAAAAGTGATCTTTTCCGATACCGGCTCCGGCATCAATCCAGAAAGGCTGGACGAGATCTTCGAGCCTTTCGTTACCACCAAGGGTGAAAACGGGCTGGGAATCGGCCTCTGGATCTCACGCAATATCGTGGAAAAGCTGGGCGGTACAATTCACGTCCGCAGCAGCGTCGCGAAAAACGGTCATGGAACGCACTTCACCATCTGTCTTCCCGCGGCCCAGTCGGCGCGAAGCACAAATCAGAACAACATTCGCATGATCTCTTGAGGCGGGAGCGGCAGGCATTGCGCACTGTCCAGAACGAAAGGCAAAAAAAGAGCGCAGGCATACAGCCCGCGCCCATTTCGTCTCTGGGTGTTTATCCTACTTCGTCGCCGCCATCCTCATCCGATTCCGGAGAATCGGGTAATTCAGGCGCGGCTTCGGAACCCTTCTTGTTCTTCAGGCGAACCACGATCACCTTGGCAAAGCCCTCGTCAAAGTTCGGTGGACGCAGCTTCTGCGCCATGCGCAGCATCACCTCGTCCGGAACGTTGCGAGCGCGCTTGCGGTTACGCTCCATGCAGACTTCGGTGGGCACGTCAAAGAAGACGGCATGAGACTCATAGCCGAAGTCGTGCGCCAT
>Ga0182030_10022502_pt1 | contig 11724 bp, 12 predicted proteins | sample 812S3MmetaG_FD_121299 | JGI IMG/M metagenome (GOLD analysis project Ga0182030, IMG submission 121299) | Permafrost microbial communities from Stordalen Mire, Sweden - 812S3M metaG (Illumina Assembly) | ecosystem: Environmental > Terrestrial > Soil > Wetlands > Permafrost | place: Sweden... | reverse complement strand
GAGAGCCACGACCCAGCCGAGATAAATTCAGCGCAAAATTCGACTGCTGCTTTTTCGGAGATCACCCGTTCAAGTTCAGCTTTTACAAGGTTGAAAGCATCAGCCGAGTACAAATCCCAGAGATTTTTCCCAATCAACTCTTCAGCCTTATAACCGAATAACTTCGCAGCGTTCTCATTTACAAATGCAAAGCACCAGGATGGCTCCAGAACACAAAAAGCTTCGGAGCTATGATCAAGAAATTGAAGTGCGTCAAACTGCATAGATTACTCAGGATACCGCAGTTTCAAACCTTCAAACCAGAACAACGTGAACGTAGTTAACATAATCAAGCGAGAACAGATTTCAAGCAGAACCGACTAGCGTTTGTTCATCAACAGGGAATCACTCAGTACGGACGGATTTAAACAAAGCCAGAAGATGTAATGAGCGCCGAAGCTGTAGAATACTGAGCTCTGCTATGAGGAAGCAACAGTGACGAGCGCATCAACCGAAGCGCCTGCAATCCACGGTAGTCATCACGACAGAAGCGGTCTTGGTGGACATCCTGCCGGCATGACCACTCTGTTTTTTACAGAGATGTGGGAACGCTTCAGTTACTATGGCATGCGCGCCATCCTCATGTTGTATATGGTCGCGCCGCTCGCGTCGGGCGGATTGGCAATCAATACTCGCGAGGCGGGCACCATATATGGTGTCTATACCATGATGGTATACATGACTTCCATTCCCGGAGGCATAATCGCCGACCGCATTCTCGGTGCCCGACTGTCCGTGCTGGTTGGCGGAATAATCATTGCCCTCGGACATTTTTCGCTGGCTATAAGAGACTTGCCTTTCTTTTATGGCGGACTGATTCTCATCGTAGTTGGCACCGGTCTGCTGAAACCAAATATTAGTACGATGTTGGGTGGGCTCTACGACAAGAATGACGAACGCAGAGACTCAGGCTTTTCGATCTTTTATATGGGAATAAATATCGGCGCTGCCATGGCGCCTCTGGTTTGTGGTTATTTCGCACAAAGTGAGCAATTCAAATCACTGTTGGTTAAATGCCACATTGATATAAATTCGTGCTGGCATTTTGGCTTCGCTGCTGCCGGCGTTGGCATGCTACTCGGTCTAACACAATATGTCGTGCACGGCAACAGACTTAAAAATGTCGGAGGAAAGCCCGTCAAAGTACAAGTCAACAAAGCAGGCGATCAATCTGATACCGCGGCTGATACCCCAGCGGTGTCCACACCACTAACACGCGAAGAATGGCGCAGGCTCGGCGCAATCGGTGTCTTATTCTTTTTCTCGATGTTATTCTGGGCGGTTTACGAACAAGGAGGTTCAAGCCTGAATCTCTTTGCCGATCGATTGACTCGCAACGAAATCTTTGGCATGTCATTTCCTTCGAGCTGGTTACAAACTATTCCCGCCGTCTATTGCATCGTCCTCGCGCCAATTTTCTCAGCCTTCTGGATCAAGCTTGGCGACAAACAACCATCTAGCCCTGCAAAGTTTACGTACGGACTGTTATTTTTAGCACTCGGGATAGGACTTATGGTGCCAGCGGCAATGGTGGCAGCCAGCGGGAAAGTCAGTGCATTGTGGCTGGTTTTCGCGTATTTATTGATGGTGATAGGTGAAATGTGCCTGAGTCCTGTTGGGCTGAGCACCGTGACAAAGCTCGCACCAACAAGATTATGCAGCAGCATTATGGGACTGTGGTTTCTCTCGATGGCATTCGGAAATATGCTTGCTGGATATCTAAGTGGCTTCTTTGACGAAAAAGCTTTGAATACATTGATGATTCTTTTTGGATCAATGGGAATAGCCGGACTCTTGGCAACCGGCATACTTGCAGCACTCACGCCAATGGTCAGGCGATTGATGGGCACGATCCGTTAATCACTACACACAAATCATTACTTAAGCGCTGCCACGAATAATCATGAAAATGCCCCGAGGTGCAGATCGACAATGTGCACCTGTGGCGCTTTTCATACCTGACGTCGCTCTCGACTAAGAGCAAGATCTGTGGCCAACTGGTGGGACTCATGTTCACATCTGAACCTTTTGATAGACTACGAGTACCTCGCTTGAAAAATGTCTTATCCTGAAGTCAAATGAGGAACATGCCTTTTGACTCCCACGCATTCAGCATCTAAGTCGAAGGCAGTACAGCCAGGTTAACATTTATTCAGTACCTGGGACCCCAAAGGTCCATTGGCAACCTGTTTTAAAGTGGTTACCTTGTCTATAATGCAATGATGTTTGTTGGAGTTCGGCGTGAACAATATTTTCAATAATGCGATTTTGGTGGCACTGCTTGCCACCACCTGCACTAGCACTCTTCCTTGCCTGGCAGATAAACAGCCAGAGCCTGTAGCTGTGGTTGTAGCTCCGTCTGTGACTCCAGTTGTGACTCCAGTTGTGCCTCCCGCTGTAGCTGTAGCTCCGGCTCCGCAGCCAGTCTCGGTAGTTCACAAAGACGGCGTACACGAACAAATTTTGATCAAAGCCTCACCACAGGTTGTCTGGCAGAGCATGCAACAGCAACGCAAGATCGATCCTGACTCACAATACTGCAAAGCAGCGACCGATGGCACCAGGCCAGTAGTCGAACAAAAATTCGTTTTCCCATCACCATTCGGTGATGCCGAGTGCGTCCTTCATTTATCTGAAACCTTTGCTCAAAGAGTAGATTTCAGATTGATCGAATCAGAAGACCTGAAAAAAATGGAAGGCTGCTGGACTTTGACACCACAAAATAATGGTCAGTCGACGAGACTTGAATTGTCATCTTATGTCGATCCGTACATGTGCATTCCCCGCATTTTAACGAATGGTGTGATCAGCTACAAAGTGAAGAAGGAACTCGCTATGGTTAAAAGGATCGCCGAAAAAAACACAGACAAGAGCATGTAATTCGGCGCGAGCTTGAGTCAGGTCAACAGGCCGGAGTTTGCTACTAAAATATGGATATCTACTTAATCGACGGAACATACGAGTTGTTCCGTCATTTTTTTGCGGTTCCCAGCGCAGTCGATGATACCGGTCAGGAAATTGGAGCCGTCAGGGGCGTCTTGAATTCGATGGTTTCGATGCTAAACAAAGAGGTGACGCATATTGGTGTCGCCACAGATCATGTTGTTGAATCCTTTCGGAACGACCTCTATCCGTACTATAAAACTAGTCTCGGCGTGCCACCAGAATTGATGTCGCAATTTCCTATCCTGGAAGATGCACTTCGATCGTTGGGTATGAAAGTATGGCCGATGATTGAATTCGAGGCCGATGACGCACTTGCCGCTGCAGCAAGCAAAGCCGCTCAATATGATGAAGTGAGGCAGATAGTAATTTGCACTCCCGACAAAGATCTCAGCCAGTGCATCGTAGGAGATCGAGTTGTTCAGCTTGATCGAAGACGCAATATCATAAGAAACGAAGCTGGTGTAATCGAAAAATTCGGAGTCAAGCCGGAGTCAATACCGGATTATCTGGCTCTAGTAGGTGATACCGCCGACGGTTATCCTGGACTCCCCGGATGGGGAGCCAAGGCAGCAGCGTCAGTATTATCTCTCTATCCACATTTTGAAGATATTCCACGAGACTTCGAGCAGTGTAACCCCTCCATACGTAACGGTCGCAAGCTATCAGCCACTCTTTCAGCGCAATGGGATGATGCCATTTTATTCCGCGAACTTGCTACCCTGCGTTTAGATGTGCCGGTCTTCAGCAAACTTGAAGAACTCCAATGGCAGGGTCCACGCACTGATTTCGAGGCATTTTGTGAGCGCTTGAAAGCAAAAGATTTGTTCAAGCGGAGCATGCGAGAGCGCTGACAGGTGCGGGACTATGAAGGACTCGGAACGGAGCAAATTGGAGCCTTACGCCGCGCTTGTCAACATGAGGCGTCCCTTTATTTCACTCACCTCCAGCAAGTTGTGCGCAGGAATCTACAATTAGAATCAATCTAATAGAAACTATCCACAGGCCATCCGCTCGCCAAGACCTGCTTAACAGGAGCAGACTTTGAAAACATCGTTTAGTTTTCCTCTAAGTCTTACAGGCTGAGGCAAAAAACTGCGAAAATGGCACAGCTAAAAATTCCAATTCTATTATTAAGAGGGAAAAGTCATGCCATCTAACCACTCCCGGGCAACAGAGCACATCGCGAACCTTCTGAAGACGCACACAGAAGAAGAACTTTTAGAACAGATGAGAGCGAAGCATCATCAATCGCCGCCCCGCGTTCCTGGCGGCACAAGACTGACCCAGGAAGCTCTCGATAGTCGGTGGAAGTGCCTGCAATCGAACGAAGAGCACAAAAACATTATCCTTGACCCCAGAACTTTCGAAGAGCGCGAACTCTATCAAAAGAACATCGAGAACTTTATTGGCACCGTTAAAGTCCCTATTGGACTAATCGGTCCCATCAGAGTCAACGGACTCTTCGCCCAGGGCGATTATTACGTGCCCCTGGCTACGACTGAAGCTGCGCTTGTCGCTTCCTACAACCGGGGCGCACAAGTGATTACTGAGGCCGGCGGCTGCAGCGTGGCTCTCATTAGCGAAGGGGTCAGTCGGGCACCCAGCTTTGCTTTCCGAGACCTCGGTGAAGCTGGAAAATTCACCGTGTGGGCAATCTCGCAGCTCGATAAATTTACAGAAATTGCGGCTACTACTACGCGGCACGGGAAACTTGTCGACATGCGCACGACTATAGAAGGCAACCATGTCTACATCAATTTCGAGTATGTGACTGGAGATGCCTCAGGACAGAACATGGTTACGATCTCGACGGAAGCCATTTGCCACTATATAGAAGACGAGTCGCCGGTCAAGCCGCAATATTGGTTCATTGAATCAAATATGTCGGGTGACAAAAAGGCGAACGCACTTTCATTTACTTCGGTGCGCGGAAAAAAGGTGACAGCTGAAGTGAGGCTGCCCGCCGAGCTAATAAAGAAGCGACTGCATACGACTCCTGAAGCAATGTGCAGACAATCGCAAATGGGCACCATTGCCAGTGCGCTGATCGGAAGTTTCGGAATTCAAGGTCACTATGCCAACGGACTTGCCGCTCTATTCATGGCTTGTGGACAAGACGTAGCTTGCGTCGCAGAATCCGCTGTCGGTATCTCGAGACTCGAGCTGCAGGACGATGGCAGTCTGTATGGCTCGGTCATGCTACCCAACCTGATGGTTGGCACCGTCGGTGGCGGTACAGGCTTACCAAGTCAAAGAGCCTGTCTGGAAATGATGGGACTCGCCGGTGCCGGAAAAGCTCGTGCGCTGGCCGAAGTTTGCGCAGCAGTGACTCTGGCTGGAGAACTATCGATCAACGGTGCACTTTCATGCCATCAATTCACTCGCGCCCACCAGAGATTGGCACGTGGTCGCCACTCAGCTCCCGCTGCCGCAGAGGTTGCCGCAACATAAATCGCCCGGCACAAGGTCAGGTCGGCAAAAGGGAATTCAAACTCTCTGACCGACCTAGACTTTGTCGTCTAGCTCCATCATGGTCTTGATCTGTCCCAGATCTTTATTAGACATCTGCGTTTTAGCGCCGTAAAGCTTCAGCCGTTTTGGAATCTGCTGATGCAACTCGTTCGCCTTCTCAAAGTGTTCGTCCGTCCATTCTTCAGTCTTGAACGCCACTACATTGCCAGTTGAATCTGTTTGGCTGGGCAAGGAAGTGATTTGCTCTTGCCACATCATGACGTCTTCTAATAGTTTGTTGCCAGTCAAGCTCTGGGCGGCCTGCGCCGTCGATCCGCCAGCACCACTACGGGCCGCATCTTGTAACTTGTCGGAGACTTTATCGCTTGCGCTTGTGTCGCTGGCTTGCTGGTTCTTATCGCTTATTTGATCTTGTTCTTCCATTACCTTACCGTCACTCGCCTGCCATTTGACCTGAGACTTACGACTAATATGATGCCTCGACTTTATCTTAACAAGTTTTCTCGAGGCAGGGAAGCTTTCAACAAGCTCGAAACGCGGTTGCATACGTAATTCGCCCCCATTTTGGCTGTTTTTTGCCTGGAAAGTGCTTCAAAGTCCAAAATCTCGGCGTTTGCTCTAAATCATTACTGCCCAAGCACTCGATTGCCTGAAGGAATAGTATTATTGTTCTATGCACATAGAACTGTTGGAGCGTAGCTGTCCCGAATGAAAACGGTTGTCCATCCTGCGGTCAAGGATTTGAGACTGGAAAATGTTCTGTACGCTTTAAGCGATCCAGTGAGACTCTCTGTCGTACAGCAGCTTGATGTGAATCGACAGATGACTTGTGGTGAATTCAGTGCTTGCGGTTCCAAAGGCAAATCCACAATGACGCATCATTTCAAGGTCTTAAGAGACTCAGGCATCATTCATACAGAAATCGATGGTCGGGAACACCAGACCACATTGCGCAGAAAGGAGCTAGACATGCGCTTTCCAGGCTTGCTGGATAGCATCCTGAGAGCCGCTTCCGCACAAAAGAAGAGTGCACCATCGACCAGGACAGTTTAATCACCGCCTTAATGCTCTCGAAACGATGCGCGAACTAGATCTCCTGAACCTTTTTCGTTTTTATTTTGCAGCCCTGCGAGAATCTCATAGGAGTGCAGGCGATCTTGATGATGATAGAAGTCGGATACGACCATCAGCTCGTCGGCATCGGTAGCATCGAGTAATTGCGCAAGTTTGTCTTGCACCGTCTGCGCACTGCCGATGGCTGCTATAGCCAGTCGGCTCATTACTGCCTCTTTTTCGTAGGCAGTCCAGAATTCATCCATGTTGTCTACTGGTGGCTGTCCTTGAATCGGTTTGCCTCTAATCAAGGCCAGAAACTTTTGCATACTTGTGCTCGCCAGCCGAATAGCTTCCTGATCACTCTGAGCGGCTATTACTGGAACACCGACCATAACATAAGGTTTCTCGAGCTGAGCAGATGGTTGGAATCGCTTTCGATAGATGGAAATTGCGGCATGCAATTCTTCAGGCGCGAAGTGACTGGCGAAAGCAAAGGGCAGCCCCAGTTCAGCGGCCAGGCGGGCACTGAAATCACTGGAACCTAAAAGCCATATCGGAATATTTGAATTAGTGCCAGGATAAGCGCGAACTCTCTGGCTGGCGTTCGGGGGTCCAAGATAACGTTGCAGTTCGGCTAGTAATTCCGGGAAGTCTCGCCCGTCACTATTGAGCCCCCGTCGCAGCGCATACGAAGTGTTGGCGTCGGTACCAGGCGCGCGCCCAAGTCCGAGATCGATGCGACCTGGATACAAGGCGTCGAGTGTGCCAAATTGCTCGGCAATCACCAGGGGAGCGTGGTTGGGAAGCATCACGCCTCCAGAACCCACCCGGATAGATGATGTGCCGGCAGCGACATAACCTATGAGGACCGATGTGGCCGCGCTGGCGATGCCAGGCATATTGTGGTGCTCGGCTAGCCAAAATCTCTTGTAACCTAACCGCTCAACATGCTGAGCCAGATCTAGCGTATTACGAAAAGCATCAGCAGGAGTCTTTCCCGCAGCGACAGGCGCTAGATCAAGTACGGACAATGCGACATCTGATAGTTTTGACATGGGTTCTACTTCCATACTATTGTTCCATTACAATCGTACAATAGGAAACGTGAAAAGTATTGAACTACACAATGTTGTAACACATACTGCTGCCGGGCGCCGCACGGTCAAATCAGCCCCAGATTAAGACGTCCATTAAACGGGCAGGTATAAAACGGAGTATTGTTTAGCATCAACGGTTAGACATTAACAATCAGGCATCCCGACAGCATAAGCAACATGGGGAATCAGTAATGGACAAGGACAAGGATATACCGCCCAAGACTACGCAAGAAACCGAACTGGCCTTATCAAAACTTCGAGATAATGCCATCAACGGATTGCTGAAAGAGGGTAGAGAGGCTTCATTCACGAGTTCCGCCACCCCTACCAAAGACGGTCTATCGGTTGCGACCTCAAACGACAAGACTAATGAGAAAGACCAGTTCCAAATCACTGGGGCAACTTCAGAGTCCTACAGACCATCCTTTTCGAGTGCATACCCTGTTGGAGTGGGAGTGTCCGAAAGCGCTGATTTTAAAATTGTCGATGGTAGCAAAGTCGAAAACGACCACGTCAAATTTGCCAGCGGCCTTTATCTCGACGGAAGCTTCGACGGCAGCAAGGGCACCATCGATATTTCTAAGACTGACGCAGGCGGAAAACAACTCCAGACAGCACATGCCGATTATGACCGAACCGGGCACTACTCTGGTAACACGACGGGCGCCGTTTGGCAAATACAAGACTCGAAATACGGCAATGTAAATATCAACGAAGCCGTCACTGGTCAGCCCAACGGTTCGACTGAATATCGCGGAGTAATCAGAGACAAAGAGAATCACATTTTAGGAATTGTCGATCAAACCTACACCACCGATCAACACGGCAATTTAAAAACAGTTTCCACCGAAGCTCGCAAGTCAAAGTATCAAGGTCAAGTAATGCCTCCGACTGACTAGCTAAAACCAATTTGTCTGAAAAAAGTACCGACACAAAAGCCGATAAGAGCAAGAATTTTGTCTTCTCATTGAGTCGTGCTTCCAGATGCCACGCTTGCGATAAGAAATTATTACCCGGGCAACTAGTGAAGCTTGAACAAACTCAAGACGAGAAGGAAGCACTTTGCGGCGCATGCGCGAAGCTCGACCAACTTGAATTGGTGCTCAAAGGGAATGCGAAGATATCACGACTAGCAAGCAAACACTCGACAGAATCTTTCATCGTTATGAAGTGGTCTGATATGTGGAAATGCTACGAACGAATAGGGATTCTCGTAACCACTGAAGCGGTTGATCAGGCTCAGAAAGAAAGTGGAGAAACATTGAAAAATCGCCAGTCCTCTAACGCATATAAAATGTCAGACAACTGCTGAAAATTTCATCACATTTTGATTCCCAACCAAACGGGTACAATCCCAACACATCCAGGTTGTTGGGGTAATCAAAAATGTATAGTCCGCCAGGCTCAAAGCCTGCTTATGGAACGCCAGGCAAACTCTCAGGCAGCGTGCAATTGATAGATATTGGAGGCGGTAATGTAGGAAGTGTTAGCCGCTTTTTGCAAGAACTAGGCATTGTCTGCAAGCAAGTGAATTCAGCCGGTGACCTCGTAGGAACCACTCCGATCATCATGTCTGGTGTCGGGACGTTTGCTGGTGTTATGGCGGTTCTAAAAGACGACTACTATCTGGAAAAACTATCGGATTTCATTCATTCCGGAACCCATTTTCTGGGCATTGCAATTGGTATGCAAGTGCTGTTTGCAAGCAGTGAGGAATCACCGGGAATTCCTGGCATGGCAATCTTTCCAGGCGAAGTTGTACGATTCAAAAAAGGGAAGTGCCCTCAAATTGGCTTCAACAAAATTGTTCCAACACCCGCAGTGCAACTACAATATCCGAAAGAGGAATTTGTTTATTTCGTAAACTCTTACTTTGCACGTCCAGATCAAAGCGAAATTATCGCGTTCAACGGAAATTATCTTGAGCGCTTTTGCGCAGCGATAAAATTTCGGAACGTGACAGGATTTCAATTTCATCCAGAGAAAAGTAAAGATGCCGGTATACGCCTGATGACGGCCTGGCTTCGTGAAGTTATGGCGTAAAGTGCAGAGTTGATACGAACGTTAATGCGAACGGATTTGCGCAAACGTGAAATTATCAGGTGGCTGATAGCTTTACAGCTAGTATTTTTGCCCGCTATATCGGGCAACGTTGGGTGCACATTTGCTGATACAGCGTCCGGGATAGCGACACCGGAGGTTTCTCCTGAAGTTGCTCCTGGAGTTGCTCCTGGACCTTCAGCTGTTACTTCGCAGGCACAAGTCAAACAGCCGTTGCAAGGCTATGCCAAACAAGATTCTAAAGGCACCCCGGCAATTCCAGAATGGAAATTGAAAGCCGGGTACGACGATTTGCTCGGAATATTTTATGTCGGGTTAGTTGGCATCAAGTTGCACGCAACGAATGGGCCTAAGGGTGCGGCTATTCTTGGCAAGTCTAAACTAGAGCACTGGAAAGGACACAAGCCGCATCCCTGTGTACTGAAATTCACGAAACTGACAGACGATTCCGGTGGCTACTATTTCAGAACGATAGGTTCGGAAGAAGGTCCTCGCGGCTGGATAATGCCGCAGCCACAAGAGCCGCATAAGCCCAGGGAATGGGCCATTTACTTCATGCAGTGAACCTAAACAGACTACGCGATCAGTCAGGCGAGACGACTCATTACAATCTTGAAATATTGATCGATATCCAGACGCGAGATACCATCTCGATATTCAGGTGTACCTTCCTGAACTGAATCGGCAATTTCTTGTTGATTGCTTAGCAAAAACATTACGAACGATTTCTCACGCATCGGAGTCGCGGGATCGGCAAGCACCACCTGTAGTTCGGAAGATTCGATGAAACCATTCTGGTTGGTATCAAGTAAATCGAATGCCTCATAGGCATATTTTTTGATGTCGTCCAAGTTACGTTGGGCCGGAGACATTTTCTTTTGAGGAGCTGCCGCCTGAGGATCGACACTCAAACTAAACCAGGCGTTCTGAAAAGCTGGATCATTTGCATTGGCTGATTCAGAAGGCGCTTTAGGAGCATCTTTGGGCTCTTCCGAGGACTTTTTATTGAACATTTCGTTTAACACTTATTTTTACTCTCCTTGTCTGCCAACCTAAACAATGTCAGGATTTACAGCGTTACATCAAACCTTTTCGGGGTAGTTTCGCGCTCCGGGCTACCGATGGGCTGCAACTAAATAATCGAATGCTATCTCGGCAATGTACCCTGCAAATAAGCTTAACAACCCGAAACCAACCTCCCGCGGTGCTCCAAGTTTGGTCCACAAAATCTCCACAACCCTTCGATACGATTAAAGATGTTCAAGGGACGCTGACCCCGCAGAACGTAAGTCCGAAAAGCCCCGGTTTTAACTAAACTGGGGCTTCTTTGGATTCAGGTCAGACAGACTTTATCTGTCCGATTAGTCTGTTTTGATACCAATTTTTGCGCGCTTATCATTGATCTTAGCTATGTCTCGATCTAGTTCGCTTTGCACCTTGGCAAATTTGCTTTCAATCTCTCTTCTCGTGGACTCTTTAAGTGTTCCATCAGACTTAGTTTTAGTCTGCAGGTTGGTGATTTCACTTATCAATTGCTTCAAGTCTTTGACCTGTTCATTTGAAAGGTGACCCAGCTTGTACTGATCATCAATGCGTTGTTCCAACTGAGCACGTCTCAGTGCATAGTCGCTCTCGAAGTAAACAACCTGACCGTTCATCAGAACGAAGTGCTGAGGCAAAACGGTTGGAATCGTAGTGAAACTAATCAAGTTACCAGTCGTGTCGACAGTTGCCATAACCTTCCCGGACGGCTGGTCAACAACATAATATCCAGTCGGAATTGGTTGCCCATTGAGCAAACGAGTCACGGGATCGTAAGCGCCGCGAGGCAAGCCAGTAGACGGATCGACAACTATGTAGCTGCTGCTCGATGGCAAATCAACAGAGGTGGTCGTCGTACGGACCGTAGTCGTTTCAGTTTGAGCATTAGCTGTCGTGGCAAAAATTCCAATCGCCAACGAAGCTGCAAGCATAGTCACAGCGAACTTCATGAGGCATTCTCCTTAGGGGTTAATATGGGCGCGCCAATTGCTAGCGATTTGGCTTCTGCCTG
>Ga0182030_10022501_pt1 | contig 11724 bp, 13 predicted proteins | sample 812S3MmetaG_FD_121299 | JGI IMG/M metagenome (GOLD analysis project Ga0182030, IMG submission 121299) | Permafrost microbial communities from Stordalen Mire, Sweden - 812S3M metaG (Illumina Assembly) | ecosystem: Environmental > Terrestrial > Soil > Wetlands > Permafrost | place: Sweden... | reverse complement strand
CTGAATGCCTGGGTGCACCGCGAGTACATGCGGCTCTTTGCGCGTTGTTTCATCGAGCATTGGCCGGAATGGCGCTCCCGCTCCCCGGCGGTGCGCGACCAAGTGCTGCGTTCCGTGGTTACGTGCATGAACGGATTGACCGCGGGTGCAGTAACGAGTCCGCGCGACTGGCCGGGGCCGAAACAACTGGAGCACCTCGATTTGCAGCTCAAGCTTCTGCGCCGCTGGGCCTCGCCGAGCCGCGAGGAAGTCCAGGCGGCCGGTAACCTGGGCCGGTAACCTGCACGCTCAAGCGCTCACATCCACCGAGGAAATGACATGGAATTCTCGCTCAACGATGAACAGCAGATGATCGTCAAAACGACGCGAGATTTCGTCACGAACGAGCTTTACCCGCACGAGAAGGAAATCGAGGAGACGGGGGTGCTGCGCGATGATTTGCATCGTGAGCTCAAAGCCAAGGCCATCGAGGCGGGCTTGTACGCCGCCAACATGCCGACCGAAGCGGGCGGTGCGGGACTCGACACCTTGAGCTGGATCCTCTACGAAAAAGAACTCGGCAAGGCCAACTACGCCCTGCATTGGTCCTGCGTCGGCCGACCCTCCAACATTTTGATGGCCTGCCGGGGCGAGCAGCGAGAGCGGTATCTACTCCCAGCCGTGCGCGGAGACCGGTCGGAGTGTCTGGCGATGACCGAGCCCGGCGCGGGCTCGGATCTGCGCAGCATGAAGACCTCCGCAGTGCAATCAGGGGACGACTTCGTCATCAACGGCACCAAACACTTCATCAGCCACGCCGACCGTTCCGACTTCGTCATCCTGTTCGCGGCGTCGGGGGAGGAGGACGGCCCGCGCGGTCCGCGCAAGAAGATCACCGCGTTCCTGATCGACATGGGTCACCCCGGGTTCAGGGTGCTGCCGGGTTACAAAAACGTTTCCCATCGCGGTTATACCAACAGCATCCTCGAGTTCAATGACTGCCGGGTACCGAAGAGCGCCATTCTGGGAGAGGTACATCGCGGGTTCGATGTCGCGAACGACTGGTTGGGAGCGACGCGGCTGCAAGTGGCCGCCACTTGCCTCGGGCGCGCCGAGCGCGCCCTCGATCTCGCCAAGCAATGGGCCGTCGACCGGATCCAGTTTGGACAGCAAATCGGAAAATTTCAGGGCGTGAGTTTCAAGCTCGCCGACATGGCGGTCGAGTTGCGCGCCGCCGAGCTGCTGGTCCTCGAAGGCGCGTGGAAGCATGAACAAAAGACCGCGACGGACATGGATATGGCGATGGCGAAGCTCAAGGCCACGGAAATGCTTGCCATGGTGGCGGACGAAGCCCTGCAGATCCACGGCGGCATGGGTGTCATGAGCGACCTGCCCTTGGAGCGCATCTGGCGCGATGCGCGCATAGAGCGCATTTGGGAAGGTACCAGCGAGGTTCAACGCCACATCATCTCGCGCGCGCTGCTTCGGCCGCTGGGCGGATAGCGGCCTTGATACGAGCGTGTCCGCGCGGCGACCACCGTCGCGGGATGGCGACCGGTTGCCGCGAGCGGTTCCCGGTTGTATATGTCAAATGTCGCGCGTTGACCACGCGGAAGGCGCGCGGCTGGCCCGCGTTTACGCAACCAAAAGGGGCATAACGTTGGAATAATGCAACACGCTGCGCAGGGCTCGGATATGTCCGCGTTTGTCGCCCTTTTCCTACAGCAATCTAGCTCAATATCCTTGAGAATGGTGACTAAGTACCGGTTTCTGGGCGCTCGTAAGATTGACACAGGGGAAGACCATGATTGATCCTGAAGTTGCGCGTTTGCGACGATTACGCGGGGAAGCGCTACGCGTCCGTGAAGTCGCTCGAGCGCTGGGTTCGACCCAGTCGGACCTGCTTGCCCGCGGCGCGTGCGCCAGCTGGCGGATCGCGCGGGTGGTATCCGGAAAGCTGAAAGCACATCCCTACTTGCGCTACCAGAATGACGTCGGCATCGGCTCAATCCTCGGCAACGGCTTGTTGGCGTCATTCCTTGCGATGATCACGAAGGATGAGGTCCAGGCGCTCAAGCGGTTCGAATCGCAGGTGCACATGCTCATGCGTCACTTGGATGACACGCGTGCTCTCTGTTGGTCGTCGGATTTCAGCGATACGCTCGGCAGATCCCAGTACGAGCTTCAATCGCTTCTCGAAGACTTGGCGCAAATCACCAAAAGCACTGTCCCCGCCGCGCGCTTGCCCGAGCGTGCCGACCGTACCGACAGCCTGGTGGGCGAGCTGGCTCGTACCGTCGAAGGGGATTGGCCCTACCTCGCCTTCTGACCGGGCGCAGGCGGGCGCCGGTCGCCGGTGGGCGCTCCGGGCGCGCCTTTGGGTGATCCGTTGCCCATTGATCGGCGTATCATAGCTACCTGATTCGGATCCGAAGAACTGGACCGCAGGGAGCCGGAGATCGTGATTTCCGATTGGCTGGAACGGAGCGCCGATGCGTTGGAACGCAGCGCGTTCGACGCCTAGGCCCTCAAGATCTCAAATGGACCCGCCATCGACACTTGAGCTGCGGAACCTGCCCGATCGATTGGCGGATCATCTGGTCGTCATGATCGCCAATGGGCAGCTCCGCGCGGGGCAGCGCATCTTCGAGCGGGAGATCTGCGAGGTACTAGGGGTCAGCCGGATTCCGGTTCGCGAGGCTCTGCGGCTGCTGCAAGCCCAGGGAGTGGTGCGCACGGAACCCAATCGCGGCACCTACGTGACCAAATTTACCTCGGACGAGATGCTCGAGATGCTGCAACTGCGGCTTGCGGTGGAGCGCATTGCGCTGCGTAGGATATTGGCGCGCGGCCCTTCGCGTGCGCAGATCAAGAGCCGGTTTGCCGACGTGATGGAGGACATGCGCCGCGCCGCCACGCTTCAGGACCGTACGGCATTCTGCCGGGCGGACCTCGCCTTTCACCATCGCATCATCGACCTCGCTGCGAGTCCCGTTCTCACGCCGACTTGGCAGCTCCCTGTCGAGAGGGGTATTCGTATTCTTGACGCAGGAGGCGGATTTGTTGATCGACCTCGACGGCTCGATCGGCTACCACGAGCGGCTGCTCGGGCTGCTCCTCGCCGCCAACAAAGAAGAGCTCGACAAAGAAATTGAAAACCACATTTTGTGGGAGGTACACCGGGAGCGAGCCGTCGAGGGGCGCATGGACGGCGCCGTTTCGCTCGGCGATGCTGCGCCCCCGCGGACGGCGGCGATGGAAGCCAAGCCTCCCTGAGGTCGCTCACACCCAAGGATCAGAGGTCCGCTCGTCTGACAATTCCTACATCGGTCAAGGGAGCCGGTCTGATCCCAAACGCAAGTGCTCGGCTCGCATACTCCTGTCGATCAGCGACCAAGTGGAGGGTGATATGGATAGATTCGAGCGCTTCGAGGAAAGTGTGCCTCCCACCCCGAGCCCGGAGCGGCCCCCGCTCGCTCCCCATGATCCGCCGGCTCCTGCACCGCAGGCGGCCGCCTGGGAGCGCGCGCTGCGCGTGGTCTTCATGGAAACCACTCAGGCACCTGGCGGAGTCACCAAGGGCCGTGCGTGGAGAACCAATAAGCGTGGCCGCGCCGCCATTAAAGGTGTTCGTAGTCACTGAGCCAGTGGAGTTGATTCGAGGAATCCGCCCCATGCAGCACAAACAGGCTATCGCGATCGAGATTGCACTCAAGACGCAGGTGCTGAAGACTTGCCCCGCCCACAACGAGATATTTTGTGACGACGAGGTCGATCCTACCGGCGCCTTTGCGTTGGCCGTCGAGCTCGTCACGGAGCAGCGGCCGGATGTCGATGAGTTTCACGCCGACCCGCACGCTTTGACCGACTTGCTGAGCGCAACCATTGGTGCGGCACCGCCGTGCTGTCCGGTTTGCGCGAGCTTACGGCTCGGACCGGCCCCGTCGCCCCCGCGTGCACAGGACGGAGCGGGCTTCGACCAAGCCGTGCTCGAGCCGCCGGCGTCCCCGGAGCTCAAGCGGATGGAGAGGCCGCTCCGTCAGGAGCGGCCGTCAGGAGTTGGCGAAAGCCGCCGCCTCGCTCAGAGTTTTCTCTAAAGCCGGCAGGTCATACGGTTTTGGCAACAAGAAAACGCTCGGCCGGCTGCTACCTAAGAGGAACTCCACGTTCAGCCCGTAACCGGATGAGATAACAACCGGAAGTCTCGGATATTGTTTGACTAATTCCTTGACCAAATCGATTCCCGACATGCCGGGAAGGCTGACGTCGGTGAGCACGGCGTCGAAATTGCGCTCCGAGAGGCGCGTCAAAGCCGATTCGGCAGCTGGAACCGCAACGGTGGAATGGCCTAATTCCGTTAAATATTCAACGGTTATCAGGCTTACCTCCTCATTGTCTTCAACCAGCAGGACGTCCATCTGTAAGACGAGAGCATGGACGTAAACCGCTTGGGTTGCCAGAGGCGTTTTTACTTCCCGGTCCAGCGCGGCTTACGCTTCTCGGTAAACGCCTCGGTCCCTTCCTTCAGGTCGTCGGAGCGGATTACCTGCTGGACGATGTCGAGCGAGTCATGCAGCTCGAAGGCCTGGTGCTCCGGGATCATTTCCGTGTGACGCAGCAGCTGTTTGATAGCCGGAAAGAGCAGCGGCGGCCCGTCGGCAATTTGCCGCGCGATCTCGCGGGCTTTGGCTAAGCCCTGGCCCTTGGGCACCACGTGATTGGCGAGCCCCCAGTGCTTGGCCTCCGCGGCATCCATCCAGCGTCCCATCATCAGGAATTCCACGGCCACGTGGTAGGGGATACGCCGGCGCAGTTTGATCGTGCCGGCATCGGCGAGGACGCCGACGTTGATTTCCGGCAGCGCGAACTTGGCGTGCTCTTCCATTACGATGATGTCGGTGCCAAGCACCAGCTCGAAGCCGCCGCCGCAAGCAATGCCGTTGACCGCGGAAATGATGGGCTTGTTGAGATTCCGCGGGTAATTGAGGCCGCCGAAGCCGCTCACGCCCCAGTCCTCGTCGGAGCGTTCCCCGCCCGCAGCCGCCTTGAGGTCCCACCCGGGTGAGAAGAACTTCTCGCCGGCGCCGGTGATGATCGCGACGCGCAAACTCTTATCGTCGCGAAACCCTAGGAATACCTCGTTCAGCCGGCGGCTGGTCGCAAGGTCGATGGCGTTCGCTTTCGGCCGATCGAGTGTGACTTCCAGAATATTCCCGTCAGTGACGGTTTTGACTCCATTGGACATGGTGGACCTCTTGAGCTTTAGGCGAGTGTTCGCTGACGAATGAGCACATCGACGGCCACAGCGCCCTGGCCGGCCGGCCGTACGATGATCGGATTCACGTCGATTTCCTGGACTCTCGACATGCTGGCTGCGGCGTAGCGGGTGACGCCCAGGACCGCGCTGGTGAGCGCTGCTACATCGCCCGCGGGTCGGCCGCGGAAGCCGCCGAGGAGCCTCGCCACCTTGAGGCTCCCGAGCCCTGCGGCGATCGATTCGCGCGTGAACGGAGGCAGCAGCGTAATGCTGTCGGCGAGCAGCTCGGTGAGCACGCCGCCCGCGCCCAGCACCAGGACCTGACCGAACTGCGGGTCGACGATCATTCCGACCAGCACTTCCGCGACGCCATCCGTGATCATCTCTTCGACGAGCAGCGCATCGGAGAGGGCGCCCAAGCGCTGCGCGGCGTCTTCAGCGTCGGTGAAGCTCTTGATGCCGAGCGCGACGCCGCCCACTTCGGTCTTGTGCTCGAGATGAGCACCGGCCGCTTTGATGACGACGGGAAAGCCCAAAGACTGCGCATAAGCAGCGGCCTCGGCAGGCTTGACGAGCTTGCCGCGCGGGATGGACACGCCGAACGCCTGCAGCGCTGCCTTGCCCTCCGATTCAACCAGGCTGTAACTACGCGTTCCGGCAGATGCGGCAGGGGGAATCCGCAGCTCGACGCCGGGGCCCTCGCGCCAGGCGATGCCAACGCCGCCCGCGAGCGAGAGCGCTTCGAGCGCCTCCCGCTGCCCCTGCAAAGGAATGACGCCGCCGTCGAGGCAGCGCTTGCGGACTCGCGCGCTGATCGTTTCGGGAAGCGAAGAGATGAGCGCCACGCGCGCGGGCGCGTCATGCGAGGCTTCGATGTACACGTCGATCGCGGCGTCGAACGAGGAGCTGTCGGCTTTGTTCTCCGGCGGAAAGTCGAGCATGAATCCCACCGCGTCAAAGCCTGCGTGCATGGCGGTGGCAAATACGCGTTTCAGCGCCGGCGGATCGAACCAGAGGTAGGTGTGAATATCGAGCGGGTTCGCGACCGTCACGCGGTCGGTCAAAAGCTCGCGCAGCGCAGCCGCTTTATCGGCCGGAATGGGCGCAAAGTCGAGCTCCAACGAGCGCGCGACGTCCGCGGTCATCGCCATGTCGCCGCCGGAGGCGCCCATCATCAGCACCTTGCGGCCGGCGAGCGCTCCACGCGTATGGAACAGCTTGAGGGTCTCACAAAGTCCCGCGAGCGTGTCGCAGCGTGCGAGACCGGCCTGCCGGCAGAACGCGTCGAATACGCTGTCCGCGCCCGCGAGCGCCCCGGTATGGCTATGCGCCGTGCGAGCCGCCGCGGCCGTGCGGCCCGACTTGATGACGGCGATGGGCTTGCCGGCGCGGCGCGCCTTGTCTGCGGCGCGCGCGAAACGCTCGGTGTCCTTGATTCCCTCGAGGTACAAGCCGAATGCCGTGACGCGGGGATCGTCGCAGAGAATATCGATGAGGTCCTCGACCGCGAGGCGGGTCTGATTGCCGACCGAGAAAAGGTAGCCGATCGGCACCGAGCGGTCGTTGAAGCTGAGCGTGAGCGAGATCGTGCCGCTCTGGCAGATCATTGCGACGCCCCGCTCGATAGGCTCGCCGACGACCTGATCGGGGAGCATGGCGGCGCGGTCGAAGAAATTCACGAAACCGTAGCAATTCGGGCCGAAGAAGGGCAGTTCAGCCGCGTTGTCGAGCAACTCGCTCGTGAGCCGCCGCCCAATATCGGTTCCGAGCTCCGAGAAACCCGACGTGAAGCAGACGAATCCGCCGGCTCCGCGCGCGGCGAGCGCACCCGCAACCGCCGGGGCCTCGTGATTCGGCACGGCGATGAACGCGGCGTCGGGCGCCGCCGGCAACTCGGCGACGGAGCGATAGAAGGTCGTGGTGGCGGTCGAGGGGCGGGTTGGATGTACGCGCCAGATCGTCCCCTGGTAGCCGACTGCGGAATTGCCTGCCGCCACCGCGTCCGTCCAGGCGCTCGCGCCGATGAGCGCGATGGTGCGTGGCGCGATCAGCCGCCGTAGTCCCTGCGGCGGCACGCTCATGGCCGACGCTTGAGCTCGATCTTGCGCGATCCCAAGCCGCGCGCTGCCAGCGCCGCGGGCGTCAATTTCAACGCCTCGAGCCGCTGCGATACCTCGGGTGGAAAGGGCGCGCTCGCCGGCTTTGCACCCTGATGCACGTGCAGCAGCATGAGGTCCGCGGCGGCGGCTGGACCGTCGATCCTCGGGCAGAGAAAATCGCTTGCGGCGTGGATGCGCTTTTGGTCGCAATCCAGCACCGAGGTCAGGACCGAGAGCTCGTCGGAGCTCTTGATCTCGTGCAGATAGTGGATGTGCAGCTCGAGCGTGTACAACGTGCAGTGCGTGCGCTCACGATACGCGGCGTCGAGCCCGAGGTGATCCATCACGTGGTCGATGGCGTGGCTCAGCGCCACGACGTAATACGCGTCGCGCAGGTGCCCGTTATAGTCGATCCAGTCCGGCTGAATCTCGACCCGATAGGCAGGAAGCTCGGACACGGCGGGAAGCTCGGACACGGCGATACTCGCGACAGGCCGTTCGTCAGTGCAGCTTCAGCCGATCGCGCGCCTGGGCCGGCGTGAGAATCCGGGCACCCATCGCCTCGATGATGGTGCGCGCCTTCTCGACGAGCTGCGCATTGCTTGCATACACGCCCTTGCTCAAGTAGAGATTATCCTCGAGACCCACACGAACGTTGCCGCCGAGGAGGATCGACTGTGCCACCCACGGCATCTGCATGCGGCTGATCGCGAAGCTGCCCCAGTTGCAGTTCTCGGGCAGTTCGTTGACCATCGCGAGCAGGTGGCCGACGTCGGCGGGTACGCCGTAGGGAATACCCATGCAGAGCTGGATCAGCGACGGCGCATCGAGCAAGCCCTCCTTGACCATTTGTTTCACGAACCACAGATTGCCGGTGTCGAACACCTCGAGCTCGGGCTTCACCTTGAGATCACGCGCGATTGCGGCGCCCTGGCGCAGATAGTTGGGCGTGGAAACATATGCGCGGTTGCCGTCGCCGAAGTTCAGGCTTCCGCAATCCAGGGTTGCGATGTCCGGCCGGTATTTGCCTTCGTGGCATAGATCGATGACGTGGCGCATGCGCTCTTCTTGAGTCACGAAATCGCTGCCCGGGGCGGGGGTATCCTTCAATCCGTGCTCGCCGATGACGATGTAACCGCCCATGCCGCAGGTCAGATTCACGATGACGTCGACCTGGGAGTCGCGGATGCGCTTGACCACTTCGCGGTAATACTTGGTCTCCATGCTGAACGCACCCGTTTCCGGATCGCGCACGTGGATGTGCACGATGGCCGCGCCGGCCCTCGCCGCCTCGATGGCGGTCGCAGCGATCTGTTCCGGCGTGATGGCGCAATGCGGGCTCTTGGTGACCTTGGTGTCGTCTCCGGTGACCGCGCAGGAAATGATGACGTCGTGGTTCATGGTCGCCCCTCGGGTTTTATTATCTTCATGATAATATTTAGAACTATTCTCGGCAACTATTTGTGAGGTATCGATCGGGGGCGCCGCAACGCCGGTCGCGAGCGGCCGCAATCGGCTCAGCCGCCCGTCGTGTTGGGGTCGCGCCAGACGCGCTCGAAGGGCAGTCTCCAGGCGTAGGGGGCGACGAGCTGATGAACGGCGTTTGGCCCCCACGAACCCGGGGCATAAAGCCTCACCGGCGGGGGCGTCATCAGCAACGCGGTTGAAACCTCCCAGAGCCGCTCGATGCCGTCCGCGGTCGTGAAGAGGGTTCGATCGCCGCGCATCGCATCGAGGATCAACCGCTCGTACGCCTCGAGCACGTCGCCGACATGGGTGGTGTCGTGCATGGCGAACTGCAGGCTGAGTTTGTCCAAGCGCATGCCCGGACCCGGACGCTTGCCGTAGAACGAGAGCGAGAGCTTCGCCTGGTCGGCGAGATCGAAGGTCAAATGATCGGGGCCCTGCGCGCCGATTCCCGAGCCCTCGGGGAACATGCTCCTCGGCGGCTCGCGGAAGGCGATCGAAATGATTCGCTGTCCTTCGGCGAGCCGTTTGCCGGTGCGCAGAAAAAACGGCACGCCCGCCCAGCGCCAGTTGTCGATGCTGCATTTCAGCGCGATGAAGGTCTCGGTATCCGAATCCGCAGCGACACCCTCTTCCGACCGATAACCGGTGTACTGGCCGCGGACCACCTCGCTCGGCTTGATCGGCAGCATGCTGCGGAACACCTTGTTCTTTTCTTCGCTGATGGGCGCCGGCTCCAGCGACGTCGGCGGCTCCATTGCCATGAAGCCTAGAATCTGAAACAAATGAGTAACGACCATGTCGCGGTAAGCGCCGGTCGTTTCGTAGAACGCGGCGCGCTTGCCAAGACCCAAGGTCTCAGGCACATCGATCTGCACGTGGTCCACGAAATTGCGGTTCCAGATGGGCTCGAACAAGCCGTTGGCAAATCGGAGCGCCAGGATATTTTGCGCGGGCTCCTTGCCGAGAAAGTGATCGATGCGGAAGATCTGATCCTCTCGGAACACCTCGTGAAGCTTGGCGTTGAGCGTGACCGCGCTGGCGAGGTCGGTGCCGAACGGCTTCTCCATGATGACGCGCGAGCGATCGACGAGACCGGCGTCGCCCAGCATGCGCACCGCTGATAGCGCGGCGCTCGGTGGCACGCTCAAGTAATGCAGGCGACGGCTTTCTTCTCCCAACGCTCGTTCCGCATCCTGCACAGCCGCATTCAATGCGTTCGGGCCCGCGGTCAGCGGCACGTAGCTCAAGGTCTGCGCAAACCTGCTCCAATCCGCGTCATTGACCTTCCGGGCCGAGTGTTCGCCGACCGCCTGCCGCATTTGCTCGCGAAAGGCCTCGATGTCCAAGTCATCCAGCGATACGCCGATGATCCGGCAGCCGGGGATGAATCCCGCGTTCGACAGGTGAAAAAGCCCCGGCAGCAGCTTGCGCTTCGACAAGTCGCCCGTGGCGCCGACGAGAATCACGACCTGGGGGTAGCTCGGACCCACTCCTTGAGGAACCTTCGTCATGCAGTTTCTCCTGTTGTCTCGGCGCCGGCTTCCCGCGTCGGCTAGTTGCGGCTCCCGGCGAGCGCGCGAATGATCTCCGCCTCGCCGCAGACGCCCACGATCTTGCCGCCCACCGAGAGCAGCACCGGATGCCCGGTCGTCTGGCGCAATCGAATGATGGATTGGAGCGAGAAGGAGGCGGGAACAACGGCGAGGCCGGGTGCGATCGCGGCCGCGGCGGAGTCATCGTCCACGTGGCAGAGCGCATGATCGACACCGTCGAATTGCAACCCGAGCGCTTCGTCCGCGGCGCCGAGCAACAGCCGGTAGCGGCGCCGCTCGTCGAGCCAGAGCAGCCGGCCCTCGGAGGGAATGCGCGCGCGCTCGCACATGATCATGCCGCCCGTGAGCACGTCGAGCGGATTCATGTGACGTACGAACTCGGCGACGTAATCGTCCGCAGGCGCGAGCACTATGTCCTCCGCGGTTCCCGTCTGAATGATGCGGCCGTTCTGCAGGATAGAGATGCGGTCGCCGAGCCGCAGCGCCTCGTCCATGTCGTGGCTAACGAACAATATGGTTTTCTTGACTCGCTCCTGCAGCGCCAAGAGCTCTCCCTGGAGCTTGCCCCGGATCAGCGGGTCGAGCGCGGAAAACGGCTCGTCCATGAGGAGTATGTCCGCATCCGTGGCGAAGGCGCGCGCCAGGCCGACCCGTTGCTGCATGCCCCCGGAGAGCTCGCTGACATGGCGGTCCGCCCACTGCGATAGGCCGACCAGCTCGAGCTTCTCGTCCACCACGGGCTTTCTCGCGGTCGCATCCTCGCCGCGCAGCTCGAGCCCCAAGCCGACGTTCTCGCGCACCGTGCGCCAGGGCAGGAGGCCGAACTGCTGGAACACCATGGCCACGCGCTCGCGTCGCACGCGGCGCAGCTGCACGGTGTCGCAGGTGGCAACGTCCACGCTCGATTCGCCGTCACGAATTTGCACATGGCCGCGGGTCACGCGATTCAACCCGTTCGCGGCACGCAGCAGCGTCGACTTTCCGGAGCCGGACAATCCCATGAGGACGGAAATCTCGCCCTGCGCAACACTCAATGTCGCGCCTGCCACGCCGACGATGACGCCGAACTTGCCCTGGATGTCGGCGCGCGTGGCGCCCCCGTCGAGGGCGGCGAGCGCGTCGCGCAGCGCCGCTTTGCCCGCGCGGCCGGGTTGCCGCGCGAATAGAATGTCGACGTTCTGGAACTCGATCGCGGTGCTCATCGTGCGTCCTTGGGCCGGCTGATTCGATCCAGGATGATAGCGAGCAGCACGATGGTGAATCCTGCCTCGAATCCCATCCCCACCTGCACCGAGTTGAGTGCACGCACCACCGGCACCCCGAGGCCGCCGGCGCCGACCAGCGCGGCGATCACGACCATCGAGAG
>Ga0182030_10022500_pt1 | contig 11724 bp, 16 predicted proteins | sample 812S3MmetaG_FD_121299 | JGI IMG/M metagenome (GOLD analysis project Ga0182030, IMG submission 121299) | Permafrost microbial communities from Stordalen Mire, Sweden - 812S3M metaG (Illumina Assembly) | ecosystem: Environmental > Terrestrial > Soil > Wetlands > Permafrost | place: Sweden... | reverse complement strand
CACCCGGAGGTCACCATCCTCCACCTCCACCACCACCTCCACCACCTCCACCATTTCCTCACGACGGACCAGAAGGTTATCCACCACCTCCACCACCACCGCCATTTCCTCACGACGGACCAGAAGGTTATCCACCACCACCACCTCCACCATTTCCTCCACCACCACCACCATTTCCTCACGACGGACCAGAAGGTTATCCACCACCACCACCACCTCCACCTCCGCCTCATCACGATCAAGGACAATTCGAAGAGGCATTCAAAGGCGATGAGTTTCGAGGTCCACCACCCAAAGACGGACCTCAACAGCCACCGAACGAGAATAACACTCCGCCTCCTCCACCACCTTCCCGGCGCCGCCACGGCCTTTTCAAAGCCGTCCACATCCTCAAATTCGCAGTAATCGGCTTCCTCGTCGCTCTCCTCCTCACCGCCCTCCACCGTCGCGTCTGCACCCCTAAATCTCGCGCCGACCGTCGAGCCCGCCGAGAGGAACGCCGCCGTCGCCGTGCATACCGTCGTGCAACACGAAAACACTGTCTTTCCCGACTCATCGCTCGCCTCTCAGGCCGTCATTTGTCTGACGACGACGATGATTGCGAGGAAAAAAGACGCGCCTTACTTGAGGATGAAAGTGGGGACGAAGGTGCGCTATCCACTACAATGAGCGAAGAGATAACTCAATTACAAAACGCAGCGAGCGTAGTTGATGATATAGTATCCGCCGAAGAAGGACGCTCTCGCTCCTCGGCTTGTCCTCAGACCCAGAGCCACACACTCTCTCTACCCATCCCTATCCCAACAAGCCAATCACGCGACTACGACCTCGCGTCTCAGATAGGCGACGGCGAAGAACTCCCTGCGTACGAAGACAACGATGGTTCCGAAATGAGCAGTGTGATAGCAGATGGCTTTCGCTATACTCCTGGGAGCACGGAGTATAGTCCTGCGAACTCAGAAACTAGCGATGTGAATGATGTTTTGGGGGTAGATAGGAAGACGTGATTGGTGCTGTGTGCATGTTGGGATGGGGATTGATATAGTTTACTTTGCCTTTGTAGATATTTCTTTGAGTCATATTTTCCCGGAGTCTTAAACAGCATATTTGTTGCTGAGGATAATGCAGATACTTTCGAAAATACATGGAATCTTTCAGCAATTGAAATCAAATAATGTCTATTCATTTGAGCCATAATCAATTTAGTCCCTTGATTTGAAGATTACTGCGTATAAACTGATAGGAATCCACATTAATGTCGGCTACCTATGTTGAGTCTACCTTACCTTATTTATTATGGGGATTCCTGACTACGGCGTATGAAATCAGCCGCGCGGACTCGCAGACAGAAAGAGGGTCCTTGAACTTACTTTTCAAGCTCCGAAAGTGGATACCTATAACTTCCCACTGTCAACGAGAGGATTCAATAATGAATTAAGTTTGATTGGATATATATCATCTATTAAACACCTAATCTGGAAGGAGCCTCGGAACGTTGTTCAGACTATCAAATGTATATATAAAATTTTCAGATAACTCATGCTTCCCCCAATACTGCCCTACGGACATGTCTCCAATGTTGTAGCCTTGAAGTATCAGCTCCTCTTTTTATACGGCTAAACATTATTACACGAAAAATATTGTGCGGCTTCAACTTTGGACCAACCCTGTTCGTTTGTTAGATAATCGGCAGTTCTGGAGACTCACTAAACCCTCTCCTGTCTTCCCTGAATACCTACATAGAATTTTGCAGGTACTAGGACACTTTACTTTCTCGTCCGATATCTGCAGCCGGTTTCTCCGTACCGCGAGCCGGCAAAGAAGGACACGACCAGGCGAGTTCCCTACTGCGTTCGGTTGCAGCTTTTACTTTCCCCTTCTTCAAAGAATTAGCACAATCAGAAGCCCCTTCTCACCAAAGAAGCTTCTTCTATTCAACGAACGAGAAAATATCAACCGACCTTCGACTTACAAGAAAGTTTTCCAAGCTCAGTCCCTCGAGGGGCAGAAAAATGAGAAGCAGTCTGCACAGTTGATAGGTTCGCTAGGAATACAAAATTAGCTTCCCCTACAAGACCGCGCATACTTCCCCACATAGCCGCACGGCCCGCACCCTGCAGCCTCCTCGCTAGACTCACCTTCATCTTAAAGAATTTCTCAACAGACTCAAGATCTCCATTAAATACTCAGAAATCTGCTCAATTGCAAAGTCAGCACCTGGGCGCATCTTGCAAGCCGCGGGCGCAGAAATGGGATTTGCCTGCTAGAAAGGCCCAATGACCAATGACATCGTCTGGGAATTCCTACGTGTTCTTTATTGTATTTTCTCGTTTTGCAACTTGCTCGAGGATTTTGAGATGGGAATCCGAGGGTCTGCATATTGAGATGCTGAAATCTGCTTGTACGCGTCAGTCTTGGTGGCGCTTGTGCTTGTTCGTGATCTCGCTTGAGATTCGCTCGAGGATTTCTCAAGATACCAGACCATGAAGACATCAATATATTCCAAAGAACTACTTCCCCGCACCCTCAACAAGCTCGAAATGTTCAAATCTGTCGTATCCAAGATTCTGGTCCCTTCTACAATGAAGCTACTTCTTCAATGTCTATTCATAACTGGTACACAAGCGCAACTGGATAGCAATGGTATCGAACTACGCGACAGAATGGAAGAAATGAAACACATTGCGGTTGACAACTCGGGAACTAATTCCGATGGTTTTGTCAACGGAGCCACCTCCTGCTCAAAGTACGTTGGTTCTCAATCCGACGCTACTATACGCGAAAAACAAAGTTCAGCTCAGTGGGTTCGATTTGCTTTTCACGACTTCGTGACGGCGAATCTTACGGAGGGAACGGGGACAGTTTTCCCATTGTGTATAAGGGGAAGGAAAGACTGATATGAAATATGGTAGGGGACTTGATGCTTCGCTTGGATTTAAGCGTGATATGGCTGAGAATGCGGGGTTCTTTGTCAATGATACGCTGCAGTTCATGTCGCCGGTAAGAGACTTCTCTACCGCCAAAACTATGACCACTAAACGATAGACAGACTATTTCGGCATATCTCAGCATGGCTGATAATATCGCTTTGGTATGAATCCACGACTTGTCTTCTCACATCACTGACTGTTCGAAGGGGCTGGTTGCATCAGTGGCCACGTGTGGGGGCTCAAATTCTGGAGTCCCACTTAGGATTGGTAGAATCGATGCTGATGCAGCGGCCCACCTGGTGCTCCAGAACCTAGTACGGACTTGGAAACTACATTGGTGGGGTTTGAAGCCGTGGGTTTTGATCAAAGTGATACGATTGCTTTGACGTGAGATTTGAAATTCTGACTTCAGAATTCCTGTGTGATAAGTGTGCAGTGCTTGCGGACATTCGCTAGGACGCGTTCATTATTCCAACTTACCGGACATTAGTAAGGGGTCATTCTTCCACTTGGAAGCAGATTCTTGACATGCAAGAACAGTTGATTAGAATTATGTGACTTCAATCAAGTGAGTTCTACAATCCTCGAATCATTAGCCTTGCTAATGAATCTAGTCTTGACCGCGGTGGAGGATTCGACACAACACCCGATGTCTTCGACACCAACGTTGTGAACGAGTACCTGAACGGCACTGGCCAGCTGGGAGGACCACTAGTCACTGCCGCTGAAATTGCCAACAGGTCGGACTATCGACTGTATATCTCAGACAAGAACGCGACAATACAAAGCATCTCACTCGAGACAGCCTTCCAAACAAAATGCAACACATTATTCGAACGTATAATCAACATAGTGCCTAGCACAGTAAGGCTTTCCGACCCCATCGTCCCGTTGACAAGGAAGACTGTGGATATTGCACTTGACATCTCATCCACTGGGATTGTGTCCATATCCGGGTTCATCCGCAACCTATACACCACAATAGCACGACTCGCAACCATCCATTACACCACTAGTACCTCAAATAGCACCTCATCCGCCTGAACAAGTAGCACATTTTCAGGCAAGGCCACCTCTCTCCACGGAAACACAACTTATTTCCCCTTCAACAGCACCCTCGCGCCAAGAGCAACATCCCTCTCTTTCAAAAACGTATCATACCCCGTCAACGACTCTAGCTTCGTTCTCCCAGCCCAATCAAAAGTCACAGCTTCAACGAAAACTTTCGTCGTGAAAGCAGCGGTCTTGACTTCGCTCACTGGAGCCGATGCCATGGAAGCTGTGTTTTACGTCCCTACTACTCAGCAGGGAACGATAACTGCAAAAGTATTGGATGTAACAAACACAATGACGGTATATGGGATTTCAGGACTGTACAGTACAGTACAGGCAATGTAACATTAGCTAGTTCCGCGTGCGTAGTAGTGAAGATCGTGATACGGGAGAACGCAAGTAGGACAGTGAAGAGCAAAATCTTTGTTGATGGAATATGAAAAAAACCTACCTGCATATGAGATACGAGTTGAATCGAACAAAGATAGTGCTTGTATATATACTTGTTTCCTCGGTGAGATCGCATCGCATTGATGATTACCTTAATGAAGAAAACGTTGTTTCCAACGATCCTGCATCCTTCCCGCCGTCTAAGTGGTTGCGAACGCCACTTCCTGCAGCGCTTGGGCAGTTCATTACAGGGCTCGCTTCAGTGGACCACAGAGGCTGAGGCATCCAACAGGAGCCACACAGCCTCGCACAGCCTCGCCCCGAAGGAAGAGACACCTCAACATTTATTCTCGCAAACCATAAACGCCGCATCCTCCTCATTGCGGTCTGAAAGACCAGTACGATTGGAAACAATTTCAGCCTCGATCCTCTGCGATCCTCGCTCCTTCCTTTGGGGCAGTATTAATAAAATGGATACCTGCGCAATCAAAATGTCTACTGTGCTCTCTCCTTTTCTCGTTCAGATCAAGCATCAGGAGCATCAATGACCAATTGACTGACACCCGCACGAATTTGCGCAAAGAGAAAGCATCGAATACGAAGCTTCGTTAACAAACAAATAATTTCTTACTGTTCTTCAGAAAGAAAAATCTATCAAAATGAAGACAAATACCTCAATCCATTTCCAGTCCGTCGGGGACTTCGTTGTCTGTACACAATCCGACCTTTACCAAACTAAAGCCTCGGATCCCTCAAAGGCAGGCTCGCCAGCAAATGCCTTCCCCAAGCGTCGCGAAGCTCTCCGCTCCCTCAGTCCTCTCAAAACTACTCAATTACCAAACGATGATTTCACACCGGTAACACCACGGTTCTTGAAGAGGAAGACGATGGCGCTGCAGGGGAAGAGTGTCGGTGTTAGTATGGGGATAGGTGGGTTAGGTGGGTTTGGCTTTGGGGGAATGGGGTGGTGGAATAGAGGGTTGCATGGGTTTGTGGTGAGTTGGCTGTGTGGTGGGAGGGATAGGGGTGATAAGTGGAGGAGGTGAGGGTTGGGGATGGGGGAATGGGAGGCATGGGATATTAAATTGGAATAAAATGGATATGGTGTTGGACTGGATACCTGGGCAAGGCAGCGTAAAGGTATGGACTTCTCAACTCTTGCTGTAGAGTATTTGGAGACTGACCGGACTATCTCGCTCAGGATTACAGGCGTTATCATATCAAGGGTGATGAATCGGCGAGTACTATGCTCTTTGCTGCGTCACAACAAAAAGGGCACAGATTATTGATTGAGAAATGTAATAGGACATGGGCAAGGGTAACACTAAGAAACAACTCAAGGGTGGGGGGAAATATCTAGGTTTCGATTAAACAGCGCTGTAACAATAAGAATGTAAGGCAAATCAGATCAAATATACAAAGAAATTATCACAACATCTTTCCGCTTGATTTGCCCTCTTGATGATTGTTTTCTTCTGTTCTTTATCTGGTTACTCCTGTATCTGGGCGCACTTGCCGCCATGTGGAAAGAGAATTGAAATCTCGATTGCCTTCCATTCCTCGACAAAGGCACAGAAGCACAATGCCCATTTTAAAAGCCTATAGGACGTTATTTTGTAATGCTTGCATTCGCTGATCCCTATTAATATGGTCGTTAGACGGACTTAAGTCCCACCCACTATGCCCCTGCAGTCTCATGAACGCCTTTGCTCGACAGCCCCCACGCGCCATATAATGCTCCTTCATAACAACTAATCCTCGCCCAAGCTCTCTCTGACGCCCTTCCGACATCGCTTCCTAAACTCCTTGGGTTCCTCCCGCCACAACTTCGCAGCCTCCAAGTTCGCAGGGCTCTCATCATTCGGGCTGTGGAGCAGACTGGTTACACTCAATAGAATCGTTTCTGGTGTTTGGACTGGAGACCATCTTTCCGAAGCAGATTCGTAACCGTATTGATCGTCTTCGGGAGGGTGGAGGATCGAGATGCAGAGGAGACCTGATGGGTAGATATTCGGATGGAATGGAATTGGCGTTGTGAAAGTCAAGGAGGGAGGCATGAGAGGATAGGTCGGTGGGAAGGTGAGGAGGCAGCGGAAATTACCACCTACTCTCATTAGTATATGTGTTATTAATGGGGGCAGAGAAGCGGGGAAGTGCTGAAATCTTACCTCCGTAGAACTTGCAGTCATCACTGATCATCAACATAACCTCCCATTCAAAGACATTGTCATTGACGAGCCCGCATGAGATACCCGGTAGATCTTTTGCAGTTTGCATGTACTTGAGTTGGCGTCTTAGGAGGCCTGCTGCTCCGGAGGATGCTTGTGCCATCTTCGCGTCGATCGTTGAATGTGTTGGAGATATCCTTAGCAGAGCTTGGATGATGTTTAAAGGCTTAGGGGTCGGCTTGGTGCGGTTCAAAGATCGAATACTGCTTAATTCAAGAAAGTTATAATGCGAGTTGCTTTATAGACGCTCGGAGAGATCTTGCTGCTAGAAGTACCTCGAAGACTCGAGAGCAGCCCGAGAGAGCCGGATGCTCTTCGCGTTTGATATACCACGGGTGCTTCTAGTGAATTTGTTTGACCTGATCCTTTTTATGTGAAGTAGGGGCAAAGGAGCAAAGAATAGCGGGTTGTGGTGAATGTGTCGGGGATGGAAGGTGTTAAGGTGTAACCGCGAAGCGGGAGCGCAGCGGGGTCGTTTCCGCGGTTGGTTGCATTTGGGTCGACGACATCCGCCCGGACCCCCCCCCTACACTGCAATACTCTTTGAATTTTGACTATTTCACCTTCAATGCCACTAACACAGTGACATACAAGATACTATTGTCCTACAACTAATGAGATCTACTCCTAACAGAAACCTGGAATATTTATTATAGTATCTCCACACTAATTGTCCTATGAGGTCTGAGACAATGATGTCTTATATTCCAACTTCTACGGTTCTATTTCCTGGCCTTGTTCTAAATCAAGGCCTCAAGTGATACAATTCCTCTTTTTCGATTGGATCTTTCTGCAAATCGCGCAGGTACCCCGTTGCACAATTCGATCTTGCGGATCTAACATGCTTATTGTTTCTTATAATTAGCGGTTATGTGAAACCATGAAATATGACGGACATATAAGTAGTAAAGTGCCCAATAACCGACGCTGCAACTCATCTCATAGCTGTCGTCTCAGACTCACCTCAAACTCCCACCATATTTCAGTGGCTTCAGCTATTCAACCCCCAGCCGTCGCTCCTCATCTTCCCTCTTCAGTCGAAAAGCAAATCATAACCGCTGCCTCTGAGCAGAAATCCTCTGACACGCCGCAAAATGTGACAGCAATATTCAATTACTTTAAAGACAACGCCGATGGATCACCTCCCAAACCCGTCAATATCATGGAACCATCAGGATTTAAGAGAGATCCAACCTCCCAACAACCAGTCGTCCACGATATTCGTGGTCCGAAGATCAATACACCTTAGACAGCATAGGCTTTCCAATTATCAAGCATAAGAGTGTTGAGAAAGAGTTCAAAGATGACGAGGAAGAGATAAAGAAGAATTACTATCTCGAGGTTGAAGATCTTCTCAGAAAATGTACGTGTCATTATCATTGTATGAAAGGCTAATAGAAACTTCAGTGCTGGCGCATCTAAGATACATGGCTTCGATCGCACCATCCGCCGATAACATACATTCATATCTGACGAGCTTGTGAAGCCCAGCGAGCCAGCTGTCAAGGGAAATGTCCCGGCCAACGTCCGTGGCCCAGTACAAAATGTACACATCGATCAATCAGACAAAGAAGTGGGCAATCGTGTAATTCAATTCTTCCCTAATGAGGCAGAGAAGATATTCAAAGGCCGATACCAAATCATCAATGTCTAGCGACCCATTAAGAAGATCTTGAGGGACCCTCTTACCCCTTGCGCTTCAGATTCTGAGCTTGACGAGGAGTCAGTACCTGTTCAACTCATTTATCCCCATAGAATCGGAGAAACTATGTACGTCCGTCCGGCGAGAAAGGATAGAACTGACGGTGGGTATAAGTGGTACTACTTGTCTGGACAGACTCCAGAGGAGGTGATGTTGATCAAGTGTAATGACTCTAAGACTGATGGGCGCGCGAGAAGGACGCCCCATAGTTCATTTATTGACGATAAATTCAAGGATGCGGAGGCGAGGGAGAGTATCCAGGTCAGGGCCTTGGTCGTTCATTTCGAAGAAGGATAATGATGCCTTGGAGCAGTGACGTGGCGATACTGAGTTTATGCACGTTACATGGACGCATTTCAGATTACAGGTTTATTGTGCAACAGCGAGGCTTGAAATATTGGTGGTACACTACTTGTTTTAGAGTCTGCGAAATCCCAACGGTCCAAAAGCAAACATGGTGAAAAAAAGGATCCAAAATGCACTTGCACAGAGATGAATGATTGATGTTGAGATGATCCTTAAGAAAATTTGGAAGTGTGAATTTGATTTGAGCTATCCAACTCCCACCTCCAAAGCACTTGCGTTAATTAGACATCATTGTCGTGCAATATTCATTCATCCAGGGTGGAATTCACTCGTCTAATTAAGGGGAATAAACAGCATTTGAGGCGCACACGTGACCAAGCGAGCCGTTCCATTATTCCACGTAAAACCGCTCTGTGATGATCTTATCACTCGAAAAACAAGACGAAAACAACCAAGACTTGCTTGAACTGAGAAAACTCGATTTGGAAACCTGCAAGCACACGTTGAGTCATCTCAACGTCACTAGTCAATCACTCGCCTCCTTTTCTCACCCTACCGAAGCGAGCCAATGGACGCCCTCTTCACAACAGCTCCCGGGTTTGCCATCCCACTGCGCAATCGTCTACCTGATGTTGAATATAGTGCTCCTGGCAAAATAGTAGCTTCATCCACTGAAGGAGATAAAGTTGGCGGCTTACCTAGTGGAGCTCGAACTCGGGCCACCGAAACTCAAGAAAGTCAAATCAACATCAACAACGCCACCGAAAAACAGTTCACCACTTCGACCGACCCAGAAGATAAGTTTGACAACTTAGTTGGGCTAAATCAAAAATCGGTCGTACAAACTGAAGAAAGCCAAATCGACATCGCCACTATGGCCAACTACATTCTTGACCCCGCAGAGATACCCGCTGTCCTCTACCGTATCGTTCGTGCACGTGGCGAAGAACCATTTAAAGCTGATTCGTGGCTTGCTCTCACCAAAAATTCAGGTGGCCCCAAGATGCCCAACACGGAGACCAAGTTCTTGGAGGAGGTAGTTAACCATGTTCGATGCACCAACACTGAACGTAAACACATCTTCTTCAAGCCACCTGTGGGCACTTATCCAACCCCCTTCGTCTCGGTTCGAGGAGACAAGGAGTCGGCGGAGCAGTTGATCAACGCACTCAAAAAGAAGAAGCATGTCAAAGAGGCTGACCCGAGGAGCGTTGAGTCGTTTGGCCAGAATTTCACCCTTCATGAGATCGACGGTGCTAAGCTTCGGAAGATGGGGGTTGTTGTCTTCAGATTGAAGGACATTCCTGATCCCAATAACGAGAGAGATGATGCACGTGATGGAGAGTATTTGATCTGGAGTGGGATTCCGAAGGAGGCTGTGTTATTGACTCGACCGTGGGGTTTGGGATGGAGCGGTATTGCTAGTAAAGGTTTGCGACCATTTATTAACTATATCTATCAAACCATCAACTAACGTGTACCCTCAGCCAGATTCCAGTTGCTAGAAGTGGTCCCAGTGACCCCGACCAAGCAGACGAGCGATGGGATCAAGTTTGAGCAAAAGAGCGGTGATACCCAGGGTGGATGCACGGAAGGTAGTCTTACGAGCAGCTCAGAGGGAAGTGAAGATAAGCAATATAATATTATCGGTCTCTTAAAGCACTACCCATACAAAGCAACACCTTCGTCTGCTTCGAGTTATCTCGTTAATTGGGGAGGCGGTTATGACCCCACCTGGGAGAATACGAACAACATTGCAGACGATGCTATTGAAGAGTACTGGGAGAACAGAAAGAAGCCAAAAAAGGTTAAGAACACCCGCAAGATGACAAAGCGAAATTCAGGATTGTTCTCAAAATCGAAGCAGTCGCAGACAAAGACAGGTCAGGGCATGTTCGAGTCTAGGGAGGACGTCATTAAAGACTCACCCAAGTTCTGAGAGATAGCAGCGCGTTTGGAACTTAATGTGAGAGACATAGAATAGAGTGATAGGGTGTGGAAGAAATGGTGAAATGGAGAGAAAGAGCATGTTTCAGACGTGAGTGATGGGGTTCGGAGCTCGCCCACAATATCATTCTCGTATGGAATGAGCTGCTGGTTCTTTATGAACCATATAGCGAGCCTATCAAGCGGATCCTCTCCAATATGATAGAGTTTTGCTCTCCTCGCATGCCTCGCCTTAGGCACAATACTTGTGATCCAACATCTCTCGTGATATGTAACCTGAGAATTCCAGAACATACCCATCGTAAGTGAGTCTTTAGATATCATTAGTTCTCCCGCAATTGAGTTCAACCACCACTTCCAACAGGCCTGGCGATGCCGCTTAAATTTACCACACCGCCCATTCCTACACTTCTCTCATTCTGTACCCAGCCGGGCACCTCAGTATCTCTACCTTCATTTTCTGCCCTACTCCTTAATGCTTCCCAGACATTCGGAAATCCTGCGTTCAATGGTCCTCCCCTTTGCTTGGAGCCTAATATGGCGAATTTCCCTTGATTGTGGCTGATGAAGCCGCGTAGCAAACCCTGTTGTACCAAGCTCGCAACTATTGCTTCGACTTCGAGTAAATCCGGCATGATGTTTCCAAATACAGTACCTCGATGTGCCCCAAGAGATATCTTGCCTTGTGGGGGAGGGACGAGATCTGCTTGTTTCATAAACAGTGCATTTGTGTGCGTACGTCCAGACTGCATCTGCGTCATTAAATCACTAGGTCTCTGCCAACCTTCCAAGACCTTTTGACAATATTGAGCCGCAGAAACGAGGACTAATAAGTCCAAGGTTGGAGCTTTGCGGGAATTGGGATCGGTTGGAGTCTGATAGGTCAGCAGAAAGGCTCGTCGTGCCAAGGAACGCCAGACTAGGACCTCGCAACGATGAAGCAATAGGAGGAGGATTCCTTTCTGAAAGAACCATTGCTCATTGCCAGACTCTGGTCCCAAAGCACGCCTGAAAGCAATGAGATCCCCTTTTCGTATAGCCTTTGCAATCGGAGCAAACTTTTCGAGTATACCTCTAGCTTCCGGACGGGCCATGATGACTGGTGAAGGGAACCGACCCAGGATCATATTAGATGCGATGAGGTAAATCAGAATGAGACGCTTTTGAT
>Ga0182030_10022499_pt1 | contig 11724 bp, 12 predicted proteins | sample 812S3MmetaG_FD_121299 | JGI IMG/M metagenome (GOLD analysis project Ga0182030, IMG submission 121299) | Permafrost microbial communities from Stordalen Mire, Sweden - 812S3M metaG (Illumina Assembly) | ecosystem: Environmental > Terrestrial > Soil > Wetlands > Permafrost | place: Sweden... | reverse complement strand
GCGGGAGGCGGCGTTCCGCCTGATCTCCTCGGCCACGGGTATGGACTTCCAGCCCGAGTCGCGCAGTCGACCGAGCGTCGTGATGTCCGGCGCGGGCGTAAGTCTCGTGCTCAGGTCCAAGGGTCGCTCGGGTGCGTCGGTGTGGTCAGTGGGCTCCGGCGTGGTCATAGCCCGAGCCTACGCGGGACGATCCGCTCGTGGTGCGAAGATGCCCACCCGTTGCCGTGCTCCTCGTCCGTGTCGGCCATCTCGGACTCTGCTCCCGAGCCCTTTTGCCCCCTGTTGTTTCGCAACCGGGTCTCCGGGATGGAAAGATGATGGTCCACCAGCGATGCGGGCTATTCTGCCCGCGCGCAAAGCGGCCGGTAATGGCCACCATCAGCAACGTGGCCCGCATGGGCCAAATGAGGGAGACACGAACTTGACCACGTTGGAGGACGCCAAAGTAACCCCGGTCGTTCTGGGGGGGGCTCGAGGTGGCCCATCAGTTCCGACCCTGCGCAAGGACCGCTATTGGATCCAGCCGGTCGTGACGGTGACCGTCTTGACCGCCTTCGTCGCCTACGCCAGCTGGGCGGCGTTCGTGAACAAGGACTATTACGCCGGGTCCTCCCTCCACCGGGATCTGATCTCGCCGTTCTACTCCCCCTGCCTGACCGGGAGTTGCGTGGCCGGCAGCCACCCGCGCACGGTGATCACCTGGTGGCAGATCTCGCCCGCCCTGTTGATCCTGATCTTCCCCCTCGGGTTCCGACTGACCTGTTACTACTACCGCAAGGCGTACTACCGGTCGTTCTGGCAGGCCCCACCGGCCTGCGCCGTGTCCGACGGCCACAGCTCCTACACGGGTGAATCCCGCTTTCCGCTCCTGCTCCAGAACATCCACCGCTACTTCTTCTACGCCGGTCTCGTCTTCAACGTCATCTTGACCATCGACGCCGTCATGGCCTTCCGCCAGCCGGGCATAGGAATCGGCTTCAGCATCGGGACGGCGGTGCTCCTCGTCAACGCAACGCTGCTGTGGCTCTACTCCCTCAGCTGCCACGCCTGCAGACATCTTTGTGGCGGTGGCGTCAAGCAGTTCTCCAAGTCACCGATCCGCCACAAGATCTGGAAGACCCTGACGCCGCTCAACGCAAGACACATGCTGTTCGCCTGGATGAGCCTGTGCTTCGTGGCCTTCACCGACCTGTACGTCCGGTTGGTGGCCAGCGGCACTATCCACGACTACGGCTTCCACTTCTAAGGGGTATCGGAACACATGTCTGAGTACGAAACCCACGACTTCGACGTCATCATCATTGGCGCCGGTGGTGCCGGCTTGCGAGCAGCCATCGAGGCGCGCTCGCGTGGCCTGCGCACCGCCCTCGTCTGCAAATCGCTCCTGGGCAAGGCCCACACCGTCATGGCCGAAGGTGGGGTCGCCGCCGCCCTCGGCAACGTCTACGAAGAGGACAACTGGAAGGTTCACTTCAGGGACACCATGCGGGGCGGCAAGATGCTGAACAACTGGCGCATGGCCCAGCTACATGCCCAGGAGTCACCCGACCGTGTCCGCGAGCTCGAGGACTGGGGTGCCTTGTTCGACCGGACAAAGGACGGCCTGATCCTCCAGCGCGACTTCGGCGGCCACCGCTTCGCCCGCCTGGCCCACGTCGGAGACCGCACCGGCCTCGAGCTCATCCGCACGCTCCAGCAAAAGGCCGTGGCCGATGGCATCGAGGTGTTCATGGAGGTCAAGGTCCTGCGGCTTCTCCACGACGCCGACGGGGCAATCTCGGGACTGGTCGGCTACTGGCGCCCGACCGGCGAGTTCGTCGTCTTCAAGGCCAAAGCAGTCGTGATGGCCACAGGTGGCGTCGGCAAGTCCTGGACCTACACTTCGAACTCATGGGAGTCGACCGGTGACGGTCATGCCATGGCCCTGTGGGCCGGCGCCGACTTGATCGACATGGAGTGCATCCAGTTCCATCCGACCGGCATGGTGTGGCCCCTGTCGGTGCGAGGCATCCTGGTCACCGAAGGGGTCCGAGGCGACGGCGGCGTGCTCCGAGACTCCGACGGCAAACGGTTCATGTTCAACTACATCCCTCCGATGTTCGCAGCAGAGACGGCCGAGACCGAAGAGGAGGGCGACCGGTGGTACGACGACCACACGGCGGGCCGACGGCCACCCGAGTTGCTGCCTCGAGACGAGGTGGCCCGGTCGATCAACAGCGAGGTGAAGGCCGGACGCGGCAGCCCACACGGCGGTGTTTTCTTGGACATCGCGACCAGGCGCTCGGCCGAGGACATCCGGCGTCGGCTGCCCTCCATGTACCACCAGTTCAAAGAGCTGGCCGGTGTGGACATCACCGCCGAGGCCATGGAGGTGGGGCCGACCTGCCACTACATCATGGGGGGAATTCGAGTCGACGCAGACTCGACGGCCACGACGGTCGCCGGGCTCTTCGCCGCCGGTGAGTGCGCCGGCGGGATGCATGGTGCCAACCGACTAGGCGGCAACTCCCTCTCGGACCTCTTGGTGTTCGGCCGCAGGGCCGGCGGCGGGGCGGCTGAGTTCGCCTCAGCGAGGCAAGGTGAGGTGAGCCTCGACGAGGGACAGATTTCCGAGGCCATCGACGCGGCCGTCGCCCCCTTCGAGAAGGAGGGCGGCGAAAACCCCTACGACATCCAACACGACCTGCAGTCGACCATGCAGAGCCTGGTGGGCATCATCCGCACAGGATCGGAGCTCGAAGAGGCCATGGGCAAGCTCGAAGAGCTGGAGGAGCGGGCCACCCGGATCTCTCTGTCGGGCGGCCGCAAGTACAACCCCGGATGGAACCTGGCGACCGACCTCCCCTCCATGCTCAGCGTGTCAAGGCTGACAGCCCAGGGAGCGATCAACCGCAAGGAGAGCCGCGGTGGACACACACGGGACGACTTCCCGAAGCCCGTGGCCGAGATGGGCGCTGTCAACTTCGTCCAGCGGATTCCGATCGCGGGCCAGGACACCAACGGCGTCGGTGGAACCCCTTCGATCACTTCCATCACCGTGACTCCCGAGCCGATTCTGGTGATGCCCGATGATCTCAAAGAGCTGTTTGAGGAGGCGAATTGATGGCTGAGGAACCCGAAGACACCAGTACCCCGAATGACGTCACCATGCGACTATGGCGTGGTGACGAGACCGGTGGCGCGTTCGCCGAGTACGTCATGCCCTCCCAGGAGGGCGAGGTGGTGCTCGACGTCATCCACCGCGTCCAGGCGACGAAAGCGCCCGACCTGGCATGCCGCTGGAACTGCAAGGCCGGCAAGTGCGGGTCGTGTTCTGCTGAGATCAATGGGCGCCCCGCGCTCATGTGCATGACCCGGATGGACACCCTCCCGGTGGGAGAGGCCGTGACCGTGGCCCCGATGAGGACGTTCCCGATCCTGCGCGACCTGGTCACCGACGTCTCGTACAACTATGAGGTGGCAAAGCGGATCCCACCGTTCAATCCTCGGGACAAGACGGCCGACGAGGAGGAGGCCGGTGGCTACCGGATGCAGCAGATCGACGTTGAGCGGAGCCAAGAGTTCCGCAAGTGCATCGAGTGCTATCTGTGCCAAGACGTCTGTCACGTGATCCGTGACCACGAGGAAAACAAGACGGCCTTCGCCGGTCCCCGCTTCTTCGCCCGCTCGGCCGAGCTCGAGATGCACCCCCTCGATGTGAACGACCGGCGTGAGCTCCTGCAACAGGAGCAGGGCCTGGGCAAGTGCAACATCACCAAGTGTTGTACCGAGGTCTGCCCGGAGCACATCAAGATCACCGACAACGCCATCATCCCGTTGAAGGAGCGAGTGGTCGACTCGCGCTACGACCCGCTGGCCTGGCTCGGGCGCAAGATCTTGAAGCACACCAAGCGCACGCCGGCGGAGGCCGTCGAGAACTCGCCGGCCGGGGGGCCGGCGGCCATCCAGCCCGATCATCCCGTCAAGGGCATCCCGACTCCGGTGCACCTGACCGAGAAGCCCGTGGCGGTTGGCGCCTCGCCCACCGACGCATCGGCTGAGTGAGCAGGCCGCGGGTGTCAGCGCAGAGCTGGCGCAGGCGACCACGTGAGGGGACCTGAGCCGTGGCTAGGTACCTCAGCCCGGAGTGGGCCGAGGAGTTCAACGAAGCACTGAGCTCGGTCGTTCTGCCCAGTCCCGGCCCGGACGCCACTCTGGCCACCGCCGGCGGTCGGTTCACCGTGGTCCAAGAGATCCGCGACAGCCCAGACGGCGACCTACGCTTGACCCTCCGCGTCGACCTTGGCTCCCTCCGCGTGCGAATCGACCCCCTCATCAACATGCCGGCCGGTACCGAAGGGCGTGACGAGGACCGAGTCGATGTCACCATTGCCCTCTCCTATGAGGACGCGTCGGCCATGTCGAGTGGCGAGCTCAGTCCGGCCGAAGCGCTCAACACCGGGCGCATCAAAGTGCGGGGTGACCTCTCGGTCCTCGTGGCCACCCAGGAGATCCTGGCCGCGGCCAGGGCCAGTACCCAGACCGTCGGGTCCACCACCACCTACTGACCGGCCGCGGCCGGGCACCGAGCGTCCGTGCCGGTGGCACCGGCGCGTCTCGCGTGCAACGGTTGGAGGTCCCTCGAGTGAAGAAGGCAGAACGTATGGAAGTCCTGAGCAGCAGGGCCATCATCCACCCGGTCGACCTCGAGCGCTCGCTCGCCTTCTACGGGAGCGCCCTCGGGCTGGCCGTGGCCCGAGAGTTTGGCGAAGGCTCTAGCCGGGGCGTGGTCTTCTTCGCCGGGGGCGGGTTCATCGAGGTGTCCGGGAGCGGCAACGTATCAGGCACGGCCCCGGCCGGACCCGTCACCCTTTGGCTCCAGGTCCGTGACCTCACCGCCACCATGGCCGAGCTCTCCGAGCGCGGGGTCATGCCCGTGAGACCACTCGCCGTCGAGCCCTGGGGGCTCATCGAGGCCTGGATCGATGACCCCGATGGGGTGCGCATCCACCTGGTCGAGGTCCCAGCCGACCACCCACTCCGTCGGGACGAGCGCCAGTAGCCCGGGGGGCCTGATGCAGGGCTTCGCGTAGTGGCCTCAACTGGATTTCGGCGGGCCGGAGGTAGCGGGCTCGACGGTGACGTTGATCGCAAACTCTCCCGGCTTGAGGCCGGTCCCCTTGACCGAGGATGAGGTCCCGGACTCCACCTCGACCGTCCACTGGGCACTCTTGGCCGTGAAGGTCGACCCAGTCAGCGTGAGAGTCGTCGATGTCGACGTCCCACTGCTTGCCGGCTCTGTCACCTGGGTCGAGCCCGTTTCGACATTGCTGATGGCGAACCCAGCCGACTGAAGCGTCGACTGGTAGTCAGCCGTCCCGGCGGCCGCCGTGCCCGTGACGGCATAGGCCACGTCAAAACGGTTGTCAGCACCCCCGCCGCCGAGCACCCTCGAGTGGGCCGCGGGCGGGACGGCCTTCGGGAAGCCGTCGGGGAGCTGGCCCTTCGCCGCCGAGAAGCTGTGGCCGAAGACCTCGCCGCTCACCCCATTCTTCGAGACGTTGAGCCCGCAGCCCGACAGGACGAACATGATGACGGCGATCGTGCTCGCAGTCACCAGCCGACCACGGCCGACAGCCATACCCGGCTCAGCATTGGAACAGGGGTGCCATCCGCCCACATCTCGTACCGCGCCCGCTCGCACCAGGACCCCCCTTAGCCGACTTGGAATCGATCCAGTTGAGGCTACCGGTTCGAGCGCGCGGACTTCTGGAACCGGGGCCGCTACAGTGGCCACGATCGCGTGACCGCCCTGAGACAGTCGGGGACGGCGAGTGATCACGCGCTGCGGCGTTTCCGGAGGTCAAGTGGGTTCCCCTGTAGCAATATCCGAGCCCATGGCTGCATGCGATCCTGCGTGCACCGCCGAACTGCCGCCCGTGGTCGTGCACCCGAGCCAGAAGCTGGTGACCGTGGCCATCGTCATAGGTCCCCTCGTCGCCCTCGGCCTCATCATCCCGTGGCTGTGGGGCAACACCGTCCACCTCTCCGACATGGTCTTGGCCCTGTTCCTCTATGTGATCACCGGGTTCGGCATCACCGTCGGCTTCCACCGGCTGTTCACCCACAGCAGTTTCGGGCCGCACCGGGTCCTGAAGATCGCCCTGGCCGTCATCGGCTCGATGGCCGTCGAGGGCTCGGTGACCAGTTGGGTGGCCACCCACCGTCGCCACCATATGTACAGCGACCATCCGGGAGATCCGCACTCGCCCCACCGCTACGGCGACTCGGGCAGGGCACTCTTGCGGGGCATTGCCTTCTCGCATGTCGGATGGCTGTTCGTCTCTGACGCTTCGAGCGCTCCCCGTTATGCACCCGACATGCTGCGCGACCCCGACATCCAGCGCATCGACCAGCTGTTCCCGGTGCTCGCCGTGGCCTCGCTCGCCATTCCCTTCGGCATCGGCTTCGCTCTCTCGGGCACCCTGGCCGGTGCGCTCACCGCCCTGTTGTGGGGCGGCCTCGTGCGCATGGCCCTCCTCCACCATGTGACCTGGTCGGTGAACTCCCTCTGTCACACCTTCGGCAAACGGTCCGAGGTCACGAAGGACAGGAGCACAAACCTGTGGCCCTTGGCCATCCTCTCGCTCGGGGACAGCTGGCACAACGTGCACCACGCCCACCCGGCATGGGCCCGGCACGGCGGAACGCGCCGGGGCATGATCGACCCTTCGGCCTGGATCATCCGTCGCTTCGAGCAGTTCGGCTGGGCCTCGCGGGTCCGGTGGCCGAACGTCTCGGTCCCCATCTGAACGACTTTTTCTACCTGGCAGGCGCGAGCCGGGCCGGTGACGGACCTCCCGTTCGCCGTTAGGGGAGCAGGTTCTCCACGTCGGACCGCTCGGCCTCGAGCTCTTCGGTCGTGATACGGATGCGCTCGGAGGCGAACTCATCGTGGGCGAGGCCCTCGACGACGGTCCAGCCACCCAGGCCGTTGGTCCGGACCGGGAAGCCGTACTGCAGGCCCTGGGGAACGCCGTACTCGCCGTTGGAGACGACGGCCAGCGAGGTGAAGTCGTCGCCCTGGGTCGCCGTGCGGATGCTGACCACCGAGTCGATGGCGGCGTTGGCGGCCGAGGCGGCCGACGACAGGCCCCGAGCGTCGATGATGGCCGCACCACGCTTTTGCACGGTGGTGAGGAAGTCCCCCTGCAGCCATGCCGTGTCATCGATGACCTCTGTCACCGGCTTGCCGTCGATCAGGGCGTTGGCGTAGTCGGGGAACTGGGTGGCCGAGTGATTGCCCCAGATGGCCAGATTGCTGACCGAGGCCACGGGCACGCCGGCCTTGTGGGCCAGCTGGCTCTTGGCCCGGTTCTCGTCCAGCCGGGTCATGGCGAACCAGCGGTCAGCCGGGATCTCGGGGGCGTTGGAGCGGGCGATGAGGCAGTTGGTGTTGCAGGGATTCCCGACGACGAGCACCCGCACGTCCTGAGCCGCATTGGCGGCGATGGCCTGGCCCTGGGGACCGAAGATCCCGCCGTTGATGGTGAGCAGGTCACCGCGCTCCATACCCGCCTTGCGCGGGATCGAGCCAACCAGGAGCGCCCACGACGTCCCATCGAAGGCGGTGTTCAGGTCGGTGGTGGTCACGATGTCGCTGACCAGAGGGAACGCACCATCGTCGATCTCCATGACCACGCCCTCCAGGGCCTTCATGCCCGGCTCGATCTCGAGGAGCCGGAGCACCACCGGCTGATCGGGCCCGAGTAGTTGGCCCGAGGCGATTCGGAACAAGAGGGCGTAACCGATCTGGCCTGCTGCGCCGGTGACGGTGACGTGGACTGGGGGTTTGGCTGCCATGGCCATGAGGCTAATCGGAGCGGTTCGGCCTGGTCGAACCAGGGCCCAGCACCGACCTCGCAGACGCCCGGGAGGGCGTTAGTCGATGGCCAGGCCGAGGGCCGAGTAGATCTCCCTCGTGGCACTGGACCTGTTCAACGTATAGAAGTGCAGGCCTGGGACACCGGCGTCCAAGAGCTGCTCACAGAGCTCGGTGGCGATGACCACGCCCTCGTGTCGCACCGCCTCTTTGCCCCCCCGGCCATCGGCGTCGACCAGTCTGTTGACCATCCACTCGGGAACGGCGGCCCCCATGCTCGCCATCTTCGGCACCGACGTCAGGCTTGTCACCGGCATGATGCCCGGCAGTACCGGCTTGGTCGTGCCCACCGCGGCGAGGTCGGCCACCAGTCCTTTGTAGTCGCCGGCCTCGAAGAAGAACTGGGAGATGGCGAAGTCGGCCAGATCGAGCTTGCTCGCCAGGTACCGACGGTCGGTTTCCAGGTCGGGCGAGAGCGGGTGGCCACTCGGCTGGGCGGCCACCCCGACCGAGAACCCACCGATGGCGTGGGCCAGCTCGACCAGCTCGGCGGCATGGCTGAGCTCCCCGGGCCCGTCACCGGGCTCGGCCGGAGGGTCACCGCCCAACGCCATCAGGTTCTCCACACCAGCCAGGCGGTAGTTGACCAGGATCTCGGCCAGCTCGAGGCGGGTGTGGGCGACGCAGATGAGATGGGCCATAGGCACCAAGGTGGTGGTGCGCAGCATGCCCGTCACCAGGTCGAAGGTCCTCTTGCGGGACTCGGCTCCACCCCGGTAGGTCACCGATACGAAGCTGGGCCCGAGCGGCTCGAGCTCACGCAGGGTCTTGACCAAGGTGGCCTGCTCCGCGTCGGTCTTCGGTGGGAAGAACTCGAACGAGTAGGTTTTTCCTTTGGCCAGCAGGTCGCCGATGCGGGTCATAGCGGGCCAAGCCTAGTTGCCGAGGTCACTCCCGGCCGGTTTGACAAGCGTGGGGGAGCAAGCGCAGCCATGGTCCGCAGCCGTCCGGTTCAGCGGCGGGGAGACGATCCGATCCGGGTGGAGAGGCGGGCGACGGCCGTGTTCAGCTCGCCGGTGCGGGCCCGTCGGGCCTGGTCGGCCTGGGCGAGCTGCTCCCCGGTCGGCGAGGCGCTCCCGTGGCGGAGGAGGCGATCGGCCTCGATGGCGAAGGCCAGTCCCCGAAGGGAGTTGGCCGCACTGCTCGCCACGGTCCCGGCGTCGGGATCAGGGGCGCTCCTCGCCGCATGGTCGAGAGCGACGCCGGCCCGCTCCACCTGGACGGAGACCGCGGCCCGCACCTCGGCGCTCTCTGAGACGGCATTGCCCGACAAGAGGGCCTCCCTGGCCAGCTGGGCGTCGGAGAGGGCCGGGATCACCGAGCGTCGCCAGTCGGCCTCGACGCCGCGCCGCTTGCGCGCTGCCAACAGCACGGCCACCACCACGATGGCGAGCACCAGCACGACGATGAGAGCGATGAGGCCCCACGGCGTGGAAGACGGTGCCGGTGCGATGAGGGGGGCGGTGGTCGTCGTGGTCGTCGAAGAGGTCGACGTCGTGGGCGCCACGGTGGTGGTGGTCGGGGCGAGGGTCGTGGTGGACGCCGGCTCGGTGGTGGTGGTCGGGGCGAGCGTGGTCGTCGGCGCCACGGTGGTGGTGGTGACGTCGGCCAGGATGGCCCGGGTCGGAGAGGCCGAGGCCGGTCCTGTGAAGGCCACGAGCAGGCCGGACACGGCAACGAGTCCGACGGCGAGGCCGGTCAGCCTTTTCCGGCCTGACGAGCCCTGTGACCTCAACTGTCGCTCCGTCCGTAGTCGTCCTCGATGCGGACGATGTCGTCTTCTCCGAAGTACTCGCCGTGCTGGACCTCGATGAAGACGACCTCGGAGTCGGTCTCATTTTGGATCCTGTGATTGGTACCCACCGGGATGTCGATGGAGTCGCCGGCTTCGAGCACGTGGTCGACCCCGTCGAGGACCACCTTGGCCTGGCCGTGGACGATGAACCAGTGCTCCGAGCGCCGGGCGTGGCGCTGGTAGCTGAGGCGTTTGCCCGGTGTGACCACGATGCGCTTGACCTTGTGGGTCCCGTCGTCGTCGAGGACGGTGTAGGTCCCCCAGGGCCGCTCACTCGTCTCGAGTCCGAACTGGTTGGTCATGACGCCCTTTCCGCGGCCCGAACACAGTTTCGCAACAGCATGGCCCGAGTCATGGGGCCCACCCCACCGAGACGAGGAGTGATCCAACCGGCCACCTCGGCCACCGACTCGTCGACGTCGGAGAGCAGCCTCCTGCCCTCCCACGACGTCCCGGCCCCGACCACTGCCGCTCCGGGCTTGACCATGTGGGGCGTGACCAGTCCCGCCCGCCCGGCGGCGGCCACCACCACGTCGCCCTGCCGCACGATGGCCGCCATGTCCTCCACACCGGTGTGGACGACGGTGACGGCAGCATTGCAACCCGGTCGCTTCATGGCAAGGAGGAGGGAGAGGGGACGCCCGATGGTCAGGCCCCGCCCGATGATGACCACGTGCCGTCCCTCGACGGGCACGTCATTGGCGTGGAGCAGCTCGACGATCCCCGCCGGTGTGCACGGCAGCGGGCCCGGCGCCCCCATGACCAGTCGCCCAAGGTTGGTCGGATGCAGCCCGTCGACGTCCTTGTCCGGGTCGACGGCGGAGAGGACCCGCTCCTCGTCGAGCCCGTCGGGCAAGGGCAGCTGGACAAGGTAGGCGTGGATCCTCGGGTCGGCGTTGTAGCGGGCCACGACCGCCTCCAGCTCGGCCTGGGACACGTCGGCCGGCAGGTGCTCGTGGGCCGAGTAGATCCCGACCTCGGCACAGTCCTCGTGCTTCATGGCCACATACCGTGCGCTCGGGCCGTCGTCGCCAACGAGGATGGTCCCGAGGCCGACAGTCATGCCGACACCCCGCAGGCGGGCCACCCGGTCGGTCACTTCGGCCCTGATCTTGGCGGCCAGGAGCTCGCCGTCCAACAAGCTGGCTGTCATCGAATCGTCCTCTTCGTCGTCACATGTTCACTGTCACATGTTCACGGTCACATGGTGGCTCTGGCATGGTGCTCGGTGCGGTCGTTGTGGCCCGGACCCGGGTCGTCTCGGCCCGATCGGGGGCGACGTCGGTTCAGTGGCGGAAGTGCCGCTCCCCGTGGGCCATGACCACGCTGATCCCGGCCTCGTCGGCCGCGGCGATGACCTCGTTGTCACGGATAGACCCGCCGGGCTGGACGACCGCGGCCACCCCCGCCTCGGCCAGGACCAACAGGCCGTCGGGGAACGGGAAGAAGGCGTCGCTCGCCGCCGCCCCGCCCGAAGCGCGCTCGCCGGCCTTGGACGCGGCGATCTCGGCCGCCACCACGCGGGACTGCTGGCCGGCGCCGACCCCGACGGCCTGGCCATCGGCCACGATGGCGATGGCGTTCGAGGTTGTGCGGGCGCAGACCTTCCAGGCCAGGGCCAGGTCCTTCCACTGGGCCTCGGTGGGCTGGGCCTTGGTCGCCACCTCCCACGTCGAGGGGTCGACCAGGAACCGGTCGGCGTCTTGGACCAGCATGGATGCCCCGAGGCCTCGGAACTGACGGGAAAGGCCCTCTGGCGAAGGGGCCGAAAGGAGGCGGGTGGCCTTGCGCTTGGAGGAAAGCTGGGCGAGGGCCGCCTCGTCGTAGGAGGGGGCGATGATGACATCGGCCTGGGGACCGGCGGCGATGGCCTCGGCGACGGCCGTGGTCACCGGCCCCCCGATGGCCACGATCCCACCGAACGCCGACTGGGGGTCGCATTCGAGGGCCCGCTCGTAGGCCACGACCAGATCACCGTCGAGCGCCGCGCCACACGGGTTTGCGTGCT
>Ga0182030_10022498_pt1 | contig 11725 bp, 11 predicted proteins | sample 812S3MmetaG_FD_121299 | JGI IMG/M metagenome (GOLD analysis project Ga0182030, IMG submission 121299) | Permafrost microbial communities from Stordalen Mire, Sweden - 812S3M metaG (Illumina Assembly) | ecosystem: Environmental > Terrestrial > Soil > Wetlands > Permafrost | place: Sweden... | reverse complement strand
GTAATAGGTGAGGTGACCGGCCAACATGGCAAGTACCAGCACAATGGCAACAGTTACTGCCGTGGAGATGACCGCCCATTCGACTCGACGCTTAATCTGGTGCCACCCTCCGGCCCGAAGAAACCGCACAAATGCAGGAAAGAGCACAGCGATCGCCGCAACCAAGGCTAGGGCACACACACAGGCCAATGAGGCCAGGAGATTGAAGGAGACGGCCGGAACGTGCCGTGATCCTCCCTGAATTGATTGGTCCCAGTGCTCGCTGATCTTTGCGAAGGCAACAACCGAAATGAAAAACAGTGCAAATGCGCATAGGACGGTGAGAGCGCCGCTCCTGACCTGTTCCGAGGGCGACACCGAGTTGCCGACCAGCCCAGCCCCGCGCAGCCGTTCGATCAGCCCACATCGAACAACGGAAAGTCGGTAGCGGATTGTCGGCGCCCTTCCACCAAGGTCATCTTCGATCATGACAGCGAACTCGTCGCCGTAACGAGACCGCCACCGGGCCGGATACCAGCGAAGCATGGCGTGGCTCGTCGACCGATTGTCATTCGACATCCCATCGGTGCTCATGACAGGCTGCCGGCAATTCCCGGAACGCGACGGGAGACTGACGCCTTATTGGCAATGGCCAAGCGGCGGGCACCCTCGTCGGCCAAACGCTGCATCTCACTCACCGACTCGGCAAGATATGCCGACCCAGTTGTGGTGATTCGATATGGACGTCGCCGATCATCAGACTCCAATGGCTCGATGAGGCCACGCTCTTCAAGTCTGGTGATGGCACCGTAGAGCGCGCCCGGACCAAGGGCGACGCCAGCAAACCCTGCGATGTCCTTTGCGAGGGCGTGTCCGTGCTTGGCTCCCCCAGCCAGACTGGTCAAGATCAGTATCGGAGGATCGTTCGGTCTTTTTCTCTTGTCATCAGCGGATTTCCGTGCCATGACCAAAATATACTACGTATCACGTAGTTACGCAACACGTAGCATTGACGCTCCGTCCTGGAGCTGTTGCTGACTCGACTCGGATCTGCCGCACTTAATGTGACGTCCATCGCCTGACCAAGGTTCAATGTGCCCAATATTCCCGTTTCGATGCCCAGTTACGCTCAACAACCTGCCATCTGACGGTCATTCAAGGCGCAATAGCCGGGATGAAAGGACTGTCATGAAGATCTCGATCATTGGGACCGGATTTATCGGCTCAACTCTCGGAACTGCCCTCACCGCTTCGGGACATAAGGTCACCTACGGATCGCGCCATCAAAGCAAGGAAGGTGCACTCGAAGCGCACTCCAACGTTGCATCGATTGGTTCGGCATTGGAAGATGCGGAGGTCGTCATCCTCGCCCTGCCAGGTTCGGCCGTAGCGGATCTCACAAAGGATTTCGGGGAGTTATTGGACTCTCGGCTGGTAATTGACGCCACCAATCAAATGGGCGCCGATGTTGCCAACGCCAGATCATCCTTACCGGGTTCAATTCGATATGCCCGAGCATTCAACACTCTCGGTGGAGAGAACATGGCAAACCCTGAGTTCGCTGACGGGCCGGCGGATATGTTTTTTTCGGCTCCAGAGGGCGATCGAATCACCGTGGAGACCGTGATTGACGGCGTAGGGCTACGACCCGTCTTCGTGGGAGAAGATCAAGAAGCGATCATCGATGCCCTATTTGAACTGTGGATTGCGCTCGCCATCACGCAAGGTCGAGGCAGACGACTCGCCCTGCGCCTGATGGAAGGATGAGACCCGTCGATCCGCTGACACAGCAGGTAATTGTGAAAATCTGGCACGGGAGCGAGACCGGTTCGACCGCGATCGTCAGATTTGAAAGATGCGGCGCGCGAATCGTGAAGCCCAGGAGAAAGGCGTTGTGAAGATCACCATCGTCGTGGGCAATCCCAAGCCGCAGTCACGCACCCTCCGTGTTGCCGTCGCCGTCGCTGAGGCCTTGTTTGAATCCACGCTCCCACAAGGAAACGTGGATCCCCTCATTTTGGATCTCGCCGATGTGGCCTCGGAACTCTTTAATTTCGAATCCACCACGGTCGGGTATCTTCTCACCGATGTGGCCAGCAGCGACCTGCTGGTCGTGGCGTCACCGACCTATAAGGCGACCTACACGGGACTGTTGAAAGCCTTTCTCGACCGTTACGGAAATGACGCACTGTCTGGCACCGTGGCTGTTCCCGTCATGACAGGCGCCGCGCCGATTCACGCGCTCGCACCCGAGGTGTACCTGCGTTCGCTCCTGGTCGAACTAGGTGCGTCAATCCCGAGTCGTGGCATTTACATCACCGAATCACAACTTGACGATCTGGACAGCATCGTTGCGTCATGGGCGATTCAGGCAAAACCGCTCATCGAACACGCTCTCATGATTTAGCAGCCTCAGCGTATGGTCACGATTGAAGGACCCCTTCGATGATGTCCCCCATCTGTGCAACTTCAAGGAGAAACCCGTCATGACCCACGGCTGATTCGATGACCGCCACCTGGGGGTTCCCCCGTAGGTGATTGGCGAGCTCGTGCTGGAGTGCGAGTGGGTACAGTCGATCGGACGAGATACCGGCAATCGAAACATCGGCGCGCACGGTCCGCAAAGCTTGAGCCACGCCACCACGTCCGCGACCAAGGTCGTGGTGATTCATTGCTTCACTCAGCACGATGTAGCTGTTTGGATCAAATCGACCGGCCAGCTTCTCGCCGTGGTGCTGCAGATACGACTCGATCGCGTAGCGCCCACCCTTGAGCGGGTCATCGTGGCCCTGGGCACTGCGGCCAAATCGATCCTGAAACTCGTGTTGGGTGCGATACCCAAATTGGCCAATGCCGCGTGCGATACTCAATCCCTCGACAGGGCCGACGTCCCCCTGGTAATAGTCGCCACCGAGATACGCGGGATCAGAACGTATGGCGCGGATCTGCAATGAACAAAGGGCGATCTGGTCCGCTGTCGCCGCCGCACCGACGGCAATCGCTAGAGCGCGACAGAGTCGGCCGGGCTGTCCAACAGCCCACTCGAGGACCCGCATGCCTCCCATCGATCCACCGATGACTGCCTCCCAAGTCTCAATTCCGAGATAGTCCGTGAGCGCGCATTCAATCAACACCTGATCGCGAATGGTGATGACGGGGAAACGCGACCCGTACGGGTTACCGTCCGGACTTTGCGAGCCTGGGCCGGTTGAACCCTGGCAGCCTCCGAGCACGTTGGGGCAGACGACAAAGTAACGGTTGGTGTCGATTGCCTTCCCGGGCCCAATGAGTCCATCCCACCAGCCGATGACCTTATGGCCAGGACCGGCCGGTCCCGAAGCGTGGGAATCGCCACTCAGGGCGTGCAGCACCAATACACCGTTTGAACCGGCGTCGTTCAACTCGCCCCATGTCTCGTAAGCGACCGTGACCGCTTCAAGACAGCCGCCACCCTCAAGCGTGAAACCCTTGCCGTCATCACCCGAAAGACTGGCAAATCGTCGGTGGCCAGGTTCGTCCCCGAGCCGCCAGATCCCGGCGTGGACGACCTCGTTCACGCTCCCTTTGCGGCGCGAAACCCGCCGTCGAGGTCGGCCAAGATGTCGTCGATCGACTCAAGGCCCACCGAGAGGCGGACCAAGTCAGGCGTGACACCGGTAGTGGTCTGCTCCGCCTCGGTGAGTTGCGAGTGGGTCGTCGAAGCCGGATGAATGGCCAAGCTGCGGACATCGCCAACATTGGCCAGGTGGCTAAAGAGCTCCAACCCTTCGATAAACCGGCGGCCCGCCTCTGCTCCTCCAGCTATGCCGAATGCGATAATGGATCCACCGCCCTTGGGAAGGTAACGCTGCTGACGGTCGTGCCAAGGGCTGGACTTCAGCCCCGGGTAGGCCACCCAGGACACTTCGTCACGTGCTTCCAGCCAATTGGCCACCGCTAATGCATTCTGGACGTGCCGCTCCATGCGCAGGCTCAACGTTTCCAACCCTTGCAGGAACAGGAACGAGTTCAACGGAGCGATCGCCGGACCCGTGTCGCGCAGGTACTGCAGCCGGGCTTTCAACACGAATCGAGCTGGAAAGAGAGCCTCGGGAAGGTTTCCAAATACCAAACCGTGATAGCTCGGGTCCGGCTCAGTGAAGCCGGGGAATCGTCCACTGCCTTCATAATCAAACGTGCCGCCGTCGACGATTACCCCGCCGATCGACGTCCCATGTCCACCGATGAACTTTGTCGCCGAGTGAATCACAATGTCGGCTCCGTGGAGCAGTGGCTGTGCCAAGTAGGGAGTGGCCAATGTGCTGTCAACCACTAGAGGTATCTGGTGATCGTGAGCCACGCCCGACACGCCCTCGAAGTCGAGGACATCGCCCTTGGGGTTCCCGAGAGTTTCGGCGTAGAACGCTTTGGTGTTGGGCCGGACGGCGGCTCGCCATGCGTCAAGATCGTCCGGATTTTCTATGAAAGTCGTCTCAATGCCGAGCTTAGGCAACGTGTAATGAAGCAGGTTGTAGGTCCCGCCATACAGCGACGCCGAAGAAACAATGTGCCCACCATTCTCCGCCAAATTCAATAAGGCGACCGTCTCGGCAGCTTGCCCACTGGCCACCGCCAGTGCCGCCACACCACCCTCGAGCGCGGCAATCCTTTCCTCAAATACGGCTTGAGTGGGATTCATGATCCGGGTGTAGATGTTCCCGAGTTCCTCGAGCCCAAAGAGTGCCGCTGCGTGAGCGGTGTCTCGGAACGTGTAGCTCGTGGTCTGGTAGATAGGTACCGCTCGGGCCCCGGTTGTGGGGTCCGGCACTGCACCGGCATGGATCTGGCGGGTCTCAAAGCCCCAGTCGGACATGGCAGTCGTCTCCTCGGATCAGGCCCCAACTTCGATGCATCAGGCGGGACGCCAAATCCTGACAAACCCGACTACTTTAGTCAACTACTAAGTCAACCAGCCGTCATAGAAGTCCTGTTTGACCCAATCGCTGGTCAATCAGTTCAGGCTGGCGTCGCCAGCAATGTTCAGCTGCGCTGAGTTCGACTTCGCCACATTTCTCTGGCGCTGATCGACCCCGACGTCGGATATCGCAGGCTTCGCCGAAGGAATGGAGGTTGCCTCCTCGGCTGCCGCCCAAATCCCTGCGAGATCGGATTGTTTCTCAGCACCTGCTGTTTCTGGACTCATATTCGAGAAGTGATCCAAAAGAGCAGTCGGTGATTTTGCCAGCGCGGCGAGATGGGAGGTAGACGGCAAGTCGGGCAGATTGGACCTCATTTCTGCCTCCATCCGAGCTCGAAATTGGTTGAAGGTCTGCCACGCCCCGCCCACTTGCTTGACCAGGTTCGGCAATTTATCGGGACCGAGAATGATGATCGCCACCACAGCAACAATCAATAGTTTCCCAGGATCAAGATTAAGCACGAGAACCGGGCAATATCGACGTGAGCAAGTCAATGCCTGGTGCGCACAAATGTGACGCGGCCAGTACGTGGTGACTCGTTTTGGTGAACATAACTCCAGCTATTCGGAATGCTTGCCTCGTTCGGATGACTTCATCTTGGAGCGACATCTGACTGAGGCTTCCGCTGCGAATAAGCAATGTCTGGCCAAGAGCAGTGGTGTGGCGACAGGCTGGAAACTCAATATTTTGTTCACGACGCCAGGTGGATCTAGGAGAAGGAGAAACGAATGCTGGGAGAGATTTTTGGAATAGACGGCATCATTGTGGTCATCGTTCTCGCACTGGTGGTCTTTGGTGGTGCCGCCATCCCGAAGCTGGCTCGCAACCTCGGATCAGCGAAAACCCAATTCGCCAAGGGTCTCGACGAAGGCAAAGGACTACCAGCGACTGTGAGAGTGTCCGACGGGACGACGCAGCCAGTATCTCCAGTGTCCTAACCGAGCGTTTCCCTTTAGTCACAAACAGCGGCAGAATCGGGGCATGCTCACTCGTTCGAACGGATACTTGACGCTGATCAGTGAATCAGTACCCACTGCATCAGAGAGTTTGCAGGCAGAGGGTTACGCAGTTCTTGAGGGCGTATTCACCAACGACGAAGTCTTAGCGCTCCGAACCGACGTCGAGAGGGTCTTTGAAGAATTTCCCCCCGATGATCGGGGAGACGATTACTCCCCGGGCCAACGGGTTCCGTTCCGATACGAAATGCTCAATCGGAGCAGCCTGGTCCAAAAAGCGGTTGGCCATCCTCGAATACTCGAGGCGATCGAGCCGTTACTTGGTGAGGATTGCCACATCTTGGCCAACACGGCCTGGTGGCAGACGTCGGGAGACAATGATCATCTCGGGCGCTTCTGGCACATAGATAGCGGCCCACACGTTCCTCGTGATGCCGATGTTCCCTGGGATAGACGAATCCCCTACCCCGTTTTCGCTATCGCCACTCACCTCTACCTCATGGATTGCCCGATCGAGTCTGGTCCGACTGGCGTGATTCCCGGCAGTCACACTTCGGGTCAAGCGCCACCCATCAGGAGGTTGGCCGACGACACCCTCGGATGGGACGGTCGCGGTGCACTTCCCATCGTTGCCAAGGCCGGTGATGTCGCCCTTTTTGTTTCGGACATATGGCACAGGCGAATGCCGCCGGGGCCAAACGATCCAGGACGAATGTTCATCCAGTGCCACTACGGGCGTCGTGACATCGCACAACGACTCCGTCCGACCTCCTCGGTAAATCACCTCTCCCCCGAAGCATTGGCCCGAGCCACGACGGAGAGGGAAGCAACGCTGGTCGGGATTCACCCACTGAGTTTCTACGACGGCTGAGGCCACGAACCAGGATCTGGGCTACTTTCAGGGCGTGGACAGCGGTCGTTTTGGGCCAATCGATTTTGATCGATTTCATAGTGAAGAACTACCCAAGATCCTTGCCGGTCGAGGTGCCGTTATCTCCGAGCATGACGCAGCCGCGCTTCGGACAATTGCCTTTCAGCTTCCTGACGGCCGTGCTTACTCTTTTGTGCCAGACGGGCAGTGCTTCACAGTGCAACGCGGAATCACGACGGCTGAGACCGTCATCGAAGTTCCATACGACGGGTGGTGTTCGTTCGTCTGGGAACTTCAGACGAGCTTTGCCTTGCTGTATTCCGATCGACTCAAAGTGACCCAAGGTTCATTCAGCCAGATGGCGCTGTGGGAACCAGTCTTCCGGGTGACCGTCGATGGCCAAGACCTCTACGACATTGATCACCCCGCCGCGGTAAAAGATGCGCACGGCGTTGACCTCGATTTCACTCGGACCTTCACTCTGGATGATTCCGATGACGAAATCGCAGACTTCCTCCACCGAGCCGGCTTCGTGCATCTCCGTGGCGTGATGAGCCCGGAAGAGATCGCCGACCTACGCGTTGATGTCGAGGCCGGTATCGCTTCAGCGCGACCCGATGATCATCGTTCATGGTGGACCACTGTTGACGGCAAGGAAGTCTGCAATAGGGTCAATTACCTGAACGATCAATCGCCGCTCATTGCCGGGATCGGCTCAGACAGCCGCTTTCTGCGCATTGCTGCGCTGGGTGGACCGGATCTTCGGGACGCCCCAGACCGGCTTGACGGCAACGGCGTCGTCATCAAGGTTCCCGGCTCGGTCGGTGGGTTGGCTGACCTTCCCTGGCACCGGGACTGCGGCATGGGCGGGCACCCAATCAAATGCCCGATGCTCAATGTGGGCATTCAGCTCGACCCGGCCAATGCTGACAATGGCCAGCTCCACATGATTCCCGGTTCTCACAAGGGAACCTCGCGACTCCCCAGTCCGCGTGAAGCCGCCGGACTCCCCACAGTCGCGCTATCAACCGAACCCGGCGATGTGACGATCCATTTCGGTCACACGCTTCACTCCGCTCCCCCGCCCACCAATGTGCGGGCGATCGGAAGACGAGCGCTGTATCTGTCTTTCGTGCCGCCTTTAATCTTTGAAATGGTCGGGCCAGGGCAGGGTTACAACGACGTGCTGTTCACGCGGGATGACGGGCGGATCCAGCACGCAGACTTGCTGCACTGAGAGGCCGCAGTCGCGATCACTCGTAGGGAGACATGTCCATTCCCGGAAAGCGGAGGGCCACATCGGCTCGTGTCTGATCATTCCAATAGTTGTCCCCGGGGCGGGGGAACCCGAAGAGATCACGCTGCCGAACCGTGCATTGCGGCATGAACTTGGCCCACCGATTGGGCGAATCTTTGGGCCAAGCCATCTTTCCGCCCCAGGTTGTGCCTCGGGCCTGGAAGTCCACCAAGAGCGAGAACCTTGATCGTCCCGGTGCGGTGAAATTCGAGCCACGGTGCAGCACATCGGTGCGGTAAATGAGAAGACTTCCAGCCGGGCCAACGGCGGGCACTTCAGCCTCAGACAGCGACCCAAACGGAAGATACAAGGGAGTAAAGGGAACATCCCTGCCGAGCTCGTACGGCACGATCCGAGTTGGTCCATCTTCCTCGGTCACGTCGGACAAATAGATAAATGTAGTGATCTGTTGATAGTGGCCATCGATGCGAGGTACCACCAGGCTGTGACTCCCGTAGTCACGGTGTAAAGGTTGGTCGTAGTCGATGGCTCCGGCAAACTTGGCCCAAAGTTCAACCTTGTACAGGTGAAGTTCGGTGGTACTTAGGTATCGCTCCGCCATGTCGACCAAATCAGGGTGTACTGCCAGTCGATTCAGCGCCCACGCACGGTAGGGGAATTCCTCAACTCCGGCGAATTGACTCCGTCCATATCTGGGATGGCGTTCCGAGTCCGAGAAGTACTCCTCCGGTGTCGGAAAATGCAGCGAAAGCGACTCTTCAGCTTGAACCAATTCCTCGGCGTCGAGGAATCCCTCAAGAAGTGAAAATCCCCGATGTCGAACTTCATCCAGCGTTGCGTCAGGGACCTTCACAGCCTCGCACCTTACGCCTCGTAGTACGGGCGACACACGAAGGATGACGGCCTACGCTGCTCGCATGCGCGCCATCCAGTTCGACATGGTTGACCCTTTATTTCCTGCCTCACTGGTGGATCTGCCCGAGCCCAATCTGCCTGGAGCGGATTGGGCTCGCGTCAAAGTCACGTCTGGCGGCATCTGTGGTAGCGACCTTCACATATTCGCTCACAACACAGGTCCTTCGCCAACACTGTCGTCCATCGGTTCCTTTCCTTTTGTGCTCGGTCATGAGACGGTGGGTCAGATTATTGAAACCGGTCCAGGGTGCACGGTGCCGGTGGGCACACGGGTGGCGATCGATCCATGCATTCCGTGCAAAGCAAGAGGCATCGACCCGCCATGTGTGAACTGTGCCCGAGGTTGGTCCTCTTCATGTCTGAATCTGGACAGTCGAATCGTCAGTGGAGGCCGCACCCTCGGATTCACCCAAGACTTAGGGGGCGGATGGTGCGAACAGGTACTGGCGCACAATTCAATGTTGCACCCCCTGCCCGATTCGGTCCCAGACCGTGGTGGCAGCTTGTACGAACCGGTCTCAATCGCCTGCCATGGACTGCTTCGTGCTTCGCCTCGAGACGGCGATCCGGTGCTCATTGTTGGTGCTGGCGTCATCGGGCTTACCGCCTTGGCCGCTCTCAGAGGTCTGTTTCCCGACTGCCCCGTCACCGTGCTGGCCCGACACGCACACCAGGCCGATGCTGCCCGAGCCTGCGGAGCTGATCATGTCGTCATGAGCGATCCTTCAGGAGCGCACTTCGAGGATCTGGCGCAACTAGTCGGCGCTAGAGTCGTGGGTCGCAAGACACACGTCATGCTCATGGGTGGTTTTCCCTACGTCGTCGAGGCAGTTGGGGCTCCACAGTCGGTGACCGAGGCCTTGCGTGCCGTCGCCCACCGAGGCACTGTGTTGCTCCTCGGCACGGCCGGCATCAGTGAGGTCGACCTGACTCCGATTTGGTACAAAGAGGCCGCACTGGTGGGTTCCATCGATCACACCATCGACGCTGGTACGGCTCCCGGGCTTGCCGGTGGTCCCGATCGCCACTCCGTTGATCGGGCCCTCAGCGTGATGGATGCTGGCCTCTTGCCGTACGACGCTTTGATCACACATGAATTTCCTTTAGAGGACTACAAAGAAGCCATAGAAACCGCGATCGATCGAGGCAATTCGCACGCCATCAAGGTCGTCTTCTCGCCGTGATCAAGCAATTCTGTGAGTGAGGCCCGTTCACCCGGCAGCTGAGCGATGGAGATCGACCTCTGGAAACTCCATGCGGTTGAGTTGCGCGATGAGCACTTTGGTATCGGCACGAAATCGTTCGACATTTCGTCGCTTGACGTCTTCATACCCACGAATCTCCTCGGGCAATGCAGCCAGGTCACTCACCAGACCGGCGGTGGTGGGATTCAATTTCGCTAGGGCCGTTGTCATCAACTCTTTATATTCGTCGATCAAAGCCCGCTCCATCCGGCGCATTTCGCTACGCCCGAACGGATCGAATACCGTGCCTCGGAGGTGCTTGCTGGCTCTCAGTGCCCGAAACGTCGGCCTAGCCGCAGCGCCAAGACCGATCTTGTGTTTGAGACCCAAAGACTTCAGTGCCGGTGGGTGTAGCAATACCTTGGTTGATGCCAACTCGCCAAACTCTGAATCGATCGCAGACCTTTGGGCGGCGTCAAGGTGGAGGCGTGCCACTTCGTATTCATCTTTGTATGCCATCAGCTTGTGAAGACTCCGGGCATAAGCCGCACTGACGGGTAGTGCCGGATCTCCGGTCTGCTCGGTCTCGATCCGGATGACGTTATTGACCTCACCGATGTAGCGCTTCGCATACGCGGTGCTCTGATACTGAACGAGATCGGCCGCTCTCACCTCAACAGTGTTGACCACGACCACTGGCATTGAAGTAAGCCATTGACGAAGATTTGATGGCAAGGATGGGCCCGGGACCTCGGTCGGACTCAGCGCTGCGATCACCGCGGCTTGATCGATGACGGCGGCACGGCCCCAAGCGAATGCAGTGAGGTTGTGGTCGACACCAGCACCGTTGAGATGAATGGCCTCTTCAATGGAGGCATCGGACATGGGTAAACATCCATGTTGATAGGCCGCCCCAATCATCACCATGTTGGTCGGGAGATGATCACCGAAGAGGCGCTCCGAAATCCATTGGGCATCGAGGTAGAGGTTTTCTGAGGCGCGGGTGGCTCGGTCGATACGCGCCGAATCTTTGATGAAGATGATCGATGGATCCTGAACCATCGCCGACGTCGCCACTTCGGCCAGATTGATCACCGCCACGGTGCGATCGGGATCAGCTGTGGCCAGAGTTTCGTCACTCGTCACACCCAATACATCGAGTCCGAGCATGAGATCCACCGAACGGGCGCCAGCCTTGACGGCAGTATCAATCGGCTCGGCCGAGATACGAACATCAGAAACCACCGGTCCACCTTTTTGCGCCAAGCCAGTCTGGTCCAGGCCTGCGGCGTAAAGGCCCTCAATGTGAGCAGCCATTTGCAGAATGCGTGAGACCGTCACAACCCCAGTTCCCCCAATTCCCGGCATGCGGACCAGGAGATCGTCTGGGGTGCGTCGCAGGGCCGGTCGATGCAGCGCAACCAGAGGCATCCCGACTCGGCGCTTTGACCGCTTCGGGTCTGGAGTCACCAATACGAAAGACGGGCAATCACCGTTTAGGCAGGATCGATCGTCGTTACATGACCCCTGGTGGATCATGGTCTTTCTGCCGAATTCGGTCTCAATCGGCACGACGGAGAGACAGCTGGATTTCTCGCCGCAAT
>Ga0182030_10022497_pt1 | contig 11725 bp, 24 predicted proteins | sample 812S3MmetaG_FD_121299 | JGI IMG/M metagenome (GOLD analysis project Ga0182030, IMG submission 121299) | Permafrost microbial communities from Stordalen Mire, Sweden - 812S3M metaG (Illumina Assembly) | ecosystem: Environmental > Terrestrial > Soil > Wetlands > Permafrost | place: Sweden... | reverse complement strand
GATAAGTTGCGGTTAAATTGGAGCCTGAAGTTGGCGTCTCGGTTCTGACTGGCGGATCCTAAGACACGTTTCGTTTTAAATTGGTTTCAGTTCAGCTTTGTTCGGCGCTTTCGCCGGTTGATTCACTAGCCATCCTGATCCGCTTCCCTGCCCTCACGGCCGCGCCTCTTTCGCAAATGTTTCCGCGCGACGCAATTAACGCCAAGACGAGTACAATCCTTCGCGGGGGACAGAATGAAGGAACTGAGCCCGGCCCAACGCAAGAAGGTCGCGGCCCGCGCCGCTGAGCTGATTGCTGAGGAAATGACCTTGCGCGAACTGCGGCACGCGCGAAAGCTCACGCAGGTGAAGATGGCCAAGACGCTTGGGGTCACCCAGGACAGTGTGTCGCGCCTCGAAAAGCGGAGCGATCTGTTGCTGTCCACGCTCCGAAAAACGGTCGAGGCCATGGGCGGAAATCTTTCGCTGGTCGCTGAGTTTCCCGACCGTGCGCTAGTGGTTCTGTCCGGCATTGCCGAAGATGTTCCCCGGCCAAAGCCGACAAGTCGGAGGCGGGGCGCCTCAGATTCGGTCGCGAGAGCGTTTTGAGCGGTGAGGGACCGAGCACTGCTTTGGTTCCTTCGACTACTTGGGATGGCTTCGCCTAAATTGGTTTGGGTTCAGCTTTGTTGGGCGCTTCTGCCGGTTGATTCCCCAGCCATACCGAACCACTTCCCTGCCCTCACGACCGCGCCTCTTGCGCAACTGTTTCCCCGCGATGCGCCCGGCCCTTCACTCGACGCTGCCGCCGAGCCGGCTGAGGATCGACATGACGCGATCAACGGTGAACCGCCCGAGGTCTGCATTGGATTCGTGAGAAGTCGGCGGCCGCGATGGCCTTGAACTGCTCCTGTCCACGTTCTTGTGCCCGAGGTCGCAGAACACATGGCCGCTTCCCCGCACCAGTACCAGTGGCGCGGCGTCGTGATGCCCTCGGTCGATTTCTTCTGGAACGCGTCGGGGCATTGGTCTTCGCTCCGCGACGATTTCCAACCGACCAAAAAGAATTTCTGTCACACCCCACAGTCGCGGATCATTCCGGAGGTGCTGCGGTTCCTGATTCCCACGCCGTCAAGATCTCGCACTCGCCGCTTTAAAAGGGTTTAGGACTCGCACGCGTCCATATCGCTGGCCGTGATTCAAGTCTTCCGAGTAGACGGTGTCAGTCCCAAGCGCCTCGGCCGCTGCAAGGATCGCCGCGTCCCAATAGGAAATCGCGAACCGTTCGGACTGTTCGATCGCGATTCGCACTAATTGATGGTCGATAGCCTGACAGGGAAAGGCCGTCCACTGTTCAATCCACTCCAGGGCTTGCGCCGCGGAAAGCGGGCAGGACGCCTTCCTTACCACGGTCACGAAGAATTCCTGCAAGACTTGCGCCGAGGTGCCGAAGTCCGTCGATTCAATAAGCTCTAGAGCGCGCTTTCTCTTGGGCTCGTCTCTGCCCGATCCTACCGCTGCGTAAACGAGGACGTTGGTATCGAAGAACGCCTTAACGCTCATGCAGATCTTCCCGGGTCCAAGTTTTCCTGCCGAGTCGCCCCGGAGATCGCGCGCTCAACTGCCGCAGTCGCTGACGGGCGCGCTTGGCTCGATCCTCGTGCGCGGCGAGACCGGTCAAGAACTCACGGACCAGGGCGTTCACGGTGGAGTCGCGTTCGGCGGCATGGCGGCGAACTGCGGCCAGGATGGTCTCGTCTACGCTGAGCGTGATATTCTTCATTACCCACAGTATATGTGGAACTGTGCTAGCCGCACAACACGCCCGGCAAGGCTATGGGATGGGGCAAGATCCGCCGCAGTGCGCGCCGGTGTCGCGAATCGAAAGACAACAATCGCCTCTCGGGCGTGATCGAGTGCGGCCCACTCGCTTTCGGCCCAAAGCCAGCGCATGAATGAACTGCGGCACGGCGACCGTCAGCTCTGGTATATCGATTCGCCGGATGAAAGCGGCTAATTCTAGGGATCTCCATTCGAGCGGCAGGAAAACTCTTCTGACAGCAGGGCCGTATTCAAAGGCTTTCCCTTTCCGGTAACCGATCTTCGATTAACATGGGTTTCCCAATGGACTTCGATGCATCCACGATCTCAACGCCGACGACATTCCCACCTGTGCGAGCTTGACGACTCTTGCTAATTCCAGACAATGCTCCGGCGTCCGTTACCCGCCGGAACTCGCGCTTTCACGCCCATCGCCATAGTGAGATCGGCGATCTGGCCGTTAGGACCGTTGGTAAACTCGGGCGGGCTTACCCCGACAACGGTCACCGGAACACCCTCAATCCGCATGATCCGTCCGATGACTGTCAGATCGCGTCCAAACCTGCGCGCCCAGTAGTCGTCGGTGAGCACGCCTACCAGCGGTGCATCGAGACGGTCGTCGCTTATCGTCAGCAAGCGGCCAGTGAGCGGCTTCAAGCCAAGCTTCTCGTAGAAAGCGCCATCGACCCACGCGCCAGAAACGGCCTCGATGGCTTCGAAATGTCCCGCTCCTGGCCCTTCCACCGATTTGGCGGCAGCCAGTGCCGGTTGGATCCTGATCGTCGGTTTTCCTTCCCAAACAAAAGGGTCGGGGGGGAGCGCGTTTTCTGGATCCTCCAGGGCGGCCTTCACCCGCCTCAGGCCATACTCTTGCGGGTACTTCCGCTCGAGCCACCATGCTATGGATCTCCAACTCGTTTCGGCGTGCTGGCCGAGTTGATACTCCCTCCGCAGTTTTACTTCTCCCTCGGACTGATCGACTGCGCTCATGAACCGCCGCTCCATTTCGGTGCCTATGCCTTGGCGCACGCGCCTTTTACAGCGATAGAAACTCTCGCGCCCGATCCGTGTCAATGCAATTGCGGTCTCAATGGAGCCCGTCACCCGGAGGTTGAGGCAGAATTTTTCGATCAGCTGATCGGTTACATTCGACGGTCTTGCCATTTTTGTCCCTTCGGCCCCCGGCGCACTCTCCAGGCGCGGATGCCCGCTATCCTTCAGTTTTTCACGAAAGAGCAGCCTTCGCCGGGTCGGCGGTGGCTGTCCGGCGCCGGGCGGAGCAATCTTGTGGAGTCTGGCGTCGTCGCAATTTCAAACCAAAATCGCAGCTGCCGAGAGAGGGAGAACCGCTCTTGTCGAACGCCACACAGCACGTTGGTGTCGACGAAACGCAGAGGACTCTCTGCGGTCATTGAGATCGTCGCGGTTCCAACCCCGGTCACCAACGTCGACAAGCCGGCCTCGAACGCCTTCTCCAATTCCGAAGCTAACTAGCGCGGCTACCAGTCCTTCCTGGCGGCATGTCAACCGCGTGCTGGCTTGAAGTACGACAAGCACCTGATCGTGAAAGCCTTGGATGAGCTGGGCCATCCGCAAGGGCAAAGAGAATCGCGCGCGCCTAAATCAAAATTGCTTCGCGATACCGGCTTGTTTCAACACCGCGTTGGCGGTGTGCCTGGACAAAATTTTCCCGTCAACAGGAAAACGCCGCTGCGTGGTCGGACTGTACCAGATTTCGTGGTCACCTCCGCCTGGTCGCTCAAAGTGACATCCGTGCGCGCGGAGTATTTCCTTGACCCGCGGCGTGTAACTGATCATCAGAAAGTAAGGACGCCGCGATCTTCGTGTTGGTACAGTACGTGGAAACTCGCCGTCCGGTCGTTGGGTACGCCGTTTAACTCTAACAACTCGGGGATAAGGGTCCTTAGTTTCTGAACCAGAAGATTAGGTGAATCAGCCTCAGCGACAAGGCCTGGAACATCCTTGCTTTCGGCCACCCAGACACCAGCCTCGGCGTCCCACTGCGCCAGAACTTCGAAGACGCCATGCGGAGTCGGTTTTTCCACTAGCCGCATTTTACCACGGCCCGCCTCTATGGAATCGGGGTGGCGTGAGCGGAGAAGGAAGGAAAAATCATCTTGAACGGCCGTCTGGATTCCAAATTGGGATGCCACGCGGTCGAGTAATTCCAAGGAGACGGCATCGGCTCGCGATTCACGAGTTTCGATCTGAACCCGATGCTTACTGCATGGTGATTGCGAGCGTCGGTGGCGCGGTCGCTTCGTGCGCCGGGTTACTTGTCTAAGATGGCGGTTGTCCAAAAACGTGCCGAAGTGAAAGTAAAGGTGCGCCTCGTCTTCTCCGTTGCCCAAGTTCAGGATATACCGGCCCCCAACGCCCTCCCGCGGCGACAAGGTGACCGAGTCACGGCGCGCAAATTTTCTCTTCGAGACCAGGCGGGGCCAACTGCCTAAAGTCCCCGAGATTGAAGGTATAAATACGCTCCACAGCGCACTTTGCCGCACAGCGCAGCAGCAGAATGTCGTAGATCTTCGCCCCGCTCCATCCGCCGCTGGCCATCATGTTCAGTGCTTCCAGATAGTCCTCCTTGCCGGCGGGCACGATCTCAAACACGGGCAGGAGGTTCTCGGTGACGATCCGGGCCGCTTCCACCGGATGCATGCGCGGTTTGATCGGCAGGCGCGTTAGCGTGGCGAACACTTCCGCGATCGAGTGCTGGCCCATAAATCCCTTGTCCTGCCCTGCGGCAACGCGCAACAGCGCAGGGCGGGCTTGCGCGTAGTGCGGATGGCTTTGCGCGGACGCGGCAACGAGTACGGTCGTATCGAAGAAAATGTCCACTCGATCTACGCTTTCAAAACGGACTCGATCCGCTCCTCGCGAACGTCTTCAAGGAGTCCATGCCAGTTTGCCCCCGGTTCCGCGCGGCCCTGGTGGACCCAGAGGCCGTCGACTTTGACCATGGAAGGCTGTTGCCCGACCCGCTTCAGAAGCACGCCGTCGGGCTGCTCAACAGCCTCCAGCTCCGTGTCCGGCTTGAAGCCGAGCCGCTCGCGGAGAGTTTTGGGGACGACAATGCGCCCGGCTTTATCAATCCTGAGCTCCATACCATTAAACATACCAAATACCATTAACAATGGCGGCAATTATGGGAGATCCAAGACGAACTGCGTAATCCGAAAGTCCGCCTCAGTGGTCACCTCAAATCCGGCCAACGAGGGGAGCATAAAGGTCTCGAAGGACACCGACCTGACCTTGCGCACCTTTCTGGGTGCCCAAGGGGCAAAAAAAGGCGACCTCTCGAAATTCATCGAGGAAGCCGTTCGCCGCCGCGTGCTTCAATGCACCATTCAGGACATCCGGGCAAGGAACGCCGATGGCGACCCCGAGGAAACCTTCATTGACGAAGCCGTCGCCGAGGTTCGCGACGAACGCCGCACCAAACAGAAGGCCGACAAAGCCTGATAGCGTGTGCCGCGCGCGACAATGTCTGTAGCGTCACCGAGGCATTGCCAGGATCGAGAAGACGATCAAGCGCCGCGCGGCTTGTATTCATGCGCCGCGCCATCTCCACCTTGCTGATTTTGTCCTTCTCCATCGCTTGCTGAACTTGCCATGCCAGCGTCTCTTTCAGCGCGACCGCGCGGGCCTGTTCGAGCACACCTTCCTCTTTCAGGAAGTCCTCCAGTGACGGGCCGATATGCTTGTTGCGCTTTTTTTTCATTTCGTAACCTCCTTCATTCTCCGTTTCGCCAGGGCTAGGTCATCCGCTGGCGTTTTCTGCGTCTTCTTGATAAATCCGTGCAGCACGACGAGCACTTGATCGTGAAAGCATAGAATAAGCCGCGCCATCCGCTTGCTCGGAAGCGACGAGCGCACTTCCCAAAGACCATTCTTGAGGCTTCCCACCAGTGGTCTCCCAAGCGGCCAACCCCGCCGAACAGCTGTTAATTCTCTCTCTGGTGCAACCCGGTAGAAAAGCTTCGAGCGGTGCCGAAACCAGCCTTCTTGCCGAGAACGGGGAACTGCTGACGCTGCCTCGTCCAACAACTCGTCTGTCAAGAGGCCGTCCATCCCCAATCACCTCTTCATAGAGTTCGTGAACCGCGGCGGACCGGAACTTTCGCTTTGTTGGCATTTGGGCTCCATTCCGGTGTTCTGTAGAAGTTGAGCTCCGGCTACCGCGCCAAACACACGCACGTTGTGGGTGCCGCGCCGCCGGCTAGACGGAGAATCTCCTCCCGCCGTTCCGCGCGCAATGTGTCGAGCGTGACCACATTTCCATCGTGCGACAAAAAAAGTGCCGCGTTTTTTCGGAACGCCAGGTTGCAACCACTTCGACCTCGGTAGAGCCTGGTTATCCATGATCGATGAAATTCCTGGCAAACCGCTTGCCGAATGACGCTAGGCGAGTGGGAGCCAATTCCGAACGTATATACGTTGCGATACAATATGGGCAGTGGCCAGCGGAATCGAATTCGATTGGGATGACGAGAACAAGAAGCACCTCGACGCCCACAAGGTAGCACCCGCGGAGTTCGAGCAGTTGCTGAACAACGATCCCCTAGACCTGAATTTTGAACTGATCGATAACGAAGAACGGTACCGCTCTGTCGGCGTTACGAATGGAGGTCGCTTGTTGTCAGTGGTATGGACGATTCGCAACGGCAAGGTGCGTGCCATTACCGCCTTTCCGGCTAGCGTTTCCGACAGAGAGGCATTTCTGGAGAAACCCAAATGAAGAAGCAGTCAGAGAAACAACCAAAGCGCGTCATACCGGCTTTCGCCACCGAGGCGGAAGAGGCTCAGTGGTGGTATAAGAACCGCAATATACATGGCAAACAGCTACTTGCCGCCGTGAAAAACGGCGAAGCTCAAGTGTTGACGAAGGAGAAACTTCTGGGGCGGATAGCTGCATCCAAGAAGATGCCAGCGCCTACGGTGGCGTTACGGATTCCCGCAGCAGACTTAGCTTTGGCCCGAAAGCAGGCGGAACGCAAGGGTCTGCCTTACCAGACCTACATCAAGTCGCTGTTGCACGAAACACTCACTGCGCGAGAAAAGCGAAAGGTAGGGTGGTAGGGCGGCCGCGGAATCAATTGAGCAGGACGGGAGCACCCCTGGAACGTGCCACAGCGGAGGCGGATCCGCACGTTTGGCTTCTCGAAATCGTGTACTTTAATTTCCTCGATTGACGTCCACATCCCAGATCTGCCACTCTGCGAGTGACGGCCCCGAACATTGAAAGCCGAAGCAGCTAAGGTCATGGACGCGGTTTCAAATCCGCCCATCAGGTTCAAAGTGCTGCGTTTTTCGAGGTTCAACGATTCGGTTTTACCGGCGTTCGGCTTTTCGCAAAGCGGTGCGGGTACCCTTGTGAGACATAGGCAGCGCTATCCTCGCCGCCTTCCTCGACGGGACTTTCGCTTAACAAGATACCGAGCACGTCCACTTCGCGATCGCATTGAATCTTCATTCCTGCCTCCAATTCTCCGAAACACAACGGTTCAGCCCGCACCTCATCCGCCGCCAGATCGTCGGGCACGTCGCAGTGGAACGGCCAGTCCTCGCGGTCCATCCGGTCGCGCACTTGATCGTATTTGCACTCGCAGAACGGATCTCGTTCCGGCAATCTGCCAACCTAGAGGGCGATGTGCGGTATCGGGCACGGGCCATCCGATCGCGGTCGAACAGGTGATGGTCCGAGTCGAAATCCTCGTGAACTCAGGAAATGGTTTTCCCCTCCAGAATTGACAAGCCCCTCCCAGTCCTGCCTATGCCTAGAGTGGCCTTGGACGACAACAAGCGAATGAACCTCCGGCTGCGGCCGGAGCAAAAGGCCACGCTCATCCGCGCGGCGGCGTTGAGGCACACGGACCTGACGGACTTTGTTCTGCAACCCGCTTTGCGGGAGGCTAAGGCGGTGATCGAGGAATCCGAACGTATCGCCCTGTCCGAGCGCGACAGCCTCTTGGTGCTGACCCAAGCCGGGTAAACCCGGGGGACGGGTGCCCGAACGCAGGAAAATCCGCGATTCCGGCATAGCCCCTACGCGACAATGCCCGTAAAAAGCTCGTCGATAAGGATAAAAGCTGCCGCCGAGTATTTTCAGCTGCCTGCTAGAGCTTTTGAAACGCGCCCCGCCCGCGATTCAAGGGTCTTCCGGCAAAGTTGCAACCTTAGCCTTGTGAAACACGGCGGCGCTACACCAGTTGTAACCGTTTCAGCTTCATGTTGTCGCGGCGGACTTGCGCAAGTTCGTACTGAGCCTGTTGCACAAGCCAACCGTCTTCGGTGCCTCCGAAAACCTTGGCTAATCTCACGGCCATTTCCGGGGATATGCCGCGCTTCCCGTTGACCAGTTCCGAAAGCGTGTTGCGCGTCACTCCAAGAGCGGCGGCGGCGTCTGTGATGGTCAAGCCCAAAGGCTCAATGCACTGACGCAAAACGACGCCTCCGGGATGCGGTGGGTTTTTCATGGTCATGGCTGGTCCCTTTCAGTGGTAATCGACATAATCAACGTCCGTAGCGCCGTCTTCAAAACGGAAAATCACCCGCCAGTTGGCCCGAACGGTCACGGCCCAAAGACCTTTCATCTGACCTTTGAGCGGGTGCAGCCGCAACTTCGGCTGGTTCATGTGGGCAAGTGTAGGAGCTGCATGAAGCGTCGCCAAAATATCCCGTAGCTCGTCAGCATGTTCAGGATTTACCCCGCTCGGATCGCCCTGTTCAAATAGCCGTTTCAGCCCCTTATGGCGAATTGTCCGTATCATCTCGCACCGTAACGCGCCCCGTGGCGCATGTCAAGAACAATTCTAGCAGCTTGGCCGTTTTCCTTCGCTGGCATCCGTAAGGGCGTCAGCCGAACCGGCGGACAGATCGGCGCTCGTGCCCATTCAACGGCTGTGGAAGGGGCCTCCAAACAATCGCTGCTTCGCCGCAAGAAACTGGCGGGAGCTGTACTTGCCGATCGAGACAAGGCGAGGGAAAACGCGCTTCGACCTAGCGCTTCGCGGACGCGTTCAACGAGCAACGGAGTAGGGTATTCGGCCGACATCGGATTCCCGATGTGCTTCGCTGCGTCCAGGATCCCAACGCCGACGAGATACCAGGCTTTGTCGTAATCGAGGATCACGCCGGGCTTATCCTCGTCGCTTTCCTCAACGGGAGTCTCGCTCAATAAGATGCTGAGCACGTCCGCTTCCCGATCATATTGAATTTTCATTCCTGTCTCCAATCCTTCCTGATCTTCTGCGCTTTCTTTTGGGCCGCACCCGGCTGTTCAGTCCGCACCCCGTCCGCCGGATCGTCGGCCATGTCGCAGTGGAACGGGCAGTCCTCGCGGTCCATCCGGTCGCGAAGCGCGTCGTATTTGCACTCGCAGGTCGGGTCTTCTCCCGGCAATCGAAAACTGTAGCTCATCGAGCGCTCCTTCATGACGCGACCTGCTTGTTCCCCCTGTCTTCCGCGCACAACCGAACCATCCTGCGTACCGCCAACAGGATTCCTTCTCCGATCGGTCCCAGCCGGTACTGCCGCTGTTCGAGATAGCCGACAAACACGCCCGCTTCGACGCGGATGACGGGCTTGGTATTCAAGCGGCGGACGATCCCCGGAATATCGACGTTATGGACTTTCGCGAACTCCCGGGGGCCGAGCCGGTGATAGCTGTCGGGGCCTGTGCGGTGATGCCGGTAACATAAGGGAATCGCCGAGGAATCGGGCGACTTCTGCCCGAGCCCGTGGGGGCCGGTGTGCGAGGTTTCGATTCGTCGCGCGGACCCGCACACCACGCAAGGCAGCGTGCGGATCCAGGCGAGGTACCGTGGATCGCGCAGGGGTTTCATGATGGCCGGACCTCCCCGCCCCATTCGCGTTCGCAGTCCCGCCAGAAAGAGCAGTTCCGCCGCGAGCAGTTCATCGACAGGCGGTTCGGCATGAACTCCCCCGCCCGCATGATCCGTTGCGCCAGCGGGTACAGTGCCCGCGTTGCCGCGATGTCCTGAGCGGTGATCGTCAGACTCTGGACCACCAGCCCGGGAACTTTCGTTTTGACGAGGGTGTCGATGCGCGCCTCGCCGCTGGCTTCAGGAACCAGCTGCGCATAAGTCGCGATCTGAAATCGGTGCTCCGGCGCGATCGAGCCCGGTTTGCGCGCGGCGGTCTTGATGTCGATAATCCGGCCGTTTACGTCGAGCAGGTCGATAAAGCCTTGAACCTGGACGCTGGCGATTTCGCCCTCGACATGCAACTCGACCGCCGCCGGCTCAATTGAGGGAGCCACTTCGTCGACGTATTTTCGAACGATGTTTTCGCCGCAGAGAACGAGTTCCACCGGATCTTCGTCGTCGCGAAACTCGGTCTGTTCTCGCTCGATGGCCCAGGCCTGGCGGAAGAGTGCGATCACGCCCGGAATCGGCAGATCTTCATAGGTCTCCATCTTCTGCTCAAAGTTCTGGGCAATCGCGACGTGCACCGCCCTTCCCAGCGCGAATCTCCCGGTGGGCGGGTCCGGATAACGAAGATCGTATCTGAACCACCAGCGCGCCTGGCAATCCATGAAACAGCGCAGTTGGCTGGGCGAAAGCACTTCGGCCAGTTCCGGCAGTTCCAGCAGGCAGGTCATCGCGCGGGCCTCTCGCTCATGTTGATCAGCACAGTAATCGCCATGGACTTGATCGCATCGGCATCGAACCGGACCACGTAGCCGAGTTCGGCGCCGAACTTCTCGGCATTGTGGGCCGCGGAGATTGCGGTTTTGAGCGCGTGCTCGAGCTTGGTGACCGGCGGCGGAGCCACGTGAGAGTTCATCTTCGGCGCGCTCCCGTTCCCGTTGCTGACTGGAGAGCCGCCAGATGCAAACGGCGCTGTCTCCGGAGGATCAGATCCGGCGCTGCTGGCGCTCGCCATTTCGATCGAACGTCGCAAGTCGTGTTCCAATGAGGTCTCGGCAGCAGACCCTTGTTCGGGATCGGCTCGCTCCAGCAGCCACTCGACCGAGCGCTTCTGACCGGTCCTGACCAGTGCTTTACACAAGTCGAAGCGTTCCCCGGGAACGATGCCCGCGGCCTCGATTTTGCTAGCCACTATGGGCGGAACGTACATGACGCGTCCGTCCGTCAAGTTGAACATCATGCGATTCCCGTAACGGCCCTCTACGGGCACGCCTTCCGATGACTCAAGGGCCACGCTGGTGGGCACATTCATTTCAAAGCGCAGTATATTCACGCAATTTCTCCTTTGTTGCGATTCGATGGAGCCGTTCTTCATCACATTTGGATTCGGACCCGAAACGCCTCGATGACTAACGAGGATGAACGCACGCGGTTAGATCGGCAGCCTGGCCCGCGGCCACGATGTTCGTTTACGGGTCGCGCTTGGCGGCCATGGCGCGGAGCAATGATCTGCTCTGGCCTGCTGATATCGCTCGCGCCAGCCAGCATCGGTCTTGGCGGGCGATCAACGCGGCGCGGATTGCCGCGCCTGTTTGCTGGGAGACGCACCGCAGCTGCGGAACTGCGCTGCAGAAGTTCTGATCGCGATTCTGCGATCGGTACGTCTCAATACTGCTTCGTGTCAGGCGGTTTCCGCCAGTGACCGATCCGGTCCCCGGCGATGAGCCGTTGGCTTCTTGACCGCGGCATCCGCAGGCCGGAAGGGACGACCGGCTTTGGGCGGGCGCTTCCAGCGACCATTTTTTCAACGTCGATTACGACGCCCGCGGCTTGCCACTCGTTCGGAGGCGCTTCCGTTCGTGTTCATCCGTCTTTCCACCCAGCAAATCGGGCGGAATCTTTGGAAAGAGAGGATCTTGCAAGACTACGATGATTCAAACTGCTTACAGTATTAGTATCCCATGCCGCACTGGCGATAGCAAGAAAACACGGGAAAATAGTTGCAAAAT
>Ga0182030_10022495_pt1 | contig 11727 bp, 8 predicted proteins | sample 812S3MmetaG_FD_121299 | JGI IMG/M metagenome (GOLD analysis project Ga0182030, IMG submission 121299) | Permafrost microbial communities from Stordalen Mire, Sweden - 812S3M metaG (Illumina Assembly) | ecosystem: Environmental > Terrestrial > Soil > Wetlands > Permafrost | place: Sweden... | reverse complement strand
TGGCGTCTTCCACGATGGCGCGGCTGGTGGCGGTGCACTTTTGGCCGGTGGAGAAGAAGGCGGCGTTGACCACGTTTTCCACCGCGGAGTTGAAATCGGCGTCGGCCAGCACGATGGTAGGATTCTTGCCGCCCATTTCGAGCTGAATCCGCAAGCGCCGCTTGGATGCTTCGCCATGCAGCCACGCGCCGATCTCGCACGAACCCGTGAACGACACCGCTTTGAGCGGCGGAGCCGCGATCATCGCCTCTCCCAACTCTCCGCCCGACCCGGCCACGAAGTTCACCACTCCCTTGGGAATGCCGGCTTCGTGCAGCGCTTCCACAATGCGCCACGCGCTCAGCGGCGCGGCCGACGCCGGTTTCACCACTACCGTATTCCCGCAGATGAGCGCCGGCGCCAGCTTCCAGGCGGGAATAGCGCTGGGAAAGTTCCAGGGCGTGATGAGTCCGACCACGCCAATGGGCTTGCGCAGCGCGAACATGTGGACGCGATCGCGTTCCGATGGCACCAGCATGCCGGGCATGCGAGAGCCCTCGCCACCGAAGTAGCGGAGGATGTTGATGGCGCGGCGGACTTCGCCTTTCGCCTCGGGGAATGTCTTGCCTTCCTCACGGGTCATGTCGGCGGCCACGGAATCGAATTTCCGGTCGAGGATATCGGCCGCTTTATAGAGAATATTGCCGCGCCCCGGGCCGCTCATCGATGACCAAGCCGGTAGCGCGGCAGCCGCGGCAGCCGCGGCATCGCGCATATCCTGCGCGCTGCCTTTGGTGAACGTGCCAATCAGTTCATCGGTGTTCGCGGGGTTGCGATTTTCAAAAGTTTTCGCCCCCGATACCCACTCGCCATTAATATAGTTCGCAAAGTTCTGAATCATAGGAGTTCGTTTTAGAATTACATTTTCGCGCCCTGTCCGGCGCCCGCTTCGGTTTGAATGTAGGCGTCGTTGCGGGTGAATCCGGACATGGCAGCTACGATATTGTTCGGGAAAAGCTGCAGTGCGGCATTATAGGTCTGCAGTGCTTCATTGTATCGCTCCCGGGTGATATTTACTTCGTTTTCTGTGTTGGAGACGTCGTCCGGCAAATGCGATAATTTCACCTCGGTTCGCAAGCGACGCTCATTCTGCACCACCGACAGCAGTCGCGAGATTGCGAGGTTGAGGCGATCGTAGGCCGCCATCGTGTCTTGCGGCGTTCTGCTCCCGGACAAGGTGGCGCGGGCCTCGGCGATTTTAACCACCACATCGCCGGTATCGTGGGAGAAGTCTTTCATCGGGTTGGCGAGATTAAAGATGATGTCGGCCCGCCGCTGCATGGCGCTCGCGACTTCGGCCCACTGCGTGCCGACCGCCGTCCGCTCAGTCAGCAGACGGTTGCGCACGCTGGCATATTTCACGCCCGAAATGGCCAGCAGGCTGACGACACCGATCACTATGAGAGCGTTTCTCACGGCGGCGTTATTGTACCAGTTCGTCCACAGCGTTAATCACCACGGAGATAGCTTCCAGATACGGACCGAGGAGCGCGACCGGTTCCACCTCGCGCCTTCAGTTTCCGCTCGCGGATGGCCAACAACTTCTCCAACGGCAACGGATCGAAGCCGAATCGTTGGCTGGCGGCGGCAATCACCTCGCGCTTCGCCGCCGGTCCCTCGGAGCCGTGCAAAATCAGGGCGTGGCGGAACAACAGGCAGAAGGTGGAGACGGAATCGAGCAGCAGGCGGCGGAGCAGATCCGCGCCGGAAAGCATACCGCAGCCGCTGCCGCGGCTGCCGTAACTGGCGCGCGCTCCCATGCGGTTGCCGAGCAACAGCCAGGGAAGCATGCCGAACACGCCGGCGCCGGCGTGCGGACCGGGCGCGCGCGATAGCAGCCACGCCAGCGCCACCATTCCTACCATCGGCATCCAATTCCAATAATCCGAAATCTTCGGCGGATTGCGCCGGTGCGGCAGGCGCGCTGTCAGGCGGGCATGTTTGGCCTCGGCAATAGCGGCGCCGACGGTCTGCGCGGCGGCAGCCACGGCATCGCCGATATCATCCTTGCGTAATGCCGGCCGCATGGCGCGCAAAGTGTCTTCGCCGAGGCCGCCGGGCAGAATGGCCGCGAGGCTGTGGCCCTCTTCCAGGCGGAAGCGGTGCTCGGCGATGGAGAACAGGAGCAGAACTCCGTTTTCGTTGCGGGTCTCGCCCGTGCTCCAACCACGAAATATGGCGCCGGCGACGCCTTCAATCGGTTCGCCCTCCAAAGAAGGGATGGTGACGAATGCCATTCGCGCGCCAGTGGCCTGTTCGACGCTGGCGGCGTAGGCTTCGATCTGGGTTTTGCCGGCCGCGTCGACGACCTGAGAGAAGTCGCTGACGTAGCCTTCGGTTTTGGGGTAGCGGGCTATCCAGTCGACTGCCCAGCCGCCGGAGGCGCCCAGCGCGAGCGCGACGCCCAGCCGCAACCACTTCTTCATGCTGAGCTTTCAGTTTACTATGGCCGGACCGTATGGATTCGCCCTTTGGCGGTCTGCTAAAATAACGTAGTCGCAAGCATTGGGACGTCGTCTAACGGTAAGACTGCAGACTCTGGATCTGCGTATCGGGGTTCGAATCCCTGCGTCCCAGCCAAATCAGGCTTTTCAAAATGCGCGTTGCAGGGCTATACGCCAGCAACGGGACGATTTGAACGCCCGACCCTGCGACATGTTGATACCCTCAGCTTGCCTCGCGAGCATTGAGGAAACGTTCAGCTCACGTTCGACTTCAACTTTCGGATTTCGACTTGCAAACCGACCGGCAAAAACGCGCGAGCGATGCGCTGCTGCGGGTGAAATCAGGTTGAGGGCGATGCCGCTTACCCGAAGCCAACCTGCTGAAACAAGAGATACTTGTCGTCGCCTCAATCCAATCCTGACCCAAAGGACTTTCGTTTGGCGAACGACGTCTTTAAGGACGCGAATACCTTGCTCATCTACGCAATGCCCACTCCGGCAAAGGTTCCCGATGGAGACCTCTGGGAGCGGGTTATGGATAATCCCGGGCTGTCTACCCTTGCCAGGTATGAGGCATGGTATTGTTCGAAGTTGCCTGGCGAGAAGGAACTCCGTGGGCGGTTGGCGGTTGACCGGAACCTTCGGCCAGCCTTTTCGCGCGAATAAGCCAATATCAGCCCATTTGCGTCCGTACCTTCACTTGGTCACGCCATTTCCATTCGACGCAGGATGCCGTCAGGCTCGCGAGTACCCATCTCGGCAATGGCGTCGGCGCGCTCTTGTGTGTCCGCGACACCATAAATCCGTAGTTCGTCCGCGTTGCCGGACGGGCGGAAGTGCGCAATGTCCCCGTTGCTGAAGGCGATTCGCACGCCATCCGTATAATTCAGGCGGGTAATTGTTCCAAATCCGAGATCCGGCGTGAAGAACTGCTCCAATTGAACCCGGATCGCGTCCGCCTTGTCAGATTCCCGGACTACCAACGGTAGGCTTTCGCCGTCCAGCAAAGTCGTCCCGTCCTTATCGAAAATCGCCTCTTGAATGCTCGAATCGTCGGGTGAGAGTCGCTGCACCAGCTTCAACCCAATGGACCGCGGGATTCGTCTGAGAAGAGCGGCCCGGCTGAAGCGCTTCGGGAGGCTGTCGAAAAGCTCGATCAGCGACAGCTTCCTGGCGGCCGCGGCGAACAGTACACTCAAAATAGGTAAGACCGCATCGCGCGTAGGGAGTCGCTTTAGGATTCTTCCGTTCCGGAGAATATCCGACCCGGTGAGAAACCCGCCGTTCGCCTCCCAACCGCAAACCGCCATTCGTCCCCTCCCTAGCGCTTTCTTCATGGCGGCAATTACATAAGGCGACCCGATCCGAGTCTTCGGTTGGACAATCCGAGCCAGATTGCCCCTGTCGATGGCATCGTTGCAACTGATCGGCACCACCACCGCGTCCACCCCCAAGTACTCCGCGACCACCATTCCGACCAGATCGCCGCCATGGAACCGTACCTCCCGCGTGGCACGATTCACGCCGAGGATGAGCGGCCGATCGCTGTCGCCGTCCGTCGATACGACGGCATCAATCGGCCCATGCTTCGGGGCGGCTTCGTCCACGAGCGCCTGGATTGTGGCGAGCTGCGCCTTGTCGATGTTCTCCGTATCGATTGGGATAAAGCTCTCGCTGCGCCCGCTTGGGATCGTACTTGCTCCAAGACGTTCCAGGACTTCCACCAGAAGGTCTCGCCCGACGGCGGAATGTTGATAGACCAGAATGCGCTTGCCGCTGAGAGACGAGTCTCCAAAGAAACTTAGGTAGCGCTCCACATACTCCGACCTGGCAGCGCTTACTTCATTGGGCAAATCGCGATGGCCCGATTTGAATAAGCCCCGCTCGTCGAATTGGGAAACGGTGAAGGGCTGCGAATAAATCTGCTCCCGAACCCGCTGAACCGCCCGGTTGATAGGTTCCTCGTGTTCCTTCAACAATTCACCGGCGGATGTATTCAGTTTGTAGCCGTTTCGGTCGAATGGAATGTGGCTTCCCGTGACCATCATGCTGCCCTTGTCCCGCGCAAGGGCATAATACGCCAGAGCCGGGGTTGGAATGTGCCCGAGATTGACTGGCCTCATTCCAGCGTCGCGAATGGCGGTCTCGATGGCTTGGCAGATCTCTCCGCACCCCCGCTGCTCCTTGACGTATTGCGTGGAACTGGGGCGCAGGTCGCTGGCGAAATAAAAGTCATCGCCTCGAACGATGCCGCCATCGGACGCTGGGATCGCCTCCAGGTACTGCAATTCGGCGAGCGCGTTTATGTAGACTTCCAACTGTGTCAAATGGACGACCTCCCCTCGCCGGCCACTGGTCCCAAATTGGAGTTCTTGTGGCTCGTAGTTCAGGCGAGACCGGAGAGAGTTTGCCGTTTCAGTCATTTCCTGGTTCCAAGGGCAGCCAGTTCGGAAGATCGGTCCGTTTAGCAGGCAGGTCGCGCTTGTTCTATATTCGTCAGGACACGATCGATGTCACCCCCAAACGAATAGCCCTACTCGAAGAAGTAAAATCTGGCATTTCGCGAGTCGGGACGGGACAGAATTAGGTAAGGAGATCCGAGGCGGTCCAAATAGACTGGCTGGATCTCACCTCTTCGCGCGGAGTCCTCATACGTCCGAATATCGTCGTCCAGTTCCGCGGGCGCGATGCCGAAGTACCTGTGACCCAGCCTTGCCACAATTTCAGATTCCCGCGGTCCGGTCAAACAGCCAAGAAATGCCACGCGGCCTCCTCTCGGATTATTGAAAACACCACAGATTTTCTGGGTCGATTCTAGCATAGGAGTTTCCGCTGTATTTTCATCGTCTCGGAGTTCAAAGATCGGCGGGGCTTAGTCCCTCCACTTTAAAAACGAAATCACGTTTCCATCGGGATCGCTCACCGTCACCGCGACAGTACCGCTCCGCACCTGCAAGCCCAAACCGGCCAGCACTCGGGCCGTCTGCTGCAAATCGCTCACACCGAATTGAATTCCCGAGGCCCCGAGATCTAGTTCTTGGCGCGAATCGCCGGGTATGCGAAGCCGCCCGCCCGCGAGTTCGCTTAAGCCGAGCTTCTCGACATAGAACGCCCGCATGGCCATCACGTCCCGCGCCGTCGTAGTCGCGCCTGTGAGCGTTTGCGACACGCGATTGGCGCTGAGATGCTTGCCGCGATCCTCATAGTGCCGCGAGCCCGGCAGGTATTGCGTGAATTCGATCGTCTGGCCCTCCGGGTCTTTCACGGTCATCAGCAGGTTGCCCGCCCCAGCCTTGCGCACATCGGAAACCGTGAGCCCGCGCGTCATATAGCCGGCGTGGAGCGCTTCCAGATCGCTCGATTCGTAGCACACGTGCATCAACCCGAGAGCCTGCGCGGGATCGCTGCGCGGATACAGTTCGAGGAATTGGCGATCGTTGATTTTGAGGAAAGCTTCGGTGGTCCGCTCGCCTTGCTTGATTTCGAAGAACTGCTCGAAGCCCAGCTTCCGGTAGAAACTGCGCGCGGCTTCGAGGTCGGCCACACGGAATGCGACATGGGCGATTCCCACCAGACCCGACGGCTGCGCCCAGCCTATCGCGGCGCAGAACAGGCCGGCACACCACCACTTGGCGATCATGTCGTTATCATACTCTTGACGGGCGGCAGGGATAGGCAGATACTCGGGACGGGAGTGGCTGTTTTATGTCTCGCGTCTCGATGTACGTCTTTTCACTAATTGCGGCTGGAGCTGCGTCGGTATCGCCGGCTTTTGGGCAGGCGGTGATTTCCACGCATTCCGGCCTGGTCCACTTTTTCGAGGGGGCGGTTTTCGTGGCGGGGCAACCCCTGGAATCGCATTTCGGGAAGTTCGCCGCCATTCCGGAAGGAGCGGAACTCCGCACGGAGCAGGGTCGCGCGGAGATACTGCTGACGCCGGGCGTTTTCCTGCGCGTGGGCGAAAAGAGTTCCATCCGCATGGTTTCCACCGTTCTGGCGAATACCAAAGTGGAATTGCTTACCGGTTCGGCCATGGTGGAATCGGCGGAAGCGGCGCCGGGCACCTCGGTCACGATGATCTATAAGAATTGGACGGTACGCCAGGCCCGCGAGGGCAGCTACCGCGTGGATGCCGACCCGCCGCGGGTGCAGGCGCGCGGTGGGACGGTGGAAGTAGCGGCGGCAGGCGATGCGCCGGTGACCGTCGAGCAGGGGAACGACCTGCCGCTCGAAGGCGTACTGGCGCCCGAGAAATCCGCCATTGACGCGCCCGATTCGCTGCGGGATTGGGCGGAGGGCCGGGCGCAATCGATCTCCGCGGACAATGCCATCGCGGCCGATATTCAGGATCCGGCCACCATTACGAGCTCTTACGCGCCCATGGACGCCTTCACGTATTTCCCATTGCTGGGATATCCGTCGATGGCTTCGACGGTTGGCGCTTATGGCGGAGTGCCGCCGTACCAGTCGGGCCTGTATGGGACTGCCCTGTATCAGCCCGGCTTCTATTCGCTTTACCTGCCGGGCTACCGGTACCGGCCATTGTTATTGGGGCTGCCATCGCTCGGGGCAGGGCATTCGCCCTATGCGCCGATCCGGCTCGGCGCCGGGTTGGGGACTGGCCTGACAGGGCCCCGCTATCCGGTAACGCGCCCTATTACCCCTCCGCCGACATCGCGTCCCACGGTGCATGTGATTGGGCACAAATAACGTGTCGGAAGAATAAATTGGCCACGGATTCACACGGATAAAAACCAAGCTCTTTCTTATCCGTGTCCATCCGTGGCAAATAATGCTTTTGCTCCGAGTTAAGCCGGCTCGAAGTATGTCTGCGCCAGCTCGGGCTTCTCGCGGATAGCGCGGCGCCAGAAGGATCGCGCTTCCTCTTCCTGCCCCAGGGACATGAGTGCATGCCCTAAATTCAGGAGCGCTTCGGCGAATTCCGGCTCTTCGGTCAGCGCCTGCTGGTAGAACTTAACGGCCTCCTCGGTCATATTGCGCTTCTGGCAGATCAGGCCGGCGTTGTAGAACAGCTCCGCGCCGCGCTCGCCCATGTCGATCAGGCGGCGATGCAAGTCGTATGCCTCCTGGTAATCCTGTTGCTCCAGGGCAAGGGCCGCCAGGCCGCGAACGGCGTCGGAGGAATCCGGCCGGATCATGAGGGCTTCCTGGAAATAGCGGCGGGCCGCTTCCGGGTTGCCGCAGCGAGCGAAGGCGATGCCGGCATTGAGACAGGCTTCCGGCCAGTCGGGCCGCCGCTCGATGCAAATCTGGAACGCCATGGCGCTCGATTGGTAGTCGCCGCGCAGAAGGCGCAGATACCCCAGCCGGAAGGTGGCGTCGCAGGATTCGGGAGCTTCGTCGGGAATGCGCTCGTAGAGCTTTTCGGCCCAGTTGCGCTCTCCCTGTTGTTCCATCACCAAAGCCAGGTTCCACAGCACGCCGGCCTGCTGCGGGTCGGACTCCAGGGCGCGTTCATAGCAGGTCCGGGCGGCAGGCAGATCGCTCATCTCCTGCTGTGCCACTCCCAGGTTGAGATGCGCCTGGGCGCAATCGGGCCGTAGAGTGGTGGCCTGGCGGTAAGCCTGAATGGCCTTCTCATGCTGGCCGAGTTTGTGATAGGCGACTCCCAGGTTGAACCAGTTTTCAAACCGGTCGGGCGCGAGTTCCGAGAGGCTGCGGCAGTAGCGAACCGCGGCCATGAAGTCGCCGTCGCCGAAGGCCAAGGTGGCCAGGGCTTCCGTCGCCACGGTGGATTCCGGTTGCAGCTCGGAAAGCATTTCGGCATACCGGCGGACGGAGTCGTGATCCTTTTTCTCCAGGAATAGCGCCACCAGGTTGGAAAGGGCCTCTTCGCAGCGGGGATTGCGCTTGAGCACTTTGCGGTACTCTTCCACCGCTTCGGCGTGGCGTCCGGCCTGCTGCAGAGAGACGGCCTTACCGAACGTGGCCTGCTCATGGTCGGGGTACAGGCTCAGGTATTTCTCGAGTGGTTCCAGGGCTTCCGTGGGCTGTCCCGTGTGAATGAGAGAGGTGCCCAAGCCGAGCAGCGCATCGGCGCGCGTGGCATCCACTTCGGCGGCCACCCGGAACGATTCCGAGGCGTTGGTCCAGTCCTTCAGGTTGCCCTGGCAGACGCCCAGATTGAAGTACGCGGTGCGGTGCAGGGGCTCGATTTCCACCAGCTGCGTGTAAACCGCCGCGGCAGCCGCGTAATCGCGCATTTCGTAGTGAATGTGGCCAAGGGCTGAGTAGAGCGCCGGATCGCGTTCCCCGGATTCGATAGCCTTGCTCAACATTTTGGCGGCGCTTTCCAGCTTGCCTTCCAGATGCAGAGAAACGGCCTTCGAGAGCGTGCGATTGGGACGCTTGAGCTGTTTGGCTTCGTCGATGGAAGTCACGGCGGCCGGCATGATTTTGGCGCCACTCGTGGTAGTTGTCTTGGTCACGACCTGCATAGTTCGGTCCTCCCGTATTTCGAAATCCTGGCCCTCTGAGGGCTGATATGTGAAAATTCTTCGGTCTCTTCAGCTGCCGCCAAGGTTACGTCGGTAGTCGGGGGCAGCGCGGGTTGCGATGGCTGCGACGGCGCGTGAGGAGTCTCCTCGCGCCACAGATCCGCGGTGTCGTTCCGCGATCCGCTGGACAGGTACGCACAGACACGTCCCAGCCAGTCCTGGTTCTTGCTCACCCTCATCCAGTAGAGCCTGGCGCTTTCGCCGACTTCGCTGAAAAAGCCGATGCCGCCCACTTTGATGGCATCGTCCGTCCAGGAATCCACTTCCTGTCCCTCAATAGACGTAATTACCTTATTGCCTTTCACATCCACGGCGATATGGTAGGGCTCATTGTTGTGCACCATGATGCTGAGCGGCGTTTCCACACGCTGCCCCTTCTTACCCCCGACCACGGCGTAATGCACCATGGCGACCACGGGTCGCAGGCCGGGCTCGATCACGGTCATCTTCATGCCGTAGTAGTTTTGCGGATCGTGCGCGCGCACCGCCCAACTCATGCTCTTCTTTTCGATTTCGCCGAAGAACTCGAAGTGGTAATCGGCGAAGCTTTGCGTAGGACGATAGAGCGCCAGTTGGCCGGTTCGCACGTAGCCATCGGAATTGCGAGTCCAGCCGGCCGGCAGGGTCAAGGCGTTCGAACCCCAAGCCTCCATGCGGCGGAAGGTATCGGTGAGTTCCACCGACGCACGGCTTTGAATGGCGTGACGGACGCGGGCTATCGGCCCCTCGGGGGCTTTCGCCGCGGAGTATTTGGGCGATGGGAAGGTGCCCGACGCGGAGGAGCCGGCATCCACTCCGGACGACGTGTTGTTGGAACCCATTCCGTGAATGTTGGTGTTCAAGGCAAACAGCTGCCGGCTGATTTTGACGGAACCGGCGCCGAACCACATCCCCAGCCCGACGATCAGGCTCGCGGCAATCAGCTTGCCGGCCGAGAACAGGCCCCTGCGGGTGGCGGACTGCTTCCGCATGGCCTTGCTGATTTCGAAAATCTCCGCAAACGCCGGAATTCTCTCGACCTGTTTCGGTGGCTCTACGGCTTCTTCGACGCGTTCGAAGATCGGCCGGACAACGAACTTGGGCGCCAGAACGGCAACCTTGGGCGCGATCGATTCCAGCGATTTTACCGGCGCCATGGGCGTCCGCTGACAAATGAAGTCGGCGACGATCGCTTTTGCCAGCGGGAATCCGCAACGGAGCAAGGCGGCAGGCGCGGCAGGCGATTGCATTGCGGCAGCGGTATCGAGGCGGGTCGCATCGCTGCCCGGATTCGGTTCGGCCGTGGCCGGTTGGAGTGCCGCCGGCGCGGCGGGGCGGAACGGCGCCGCGCGATTGCCGGTAGCGTGCTGGAGTACGAAATCTGGCAGGCGAAGCCCGCGGCCGGACTGTTGGTACGCGGCCGCGGCCACGGGCGAATCGCTCAGGGGCCCGATGACTTCCGGCAGACGCTCACCGGCCGGCGCGGCCAGACTCTTCTGTTGTCCGGCGGCGGCTCTCTGCAAAGCGCCCGTTTCCGGCGCGGAAACCGGCAAGCTGCCGGAAAGCGCCAGCTCAAGGTGCGGCGCGACAAAGGAAATGACCGGTTCGGCCATCGCCGCGGGGCGCCAGTCGCCTTCCCAACGAATCGCGGCCTCCTGCAGCGACAGGTCAACCGGCACCTGCAGGCTTACGCCGGAAGGCAGGGCGCCGCCGAACGATGGAATCACGTCGCGGACCGTCTCGCAAGCCGGCGGACTGGGCATCCAATCCTGACAGGCATTGGCGATTACCAGCGGCGGTACGAATTCCTCCAACGGTTCCGGTTCGATGGCTGCCAAGGTGAACTGGGGCAGCCGGAGGGCTTGCTGGAAGATGGGGAGCGCGCAAGGTTCGGGGGCCGCGGGAAACAGCGATTCGACAGCTTCGGCGGCAGGGCTGCTGGCGGCCTTGGCAATGCCGGCGGTGAGCACCCAATCGGCGGCCTCCAAGCTCAGGCGCGGCAAGAGAGCCGCCGCCGCTGGCCAGCTGACGATCTGGGGTTCGGCAAACGGCGGCAGGAACGCTTCCACCGGTTCGGCTGAGGCCGCGGCTGCCGATTCCATTAAGTCGACCGAGAGTACCCAGGCAGCGGGATCGAGCGTAAGGCGCGGCAATGCGGCGGCAGCCGCGGGCCATGCCATGATCTGCGGCTCGGCCGGCGCCGGGAGGAAAGACTCCACGGCTTCCGCCGCGGCCGCCGGCATCGGTCCGGCTACATCCACCGAGAGCACCCACCCGGCCGGATTTACGGTCATCCGCGGCAGGGCACTCGCAACGGCGGGCCACGGGGAGATCTGCGGTTCGGCCGGAGATGGCAGGAACGACTCTACAGGTTGGGCAATAGGACCCGCCGCAGGTTCGGCCATGGCGGTGGCGGCAAGCATGTCCGCGGCCTCAATCTTCAGTTGCGGGAGCGCGGGGGCCGCAGGCCAGGCGACGTTCAGCGGCTCGGCGAACGCGGGGAGGAGCGCTTCCACGGCGACGGCGGGGGGGCCGGCTACTGGCTCGGCCATGGCGGTGGCGGCAAGCCAGTCTGCGGCATCGATCGCCAGTTGCGGGAGTGCAGGGGCAGCCGGCCAGGAGACGCTCTGTGGCTCGGCGAATGCCGGGAGGAGCGCTTCCACAGCGACGGCGGGGGGGGCGGTTACTGGCTCGGCCATGGCGGTGGCGGCAAGCCAGTCTGCGGCATCGATCGCCAGTTGCGGGAG
>Ga0182030_10022494_pt1 | contig 11727 bp, 9 predicted proteins | sample 812S3MmetaG_FD_121299 | JGI IMG/M metagenome (GOLD analysis project Ga0182030, IMG submission 121299) | Permafrost microbial communities from Stordalen Mire, Sweden - 812S3M metaG (Illumina Assembly) | ecosystem: Environmental > Terrestrial > Soil > Wetlands > Permafrost | place: Sweden... | reverse complement strand
GCGCTGTTCTGTTTCCTCTGGCCTGCCTGTTTGTGCCGGCCGCCGCGCGGGGCCAGGCGGCCGCATCTGCCGCCGCGCCGCTGGAAGCACTGGCCGGCGAGTACACCAGCGATGCCGAGCCTGATACGCCGATCAGCGTCTACGTCCAAAACGGCAAGTTGATCACCGAATCCGAACGCGCGGTTCCGGTTGAATTGAAGCCCGTCTCGGCGCTTGAGTTTGCTGTCCCCGACTCGAAGGTGGTGCTCACCTTCACCCTCGGGTCAGACGGCCGCGGCGCCACGCTGGTTCGCTCCTCGGATCCGGAAGACCCCTATCGGCGCAGCGGCGACCCGGTGCGCCACCTCTTCCACGACTACGAGCGCAGTGAGGCCATGCTCGCCATGCGCGATGGGGTCAAGCTGCACGTGGTCATCCTCAAGCCGGCCGACATCGCCGCGCCGCTGCCCTTGCTCGTCGAGCGCACACCGTATGGATGCGACGGCACCAGCCGCGCCTCGTTCTCCAGCGGCCGTCCGGAACTGGCGCGCGCGGGATACATCTATGTCTGCGGCGACATTCGCGGACGCTTCAAGAGCGAGGGCGGGTTCATCATGATGCGCCCGCTCGCCGACCATCAAGATCCGAAGGCCGTGGATGAGAGCACCGATTCCTATGACACGGTTGCCTGGCTGCTGGCCAACGTTGCCGGCAACAACGGGCGCGCGGGATTTGTGGGCACCAGCTACCCGGGCTTTCTGGCCATGATGGCCGGCATCCATCCGCATCCGGCGGTGAAGGCCATCTCCCCGCAGGCGCCCATGATCGACGTGTGGATGGGCGACGACTTCTTTCACAACGGAGCCTTCCGCCAGAGCTACGGCTACGACTACGTCTACGGCATGGAGGCTGGCAAGGAAGCCGCCCCTCTTGACTACGGCAAAGGCAAAGACGGCAAACCGAAAGACGGATTCGACTACTTTCTTGAGCGAGGCAGTTTCGAGCGGGACGTAAAGAAGTCCGGCTCCAAACTGCTGCCTACGTGGAAGCTCTTCCTGGAACACCCAGCCTATGATTCGGTGTGGTCTTCGCGCGGCGTCGAGCGTGCATTGACCACTGTCGCCGTGCCCACCCTCAGCGTAGGAGGCACCTACGACCAGGAGGACATGTACGGCCCGCAAACGGAGTACCAGAGCCTGGAGCCGCACGATGCCAGCCACCAGAACTTTCTGGTGCTGGGCCCCTGGCGGCATGGGTCCTGGAACTCGTCGGCCCGGCACCTGGGCAAGCTGGAATACGGCGAGCCCATCGGCAAGGAGTTCCGCGCGCAGATCGAGGCCAGGTTTTTCGCGCACTATTTGAAGGACGCGCCGGGAGAAGACAAGGCCGGCTTCGATCTGGAAAACACGGCCAGCTTCCAGACCGGCTCGAATACCTGGAAACGCTATGCGAAGTTTCCGCCCAAAGAGGCGCAGACCACCAGCCTGCATCTCGCGGGCGACGGCAAGCTGAGTTGGGGCGACGCCGCATCGCCGGCCAAGACCAGTTACGTGAGCGACCCGGCCAACCCTGTGCCGTATCGCCACCGGCCCATCCAGCCCACCTATGGCGAGGGTTCGCAGTGGTACAACTGGTTGACCGAAGATCAGCGCTTTGTCACTGATCGCGTGGCGACCAGCAAGGACGTGGCGGTGTGGCGGTTGCCCACGCTCAAGAAGGACATGGTGCTCACCGGCGAAGTTGTAGCCGACATCTACGCCTCGACCACCGGCACGGACAACGACATGGTGGTCAAGCTGATCGATCAGTATCCGGACGACGACCCGGACGCGAAGATGCGCGGCTACCAGCTGATGACCAACGAGGAGATCTTCCGCGGCCGCTACCTGAAGGGCTTCGACAATCCCCAGCCGCTGCGCGCCGGTTCGGTACACGAGTACAAGTACTCACTGCACGATGTGGACCACGTGTTCAAGGCTGGCCACACGGTGCTGGTGGAGGTGCAGAGCACGTGGTTCCCGCTCTACGACCGCAATCCGCAGATCTTTGTGCCCAACATCATGACCGCCAAGCCGAAGGACTATAAGGCGGAGACGATTACGATCTATTCCGATTCCGAGCACGACTCGAATTTGCAGTTGCCGCTGGTGAATGCGTGCGATCAACTTGAGTGCTTTTGAGGAAGACAACCAGCTCGCAGGATGATTGACACAGGTTATGTGCGCACATATACTGTGTGAATGAATATCACGCTCTCCATCGATGAACAAGTTGCCGAGCGGGCGCGGGAAAAGCTTCGCGCTGTGGGCAAGACCATCAATCAGGAGATCCGCGAGCACCTTGAACATATCGTCGGCGACGACGAGGTGGAGCGCGATATGGAATACCTGGAGCGCACCTCTGGACTTGGAAACTCGAACGGCTGGAAGTTCAATCGGGACGAACTCTATGAGCGCCGGTAGATCGAGTTCCCACGCGGGCCTGAAAAGCACAAAGACCCACTTTTCCCGGCTTCTGGAGGCGGCTGCGGCGGGCGAAGAGATTGTCATTGTCCGATCTGGCCGGCCGGTCACGCGATTCGAGCCCTTGCCGAAATCGGTGCGCACATTTCTGGATACCAACGTGCTGGTTTATGGTGACGATGGCAAGGAATCGGCAAAACAGAAGACAGCGCTCGACCTGATCAGAGTGCATCGGGAACGCCGAACCGGGGTGGTATCGCTTCAAATTCTTCAGGAGTATTTTGTTGCGGCGACAAGGAAACTCAAGGTCGACGCGGAGATCGCGCGAAACAAGGTCGAGATTTATTCAAAATTCCACGTTGCCGAACCATCCGTCACCGACATTCTCGCGGCGATCGACCTGCATCGGCTCCGCGGCTTCTCTTACTACGACGCCCTGGTTTTGCGTATGGCTAAACAGTCTGGCTGCCGCATCCTGCTCTCTGAGGACATGCAGCATGGGCAGGATGTCGACGGAGTGAGGATCGTCAATCCGTTCCTCTGAGAGTGGCTGGCAAGTACCTGTGTATCCTCGTCGCCGCGACCTGCGCCGAGAATCCGAAAGGTTAACTGCGGCATCCAAATATCGAGGTAGAATAAGAGCAGCCCTATGGTTCTGCACCAGCCCATTCCGGCACTTCTCTAGCGGCGCCCGCCGCCCATACTGTTCTGCGCCCTTTTCCCCATCCAAAGTCTAATTCAAGAATCTGCCCGCACGCAGTGGGCTTGTTGTGACCATGAGGTATTCCCATGATTGATCGTTTGGAACAGATGGAGCAGCGCTACGACGAACTGGCCGCGCAGCTTGGATTGCCTGAAGTCATTACCGATCACGAGAAGTATCAGAAGGCCGGTCGGGCGCTGCGCGAGCTTACCGAGCCGGTGATGAAGTTCCGCGAGTTGAAGCAGGTGCGCCAGGGCCTGGAGGAGGCGCGCGCCATGCTGGCCGAGAGCGACGCGGACCTGCGCGCCATGGCCCAAGAGGAGATTGCCTCGCTGGAGCCGCGGGAGACGGAGCTTGAAGCGGAGATCAAGGTGCTGCTGCTGCCCAAGGATCCCAACGACGAGAAGAACGTGATCCTCGAAATCCGCGCCGGCACGGGCGGCGACGAGGCATCGCTGTTTGCAGCGGAAATCTTCCGCATGTACACCCGCTTTGCCGAGCAGCACAAGTGGAAGGTCGAGGTGATGTCCATATCCGAGTCGGGCGTGGGAGGATACAAGGAAGTGATCGCGATCATTGAAGGCGAGCGCGTCTACTCGCAGCTGAAGTGGGAAAGCGGCGTGCACCGCGTGCAGCGCGTGCCGGCCACGGAGACGCAGGGCCGCGTACATACCTCGGCGGTGACGGTTGCCGTCTTGCCCGAGGCCGAGGATGTGGACATCAAGATCGAAGCCAAGGACCTGCGCATCGACACGTTCTGTTCGTCGGGTCCGGGCGGGCAGTCAGTGAATACGACTTACTCGGCCGTGCGCATCACGCACATCCCCACCGGTACCGTGGTGAGCTGCCAGGACGAGAAGTCGCAGATCAAGAATCGCGACAAGGGCATGCGCGTGCTTCGCTCGCGGCTTTACGAAATGGAAATGGACAAGCAGAATGCGGAGCTGGCCAAGGCCCGCAAGGAGCAGGTGGGCACGGGCGACCGCAGCGAGAAGATCCGCACCTACAATTTTCCGCAGAACCGCATGACCGATCACCGCATTGGCCTGACGCTGCACCAGCTTGACCTGGTGATGGAGGGCCGCCTTCAGCCGATTGTGGATGCGCTGGTTACGCACTACCAGGCTCAGCAGTTGAAGGCCGATGCAACCCAGGCGGCCTGATTGATGGCTGCGCTCGGCAGCGTGGTGCAGGAGGCAACGCTGCGGCTCAAGCAGGGGCCGCACGCGGAGCACGCGCGCCGCGACGCGGAGACGCTGCTGCTGCATCTGCTCGGCCGCAACCGCGCATGGCTGCTGGCGCATCTGGAAGAGGAGCTTCCCGAGGACGAGGCGGCCCGCTTTGCGCAGCTCATTGCCCGGCGCGCTTTCGGCGAGCCCATCCAATACATCACCGGCGAGCAGGAGTTTTTTGGGCTGCCCTTTCGCGTTACGCCGGATGTGTTGATTCCGCGGCCGGAGACGGAGCACCTGGTGGAGAGAGTGGTCGAACTCGCTCCCTTGTTTCTGAAGTCGCGCATTGTGGATGTCGGCACTGGCTCAGGCGCAATTGCTGTCGCCCTGGCGCATGAATTGCCTCAGGTGCACATCACGGCTCTCGACATTTCCTCTGCGGCATTGGGGCTCGCAGCCGAGAACGCGGAGCGCAATGGCGTTGCTGGCCGCATTGATTTCAAGCTGAGCGATCTGTTCGCGGGAATTCCAGGCGAGCGCTTCGAGATGATCGTCTCCAACCCGCCCTACGTGCCCGCGGTCGATCGAGATTCGCTCTCTGTTGAGGTGCGCGAGCACGAGCCGGCGCTGGCGCTGTTTGCCGGTGAAGACGGCCTGGATGTTTATCGCCGCCTGATTCCGGCTGCGTTTGCGGCGCTCGAAAATGGCGGCTTTCTGCTCCTGGAGATCGGCCATGGGCAGTCGCAGGCGGTTGGCGCGCTGCTGGCCGATGCCGGCTTTGAGCAGATCGAATTTGTGCCCGACCTGCAGGGCATTCCGCGGGTGGCGTGCGGGCGGCGTACCGGCTGATTCGACTGAATGCCAGTGGTGTGTCACACGCAGATGCATAGGCATGCGGCGTAAAGGGTAGAGCTTCACAAGCTGCGGAAAAAGGCCGGCTTTCGGACAATCGTCCCGGAAAATATCTCGCAGGGGCTGAAGCCCGCGTTTATTTGATTGCCCTTACGGCACGCGACCCCGACCCTGAAGGGTGCCCCGGTACCCCGGTCGAGCCCTGACACTTCTTGCCCTTCCCGGCGAGTTTTTCCGCAGCCTGTTCAGCGCGTCGGTAAAGCCGTCCGTAAAGCGAGGACCTGCCGGGCAACATCCTGCGATTGCCGACGGCGCGGTCGGCGGCATAGAATGCCGTCTGAAATCGTTTTCAAAAAAAGGGGACTGCACTATGCGCTTCTTCGCTTCGCTCTCGCTTGCCGCTCTGGCCGTGGCCTCAACTTCCGGCTTGACCGCAACCGCACAAAATTCCGCCGCACCGCAGGTGGCGCTCACGCCGCCGATGGGCTGGAACAGCTGGAACTACTTTGCCGAGAAGGTGACGGACAAGGACATCCGCGACTCCGCCGACCGGATTGTGGCCAACGGCATGAAGGACGCCGGCTACATCTACGTGAACATCGACGACACCTGGGAGGGCGAGCGCGATGCGAGCGGCCTGCTGCACACCAACTCCAAGTTCCCGGACATGAAGGCGCTGGCCGACTACGTGCATTCCAAGGGACTGAAGATCGGCATCTACTCCGGCCCCGGCACCAAGACCTGCGGCGGCTTTCCCGCCTCGCTGGGCCACGAGGAGCAGGACGCGAAGATGTACGCGGACTGGGGCATCGACTATTTGAAGTACGACTTGTGCAGCTTTATCCCCGACGTGATGGAGAAGCAGGCGCCCGGCGACAAGGCCGCGCAGATGCGGCTGATGATTGCCGCCTATGACAAGATGGCCAAGGCGCTCAAGGCGACGGGGCGGCCGATCGTGTTTTCGCTCTGCCAGTACGGCTGGGATGCTCCCTGGGAGTGGGCGCCGGCGCTGGGCGGCAACCTGTGGCGGTCGACCGGCGACATTAGCCCGGACTGGGACCGCATTTACGCCATCCTCTCGCAGCAGGACGGATTGGCCAAATACGCAGGCCCCGGGCACTGGAACGACCCCGACATGCTGGAGGTGGGCAACGGCAAGCTGACGATCGAGGAAAACCGCGCCCACTTTACCATGTGGGCCATGCTGGCCGCGCCTCTGTTGGCCGGCAACGATCTGCCGCACATGAAGCCGGAGATCAACGCCATCCTCACCAATCGCGACGTCATTGCCGTCAACCAGGACAAGCTGGGCAAGCAGGGAACGCGCGCCTACTCCGACGGCGAAGTTGAGGTGTGGACGCGGCATCTCTCCGGCGGCGCGCTGGCCGTGGCCGTGCTGGCCGCGGGCGACAGCCGCTACTCGACACACCCGTTCCATTTGGATCTCGCCAAGCTGGGGCTGCATGGGCCGCAGGAGGCGAAGAACCTGTGGACGGGCAAGACCGTCACGCTGACCGAGCATATGCCGATCGAGATCACCACGCACGACGTGCAGCTCTACCGGATTGCATCGCCGAAGTAGTGCGTAGCGCCGCGGGCCATCCCGGGGTTTGTGCATTCCCAGGGCCCAGAATTGGGATCCTTCGGCAAGCTCAGGACGGGCTCTGGGGCACCCACTCTCACAGCTTGTCAGACCTGGGCCACCTGCCGCCCGGCAATCGGCTGTGGTTTCCCACCCATTCCGCGAAGAGCGCGGAATGGATGGGGCACGGAGGTTTGTGCGGATCGGGATATCCCTTACACCGCCCGGCCCAGGCACACCGCGAACCAGCCCCGCGCGTCGGTCCAGGTGGACTCGGCCGCAAACCCGGCCGCGGACAGTATCGCTTCCACCTGGCCGGGCGGGTATTTGTAGCTGTTCTCGGTGTGGATGCGCTCGGCGGCGGCGAAGCTCAACTCCAGGTCGAGCGCAGGGAGGCGCACAGTTTGCGTGGTCAGGCTTTCGAGGTGCATCTCGATGCGCGACTCGGCGTCGTTCCACACGGCGCGGTGGGCAAAACGGCTGAGGTCGAAGTCCGCGCCCAGTTCGCGGTTGAGCCGGGCCAGCAGGTTGAGGTTGAAGCGGGCTGTTATCCCTGCCGCATCGTCGTAGGCGGCCAGCAGTGTGGGCTTATCCTTCACCAGGTCGACGCCTAGCAGCAGCGTGTCGCCGGGCTCGAGCGCGGCGCGGATGCCTTCCAGCAGCGCGGCGGCCGGCTGCGGGTCAAAGTTGCCGATGCTGGAGCCGATGTAGAGCACCAGACGGCGCTCGCCGGCAGCCGCCGGCTCCAGATCAAAGTCGCGGGTGTAATCCATCACGCGCGGAGCGACGTGCACGCCGGGGATTTCTTGCTCGATGCGGGAGCGCGCGGCTTCCAGAGCAGTGGCAGAGACGTCGACCGGCTCGTAAAGCACCGTTCCCTGGCGGTCGACGGCGGCCTTGAGCAACAGGCGCGTCTTGTCGGCGGAGCCGGCGCCCAACTCGACAATTTTCAGACGAGACGGGCGCAGCCGGGCCGGGACGTTTTGATCGGCTTCCGCTGCCTGGGCAATGATCTCGGCGGCGTGGGCGGAGAATATCTCCCGCTCCGTGCGGGTGAGGTAGTACTCGGGCAGGCGGGTGATCTGTTCGAAGAGCAGGGAGCCCTCGTGGTCGTAGAACAGCCACGACGGCAGGCGCCGGGGAGCGGCGCAAAGGCCCTCGCGGACGGCCAAGGCAACGGGTGTTTCAGTGCGCTCCAGGGCGCTGGGGAAGGCTATCGGGTTCATGCACTCCGTTCGATGCAGCGAGAGTCGTAAAAGCTACAAAGCCAGACGGATGCCGGAAAACTGCCAGCGCGTCTCGGGGGGGAAGAAGTTGCGGTAGCTGGCCCGGATGTGGGCCTCGGGCGTGACGCAGGAGCCGCCGCGGAGCACCATCTGCCCGCTCATGAACTTGCCGTTGTATTCCCCCAGCGCGCCGCCCAGAGGCTGAAAGCCAGGGTAAGCGAGATAGGCGCTGGCGGTCCACTGCCAGCAGTCGCCATAGCACTGTGTACGGTACTCGTTTTGGTCAGGACTTGTGGCGGGCAGGGGCATCAGCGCGCCGGAATCGAGCAGGTTGCCGGTGACGGGCTGGCCTTCGGCCACAGCTTCCCACTCGAACTCGGTGGGCAGCCTGTGGCCGGCCCAGCGGGCGTAGGCGTCGGCCTCAAAGTAGCTCACGTGGCTGACCGGCGAGCGTTCCAGCTGCGCCAGGGGCAGTTCGCCGCAGAGGGTGAAGATGCGCCAGTCGCCGCCTTCGCTGTCCATTGGAGGCCGGCTCCAGTAGAGGGGCGCGCGCCAGCCGTGGGCCTGGACTGCGTCCCAGCCAGCGGAGAGCCACAGCTCCGGCCGCCGGTAGCCGCCATCGGCGATGAAGGCGGCGAACTCGGCGCAGGTGACCAGGCGCGTGGCCAGCCGGTAGGGCTCGAGCCAGACGCGGTGGCGGGTGCGCTCGTTGTCAAAGCAGAAGCCGGAACCGCTGTAGCCAGCTTCGACTAGGCCGCCGGGAAAGCTGTGGAAGCTGAGGGCGGTGATGGATCCGCTTCCAGGGGCACGGGTGACTTGTGGGTTCGTGGTCTCACATGTCTCAGAAGCGAGACCTGGGGCACCCAGTTCATGGGGCAGGGGCAGGTACGCGGGGCGCAGCGGGTTGGTGTAGAGGGCGTGGAGCATGTCGGTGAGCAGCAGTTCCTGGTGCTGCTCCTCGTGGTTGACGCCGAGCTCGATCCGCGTGAGCGCCTGGTGACCGGCAGGCGCATTCTGCAAGTTGTGGAGCAGGCTCTCCACGCCGCGATCCACGTGGGCGCGATAGGCCAGTACCTGATCGAGCGAGGGCCGGGAGAAAGAGGAGCGCAGGCGCTTCTCGGGAAAGGCGGCAAAGCTCTGGTAATAGCTGTTGAAGAGCCAGGGAAAGTCCTGGTTGAACAGGCGATAGCCGGGCAGAAACTCGCGCAGGATGAAGGACTCAAAGAACCAGGCGGTGTGCGCCAGGTGCCACTTGGCGGGCGATGCCTCGGGGCAGGATTGGACCATCATGTCCTCTGGCGTGAGCGGCGCGCACAGGTCCAGGGTGCGCCGGCGCACGCTGCTGAAACGCGAGGCCAGCTCCGATTGACGACAACATTCTCCGGTTGCGCTCATTGCTTGTCCTCCGGCGGCCTCAGCCGCCCGCATGGGAAACAGTCTACCCTGAAGCGGTCCGATTCCCCCATTTTGCCGGCGCGGCGGGAATGGGCCGAATTTTCTCCGCCATGGAGAGGCGGTTTGGTGGTCTAATGTTGGGGTGTTCGCATCCTAATGGGCGATGGGACCGATTGATCGCTTCCGTTCCTTCTTGAAGGAGGGAATATGAGTTGGCACATGCGGCGCTGCGGGCTGTCGGCGCTCACGGTTTTGGCGGCCCTCGCTCTTCCTCTTCCTGCCCTTTCCAGCGCGATCCACACGCAGAGCCTTGATGCGCCGAGTCAGGCCGCGCCGAGTCAGGATTTGCCTGTCATGCAGGAGGCGATCCAGAGCTCCGCTCCGTCACCCGCGCAAGCTCCGGCTCCAATCACCACGCCGGCGGCCGCGACGCAACCCATCGGACTTGTGCCGCAGCCGCCGCCCACGCCGGAGGAGGTGGGTGACGCCATGATGGGCCGGCAGCGCTACCAGGCGGCCATCGAGGCTTATAAGCAGGCTCCGCACAGCTCACCGGACGTATGGAACAAGATGGGCATCGCCTACCAGCTGATGTTCAACCTGACCGATGCCGCGCGCTGCTACCAGGCGTCACTGCGGCTGGATGGCAAGAACTCCCGCGTGCTCAATAACCTGGGGACGATCTACGACGCGGAGAAGGAGTACGGCAACGGCGAGCGCCTCTATCGGCGCGCGCTCAAGTTCGATCCCCGCTCGGCGCTGATCAACAAGAATCTGGGCACCAACCTGCTGGCTCAGCGCAAGTTCAAAAAGGGCTGGGAGGCCTACAAGACGGCGCTCGAGATCGACCCCGGCATCTTCAAAACAAGCTCCGGCCCGCGGGTGCAGAACCCGGCCACGGCCCAGGAGCGCGGCGCCATGAACTACTACATGGCCAAGGGATGCGTGCGCGCCGGCATGAACGACTCCGCCATCGACTACCTGCGCATGGCGCTGAACGAGGGGTTCACCAGCCCCAAGAAGATTGAGGCCGACAGCGAGTTCGCGGTGCTGCGCGGCATGCCGGCCTTCGAGGAGCTGCTGGCCGAGCAGACGCGGCAGTAACCAACTGCGGTGGGGCAGACGCTCGCTCTCCGCTCGCATGAGCTTGATTGCCTTCCGCCCGGTGTTCATGGTGAGGAAACTTGAGACGCCGCGTGAGGCGTGATCCTAGTGCGCGTGCCCATGATGATGCCCGTGCTCCTGCGCGGCCATCTCTTCAATGGGAACCACGCAGCCCTCCAACTCGCCGCAGCCAGTGTGCTCAAACTGGATGGTGGTGTGAGCGATGTGGAAGTGCTCCTTGAGCACGTGGTTCAGCTTGACCAGGATGCAGGCGCTCTCCGACGGCGGAATGTCGGCGATGCACACGTGGCAGGCCAGCGCACGGGACTGCGAGCCGAGGCTCCAGACGTGCAGATCGTGGACATTCATGACGCCCTCGACGGCCTCCATACCGGCGCGAATCTCCGGCAGCGAGCAATCGCGCGGCGTGCCTTCGAGCAGAATGTTCAGCGTTTCGCGCACAATGCCCACGCTCGACCAGAGAATCAGCGCGGCGATGAGCAGCGAGAGTACCGGGTCGATCCAGTTTTGGCCGGTGAACAGAATGGCCGCGCCGCCGGCGATGACGGCAGCGGTCGAGAGCGTGTCGCCAGCCATGTGCAGAAAGGCCGAGCGCATGTTGACGTCGCGGGCCACGCCCCACAAGAGCGCGGCGATTACCCCGTTCATGACCACGCCGGCCGCGGCCACAATCATCATCAGGCGCGGCTGCACGGCCACCGGCGCAGAGAGACGATGAATGGCTTCGACGCCGATCCACAGCGAGATGACGATCAGCGTGGCCGCGTTGATGAAGGCGGCGAGCACGCCGGCGCGCTGGTAGCCGAAGGTCTTGGAGTGGCTGGCCGGTTTTGTCTGGAAGTAGACGGCGGCGAAGCTGAGCAGCAGGGCGAGGAAGTCGGATGCGTTGTGGCCGGCTTCAGACAACAGCGCCAGCGAGTGGGCGCGCAGGCCTGCGACAAGGGTGACAACGACGTAGGCGAGCGTGGCCACGAGCGAGACGCGCAGGACGGACTTGGTGCGGTCAGCTCCGGAACCCGAGGGCGCTGCGTGGACATGCATGTGTCTAGTATACCGGGGGTGGGTATAGGGGGCAATGCGCGCGGGTCAGATAGAGTTGTTGCTCAAGGAGTAGTCATTATGGTGTGACCGGCTCGATGCGCTAGCCGTGGGTTAGGCTGGGTTTGATTGAGGAACCACAGTCCAGAGCCACAAGCGGAGGGAACCGGTCATGAGAGAGAAGTTACGATTT
>Ga0182030_10022493_pt1 | contig 11727 bp, 12 predicted proteins | sample 812S3MmetaG_FD_121299 | JGI IMG/M metagenome (GOLD analysis project Ga0182030, IMG submission 121299) | Permafrost microbial communities from Stordalen Mire, Sweden - 812S3M metaG (Illumina Assembly) | ecosystem: Environmental > Terrestrial > Soil > Wetlands > Permafrost | place: Sweden... | reverse complement strand
CTGCGTGATGTTCAAGTGACTGACGGCAACCGCGATCGTCTCGCTTTCCAGCCGGGTGACGCTCATGAGAAACCAGCGCCGCTCAGTCGGACTGTGACAGGCATACTCGACGTGGAATTCCGGTACCTCGCAATTCAGCACCTTTTGAATTCCGGCACGTGCCGCCCCGGCTTCCTCGCCATCGGGCTGGTCGATGGCCTGCTCACAGACCTCGAGATAGTTCACGCCAATGGGATTTTCGGCCTGTTCCGCCGAGCCGTTCTCGCGGGCGAACCGCCGCCAGCTTTCATTCACATCTCTGATGACTCCCCGCTCATCAACGATCGCGATTTGCTCGGCGAGCGAATTGAATGCCGACGGACGGAATCTTTGGCCCATGGAGACGCCCTATCCCGATGTCAGGCGGCCAACCGCGTCGGGCAGCCTTGCCACCACCTCCCGGCAGACATCATCATGCAATCCGAGGACAGCGGCCCAAGGAGCGATACTGATGCTGGAGTGCGGAACCCACACGCGGTATCCAGCCTGCGCTGCGCAAGCATCACCCACCGCCAACAACGCCGGCAGCGCCTCAGTCCCGGTGAGGCGTCTGCCTGTTTCGGGCGACGGATGTGAGCGCAGCGCCAGACACAGCCAGTTCGGCAGGTGCCAGGCCTCCGCGAGCAGCGCGGACGCGGAAGGATGATCAATTCCCAGCAGATCGATCTCAGCCTGCAGGATGGCGGTTTCGTCCACGTCCAACCTGCTCAGTGTTCCCACCTCCTGAGGTCGAAGACGTGCAAGGATGACGAGACCGATGTCATGAATCAGCCCGGCCATGAAGGCTTCGGCATCAACGCCTGCGCCGGCACTCTGCGAGAGCGACTGAGCTGCGGTGGCGACCGCGATGCTGTGACAACGGAAGCGCTCGGCGTCCAGTAACCTGCCCACACTGGGCACGCGAATCCGGTCCATGCACCCCACAGCGGCAATGCCGCGAACTCCCGAAAGTCCCAGCACGACAAGCGCTTGCTCAAAGGTTCCGATGTAGCCACCCCGGCGGTAATAGGCGGAATTGGCCACCTTGAGCACCCGCGCCGCGAGGGCCGGTTCAGCCTGCAGACAACGCACGATCTCTGTCGCGTCCACGCTGTCGTCAAAGAGCAGCGCAATTAATCGGGCGGATCCGGCGCCCCCGCCCGAGGCGCCAAGTTCGTCAGCTACCGCGACTATTTCCGACGGCGTAATGGGCTGTGTAGGCTGAGCCGACAAGGCATTCCCTCCATGAATTAATCGGCAAGGCGCCAGGCTCTACGCCGCGCATCCTTTGCTGGTATCGGCCGAGGGAGGTGCTTCCTGAGGAAAACGGCGGGGGAGTTGGAGGGGAGCGAGCCTCTTTGCGGCCACCCCTTAGTCGATTGCGGTCTTCCCTTAGTTGTTTGCGGCGCCTCCAAACCCGTCATCCAGTGAGAGCGTCCGCCTAGCGCCCCCCTTTGCTCTCAGCCTACCCCGGTGCCCGCGCGCCTCAATAGGCGGTCGCGATCATGAATGCCTTCACACCTGCGACAGCGGTGCCGATCAATGTCAGGTCGCCACCGGCGCCGATCGCGTATTCCGACACGGTACCGGGCAGCGTGCCATTGCCGAGGTTGACGACGTAGGCATATTTTCCGAATGGATCGAAGGCGATCCAACCCGGTCCGGTGCCGGCCACCACCGTCGTGGGCTGCAGCGGTGTGAGCTGCCCTCCGGTGCCTACGGCGTACTGCGATACGGTGCCGGGCGCCGCGCTGAAATCAACGGTGTAATTCGCTTCGTAGGCATACTTCCCGGTCGGCTCGAATGCCAGAAAAACCGGTTCGGTGCCGCTGGCAACGGAGGGCGGATTGAGGCTGCTGAGAGTTCCATTCGTGCCGATGCCATATTCCGAGATGCTCTTGCCATTGATATTGGACAGGTACGCGTAGCTGCTGGTCGGATCGACAGTGATCCCCCCCGGATACGGGAACGCGGTGGGCACCGTGGGGGGATTCAGCGGCGTGAGCGCTCCTGTCGCGGCGTCGACGGCGTACTGTGAAAGGGTCATTCCCCCGGGCGCCAAAATCCCGTGATTGGCCACATACGCATATTTGCCGTCCGGACTGAGGGTAATGTTCCAGGGTTCAATGCCCGTGGCAACCGCCGCAACCGAGGTGGCGACCAAAGCGCCGGAAGCGCTGACGCTGAACTGAGAAATCGTGTTGTCGGCGCTGTTGACCACATACGCCCAAGCCCCCGACGGACTTACGGCGAGCGCCCACGGGCCATGCCCCGTCGCGACGGTCGCCGGTGTGCCCCGGGCGAGCGTGCCGTCGCTCTGGATCGTGTATTGCGAGATGGAATTGTCGGCCAGGTTCGTGACGTAGACGTATTTGTTGGAAGGATCGACGGTCACCGACTGTGGCGAATTGCCCGTCGCGATCGTGGCAACGCTGAGCGGCGATAGTATGCCGGACGCGTCGATCGCGTACTGCGAGACCGTGTTGCCGCCATTGTTGACGACGTAGGCATATTGCGGGAGGTTCGCACAGGCCACGGACACCGTCGTCACGTCGGCCATCAAGTTGGAGCCGGAGCCGGCCGACACCGTGCAATTCTGGCCGCGGGGCTGGGTCGTCACCGTCACCGCGTAGCTGCCATTTTGATCGATCTTCGTGGGGAACACGAACGAGTTGTTGCCGCTCACGGTCAATGTGTCGCCGTTGTTGTCGGCCAGCGCCACCGATTCACCGGTCGCAAGCCCGGAGACGGCGCCCCCAATCGTGTAACTCGGCGGCGGCGGGCCGCCTCCGCCCCCTCCTCCACCGCCGCCGCAGGCTGCGAGCCCGAGACTCAACGTCCAACACACCGTGTGCCCACGGGCAAGAATCAGTCGCATGGATTGAGGCTCCCTTCCCTAGGACCGCGGGCGCTTGCCCGGATGGCCAAGCCACAGTCCATATTGTTTTGAACAAGGCTCGAGTCTGACAGAGCGCAAGACGGCGTGAAAGCAAAACGAGGCGGACGGTCCCGGCTGCCCCCCCCCCCGATCCCCTGCCGGAAACTACGGGGAGCGATGCAGGTTCAGCCTGGAGATAGACACCGTCAGCGGCGCGCGCGGCGGCCGCCTTCCGATTCGCATATACTTCATTGCGCCGTTTGCACTCAACGAACCATCGCCCACGGCGCACGGTCCCTCATCGCCTCACCATGAACGTCAAAAAGATCGCTGTTCGCGCAGGGCTGATTCTCATCGGCCTGCCCGCCTTGGTGGGCGCAGCCCTCCTGGTGTTTTTCTACTCGGTGTTCTACTTCCCGAACTGGTCCGACGCCACCGCTCAAACGCTGGTCTCCTCGGGCGAGAAGCGGGAGTACCTGGTTCACGTCCCAAAGAGCTACGACCCTGCGAAGCCGTCGCCGCTCGTCATTTCTCTTCACACGTCGATGTCGTGGGACAGCTCGGCAATGGCCATCAGCCAATGGAACAAAGTGGCCGACGAGAACGGATTCATCGTGGCCTATCCCGAAGGGAGCGGACTCGGTCCCAAGTCATGGGAAATGGCGCAAAGCGAGGCGCCGGCGCACATGCCCGATGTGATTTTCCTGTCAGCCTTGATCGACAAGCTCGAGGCTTCCTATAACATCGACAAGACCCGCATCTACGCCAACGGGATGTCCAACGGCGCAGGCATGGCGTTCGTGCTGTCTTGCACGTTGTCCGATCGAGTCGCGGCGATCGGTATGGTTTCGGCAGGGCTTTACCCGGAGTGGAGTTGGTGCACGGACCATCGACCGGTGCCGGTGATTGCGTTTCATGGAACCGCCGATCCGATATGTCCGTACAACGGAGGACCATCGAAGCTCGCCGGCGGCAGCTTTCCCAGTGTTCCGGGGTTCTTTGCGAACTGGTCGCGTCGAAACCGGTGTGGATCGACTCCGATCGCATCATCGGTCGCCGCGGATGTCACGCAGCTCGAATATACGGACTGCGCCGAAGGCGCGGGCGTAGTTCTCTACACAATCAAGGGCGAAGGCCACCAATGGCCGGGCGGCAGACCGATCATCGCGAAGTGGCTGGTCGGACCATACAGCGATGGCATCGACGCAACGACGACCATGTGGGCGTTCTTTCGTGAACACCCCTTGCAGGCCGTGCCGGAGCCTCGCGAATGACCGCGGGCTCGATGGCGCGCCCGCACACGCCGGCATGGCCGCAATTTTACGCCAGGACCGCAGGCGCCCTGTACTTGATCGTGATCGTCGGCGGCACGTTCGCCGAGCTGTTCGTTCGCGCTCGACTGGTCGTGCCCGGCGATCCCGCCACTACCGCGCATAACATCCACACGCACGAGCTGCTGTACCGACTCGGCTTTGTGGTGGAATTGCTGTATTGCGCATGCAATGTCCCATTGATAGTCATCTTGTACAACCTGTTCAAAGTGGTTAACAAGAATGTGGCCTTGTTGATGGTCCTTTTCGCCTTTACCGCGAACGCCGTTGAATGCGTCAGCTTGCTTGCGCATTTCGCGCCCGTGGATCTCACGGAGAATCCGGGCTACCTGCACGCATTTACCACGCAGCAATTGGAGGCCGCAGCGTACTTTTCAGTCCGATTGTTCGAACAGGGCTTCGCGCTCAGTCTGGTATTTTTCGGATTCGATTGCCTGACGATGGCGTACCTCATCGTGCACTCGACGTTTCTCCCCCGAATCATCGGCGCCCTGCTTGCGGTCGAGGGCTTTGGGTATCTCTTGAACAGTTTCTTGCTATTCATGGCGCCTGCGCTGCAGGCCCGGATCTTCCCGTACTTTTCGGCAACCGCCGTGGCCGAAGTTGCGCTATGCCTATGGCTTCTGGTCATGGGCGTGAATGCCCCACGATGGAAGCAACAAGCCGCAGCGGCAGCGTGACCCGCTTGCTCAACTGCCTTGCGGTCGCCGCCAGGGTTGTCGCGTCGCGGCAAGATTGGGTGCGGCCTCCATCGGGCGCGCGATGTCGAACCGGATGCCCGTCATTCGTCATGGTTGTGTAAAGTCCAAGACGTGAACCCATTAGAACCCCGGAGAGATCATGGCTACCCCAACGCTCAAGAAGTTCCTCGTTCTTTACCTCGCGCCGGCACACGTATTGGCGAGCTGGGCGAAGACCGACCCCGCCACCAAACAGGCTGCCGAGCAAAAGATGCAGGGCGATTGGCGGCGTTGGATGGGTGATCACGCGAAGATGATCACGCTCACGGAGGCTGCTGGAAAGACCAAGGCGGTCACCTCGTCGGGCGTCGGGGACATCAAGAACGACATCATGCTGTATTCGATCGTGGAGGCGGAGAGCCACGATATCGCCGCAAAGGCGTTTGCCGATCACCCGCACCTGACCATTCCAGAGTCGTCGATCGAAGTCATGGAGATCAGAGCGCTGGGTCTGAACTGACACCGAGGTGGACGAAAAATGATCAGAATTTCAGCATTCAAATGGGTTCCGGAGTTCGCCCAGGGCCAGGTGCGCGACTTGCGCGCACGCTGGGCACTCGAGGAAGCGGGACTTTCCTACGAGACCCGCCTCCTCAGCCAGGGAGAGCAGGACAAGCCGGAGTACCGCGCCCTGCAACCCTTCGGTCAGGTGCCCATTCTCGAGGAAGACGGTCTTGTGCTGTTCGAGTCCGGGGCGATCGTGCTGCATATCGGCGAGCGCAGCGAAGCGCTTCTGCCGCGAGACCCCGCCGCGCGGGCTCGCGCAACGCAGTGGCTGATATCGGCCCTCAACTCGATCGAGCCCTTCATGATGAATGTGGCTGTAATCGATGTCTTCTACGCGCAGGAGCAATGGGCCAAACAGCGGCGCCCCGGTGCGGTGGAATTCGCGCAAAAGCGCCTGGCCAGCCTCTCGAAGTCGCTCGGCGACAAGCCGTTTCTCGACGGCGATCGCTTTACCGCCGGCGACCTCATGATGGCCACGGTGCTGCGCATCCTGAAGCATACCGACATCGTTTCGCGCGACCCGCGCCTGGCGGCGTACCTCGAACGCTGCACCAGCCGGCCCGCGTTCCAGCGCGCGTTCGACGCGCAGATCAGCGACTTCGAGAAAGCGGCGTAAACAGAGTCCATTGCCGGACTTAAACCTGTTTGATGGCCTCGGCTTCGATCGCTTTCGCGATCCTCACGGCGATGATGGCGATGTCGGCGATCCTGGACTCCTCCATTCCGCCGAATTTGCCGTAGCGACTGGCTGCCATCGCGCTCGCGATGCTGGCCGCCGCCTGGATGAGCTGCGCAGTTTCCATGATGAGTTTCCTCTTTGTTTCACAATCTCAAAGGTACACTAACGCCCCCGCAACTGTGTTGCCGCACCGCCCATCCCGGCGATCGAGTCAGAAATGAACCTCATGGCCTGCCACGCGAGCGCGGAATGTGACAAAACTGCTCGATTGGCTGCCACTCCTCGCCAATGGCGCCTGGCCTTGGCGTATGTTGCTTGTATGAGCCTCACCGCCCCCGCTTTAGCCGTTGGCGACGACTCACCAACCCCGAAAGCGGTGGTGGCGCCCCACGAAGACAAGAGTGAGAAGTTGCCGGCTGATTTGAGCGGGCGCAAGAAAGTGGGTAGAGCTTCCGTGTATGCCCGGCGATTTGCAGGCCACAAGATGGCCAATGGCAAGCCCATGGAGCCCTCGGAAAACAATGCCGCGAGCAAGACCCTCCCCATGGGCACGACGGCGAAGGTGACCAACGTGGAAACCGGCAAGAGTGCCGTGGTTAAAATTGAGGACCGGGGTCCGTATGTGAAAGGCCGGATCTTGGACCTCTCGCCCTCCACGGCGCAAAAGATCGGCGTCGATCCCAAAGAGGGCGTCGCCAAAGTCAGCGTCGAACCCATCGCAGTGCCGTTGCCGGACGGAAACGTCAAGCCAGGCGTCGCGGCACACGATGCCGCGAGTCATTGACCGGCCGCCTGAAAGTTCAGCTCATGCGTTCGACCCACTGAGCGCGCCACGGGCTCGCCTCGAAAGGATCGGCAAAGTACTGTGTCTCCCGCGCCACTTTGTCGCCGCTGAATTCCATGACGCTCACCGTATAGGACGGCTTTCCGTCATACGTCAAAATAAATTCGGTGACCCACAAATCACCGCTTCCGATGATTCGCCGCACCGTGAACCGCTTCTTGCTCGGCTGACGGGTGCGGGTGATCTGGATGTTGCGCCGCCCGCGGATTCGTTCGCCTGATTGCGGATAATCCAGCACCGCATCCTCGAGATAGATGTCATGCTCGGCTTCAAAATCGCTGATATCGGACGCGGCCCAATGCCGATCCAGTGCCGCGCGTACGTCCTGGTCGCTCATGTGATCTCTCCAGCGTCTTGGCTGACCGCAGTCTAATCCAGCGAAGCGCCGTCAGGGCCCCTGACGCCAATGGTAGGACAGCTAGGCGCCGCGCAACACCTGGCGCACCGCGCTCCGCGCAATCGCGTTCTCCTCGGGAAGGCCTATCGATATCCGAGCCCATCGATCATAAGGCGGAAACGCGCGGCCGATTGCGACGCCGCCCTTTAACAACGCGGCCGAAAATTCGGCGTGCGGAATGCGCGTCTCGAAGAATACGAAGTTGCCGCTCGAGGGGGTGGAATTCAGTTTGAGCTCGCGGAACAGCGCGAACCACTTTCCCCGCTCCCGAGCCACCTCGCGTGTGACCCGCGCGACGTAGGCGGCATCCTGCAGGCTCGCAATCGCCGCGGCGACCGCGAGCCGGTTGAACAAATGGGGATTGTTCAGGCCCTGATCGGTGAGCGCCTTCGCGATCGTCGCGGGCACGAGCCCGTAGCCGATGTCGAGTCCCGCCAATCCGTAGACCTTGGCAAAGGTGCGAAAAACGATCACGTTCGCACCGTCGCGCACGAGATCCGTGAGGGTCCGTTGGGCGAAGCGATCTGCGAACTCCAGATAGGCCTCATCGACGATGACCAGCGAGCGACTCGAGATCGAACGGGCAAAGTCCCTCAGTTGATCCGCCTCGCTGACGATTCCGGTCGGATTGTGCGGATTCACCAGGTACACGGCGCGTGTGCGCTCAGTCACCCTGCCCGCGATCGCCGCCAAATCGTTTTCCATGTGCGAGTTGAGCGCTATCGCGACGGCGTGACCGCCTACCGCTACAGCCGAATCGATGAGTGCCGTATAGCCCGGGTCCGAGTAGATGAATTCGCCGCCGGCACCGCCCCGCAGGCTGAGGTAGGTCCCGAGCGGCTCCAAAATCTCCCCGAGGACGACCTGCTCCTTGGGCACACCTTCCTTTGCGGCAATCGCTCGAACCAATTCATCGAGCTCCGAGCCCGTATAACGGCAAAGCTTTGAGAACTCGTTCTGAAGGGCGCCGATCACCGCCGGGGCGGGTCCGTACGGATTCTCGTTCAACGAGAGACGGACCGGCTGCGCCCCCTCCCCTCCGCCGGCCGCGGGTGCAATCGAAGGCTGTGCGCCCAGGCGCGCGACGCCCGCACCGCCAAGCGCGAGGGTTACCGATCTGAGCCAGGCGCGTCTATCCAGGAGCGTCATGCAACTTACACTACCATCGATAGATTGCCCGGGCACCCAGTGTCAGCGGCCGGATCGTGTAGGCCGGACCCACGAATTGAGCGCTTTCCAGCGACGTATTGTAGAGCAGCGGATGGCTGTTCAGCAGGTTGAGCGCGTAGATGGACGCATCCCATCCGCTCCATGTCGCCCCAACATGAATGTTCAGCACGTTGGTGGATGGGTTGGCAATGAAATTCGGATCGGCTCCGACGTTGTTGGGAAACTGCTGCGCAAACGGCCCGGGATTCTTGCTGTGAAACTCGTCGTCCGCCCGCAGATACGCCTGGTAGCGGGCGATCACGAATGAGTACTGGGCCGAGGGCACCACCGTCCAGGGTGTCGCGTAGGGATTGATCTGCTGGCCGGCCGTGACGTACTGGGTGGTGCCCGGCCCGAGCGTTTGCGAGTCCTTCGCATTCGTGTAGCCGACTGCCAGGCCGAACTCCAACGCCTTTCCAACCCGCGCGGTGACCTCCAGGTCCGCACCATTGCTCCTGGCCTTGCCGAGATTCGACGTGAATGTCTCCGCACAGAGGTTGGGAGGGAGGCTCACGGCCTGTTGCACATTGGACCAATCGATATGAAATGCACTCGCCTGCAACACGAGTTGTCCGGCGAGCAGCCGATTCTTGGACCCGATCTCATAGCTCCAGAGCGAGTCTCCTCGGAAAGTCGGGGGTATTCCATTCAGCCCTATTTGATTCAGCAGACTCAAACACGAGCCGGTGAGCGGGAACGGTGCATTGACTCCGCCGACGCGATCGCCCTTCGCCGCGCTCACATAGAGCAAATTGTCCTCGTCGACCTGAAAGTTCAGGCCGACTTTCGGATCTTTGACGGTTTCGCTCTGCTTGCCCGTCGCATAGCTCGTCCCGCCTGCGAAAGGTCCGGTCTGATAAATACTGTAGTCGTCCGAGTCCCGGGCAACGCGCGCACCGAGCGTAGCACTCCACTGAGGCGTGATGTGATAGCTGGCCTGGCCGTACAGGGCGATTTGCCTGTCGATGGAACGCTCATCGCCAATGTAGGACAAATTGCCCGGAAGCAGCACCGTTCCCGGCACCAGCGTGGGCAAGTAGGGGCTGTATTCGGGGTTGTAGCTGCGCTGGCGCGCGTCGACGAAGGACAACCCGAGCGTCCATTGCAGCGGCGTAGGATTGGAATCCGCGGACTGGATCCGCAAGTCCTCGGTCAGCACATTTTGATCGGTGTCGATGATGTTGTGGTCCGCCGCCGCCGCCACCAGCGGCCAGGGCAAGCCGAAGGCTTCAGGCGTTGCCGTGGTGAAATCCTCGTTCGTCGTATTGCTGCGATGCAAATATCCGGTGTTGGAGATCAACTGCATTCCCGCAAGATCCCCCTCGGCCTTCAGTGAGGGAAGGTAGAAGGTATCGTTGCTCGGAGTCCGCTCCAATTGCGGATTGACGAAACGCCCGTCGCCGATATTCGAGTAATGCGGATTGAGCACTCCCCATTGCTGCACGAACGGGTCCGCCGACTGGGGTGATTCCGCCGGCTCGAATCCCGAGGAATCATGCGAATAAAGATGCTGGTAGTACAGGGAAGGAGTAAACCTCAGCGATTCATTGGGGGCCAGCGCCAGGGCGGCACGCAGAACGTCGCTATCACCCCAATTCGAGTTGGCCTCGTTATAGCCGCCGGGGATCGCGCTGAAATGATTGACGAATCCACCGTCCGTGCGATGCCACGCGCTCACGCGAAAGCCAATCTCGTCCGAAACAATCGGACCGCCGAACGCAGCGCCGGCCTCATAGCTCGGCGCCCCATCGATCGTATACCCCAAGTCGGCTCGTGAATAACCGCTGTATTGCGTCAAGCTGGGTTCCGGCGTGATGAACCGGATCGCCCCGCCCTCCGCGCTCGATCCGAACAAGGTTCCCTGCGGTCCCCGCAGCACCTCGACGCGGTCGAGATCGAACACCTGAGGCAATGTTGCGCCGATCAACCCGACGATGCCCACGCGCACCTGAACCGGCACGTCATCGATGTAGATGGCGGTCGTGGCCGCCCCGGCGCCGGAGTAGATGCCGCGAATCGACAACAAGTTCTTGGGTCCCGTCGACTGGTAGTCCACACCGGGCGTCAGATTTGCAACGTCCCCCAGATCCTCGACGCTAAGCCTGTCAAAGGACGCGTTGTTGAGCACGAAAACGCTGATTGGCACCCGCTGCACGTCTTCGGCACGCTTCTCGGCGGTCACCACGATTTCTTGCAGCTGGTCGGGGTTGCCGATGGAATCGGCGGCGAACGACTCAACCGGCCAGATGAAAGCCGGGGCAATCATCGCAATCGGAATCGTTCTGATACGCATCGATTTTGCTTCTTGTGGATGTAAGCCCGCGGATGCTAGAGCGTATGGCGCAAAAGCGCTAATAGCGAAACCCGATCAACTTATTACCAAAAGATCGCTTATCTAGAACCTCTTGTTGAATCCGACGCTTACGCCGCGCGGCAGAATCTGTACCGACAAGGGCATGTTGCGTGTGGTTGCCCAGTACCCGAAACCGGTCCCCAGCAGGCCGCCGGCAATGACATCGGTCTGCCAGTGTGCCTGGCTCTTGAGGCGTGCGATGGCGTCATATGCCGGCAGCGCCGTGAGAGCCCAGATCCAGGGGTATTGCTTGTAATAATTGACGATGAATGGTGTCACGAAAGACGCTTGGAGGGTGACCTCCCCGCTGGGAAAGCTCTGGTAGCTGCTGCCTTTGAACCAGGCATTCGGATCATTGGCTTGATAAGGCCTAGGACGGCCGGTCGTACGCTTGAGAATCGTGGCGGTGAGACCGGAGAGGACCGAGGCATCAATGGTCTGCCAGAATGTGTGACCGAGCTCATCGTCGTTTCCGAACCAGAGACTGCCCGCGACTTCCACCGCGATCGCCCCGTACTCGATCCCCGTCTGGTACTTACGAGCCCATATGCCATTTTGATCGAGCGGCAATTCATGGTCTATCCCGAACAACCCGCCGCCGGCGTGGGCCATCGGCGCAGCCAGGACCCACATCAGCGCAATGACCCTCCCGATCCCGCGGACCGTGCTTTTGGGCCCCGTTGCGGTCGTGCGACTGGCGCATTCATTCATGGCACTGATGTACATAAAATCAGATCTTCCGCCTTTACTCGCGCGTGGTGCGAGGTCGAT
>Ga0182030_10022492_pt1 | contig 11727 bp, 10 predicted proteins | sample 812S3MmetaG_FD_121299 | JGI IMG/M metagenome (GOLD analysis project Ga0182030, IMG submission 121299) | Permafrost microbial communities from Stordalen Mire, Sweden - 812S3M metaG (Illumina Assembly) | ecosystem: Environmental > Terrestrial > Soil > Wetlands > Permafrost | place: Sweden... | reverse complement strand
TTGGCGAGGTGCGGCTTGGGGGCGCGCGCGGCCCAGGCGGCGATATTGGCCAGGATCTGGCCGCCGCTGGCCATCTGCCAGAGCAGAAACAGGCCGGCCGCGGCGAAGAGAATGTTGGCCGACCAGACGGCGAGGAAGGTGGGAATCCAGTTCTGCCGGGCGAGGGCAACGCCGATCAGCGACAGTGAGTAATAGAGAATAACCAGCAGAATGGTGAAGACCCAGGCAGAGCCCTTGCCGCCGCGGCGCGAGGTAACCCCCAGCGGCACGGCCACCAGCATGAGAACCAGGCATGCGGCGGGATAAGCGAAGCGCTTGTGCAGTTCGATCTGGAAGCGTTTGCCGTCTGGTCCATGTGTGTGCTGGAGCAGCGTGAGGAGCGGCATGGCGTAGATGTCGGTGTCGAGGCGGCCGAGGTGGCCTTCGCTCTGCTGGCCGGCGGTGAATGGCAGGTCGTCGATGGCGAAGGTGGAGATATTGGCCTCTTCGGGATGGCCGGAAACGGGGTCGTTTTCGGTGCCGTTGCGCAGGCGCATGAGCAGTTGCTGCGAGGAGTCGCTGATGACCACGGCGGAGGCGGCAGTGGTAATGCGTGGGGCGTTGGGATCGGTGATATCGGCCATGAAGACTTGCTTCCAGTTGGACGCGCCGGTGCCCGAGATGACGTTCTGGACATAGAGCACGGTGTTCTTGAAGTCTTCATCAAAGACGCGCGGCTGAATCTCGTAAGAGGCTTGCGAGGCCAGCGCTTTGTCGAGTTCGAGGATGCCTTGGTTGGCGCGGGGCGCTACGTAGAGTGAGTTGGCCAGGCCAAACAGCGTTCCGCCAACGGCGACCAGCGAGGCGACCCTTACGAAGTAGCCAATGCCCAGGCCGGAGGCGCGCATGGCGATGATCTCGCTGTCGGCGGCCAGGCGGCTGAGGCCCAGCAGGATGCCCACCAGCACGCCCATGGGGATGGTGACCATGAAGAAGTTGGGCATGAAGAAGACGACAACTTCAGCGATGCTGGTGAAGGTGGAGCTGTCGCGCACCACCATGTCCAGGATGTGGGGCAGTTCCTTCATGAAGAGGATGAAGGTGAACAGCGCGCATCCGATGAGCGTGTGGGAGAGGATCTCGCCGAGGATGTACCGGGTGAGGATGCGCACGGGCTGGGCTCCGATGATTAGTCTACCGTCTCGCGATGGGTGTTTAGCTATCTGTTAAGTGGAGAAGCAGGTCCTTCGACTTCGCTCAGGGCAGGCTTTCGACTCCGCTGAAGTACGCTTCGCTCAGGATGACAGGTTTTGTGGCAGGTCCGGAGAGAAGGCGGGTTGCCAGGAGCGCAGGCGGAGGCTGTTGGCGAGGACGCAGATGGAGCTGAAGGCCATGGCAGCGGCGGCCAGCCAGGGCGTGAGCAGGATGTGGAACCAGGGATACAGAAGACCGGCGGCGAGGGGAATGCCGATCAGGTTGTAGCCGACGGCCCAGACCAGGTTCTCCTTCATTACTCGAAGGGTGGCACGAGCCAGGCGCAGCGCATCGGGAATGGCCAAGGGCTGGGCGCGCAGCAGCAGCACGTCGCCGGCTTCCTGGGCCAGGTCAGCGCCGGAGCCCATGGCGATGCCCGCGTTGGCCTGGGCAAGCGCTGCGGCGTCGTTGATGCCGTCGCCGACCATGGCCACGCGCAAGCCGCTGGTTTGCAGTTCGCGGATGCGGGCCAGCTTGCCGGCTGGGTCGAGACCCGCTTCGACTTCGGTGATGCCGGCCTGCTGGGCGATGGGCGCGGCAGCTTCGGCGGTGTCGCCGGTGAGCATGATGACGCGCAGGCCTGTCCTTTCGGAATGAGGCCCGGAATGAATGCGGCGCAGCGCGGCTATGGCCTCGGCGGCGTCAGGGCGCAGTGCGTCGCGAGCGTCGAAGTAGCCCACAGTCTGAGAGTCGAGCGCCATCCAAAGCCGCGTGACGCCGGGCTGCGGCTTGCGAATCTGCTCCGGCAGCGGGACGAAAAACTCATTGAACAGGGTCTGGTTGCCCAGCAGGCAATCATGGCCTTCGACCCTGGCGCTGAGGCCGCGGCCGGGAAAGATCTGCAAGTCCTGGGCTTGTGGCCAGACCAGCCCGAGTGCATGGGCCTGGTCCAGGATGGCATGGGCAAGAGGGTGGTTCGATTGCTCTTCGGCAGCGGCGGCCATGCGCAGCAGATCGTTGACCAGCCGCGGAGTCAGGGAGCGCACGCCGGCCAGCACCGGGCGGCCGACGGTAAGCGTCCCGGTTTTATCCAGAACAATGGCGTCAAGATGCGCCAGCCGCTCCAGCGCGTCGCCGCCTTTATAGAGAATCCCAAGCTGTGCGCCGCGGCCCACAGCCACGGTGAGGGCCGCGGGGACGGCGAGCCCCATGGCGCAGGGGCAGGCGACCACGAGCACGGCCACGGCGTTTGCCAGCGCCATGGGGAGCGAATGCCCGAAGAACAGCCACACGGCGAAGGTGACCACGGCCAGCGCCAGCACGACCGGGACGAAGATGGAGCTGGCGCGGTCGGCGAGCCGCTCCAGGGGCGCGCGCGAGGACTGCGCCTGCTGGACCATTCGCGTGATTTGAGACAGTACCGTGGCGCCACCCAGCGATTCCGCGCGGCAGGTGACGGCGCCATCGTAATTGAGCGAGCCGGCCAGCACGCGACCGCCGGGCTCTCGGGATTGCGGAGTCGCCTCGCCGGTCAGCATGGACTCATCGACCGAGGTGCGGCCTTCCAGGACGATGGCGTCGACGGGGAAACGCTCGCCGGGCAGCACCAGGACGCTGTCACCGGGCTCGATCTCTTCGAGTGGCACCACCGCTTGCACGCCATCGAGGATGCGCCGGGCTGTGATGGGGCGCAGGCGTGCCAAGGAGTCGAGTGCGGCCAGAGCTTGGCGCTTGGCGCGAGCTTCGAGAGCCTTCCCGAGCAGCAGAAATCCAACAATCAGCAGAACCGCATCGAAATAGACCTGCCGCCCCGGTGCAGGCAGAACTGTGGCGTACGCCGACCAGGTGAAAGCGACACCGGTGCCGAGGCTGACCAGGGTGTTCATGTTGGTTGTGCCGTGCAGCAGGGAGCGCCATGCATTGGTGTAAATGGCGCGGCCGGCCCAGATCACAATCGCCGCAGTCATCAGGAGCAATGACCAGCGCAGCAGCGCCGGCGGCAGCGCATAAAGCCAGGGTGCTGCGTTCATGAGTGCGTGGTCCATCGGATCCATGGCGGTGCCCATGTCCGCATCGAGCGGCATGGCCAGCAGCATGGCGACTGCTCCGGCAGCCAGCGTGACCCAGGCTTTGTGGGAGGCCAAGGCGGCCTCTTCACCGGAGGGTTGTGCGGCGGTATCGGCGCGCGGCAGCACGGCGTCATAGCCCGCGCCGCGGATGGATTGAAGGAGAGATTCAGGCGTAGCGATTGCGGGATCGAAGACCACGCTGGCCCGGTTGGCCATCAGGTCAACATGCGCGGACTGCACTCCAGGCGTGGACGTGAGAGCCGACTCGACGTGATGCTGGCACGAGGCGCACGTCATTCCCAGGACCGGGAGGGTCAGGGATTGGGTCGCCGTGCTCACCTTAGTCTTCCAGCCGCGCCGGGTAGCCGGCCTTGGCGAGAGCGGCCACAGCCTCATCGACGGGCGCCGGATTCTGCGTGGAAACAAAGCGGGCAGCGCCAACGCGCACTTCTTTGACTTCAAGGCCCGGAATGGAAGCCAGCGACTGGCTGACGCGGCGAATACAGGACCCGCAGTGCATGTTTTCGACGCGCAATGTGATTTCGGCCATTGGGACTCCTGTGATTGTTCGATGATAGCGCGGAGAGAAAGATGCGTATGTGCGAGGGGACAGGGTGGCGCATGAAGGGTGAGGTCGGCGGGGGTGGGAGAATTGAGAAAGACAGGAGAAACCATGCAGCGAGAGTTTCCTGAAACGCCCCTGGTGGGCGTGGGCGCGGTGGTGGTTGATAAGGGCCGCGTGCTGCTGGTGCGGCGCGGGCACGAGCCGCTCAAGGGCCACTGGTCATTGCCGGGCGGGCTGCTGGAGGTGGGCGAGTCGCTCATGGACGGCGTGGCGCGCGAGGTGCGGGAAGAGACGGGCCTGGTTGTGGAGGCGCTGGAACTTGTCGAGCTGCTGGACCGCATTCATCGCGATGGCGAACGGGTCCGGTACCATTATGTGATTGCCGATTATCTGTGCCGCGTGGTGGGCGGGGAGTTGACGGCTGCTTCCGATGCCGATGAGGCGCGCTGGGTGGACCGCGCGGAGTGGAGCGGTGAAAGTGCCCTGGCGCTTGACCCGATCACCGTGCGGGTGATTGAGGCTGGATGGCAGCGCGCGGCTCAGATCGAAAGCGAAAGCCAATTCGAAAGCGAAGGGAAGACGCGTTGAGATTTTCGAAAAGGATCTTCATCATCCTCGGCCTGCTGGTGCTTGTGGGCGGCTTCGTCTTTTGGAGGCGGCCGGTGAGCTGCTTCAATGAGTCGACGTATATCCGCGATTGGTTTGAAGGCGTGAGCAGCCGCAATGTCGAGGTTGGCGGCCATCGCCTGCATTATGAATTTGAGGGCCCTGCCGGTGGACCGCCCGTGGTGCTGGTGCATGGGCTGGGCGGGCGCGCGGAGGATTGGCGCGACCTTGCGCCTTTTCTGGCCAAGGCTGGCTTCCGCGTATACATGCCGGATCTGATCGGCTACGGGCGCAGCGAGAAGCCTGCGGATTTTTCGTACTCCGTACACGATGAGGCCAAGGTTGTGCTCGGCTTCATGGATGCGCTGGGCCTCAAAAAAGTGGACCTGGGCGGATGGTCGATGGGCGGGGCGATTGTGCAGCACGTGGCCGCGGCCGATCCCGACCGGATTGAGCGTCTGATGCTGTTTGATTCGGCCGGGCTCTACGTGCTGCCCACGTGGGATACGGCTCTGTTCACGCCGCAATCTGAAGCGCAGGTGAAGGAGCTTTACGCACTGCTGATGCCGAATCCGCCCCATGTGCCGAGCTTTGTGGCGCGCGACGTTCTGCGGGTCTCCGACCATCGCGCTTGGATTATTCACCGTGCGCTTGCGACCATGCTCACCGGCCAGGACGCTACCGATAACTTGCTGCCGGAACTCAAAATGCCGGTGCTGATTCTGTGGGGCGCGGACGACAAGATCACGCCTGTGAGCCAGGGCGAGGCCATGCACCGGTTGGTTCGGCAATCCGAACTGATCGTAGTTCCTGCTTGCGGGCACCTTGCGCCAGGCCAGTGCGCGGTGCAGATGGCGCCGCCGGTGGTCGAGTTCCTAAAGCAATGACGGCGGCTGGCTCTGCGCTGCATTGCCAGCGTTCACGCGGGCTTTACCAGACTGATGGAGGGCTCGGTCCGGAATGCGGGTTGCGTCGGCGATCCACTGCATGCTGCTGGGGAAGAGTGAGAGTCCAAAGGGCGCCAGCGTTCGGCCGATACTGCTGACCATGGTGCGGGACAGCGCCGTGGCCAGACCCATGCCGCGGCTCAAATGCGCGTGCAGCTTCTGCTGATACTGATCGGCGGTTTGGCCTGCCAGATACATCTCGGCGGCAAGGCTGGCGCTGTGCAGGGCGATCGACATACCGTCGCCCGTGAACGAAGGAATGCACGCAGCCTGATCGCCGATGCGCCACAGGCCGTCGGAGCGGCCGGCAAGATGGCCGTAAGGGATCGACGAAACCGCGAGCGGACGTTCCCACAGCGGTGTAGCTCCATTCAGGCGCTGCGCAATGTGTGGGTTTTGATCTTGCACCACTTGGAGCAACTCGCTCCATCCACCTAAATCGCGAAGCACAGCACGACGCACGACCAGGCACATCGTCGCCGCTTCGCCTTCCACCAGCGAGAGTCCGCCATAGCCGCCGGGAAATAGATAAAGCTCCATGAAGTCGCGCAGCGCCTCGGTCTGCGCGGGCTCGAGGCGCCATTGCAGCTTGAAGCCGACCAGGTCCCCGTGCCGGCCGAGCTTGCGCTCCAGTCCGCGAACGTCGTGCTTGCCGCTGGCCAGGAAAACGGCTTCAGAAGAGCAGGAATCGCCGCCACGCAACTGCGCATGCCACTCGCCATTGCGAGGTGTGAGACCTTCTACAAATGCACCGCGCTGAACGCTGCATCCGGCCTGCGCAGCACGCGTGAGCATCGCTTCATCTAGAGTCGCGCGCGAGAGTGACAACGCAGTGAAAGGGAGCCTTGTTTCGATAACCCGGCCGCGTGAGGTGAGGCGAACGGAGCGGATCCTCTGTGCGCCGAGTGCAAGCGGATCGATGCCGGCATCGGCGAGATAGTCCACGGCTTCGCGGCTCAGGAATTCGCCGCAGACTTTGTGATGCGGGCTGCGCTCACGCTCAAGAAGAGTGACTTCCCGGCCCGCAGTGGCAAGGCGCACAGCGGCCATGGAGCCTGCCAGGCCGCCGCCTATGACCAGGTGCGCGGTTTGCGTTCGAGCGCTCAATGCGGCGTACCTCGTCAACTCGCTGTTTGCAGCTTCTCCACCCGGGACAATGGCTTTCGCCGCGCTACGCATAGGCGCGCGGGCTTGAACGATTCGACCCGGAATTCGCTCGTGTCCAACCCCGCGGCTGCGCACATCTGTTCCCACTCTGGCCGCACGAACGCGCGCGCAATCGAGGCCGGCCCGTCATTCTGCACGAACGGATGAAGGCGCATCAGCTTTGAGAAGGCGCGAAAAATGTAATAAGGGATGGGCGCGCGGGAGAGATCGTTGATGAACCAGCCCATTTGCGCGTGCTTTTCCATCCAGCGGATGAACTGCACAATCTGTGTCTCACTCAAATGATGAGTGAACAGGGAACTCATCACCAGGTGTGGCTGCCGTGCCGGTGCATAGGTCAGAATGTCGCCGGTGACCCAGCGGATGCGGCTGGAGGGCAGCGTGGCCGCGGCGGCGATTGCAGTTGCATCCAGATTGAGGTCAAGGCCCGTCAGCTCAACGGCAATGCGGCGATCCCTGGCCCACTGCTCAATGCGGCGCAGGCTGTCGCCGTAGCCGCTGCCTGCGTCGAGGATGCGCATGGGCTCAGTGAGCGCGGGCGTTGACTCGACAATCGAATCGAGCCAGTTGAGCAGCGGCCGATGCGCCAGGGTCCAGCGGTTGGTGCGGGCGATATCGCGCAGGCAGGCGCGCAAGGTTTCGCGGCTGCAGGGCTCATCCATCAATTCGGTGAGCTGAGCGCGGCGGCTAAAGTCAGGCTGCATGGAAGAGCATCGTCTCCGCGGTGAGGCCGGGGCCGAAGGACATGGCGCACCCGCTCTCGCCACTTTGCGCGCGCTGCATAATTTCATGCAGCACAAACATGACTGTGGCCGACGACATGTTGCCGTATTGGGCGAGCACGCTGCGCGAGGATCGAAGGGCGTCGGGAGGCAGCGCGAGGCCTTTTTCCACGGCGTCAAGGATCGATCGTCCGCCGGGATGCACAGCCCACAGGTCGATAGCCAGTGGATCGCGCCCGCGCGTGACCTGCGTACCCACGTGCTTGAGCGCGCTGCCGATCTCGCCCGGCACCTGGCCGGATAAAAACATGTCGAAGCCGATCTCGCCGATGCGCCACGTGATGAGGTGGCTGGTGGAGGGAATGGTCAACGCGAGAAAACTGTCAATGGCCAGGCCTTCGGGCTGTGCGCTGATCAGCGATGCAGCGCAGCCATCGGCGAAGACGAGAAACGAGAGCACCTGCTCCAACTGATCGGTCTCCTGGAAGTGCAGCGAGCAGAGCTCGAGATTCAGAACCAGCACGCGTGCTTCAGGCTCGGAACGGACAATGTGATGCGCTGACTTGAGTGCGTTGATGGCCGCGTAACAGCCCATGAAGCCAATCATGGTGCGCTCGACGGATGGATTGAGGCCGAGATGGTTCACGACTTCAAAGTCGAGCCCAGGCGCGTAGAGGCCGGTGCATGAGGTGACGACGACGTGCGTAACGCTGCTGCGCTCGTCTTCAGTGAGCGCAAGCTTGTCCAGCGCGGCTCGCGCGAGGCGCGGAGCAAAGCTCTCAAAGAACTTCATGCGGCGCGCGGTGATGGGGAAGTTTCCCGGATCGTAGACCTGCTCTGCATCCTTCCACACGCCGTCTTCAGTGCTTTCCGGCTGGACGAACGAGTAGCGATGCTCAATGCCCGACAGACGCGCCATGCGCTTGAACAGATTGCGCGTAGTTCCTTCCGGCACCATGCCGGTGGCGAAGCCGATAAACGACTGGTGTACATCGTTCGGCGGTACGGCGGTGGCAATTCGATTGATGAACGCGGTTGTCATAATGGGGGCGATCTCGGAGACGAGCCTGGTTCACAGCTTCCCAATGCAGTCTACACCGTGAGATGCGGGCAGCGGGCAGATGTTAGCGCACAAGGGGAGAACAGTATTGATGTTGTGAATGGCCCTGTCTCAAACTGCCGTTGAGGAATCGGCAACTTGGATACCGGTCTACTGCGGCGGAGGCTTGCTGTGGTCGCGGAGGTTTACATCGGTGTTGGGGTCGCACACGGGCCCCTTCCAGTGAAACTCGGTAGTGGCGTCGGCGTGCATCGTCTTACCGTTGAATGTGGTGTCAATGGATCCGCTTGAGGTCATGTGCGTCATGCCGTCGAACGTGAGCTTGAATTTGCCTACCATCTGCAAATGCGCACCGTTGCAAACCAGGGAGTAGCTTCCTCCGCTGGAACTGATGCTGAGTTGCTGCAGTGAGCAGGTGGGGCTGCCTTTGAGAGCTTTGGTCCACGTAGCGTCGTCCATGCAGAAGAGCATGTTCATCGGCGGGCTGTTCGGACTCATCGGATTGGGTGTGGCGGAGGTCCACTCGCCGGAACGCAATGGGAAGTGCTGCGCGGAACAGACGGCTGCTGCCATGAGGGCAAGCAAGCAGAGTGCGGGCCACTTTGAGAGGGTCATGAGCGCGGATCCTTTATTTTTCATGATCAGGTTCTTGGAAGATCACGACTCAAGGCTGCCGGTTCGTAATGCCTTTGTCAATCGCAAAAACGAAAACAGAACCGGCAGGGAATTCAAAAAAGTACCTTGCTGACGCGGCTAAACGCCAATCACTGCACAGAGTTCCTTCACCGCTTCGGCGCTCTTCTTGAGGGCCGCGTCTTCCTCTGCGGTGAGCTTGATCTCGATGATCTGCTCAAGGCCGGCCGCGCCCAGCTTGCACGGCACGCCAATGTAGAAGCCGTCAATGCCGTACTCGCCCTGGAGATACGCCGCGCAGGGAAGGATCTTTTTCTTGTCCTTGAGAATGGCTTCAACCATCTCCGTGGCCGCGGCAGAAGGTGCGTAGAAGGCACTGCCGGTTTTGAGGTGCTTTACGATCTCTGCGCCGCCATCGCGGGTCCGCTGAATGATGGCTTCGAGGCGCGTCGGCTCGATGAGCTCGGTGATGGGGATGCCGGCCACAGTGGAGTAGCGCGCCAGCGGCACCATGGTATCGCCGTGGCCGCCGAGCACGAAGGCGGTGACGTTCTCCACGCTGACCTTCAGCTCTTCCGCGATGAAGGTCCGGAAGCGGGCCGAATCCAGCACGCCGGCCATGCCAATGACGCGCTCGCGGTTGAAGCCGGCTTGGCGGAAGGCTGCCTGCGCCATCGCGTCCAGCGGGTTCGACACGATGATGAGGATCGACTCCGGCGACTGCGCAACGACCTTTGCCACCACGTCCGACATGATCTTGAAGTTGGTGTGCAGCAGGTCGTCGCGGCTCATGCCGGGCTTGCGCGGGATGCCGGCGGTGATGACGACGATGTCTGAGTTGGCGGTGGCGGCGTAGTCGTTGGCGCCGATCACGTGTACATCTCGCTTCTCAATGGGCATGGCTTCGAGCAGGTCCAGCGCCTTGCCCTGCGGGATGCCTTCGACAACGTCAATCAGGACTACATCGGCCAGTTCCTTGGAAGCGATCCAGTGGGCCGCGGTGGCGCCCACGTTACCGGCGCCGACAATTGAGACTTTCTTGCGCATATTTTTCTCCTTATTGAATGCTGACAGAATCGCGGCTGTTTCGAAGGTTGAGACTGTGAAGCTGACCGCCTCACTTTTCCTGATACGAATGGAAGGTTCCGAGGATGATTGCGTTGGGATTTCCAATGGCTCGGTCAATTAGTATCTTGATCTCCGAATCTGGCGTGAGGTTTTTCAGGTCCGCCGCAGCCGATTCTTCAACCCCGAGAAGTCTCCAGTCGAAGGTCGTTAAGTATCCACTTAGCTTGTCTCGAGCTGATTGATCGGAATTTGCCCAAGTAACTACATTCATGAAGCCCCTCGTATACCCGACTTCGAGATTGAGATCCCCACTCTCAATCTCAATTTCGGCGCGGATTGTCCATAAACTTTCCATTGTCAGACTTGCTCTCTCGCGCTTCTCGGCGAGTCTTTCTGGGATGTTCCACAAGCCCTGAAAAACCAATTCGTTCTGTCCCTACGGGACTGAGGCCCTGGGGGGACGTTTTCCCAGGACTTCGTCCTGGGCTATTATCAATTCTCCCTACGGGAGAACAATGCAAGCTGTGACCTCCAGCCTTGTTTCTGCAACGGCGATGGAGGACTCATATAAACCCTTTTGGAGTTCGTGCTTTTCCACCCATCCGACAAGTGCATCGGATGGATGAGGCGCCTATCTTCGTGCATGCGGATGCTCCGAAACTGAAACCTGACCACTAGCTACTTACATGTTTCCGATGATGCGCGTCGCGAACTCACTCGTGCCAACCTTGGTCGCGCCTGCCGTCTGGCGTTCGAAGTCATAAGTGACAAATTTCTGCTGGATCGTTTTCTCCATCGCTGTCTCAATCAGCTTGGCCGCTTCTTTCCAGCCGATGAAGTCAAGCAGCATCACGCCGGAAAGAATCACCGAGCCGGGGTTGATCATGTCCTTGTCGGCGTACTTTGGCGCGGTTCCATGCGTGGCTTCAAACACCGCGTAGCCGTCGCCGATGTTGGCTCCCGGCGCGATGCCGAGGCCGCCGACCTGTGCTGCTGCTGCGTCCGAGATGTAGTCGCCGTTGAGGTTTGTGGTGGCGAGGATGGAGTAATCCGAAGGCCGGATGATGATTTGCTGGAAGATGGAGTCGGCAATGCGGTCGTTGACCAGAATCTTTTGCTTCCATGCGCCGCTGCCGTGGGTTTTGCCAATGGATTCGAGCACACCCTTGATCTCTGCGTAGAGTTCGTCGCGGAATGCCTGGTTGCCGAACTCAAGACCGGGCTCGATCAGCGCCGCATTCTCTTCGACGGTGATTCCGGGCTTGGCATCGACGTTGCCGAGGATCCAGCTTTCGCGCTCCGTGACTACGTGTTCGCGGAACTCCTCGACGGCGACCTCGTAGCCCCACTCGCGGAATGCGCCTTCCGTAAACTTCTGGATGTTGCCCTTGTGCACCAGCGTCACCGTCTTGCGGCCAGTTGCAAGAGCGCCATTGAGGGCATACCGAACCAGACGTTTAGTCCCAAAAATCGAGATCGGCTTGATGCCGACGCCAGAGTCGAGGCGGATCTTCTTCTTGCCGCCCTTGAGCAGGTCGTCGTTGATAAAGGAGATGATGCGGGCGGCGTCCGGGGTGCCCTGCTTGAACTCGATGCCCGAATACACGTCCTCCGTGTTCTCGCGGTAGATGACGATGTCGACCTTCTCCGGATGCTTCACCGGGCTGGGCACGCCCTGGTAATACTTCACCGGCCGCACACACGCATACAGATCAAG
>Ga0182030_10022491_pt1 | contig 11728 bp, 10 predicted proteins | sample 812S3MmetaG_FD_121299 | JGI IMG/M metagenome (GOLD analysis project Ga0182030, IMG submission 121299) | Permafrost microbial communities from Stordalen Mire, Sweden - 812S3M metaG (Illumina Assembly) | ecosystem: Environmental > Terrestrial > Soil > Wetlands > Permafrost | place: Sweden... | reverse complement strand
TGGTGGCCGTCGGTTTCGTCGTGATTTACAACGTCACGGGGATCATCAATTTTGCCCAAGGCGAATTCACCACGGTCGGCGCCGTGACGGCCGTGTCGCTGGTCGGCATCGGTGTGCCGCTGCCGCTGGCGGTGCTCGGCGGGGTGGCCGCATCGGGCCTTGCGGGACTGATCTTGTGGTATGCCGCGTTGCGTGGTGCGCATCGCCAACCGCTGGTCGTGCAGTTGATCATCACGATCGGCGCGAGCGTCTGTCTGCGCGGCCTCGCGCTGCTGATTTTCGGCTCCACGCCGAAGCCTCTGCCGCCGTTCTCGCATAACGGCACGATCTCGCTCGGCGCGGCGACGATCACGCCGCAGCAGTTGTGGATTTTCGCGATCGTCGCGGTCCTGATGGGTGTGCTGTTCATCCTCTTCGAGCGCACGCGCATCGGTGGCGCGCTCCTGGCATCGTCGATCAACCGGGATGCGGCACGGTTGATGGGCATCGATCCGCTGCGCATGAGCGCGATCGCGTTCTTCCTCGGTGCGGCGCTGGCCGGCGTGGCCGGAACGACGATCGCGCCGATTGCCCTCGTGAGCTTCGACATGGGCGGAAGCCTCGGCCTCAAGGGCTTTGTAGCAGCGACGCTCGGCGGCATCGGCAGCGTTCCGGGCGCCGTCGTCGGCGGCATCCTGATCGGCGTGATCGAATCGGTCGGCGCCGGCTTGTTCTCATCGGGCTGGCGGGACGCGATCGTCTTCGCGGTGTTGATCGTCGTGTTGTTCGTGCGGCCCGAAGGGCTGTTCGGACGGAGCGTTGCGCGCGTTTGAATCGGCGCAACGGGCTCATTGCGGCCGGCATCGGTGCGCTCGTCGTCATGCTCGTGCCGTTTTTGCATAACGGTTATGTCACCGGACTGATGGTGCTCATCGCGCAGAATGCGATCGCGGCGCTGGGTTTGGGGTTACTCTTCGGTACGGCGCGCGTCGTGTCGGTGTGTCAGGGATCGTTCGTCGGCCTAGGCGCGTATGCGGCCGCCGCCGCGTCGTCACGCGGGCTCGATCCGTGGCTCTCCATCTTGCTTTCGCTGGTGTTCGTGGCGGGGGTCGCCGCGATCGTCGGTTGGCCGGTACTCCGTTTGCGCGGCCACTACATCACGCTCGCAACGCTGGCGCTCGGCTACATTGCGCTGGTCATCTTCAACGAAGCGACCCCGTTCACGGGCGGTCCGTCGGGTTTCGGCACGTTTCCGCCGCTATCGATCTTGGGGCATGCGCTTACCGGCGATATGCCGGCCTACATTCTCGGCTGGCTAACGGTCGTCGTGTGCGCCGCCATCGTCTATACGATTCGCAATAGCTCGCGCGGCCGCGCGCTGCGGGCAATCGCGTCGAGCGAAACGGCGGCAGCAGCAATGGGCGTGGAAGTGCGCACGCGCAAACTCGAAGCGTTCGTTCTTGCAGCGGTGTTCGCTGGGCTCTCGGGCGCGCTCTACGCCTACTACGTCGGCTATATCTCGCCGGGATCGTTCGGGTTCGATCAGTCGATCTATTTCATCCTGATGGTCGTGCTGGGCGGCTCGGCGACGACGCTGGGGCCGATTGCCGGATCCGCCCTCTACAGCCTGATATCATCCGCGCTTACGCAACTGGCTAGCGTCGTGTTCCCGCTCAGCGCGCAAGCGGCGGCGGCGGCGTTGCAAGTGATCGCGTTTGGGGCGATCTTGATCTGCGTGATCCGCTTCCTGCCCAGTGGCATCATTCCGGCGATTGCCCGCCGCTTGGGGAGAAGCGCCGGATGACCGCGATCGTTGAAGTCGAGGCCGCGTGCAAACGCTTTGGCGGCGTCGTTGCGGTTGACGATCTTTCGTTTGCCGTCGATGCCGGCAGTTTCACATCGATCATCGGCCCCAACGGTGCGGGAAAGACGAGCGCTCTCAACCTGATCACCGGCGCCTACACCCTCGACAGCGGTGACGTGCGCATCTCGGGTCGCAGCATTCGCGGCCGCAGCCCGACCGCGATTTCGAGGAGCGGCGTCGCGCGCACGTTCCAGACGCTGCAGGTGTTCGGCGCGATGACCGCACTCGAAAACGTCCTCGTGCCGCTCGAAGCGCGCGAGCATTCGGGTAAGGCGCATGCGCGCGCGCAAGAATTGCTCGCCTTCGTTGGTCTCGATGGCTGTGCGGACGTTCAGGCGGAGACGCTGGCGTTCGGCCAGCAGCGCTTGCTCGAACTTGCGCGCGCGCTCGGCGCGGAACCGGCCGTGCTGCTGCTCGATGAACCGACCAGCGGTCTCTCGCGCGCCGAAGTGGCCAAGTTCGTCGACGTACTCAAAGCCGTGCGCGCCGAGGGCGTGACGCTGGTGATGATCGAGCACGACGTGCGCACGGTGATGGCGGTTTCGGATCGCGTGATCGTGATGCACCGCGGCACAAAGCTTGCCGATGGTTCGCCGGCCGATGTGCAGCGCGATCCGGCCGTCATCGAAGCGTATCTCGGCGAAGCTGACTCCGTGACGCCGGAACGCGCGAGCGTCGAGGGCGGCGCGACCGTGCTGCAGATCGCCGGACTTTGCACCTATCGCGGTGCCGTGCGCGCGCTCGACGGCATCGATCTGGACGTGCGCAGCGGCGAGATCCTGGCCGTCGTCGGACCGAACGGTGCCGGCAAATCGAGCTTGCTCGGAACCGTTGCCGGCTGGTTTCCGCCGCGCAGCGGAACGGTGCGGCTCGACGGTCGCGACCTCACCGGACTCGGTGCAGAAACCGTCGTGCGCGCGGGAATCGGCCTCGTTCCCGAGCGCCGTCAGATGTTCGGCGAATTAAGCGTCGAGCGCAACTTGGAACTCGGCGCCTACATCCACGGCGGCGCGGGCAAAGACGAACTCGAGCGCGTCCTAACGCTCTTTCCGAGGTTGCGCGAACGGCGGGGCCAGCGCGCCGGTACGCTCTCGGGCGGCGAACAGCAGATGGTCGCGATCGCTCGCGGCCTGCTGGCCAACCCGCGCGTGCTGTTGCTCGACGAACCATCGCTCGGCCTCGCGCCGCGCGTCGTCACCGAAATCTTCGGGGCGCTCGCGCGAGTGAACGCCGAAGGCACGACGATCGTTCTGGTCGAGCAGAACGCGCACGCCGCGTTCGCCATCGCCGATCGGGTCGCGCTCCTCGAGCGCGGCAAGATCGTTTTCACCGGCCGCGCAACGGAAGCGCGCAACGACCCCCGAATCTCCGAAGCCTACTTGGGTTGAGACCCATTTATTGGAGGACTCCAGCATGACACGACCCATCCTAGCCCTCGTCGCCGCGGCAATGATGCTTGGCACCGTGGCGCCCGCCGGCGCGGCAGACCCGATTCTGATCGGCGTAAATCTCGAACTCTCGGGACCAGCGTCGGGCTGGGGGACGCCGCAGCTCAATTCGATTCAGCTCTATGTCGATGAAGCAAACGCGAAGGGCGGCGTCGACGGGCGTCAGCTCAAGATTGAGGTCCTCGACAACAAGAGCGATCCGAGCCAGTCCAAACTCAACGCGACCAAACTGATCGATGACGGCGTCGTTGCGATCCTCGGCGCCGGCAACACGCCGGATTCGATGCCGATGGTTCCGCTGGTGGAAGCCGCCAAGGTTCCGATGATTGCGAACGCGGCCGCCGGCGCGGTGACGTCGCCGATCGCCGAACGGACCTACGTTTTCAAGACGGCTCCGGAAGATCCGCAGAACTCCGAGAAGATCTCGCAGTTCTTGCTCGCGCACAAGTGGATGAACGTCGCGTTCTTGAGCGTGAACACCGGTTACGGTGATTCGGGCCACGGCGCGTTCCCGCCGGTCGCAACCAGCCACGGCATCAAGATCGTCGACGATGCGCGCTTCGCTCCCGGCGACACCGACGTGACGCCGCAGCTCACCAAGATTCGCGATGAGAAGGCCGACGCGGTCGTCATCTGGGGCAATCCCCCGGCGACGACGATCATCGCCAAGAACGCAACCCAACTCGGTCTCAAAGCGAAGCTGATCTACGCCGGCGGCGCGGGCGGCTCGGAGTTTCTCTCAGCCGGGAACGACATCAAGGGCGTCTATCTCTGCGAAACCAAGCTGCCCGTGTTCGGCGTGCTGCCTGCCTCCGATGCGCAGCGCACGATCCTCGCCGCGTACATCAAAGACTACAAGAGCAAATTCAAGACCGATCCCGACGCGATCTCATCGTTCGCGGCCGACGGCATTCAAATCCTGATCGCCGCGATGCGCAAAGACGGTCCCACGCGTGAGGGCATCCTCAAGGGCCTCAACTCGATGACCAAGTTCCCATCGAACAGCGGATACTACACGTTCTCACCGGCCGAACACGCCGGTCTGCACACGAGCGATCTCGTGATCGCCGAAGCAACCGGCACCGGCTGGTCAATCGCAATGCCCTAGCGGATCGCCCCATTTTTGTCACCCCGAGCTCGTCGAGGGGCCGCCACCATCCGGCGCGATAGTGGCTGTCCCTCGACAAGCTCGGGATGACAACGGGGGGTTCGGTGATGACGACGGGGGCGTCGGTGATGACGACTCGATGCGTTACAGCAGTGCTTCCATGCGGTTGAACAACTCGTCCCAGCCGTGGGCGTGGCGGTCGCGGCTTTCTTCAGAAGCGAGCTGCTCGTGCGTGAAGATCATCTCGGTTTGATTGCCGCGCTCGATAAGGTCGACGGTCACGAACGTGTCGTGCTCCGTACTCTTGTCGTCTTCTTCCCAGGTGAAGCTGTACGCCAGCCGTTCGGGTGCGCGAAACTCGGTGATCGTGCCGCCGACGATGAAATCCTCGCCGTCGGGCATCTTCATGGGGATGCGATAACGACCGCCGTTGCGGGCGTCGAACGTGACGTCACCGAGCGTGGATCCGGGCGGTCCGAACCATTGGCGGAGAAGTTCGACCTTCGTCATCATTTGAAACACGCGTTCGCGCGGTGCGTTGAACGTGCGTTTGACGACCAGGGCGGGGACGGTGCTCGTTTGAGCGTTGCTCATGTGGGAGGCTCACTTTCAGAAGTCTGTTCGAGCAGTTGATCGAGGCGGTCGAAGGAGGCGTTCCAGAAGGCGCGTTGGCGATCGATCCATTGCGAGGCACTGTGCATCGCACGCGGCGCGAGCCGCAGATGATGTTCGCGACCGACGACCGTGCGTTTGACGAGGCCGCAGCGTTCCAGCACCTTGAGATGTTTCGAGACGGCCGGCTGCGAGATGGAGAAGCCGGACGCGATCTCGCCCGCGGTGAGTTCGCCGCGCGTGAGCCGCTCGACAATATTCCGGCGAACCGGATCGGAGAGCGCGCCGAACACCCCGTCGAGGGTCACCGATTGCTTAACCATCTGGTTATACGTTAGGGGAAAGAAACGCCCCTGTCAAGCCGCGCGAACGCGTTCGTGGAGACGGCGCACCACGTCGCGGGCCGATTCCAATGCGCCCGCTTGCCAGGCATTGATGTAACTCATGTGCTCGCCGGCGAGATAGATCGGGCCGTCCGCTTGGCTGAGCACCGGGTAGTCGTTTTTGCGCGTGTCGTCGGTCCAGGCGACCCACGCACCCATGTTGTGCGGCGTCTTCTGCCACGCGACGGAAAACGCCGACGAGAACTCATCGTTGTATTGCGGATGAATGGCGGCGCCTTGGCGCAGTGCGAGCGCCGTGCGTTCGGCGGGCGTGAGATCGCCGATCGTGCGTGCTGCTTGGCCCGTCGCATAGGCGCCGGTGAGCACGCCGGTGCGGCCGAAGTACCCGTACGACGGATACCAGATTTGGGTGATCGTCTGATCGGTGCGCGAGATGCCGCTCATGATGCGGTCGTCCTCTTCCCAGAAGCGGCGCTTGAACGCTAAGCCTATTTTGGCCGAATCCATGTACGCCACGCGCTTCATCGAGGCGGCGAACGGTGCGCTGAAGTCGGCTGGGATCGTACGCAGCACCGGCAACGGTATCGTGCAAATGCAGTATGCCGCTTCGATCGACGCCGGGATCCCGCCGGCGGCGAGGTATTCGATGCGTACGCCGTTGGCGGTTTTGCGAATCTCCGTGACCGCGGCGTTATAGTGCACGTGGCCGCGCAGGCGTGCGGCAAACGCCCGCGGCAACGCGTCGATTCCGCCGACCGGCTGAAACATCGTCGGCTGCTGATTCATTTCGCGTTCCGGGTGAAAAAATGCCCCGAAGCCGCTGCGGATCAACGGCAGCAACTCGAGCGGATCCGCAACCGTGCCCGCGATATCACCGGCAGCCGGCAGCTCCGTATACCCCGCCGAACCGTCGTTGACGTACGCATACTCTTTGTTCAAGCCTCCGTTGGAAGCGAGAAAATCGAGCAGTTTCTGTTTGTCGTCGCGAGTCAGCGGCGTGTCGAGGGCGCTTTGCGCGACGGCCTTCGCCAGCAACTCCGAGGTGTATCCGTCGATCGCGAACTTCGCTTCGCGCATCCGGATCCGTTGCATTTCGGGCGGCGCCTTCGTCGAGTGATAGAACGCGTTCATGTTGATGTTGCCGAACTGCTCGACGGGGATGTCGAATTCGCGGTAGTAATCCATCGTGACGTGATGTTGCGGTACGCGCGCCGGACCCGGGTTGAGATACGTGCCGCCGGCGAACTCGGCCGTCTGAACGGTGCCGTCGCTCTCGGTGTGGCGATCGCCGCCGCGCACGGTCCACACGCGACCGCCCGGCCGCGTCCGCGCTTCGAGCACGGTGCACGCATAACCGAATTTCCCCAGTTCGTAGGCGGCGCACAGGCCCGCGACGCCGGCGCCGAGGATGACGACCTGCGTCCCGTTCCCCGAACCCTCGAGCGCAAGCGGCGGCGAAGCGCTCGCCGGGGCCAGCAGATCGAGCGCCATCATCGCCGCGGTGGCCGAGCCGCCATACGCAGCGACGCGCTCGATAAAGTCGCGTCGCGTCCGCATCCTGCGTTCTTGGTCTAGCGCCGGCGGGCGCCTTGGGCCATTCGGCTATTTGGTGTAGATCAGATTCGCCGCGGGGAACGAGTCGAGCAGTTTGTAGTGGGCGGCTAAGTCGATCGTCGGCTGGATTGCGGCGGCCGAGAGTGATTCACCGAACTTGGCGCGGTAGCTCGCGCGCACGAGCGCCGGATCGAGCTTCGTGTACTTCGCCAGGATGTCGGCCGACTTGTCCGGATTGGCATTCGCCCACACGGCCGTCTCGTGCATCGCGGCTTGAAACTTGCGCAACAGGTCGGGGTGCGCTTCGACCCACTGCCGCGTCGTGAAGTAACCGGCGATCATCCAGCCCTCGCCCAGCACGTCGTAGGGTTTGGCAAACACGCGCGAGGTCGCTTTGGCCTGCGTGATTTGCGGTTCGGCGACGAACGCGGCATCGAGGCGATGCGCGTCGAGCGCGGCCGGACCTTCCTGCGGGCTGACCTCGACGAACTTGACCGTCGATGCGTCGCCGCCGTTCTTGTCGATCCACATCGACGGCGCGTACTCCGCAATGTTCTTGAGTCCGTTAACGCCGAGCGTCTTGCCGTTGAGATCCTTGGCCGTTTTGAGCGGTGAGTCTTTCGGCACCATCAGCACCGATGTCGGCGCGGCGCTCGAATACAGTGCGGCTGCCGCGATGAACACGAACGGCAGCCCTTTCTTGTACGCGGTCTCGATCGAGAGCGTATTGGAGAAGCCGATGTCGACCGAACCGGATGCAACCGCGGCGGCGATCGCCGGGCCGTTGCTCACCGGATCGATCGTGACGTCGAGACCTTGCTTGGCGAAGAAGCCCATGTCTTTGGCATAGAACGCTTCCGAGCCGGCATCGAACGGGATGGTCTCGAGGTGCAATGCTTGCATCGACTGCGATGCAACGGGCGCGTTGTTACCCAGCAGCAGCGCGGCGAGCATCGCCGCGGCGAGAACGAACCGCCGGCGCACGTTAATGCGAACCGATGAGCAGGATGTCTTTTGCGCCGTCCGCCACCGGCACGTCGTGGGGCAGCATGAAGTCGCCGGGGCGGACGCGATACGCCTTCGGATTGCTCGCCTCGGGCGGCTCGATGCCCGCCGCTAGATTGCGCACGCTGGTGAGCAGCCGTTTGCGCAACGCGATGATCGCGCGATCGGAACTGGTGAGCATTTCGTCGCTGCGGTTGGCGATCGGTCCGCGCTGGTCTTCGGAAATCGCCAGATCTTGCGCGACGATCGACTTGATGCCGGTAAACGTGCGTGACTTCTGCGTTTCGCGATCGATCAAATAGTCGTTGGCCATGCTCTCGCGCATGCGATCGGTGCCGGGGATCATCTCCGGCACGAACACGCCGGCGGCGTAGCTCGCGCGTTCCTCGTCGGTGATCGGGCGATCCGGCGAGGCGATCACGCGGAAGAGGAACGAGTGTTCGTCGTCGATCGGGCAGCGCAGTTGCGCGAGGATCGGCACGCCCGGCTGCGCGGCGATCAGCGTGCAGAACGGCATCAGAAACTGATTCACGCGCCATTGGAACGTGTCGGGCCCGGCATTGCGTTGCGCGGAGAGCATCATGCCGTAATCGGTATCGATGGTGAACCAGCGCGGGCTCTTGTCGACGAACGTGTTGGCGTTCGCGCGGCTGCCCGGCAGCGCCGATCCATCGATCGAGCTGTGCAGAAACGACACGTGACTCGAGTCGATGTCGCCTTCTTGCATCTGCGCGAAGTTGCCGCGCAATTTCACCTTGATGATGTGCCGGTGCGTTGCCGGTGCGTGGAACACTTCGGCGTCCGGGAACGGCGGGATCTTTTCGGCCGGCCCCATGTAGGCCCAGATGATGCCGCCGCGTTCGAGCACCGGATAAGCCGTCGTCTTGACCTTATTCTTAAGCGTCGGTCCTTCGGGGCAATTCGGCAGGTCCGTGCACGTACCGTTCACGTCGAACTTCCAGCCGTGATAGACGCAGCGTAAACCCGCCTCTTCGTTGCGGCCCCAGAAGAGGTTCGCGCGCCGGTGCGGGCAGTAGGCGTCCAGTAATCCCAACTTGCCGTTGCTGTCGCGGAACGCCACGAGGTTCTCGCCGAGAACGTTGACGCGCACGGGGGCGGAATCGGGGCCGCCAAGTTCTTCGGCCAGCATCACCGGCGCCCAAAAACGCCGGTACAGGTCGCCCATCGGGGTCCCGGGACCCGTATGAATCAGAAGATCGTTGTCGGCCTTGCTGAGCATAAGACGAGGGTTCTTGCCGCCCACCGGCGTTTCCCTAGGTGTGGAACGGGCGACTCCGCGCCGGATCGGCGCCATCGAGGTAGGCTTTCGCTTAGTGCGGGTGCTGGAAGCAGCCGACGGCCCGTTGCCGCTCAAGGATCTCTCCGAGCGCGCGGGTATGGCGCCGAGCAAGGCCTATGCCTACGTCGCGAGCTTCGTGCACGAAGGCTTGCTCGCTCAGGATCCGGTCAGCGGGCGGTACGGTCTCGGACCGTTCGCGATGTCGCTCGGCGTTGCCGCGCTGCGCCAGTCCGACCTCGTTGAGGTGGCGCGCCGCGAGTCGGTGGCGCTGAGTGAAGCGACGACGTGCTCGGTGATGCTGACGACGTGGGGCAATCGCGGACCCGCGATCGTCTATCGCGTCGACGGCAAACGGCGCGGACCGACGTCGGTGCGTGTCGGGTACGTGCTGCCGGTCTGGCGCTCGGCCGCCGGCCGCGTGTTCCTTGCCTACCTGCCCGAGCGCGAAACGGCGCAGCTTTTGCGCGAAGAAGAAGGGCCCGAACTCCAGCGAGCGGAGATCGATGACGAAATTGCCCGCATTCATAACACGGGCTTTGCGCTCACCGGCGACGCCGATGAGTTCTCGGGGATCGCGGCTCCGGTGCTCGACCACGACGGGCACATCATCGCCGCCCTGACCTTGAGCCGGCCGTTCGATGAGAATACGCGGGAGCGCCGGCTCGAACTGGGGCGGGTGGTGTGCGCCGCTGCGGCGGCGATCTCGAAGCAACTCGGGCATGCGTTGGAACCGTCGCCGCCGGTGAGCGTGAAGGGCTCGCCCCGCGGGCTGGGAAAGGCGCGTCTGTGAGTCGTTTTATCGTCATGCGTGGCCTTGCCGCGTTGCTTGCTATCAGCGTCATGTTTGCGGCGACAACGCGCAGCGCGGAAACCGCGACGCCGGACGAAATTCATGTCGGACGCGCCGTCGTGAACGCCTTCGCGTTCGCCGTGTTTGAAGTCGGTCAGGACGCGCATATCTGGGATAAATATAATCTTAAGCTCGATATCACGTCGTTCAAAGGCGACGCTCAACTGCAGCAAGGGATGGCGTCCGGTTCGATCGATTTCGGACTTGGCGGCGGCCCGGCCATGGGCTACCGCGCCAAAGGCGTGCCGGCGATCGCCATCGCAACGATGTACGGCCCGCCGAGCGACATGGGGATCATCATTGCGATGAACAGTCCGGTGAAGACCGTTGCCGATCTCAAAGGGAAGAAGCTCGGCGTCACGACTGCGGGCTCGCTGACCGACTGGCTCGTCCACGAGCTCTCGCGCCGCCAAGGCTGGGGCAGCGAGGGGATCGAGTCGGTACCGATGGGCTCGATGGAAGCGCGCGTCGCGGCGATGAACTCCGGTGAGATCGCGGGCACCGTGCAGGACGTCGGCGTCGGCTACGAACTCGAAACGCAGAACAAAGGGAAGGTCTTCAACAACTTCGGCAACTTCGTTCAGAAGTTCGAGACGCACGTGATCTTCGCGACCGACGACATGATCAACAAGCATCCCGACATCGTGCAGCGGTTTCTCAAAGGCTGGTTCGCCACCGTCGCCTACATGCGCACGCACAAGGCCCAATCGGTGACGTCGATCGCCAAGGTGCTGGGCGAGAGTGAGCCCATCGTCGGCCGGCTCTACGATAACGATATGGCAGCGATGTCGAGCGACGGCGCGTGGGATCCGGCCTCCGTCGAGGCGGTTGCGAAATCGCTGAAGGAGCTGGGCATCATGGACACCGTTCCCGACCCGAAGACGATCTACAACGCGAAATTCGTTCCTGTCAAGATCTGAGTTCACTCATGCCGCCTGCGATCACGGTCGATCGCGTCACACAATTGTTCGCCGGGTCGAACGGTGCGCCGGATGCGATAGCGCTCGATAACGTTTCGCTCGAGATCAATCGCGGCGAGTTCGTGTGTCTGCTCGGGCCGTCGGGCTGCGGCAAGAGCACGCTGCTCAACATCATCGGCGGGTTGATCGCGCCGACATCCGGCGGCGTTACCATCGGCGAGACGCCGGTTCACGGTCCCCTGCCGCGCGACGTGGCGTTCGTCTTTCAAGAGAGCACCCTGTTACCGTGGTACACGGTGCTCGAGAACTTCCGGGTGTCGCTCGAGTTCCAAGATCGCAAGGCCGGTTGGCGCGAGCACGCGCTGGCCGCGCTCTCGTCGGTCGGCATGGAAGGCTTTGCGAATTTCTATCCGAGCGCACTTTCGATCGGTATGAAGCAGCGCATCAACATGGCGCGCGGTATCGCACTCGATACGGGCATCCTGTTGATGGACGAGCCGTTCGCCGCGCTCGACGAACAGACGCGTCTCGTGCTCGGCGAAGATCTCTCCGTGTTGCTCGCTCGTACCGGAAAGACGATCGTTTTCGTGACGCACTCGTTGGCCGAAGCCGTGCTGGTGGCCGATCGCATCGTCGTCATGACCGCGCGCCCGGGGAAGATCAAGGCGATCATCGAGGTCGAGGAGCCGCACCCGCGCTCGCCCGACTTCATGTTGCAGCCGCGATTTTCAGAAGTACGGAATC
>Ga0182030_10022490_pt1 | contig 11728 bp, 8 predicted proteins | sample 812S3MmetaG_FD_121299 | JGI IMG/M metagenome (GOLD analysis project Ga0182030, IMG submission 121299) | Permafrost microbial communities from Stordalen Mire, Sweden - 812S3M metaG (Illumina Assembly) | ecosystem: Environmental > Terrestrial > Soil > Wetlands > Permafrost | place: Sweden... | reverse complement strand
GCGGAGAAAGAATAACTCTGCAAGCTGCCACTTATTCTTTCTCCGGCATGATGGCTGCGCGCTTCTTTCTTGGTTTCTTTGAAGCTGGGTACGGGCCTGGGATACCATACTTATTGAGCTTCTTCTACCTGCGACACGAGATTGGGGTTAGGATTGGGGTGTTCTTGTCAGCTGCGCCATTGGCCACTTGTTTTGCTGGCGCACTGGCCTATGGAATTACGAGTGGGAATGATACGCATAGGATTCACAATTGGAGGGTATTGTTCTTGGTGGAGGGATTACCCTGCATCGTTGCCGGGGTTATTACCTTCTTCGTCCTCCCAGACAGCCCTGAAAAGGCCTCCTTCTTGACAGAGGAGGACAAGGTAATTACAAGAGCGCGAGGTGTGCGTCAAGTTGGAGATCAAGAGGCACATCGGGTTGGGCATATCAGCTTCAAGGACATCGGGGCGGCGCTTTTAGATTTGAAGGTATGTGGCAAATTACCCCGCAATTACCCCGCCATCTTGGCGTTCGAGCTGACTGGTACCTTGTAGAATTACTTCACGGCACTCATGTACTTTTCGTGCAACGTATCCTTCTCGTCGCTCCCGGTCTTTCTTCCGACTATACTCAGCGAAATGGGCTTCAGTTCCATCGATGCACAGTACGTACCCAGCGAGAAGCTATTTCTCTCTGCTCTTTTCAAACAAGATTTTCCTAGATTATCCTCCTAGCGAGCACCTCCCCGCCTCTACACCCAAATTCGAATTTCAAAAAAAGTCTTTTGCTAACGCCTCTCTAACAGAGGCCTCTCCGCACCCCCCTACTTCCTCTCCTTTCTCCTCGTCATAGCCACAACCTATATCGCCGACCGCACCCAACAACGCGGCTTCGTCATCATATTCATGTCCCTCATCGGCGCAATCGGATACATCCTCCTTGCCACAACCTCCAAAACTGGACCTCGCTATACCGGCGTTTTCTTCGCAGCCGCCGGCATCTTCCCCTGTATCGGTAACATCCTCCCGTGGGTCCTCAACAACCAAGGCTCAGATACAAAACGCGGGACTGGGATTGCGATCTTGAACTTGGTGGGACAGTGTGGACCGTTGCTTGGCACGAGGGTATACCCGAGTAAGGATAGTCCGTACTATAGGTTAGGAATGTGGGTTTGTGCGGGGTTTATGCTGTTTAATGCGGTCCTGGCGTTAGGGTTGAGGACGTTACTGGTTTGGGAGAACAAGAAATTGGATCGGAAGTATGGCGCTGTGGGCAGAGTGGATGGAGATGGGAAGGTGGCGGATGGGATTTCTGGGGGAGGAGCGGCGGGTGTGGGAGATGAGAATGATGGCCCGAGATTTAGATATGTGCTGTGAGAGCAGGAAATGATCTGACTTTCTGCATGATTTAGAGCTAGGACTTCAAGTAAAAGAGCCTTTCGTCTCCTAGAATGTGCCCAAGCTTCAATTCTCGTGGAAATCGACGGGAGATTCCCCACTATATCATCTGGTTTTTATTTTCCCTCTCAAACCTTTTATTATTTCCTTGATGACTCCTGCAGTTCAAACTTCATGCGCCGTTTCTGGCTTTTGTTCTCCCATGTCGAGTTGCTCAATCCCGTTTGATGTAGTATCGAGATATTTTCCTAGCAACGTGGCGTCTTTCGCATTGTTTTCTGTGCCATTGAAATCTATGAGACTTACTCAAAGGGTAATGCCAACTAAAAGTGCTGAATACTTGGTCCTTAGCGGCAGTTGTATATTGGCGCTTGGTTGCTGCTTATTTTGCAAGTCTTGAGATCTGTCCGACGTATTTCGCGTTCTGTCCTAGATAAGAACTCTCTGGGGCCTGGGTTTTTTGTTAAAAAAAGTGGAGCGGAGTCAAAATAGGGAGAGCTTGGCTAGTAAAAAGTTTTGGGCCAATGTGGAGTGGAAGTAGCTTACCCAAACCCCCAATAATGCAATTCGAACCACCTATAAATCCATATTTCCTTAATTCCTGACTTCAACTTCAGAATTGGAGAAACTTATTCTTGTACAACTGTATATTCTCTATGGTCACATGCGTAGCCGATTGATGTACAGTTCAGATCTTCTCATTTAATATTTGAAAACAAGATTCAGTTTATATTCCCTCAGATGACAAAACCGAACACTGCAAAGACAAAATTGGCAGTAGTCTCCAGACCTTAGACTCACTCACGTAGTGGATACACCTATAAGAAGAGGTGGCTTGGGTTTTTACACTGCTAATATCCCTTTCCAAGGGTGAGAAATGAGGATGGCCCAGATATTGAAGAACATTGACAGAGAATAAGTGTGCCAGTGAGTCTTCCCACACATCAAATACAACAAACCTGTTGTGTTCATTCAATCCGAGTGTGCTTTCGCATTCCTCTACTTTAATAAAAACAGTAAAGGAAATCGAAAGCAGAGCAACAACAGTGATAATAATGGTGATCATATGCACTGATGCCTCTGGAGAATCTTGAAGTAAGCGTTACTGCCTTTATGTCTTCTAACAATTGCCTATTATAAAACAGCACTTGTACAAACAGCACATGATATATATCATTGCTGACAGTACAAACCAATTGTCAAGAACGAAGAAGAAGTTGGGGCCCGGGTGAAAGACTATGAATTATGCAACATCGACATACGTAAAGGGATCACCCAAATGGTAGAACAGCTGAAAATCAAGAAGGGGAGTCATGGCAGTGAGACTGATGAAGACTGGTGGCGAAGAATATATCTGTTACCTTTTCCCCGGAGGCAAGTCTCGTCACCTTGTAAGTCCAATTTTCAATTACTACTGCCCCTTCTTATTTTTGAGATGTCTAGACCTTGCAAAAAAATCTCCCTCTCCCTCCTCTTTCATGTAGACTTTGGGCAGCTAAGCGACTCAATCGAGTTGGAAGAGTACGAAAAATACTGCTGCTGAGAGATCTCTTTGTTATTTGAGTCACTGTCGAGAGGATTGTGAGCTGAGGAACTCAACCATTAAAAATCGATTGATAAATCCGATGGAGGGCATCATAGTAATTGCTTAACACCAGTTTCATGCAAATTCCGGGCTGACATGCATCTCTAATAATCCCTACCCTGCTTTGGATGATTTTGAGTTGAAGATTTTGATTGAGAGAGTTTTACGGGTCTTGATCCTATGTCGACGACGAGTAGCCTACGTTAAGAACTATCAAACTCTATATCAGAAAATCACTCGTCAGAAGATACCATTCCTTTCAGCCAAGGTATGAGCTGTTTTACAATGATTTCTTTTCTCCTGACGCTTCTTTCTCGATGCGCTAGGCCCTCTCTTGTTCGCTGACTTTGCTACCTCGAGCTTAGGGCGTACAAGGCTCACACATGTCGGGGAAGGTTGCTTCATTCCCAAAGTGGATAGAAATTTGGATCATATTTTGTGATGTCTACCTAGGAATAGAAAGAAAAAAAGGGATGAGGGCGATTCGAAGTCCTATTTCGTAGCGTGTTAGATAGTGGTGAACCATGCAGTATTACTTCGTTGTCTGTATATTTTTCTCTTCTCTAACTCGTGTAGAATTATTTCTTATCAAATTACCATTGCAGATACGTTCTTGATGAAATTGCCTATTTCCTCTCATTACTCAAACTTCTAAGCCTGCCGCTTGGTTGAAGTATTCACAAGGGGAATCGGAGTATCCCAATGTCAACACAGTAAACTGGCCCCACACGTTGCCTGATTTCTACAGAAACAAGGCACGGAAGGGAGACTGAGGAAAGAATGAAAATCTTTCTACTTCCAACTGTGGGAGGCGCTTAAAAAAGCAGTCCGTGGTGATCATCGAAATCTTCTTAAATTATCATGATGGAACAATGCGACAGCTTGAAGGATGGTTTGAACAGGACAGGATTTCAAAATAGAGAGGAAACAAAACGGCCTTGACTCAGACTTCGTGGGTTTGGTACCACATCCCTATCGAATTAAGTCCCTAAGGTGAGTCCGTAAATCTTACCCCTGGTCCAAATCCAACCACGAAGACGATTATATCCTTTGTGGTGTGATGTGTGCTCAATGTACAGCATTCCCAAATTTTCCCAAGTTTCTCCAAGTAACTTTACTAGCGCTGAAAAGTCCCTGCAGTTACTAATAATAGAGGAGACAGTGCTATGCGAGTATTGGTAGGATGTGGCGGCCACGAGAATACATCAAGAGGATTTCCAATGGCTGATATTCCAGACACGAAATACGAGTTCTGAAAGAGGACGCCGCCTCGTTGATCAGTTTTTGGTACCTGCACTTTCAGGTCAATCCTGGCTAGCTGACCGTTGGCTATATGCACAAGTCAAGCACTTGCAGCTTGCGAGCCGTGTATCATCAAGTCGGATCGATCCGTCTCATGTAATGTCGAGAAAATAATCACCTCTGCAATATCCGGCTAAAAACCAGGGAAGGGGCAGCCTTATGGCCTCACTCCTTTGCCATTGGTATGCGCAACTATTGGCCTAACTGCAATTCCAATTCCCGGTTAATGAACGACCCATGGGATGTGTATAAATCATGCATGCAGAGTTGACACCAGCATGAATGCTAAAGGCAATTCCATGGTGCTCGGTCCGAAAAAGAATGGCGGAGGACAACCATTCATATAGGCGATGCAACCTACACAACTTCTCAGGTTATACAAACTCATTACTGAAGGGTGCATGCATCCCCCCGGGTGGATGTCATATACATTTCGTGTCAGCTTTTTAGCGATGAATTTTACTGTGCCTCCAGCGTGCGTCCGATGAACAGCAGAATTGAATTCTGGTATGCAGGAGTGAGATAATTCCCTTCCACTAGATTTCAATGATTTAAAATGATCTGCATGTCGGCATTTCGTTCGGGCACCTCAATCCAGCACTCAAGATACTCGTCGTTGGAGTCTTAGGGCTGAGCCTCTAACGTGCATTAGAAATATGCATCTTTGATTAATAGGCAAGCAATTAAGGGTGGTCAGCAAGTGCGTCACAAAATTGACTGTGTTATCAAAGTATCTGCCGGCAGAACTGCGCCTTAGCCACGCGTTCGTAAGACTTCTTAATTGGGCGCAAGGTGTTTCTTCGCAAAATATCGAGTTTATGGACTTCGGATGCGGAGAATAGGTATGCTGTTGAGAATCCAATCACTGTAATTTAGTGATGTGGTACTGTTAGTTTAGCTATCTGAGGGACTCTACTTAGCGTTCCGACCCGCTAAAGACGCCAAGCATTTAGCGATTGAGTCTATCAGATTATGAAACTTTAAGGGCTCAGTATGCTAGCAATTTAGCACCGCACTGTTTAATATTCTTCATTCCGAGGTTCCAGTTAACATTCAGAGACGAGAAATTAGTCACTTTTGACTTGAAATATGTTACCCACCAGATCCGTGATGGCTTTGACCTGCAACTCTCCCAAAGCAGCTTGTATGGACGCCCAAACATCCTCTAAAAGCCCATTCTTCTTCCTCGAGTACAATATCAATCCCGATGAAGTAAACATGGACGCATGCGAGTACACCAGAAGCCAAGCCCCATCATCATTTGTGACTCCATAGCCCACTATCTCCCAGCGGCTGCTTGCAATTCTCAGCCATCCGCATCCACGCCAGTCGTAGAATCCCGGTTCACCTTGAGCAGGAGTGTCGATACCATGCACTGTCTTGACTTTATCAGAACTAAGAGTCTGATATGTTGTGATGTTGTCCAGAGTTACAAAGTGGGTATCTGACTCGACTTTGGTGAAAGTGACTACTGCATTACGCTTGTCCTTCCAGAATGGTACAGAAGTACGAGTGAGGAACCAAGACCCGGCAACTTGATCAATCGCAGGAATGCAGGTTGCTTTGCCAGATGATGATTTTTCAGATGATGAAAAGTGAGCCGGTATGCGGAGGGAAATCGAGGATGTCATTGCTTCGAAGGTGCTTTGAGCCTGGGACTGGAGGCTGAACGGAAGCGTACTTGGAATGTAGCGAGGGAGATAGTTTGGAAGGCAAAATGATCAGATGATGATTAATGTGAAGAGTCAGTTCTCATTAGAGAGACGAGAAACGTAGACCAAGAATGTAGCCTAAGTCGGCAAAGTTCTGCAACAATTTTCAGATATTACTGAAAGTATGCATTTCATTCGCTAAATATCTACGACCACGGAGCAATTTTAGCCTGAACTATAAATGTAGCAATTCTTTACTTGCACTGAATTGACTAATGAGAGATCCTAAAATTCTTCTACAAAAAAAAACTAAGCAATGATTATTGTTTCAGCTACAATTCAAGATTTGCTTGGCCATTTAAACCTGCTATTCAAGTTCCGTCTGATTTCTTCTGAATTTGACGTTCTCGTAGAAGAATATTGACACTAGGTCGAGGTACCAATGCTGTTGTCCATGAAAACATTCTTGGTGCCTTTTCCTTTTCAAATCGAAAGTCATAGTTCATGATGAGATGTGCGAGAACTTGTTTAAGTGCCGCAGACACGTACCATCTAGCCGGACTATCCCATTAAAGTAAGTATCTTGATAAAGGGAGAAAATAAATGGCGGTGGATAAGGTACTAACCAAGCACGTTTTGGTGCTCCCCAGTAGGGAAATGCCATTTTGACATCAGTAAATCGGGGCATCGCGCGAAGCGTTTGGTCATCGTCAAGCACCAGATATCTCGTGGGGTCGAATTTTGTGGGGTCCGGGTAGTTATTGGAGTCTCTCATTAAAGCTTGTTGAGGAACGCAGACAAGATTCCCTTTCGGAATAAATGAGCCATCACCGAAGGTGTATGGCTGCAAGACTTTCCGTTGCATTCCAACTGTGCCTCAATCAGATGGCCGATTCATTAGAGATTCCCTAAGAGGTTACTCACGAGCATCCAAAGGATTCAACCGAGCAGACTCGCGAAGGAAAGCATCCAAGAGTGGCATGTTCTCATAGGGAAGCGGGCGAGACATGGCTGCCTCTACTTCCTTTCTCATTCCTTCTATATATTCCGGGTACTGGCAAAGGCTGAAAATTGCGTACGACAGTGCCTGTCACTAATTAAAACATAGTTTTTGAAAATATTTTTTAACCTTACCATTGGCATCTGATGAGCTGAGGCAAAAAGAAGTGCAACCATCTGTTGGACAAGCCGGGAAACAGATCTTTGTTTTTCGGTGTGAGAGCAATTCATGATCCACTCAACGCAGTCCATCTAGTTATATTAGCCTTGTCGGCGTATTGTACTAGGAACTTTCACATACATAAATATTAGATTTTTTAGAGAAATGCGCAGCTTCTTGTACTCTGCTTTCAATGAGTTCTTCCAGGAAACCGGCTACTCGTTTCATGGCACCACTCCATGCCATAACTGCCGGTGCAACTAGTCTATGGACATTAGCTAAATGAACTTCATACAAGTAGTACACAGAATGAAAAGGACTGGATTCTTACCCGACCAGGAATGAGGGAATCTGTCTGCAAAGTTCCATGGCAATCACTACGTCTTCATTATATTGAATCGCAGCCTCAATGTACTCGTCATTGTTTGCTGAATAAAATGAACATTAATCATTATTAGAAAGATGGACTTAGAGTACTTACCTAATTCAGCTCCGAATAGCACGTGGTTATTCATTTGGCTAATGACTCGTCTAGCAAGACGAAGAACAGAGACGCTACGCCAACCTGGAATTTTACTTTATCAGTAATGGCTTAGGATGAATTGTAATATTGGGGAAGTTATACCATCGATGGATCTTCCTACTCCCAGTTCATGTTGAAACGCCTTTTCTATTTTGGGTTGCAAAGAAGGCTGTAAATCTGCAATATTCATTCGGAGTAAGACCTTGAGAGTTCGGACAGGGATAGCATTGTGCGGGTCGACATCGTTGTGCTCAAAACCATACATTGTATGTTTATGTTGTAGTCTCTGTTCTTCTTCTCAGCCATGGCCATTATGATCGCTGGATAATTATCTCGAAAATAAATAAATCACATACGTCGACCATTGCAGCATGGAACGAGAGTTGTTCTTCGTCCGCATCATCAAGTTGTTCAATATCCTCTTTGGAGGATATTAAGACTTGGTATTCCGAAAGGGAAGGGATAGCAATCGGACGACCATTGCTCTATATTAATTTCGACGTTAGATGCTATACTTAATGATATTGTAGTAAGGCTTGCCTTTGAGTAAGCTCGTGAAATGATGTCAGGAGCCGATGCAACGTAACGAAAACTGCTCAACCACTTTCCTACTCTCAGCGTACTACCTCCAAGAAATAAATTTCTCTGCCTACAGTCAGAAACACTTGTCTTCATCTAGACGACCTCGAGCTTACAGGGCGGTTCTGGTATATAAGCCAGGTCTTCCAGGCTCTCCAAAAAATAAAACCCAGGAGAGCTGCATAACAAAGCCACTGAGGTGATAATACGACGCGTATCTCTGCAATTAGTTCTTGAAGCATATTTTGAGGCGGTTGTTTTGAGGATTAGATTGCTAGCAGTGACTCGAAGTCCTATAATGCAAGGCTGAAACTTGAACTGCCGGTTGGGGAATCTATAAACTTTATGGGATCCGCCATTCCCTTTTGAAAACTTTCTTCGGAAGATCCATGCAAAAATGGAATCATCCCCTTTCAGTCACAACTGTTTGGTTCACATCCTGGATGGGATGTTAGCGGGGATTTTGTTGGAAAGTAGCCAAGAACTGAGTAACACTGGGCCCGTGTAATCAGGCTTAACGCATAGATGCCTTAGGATCTCCAGCCTGGCGTTCTGTTGCATCTATGCAGCTTGAATGGGGGCTGCGGGAAAACCCGCTCTCTCCTACCATAGAGGTCGGGGGCTAGGTATTCAACTTTATCCGCAGGTCAGGGATTAAATGTTGCATAATCAGGGGTATTGTGCAGAACTTAGAGATTTTAATACTCTCATTGGCAATCCCTAAATTAATTTACCACCAATCATACTGCATTTACCCAACCTTCTGTTGACATCTCATTTTGATGCCGACTGCGCCACGGTCTTGCAGTCAGCCCTGCCATACCGCGCTTGACTGAAGTCACAGTCCACTTTGGATAATGTAAAATCATATGCCGTGTTTCTTCTTTATATTCGTATATGCAGCCACATCAATATAGAACTCTTAAAAAACTGTTTCAAGATCGTTTACCATTTTCCGGAGACGATACACGGAAAAGGTATGAAAAGAGGAATATGGTCTCCCCGTGGTGCTTTGAAGCTACCCAACACAGCTTCACCCTAGATGTGTCAGAGAAACCACCCCTTCTTTTCGATGTTGTACACCAGACCAAATTACGGGTGATTCAAGGAATCGACTGCAAGGCTGCGAAGCTCGGATGTTCTTCGTCACATTTCCAGCGCCTCTTGCTACTTTCTTAGCTGGGTCAAACCAAAGATACTTTAACAAAAAATACTTTTGAGACTTTAGGAATAGATCCAATGATGATTGACATAGAACTCTCTAGCTCCAGAAATTTCTACCAGTGACCATGCTGAAGCTTATTTACAATACTAAAAGGTATTGTTGAGTTTCCAGGACCTGATCTGCTGAGTACGGGAAACAAGTATGATGGAACTGACCACGTCAAGAAACCCAATACCCAAAAGTAGCCAGCAATGTATTCCCATAGCTTTGCTTGACCATCTGAGGATCCACAGTACGCCTTGTACACTTTGATGAAGATGTCCTCTATGATGATCCCGACGGTTTGCACCATGAAAAAGCTCATTGCCCCTGACTCGCGAAGAGGTACACCACTAGCAACGTCTATCAGCCTGTGCATAACTCCAGATATGAAAAATACAGTAATTAATCGGAAGTATCGAGTCGCTTGGGTGTTTGGAGGCAGGTGGAAAACGTCCACAAGCACGAATTTCGAGATGGAGAGGAGCTTTCGAGTATTTATTTGATGCCAATAAATACTAAAGTAGTGTTAGTATAGTTATATAAAGAGAACTGGAATATGAACTGACGACCAGAAACGCCTCAAGGAAAATGCTTCTAGCACAGACCCATAGAATGGTGGCCATATTTCCGGATCGCTGACCCCACAAGCTACTGAGACGAGTCCGAATAAATTGTAAATACCACCTTGGACACAGTTCATACCGATCCCGAGGACAACAGTCGTAATGATGCGAATAACAAGCTCCTTTACTGAGATCTCTGAAAGTCGTCCAAACACAGGAATATTATTGACTGAAAGATACTTTGATTCGATCTCTGGATCGGAATTGGAGCTGATAAGGTCCAGCACCAGGTATGACGCAGCCGCTACTAGAGTAGAATGAATAATGAATTGTTTTCGCGTTGGAATGTATTTCGGGTCTCGAGAGGAGAAGGGTGGTATATTCTTGAGCTCTTGCGGAGTATCAATGAACCTAAAGTTGGTGAGGAGTGATAAGCTGAAGCAAAGGCGTTGAAAGATAGTGCCCCTTCCACTTTTTGGTGGCGTTGGTCTTTGTGGACAAAACTTATATCAGTACCATCATGGCAAACGTGAATGTGCTACCTTCTGACGTACCTAGCAAAGTCGATGGGGGCTTTGGTATCGAAGTCATACCTACTCAACAAACCAATATCAAGATACTGGGTAAAAAGCGATATTGAATATCCTCCAACCAAGCCGGCCCATGGACTTCTGATCATATACGCCATAGAGTTGCGAATAACTAAACAGACGCATCCTGCGATAAGCGGCAAAGAAGCTCGACGAATTAATGAAGAAGAGTTCGTGACTCCTATTATCACGGCAGACAGTAAAATCTGCCCTGCCAGAGGGTAGAATGGATGGCAATCCATATCGCTTTCTGAACAATCTGCTGAGTGATGGCAATCATCGTGAAGCTCAGCTTTTCAGTCGCGCAGATCACCAACACACGTGAGCGGGGCACGGCAAATTTCCATGCAGAGACACAGCCTAACACACTCCTGGCCAATGCATTGTGTTGTGTCTTGCAGGCTAAAACCGTGTGGCACAGCCCTTGCATGTTCCATCCGAACTGCATATCGGCGCACTGTCATGGCAAGGACCTAAGCCAACAAGGAGAATTTACGGAAGGGTGTGCTCATCCAGTATGAATCCCCTATAATCAGCGGCCCAAAAAGTCTTTGAATTTCATCCTTCAAAGTTTTTGCGGGGAACTTACGGTGATTACGCTTAGAGTACACTTTGGCAGCAAACTTGTACGAAACAGTACCTAGTAGTCATGGAGAGTCAAATTCTACCTCGAGAGCTGCCGATCAAAGCTGCGGGGGTCAGCAAAGGAACTCTTCTTGTAAGTTTGCTGATAACAACACCAAAGCTTCGCTAACATAGTATCAGACAGTTCTGTGGGCGGGTGTTGGAATTTCGCTGGTCTTCGTATTATCACGAGCTTACATCCGTCTGCGCATCTTTCGAAAATTCAGTACGGACGACTATTTTGTCGCCCTAGCATGGACTTCTACCCTGATCAACGCCATTCTCTGGCAGTTCCGAGCTCCGCAGCTCTACTTCGGTACTGCGGTTGCCGTTGGGGAAATAACACAATACCCAGCCAATTTGGCCCAAATAATGGAAGAATATCTCCGAGCCATACTTGCATCCTATATCGTCCAAATTGCGGGACTATGGTCTGTAAAGTTGTCGATGCTCTTCTTCTTCCGAGGCCTCGGTATTGGAATCAGGCAACAAGAGATTTTATGGTGGTGTACATTCGCATTTCTCTTCGCCACTCTTGCTGTCTGTCTGGGCACAATTGACTACG
>Ga0182030_10022489_pt1 | contig 11728 bp, 9 predicted proteins | sample 812S3MmetaG_FD_121299 | JGI IMG/M metagenome (GOLD analysis project Ga0182030, IMG submission 121299) | Permafrost microbial communities from Stordalen Mire, Sweden - 812S3M metaG (Illumina Assembly) | ecosystem: Environmental > Terrestrial > Soil > Wetlands > Permafrost | place: Sweden... | reverse complement strand
AGGTTTGCCGGACCAGGTTTGCCGGACCAGGTTTGCCGGACCAGGTTTGCCGGACCAGGTTTGCCGGACCAGGTTTGCCGGACCAGGTTTGCCGGACCAGGTTTGCCGGACAGGGGGTCCGGCGCGGACGTGGGCGTCCGCCCTACCGCAGAGAGCTTCATCACCTTCGGTGGCGCGTCGCGCCATGGTCCCTTCCGTCACGGCTCGGAAGCGGTCCGCAGACGCAAAACTGGTTAGTCGCCGTTGTGGCCGTTGCCGGCGGAAACCATGGTGGCGGCCACCGGGGTGGCGGCCACCGGAGCGGCATCCGTCTGGCGCCGATCGTTAGTGGCGTTCCGCCAATTCACCTTCGGCATGAATAACGACTGGTCGATGCGGTGCGAATAGCGCAGGGCGATATTCAGCAGCGAATCGAGCAGCGACTCGGAGAGCAGGTGCGGCTTCAGCCCGAGTTCCACCAGCTTGGAGTGGCGGGCATTGTAGTAATGTTCTTCGGCTTCCACGCGGGGATCCGGCAAATGATCGATCTCGACTTCGAGGGCCATCTTCCGGCCGGCCGCTTGCACCAGATGCGCCAGTTCCAGAACCGAGAACTGCTCCGTGAACTGGTTATACACCCTGCATTCACCCGAACGCGCCGGATTCAGACAAGCCAACTCGACGCACCGTACGGTATCCCGAATGTCGAGATAACCGCGGGTTTGTCCGCCCTTGCCGTACACCGTGAGCGGATGGCCAACGGCGGCTTGCGCACAGAAGCGATTGAGCACCGTACCGAAGACTTCGTCGTAATCGAAGCGGTTAATGAGGTCTTCATCGAGCGCCGATTCGTCGGTCATAGTGCCGTACACCACGCCCTGGTTGAGATCGGTGGCGCGCAGGCCCCAGATCTTGCAAGCGAACATAATATTGTGGCTGTCGTGCACCTTGGAGAGGTGATAGAACGAACCGGGCTGCTTGGGGAAGGGGAGCACGTCTTTGCGGCCGTTGTGCTCGATGGTGATGTAGCCTTCCTCGATGTCGATGTTGGGCGTACCGTATTCGCCCATCGTCCCGAGTTTCACCAGATGGCAATCCGGTTGGAGCTCGCGGAGGGCGAACAGCAGATTGAGGGTACCGACGACATTGTTTACCTGTGTAAACACGGCGTGCTTGCGATCGATCATCGAATAGGGCGCGGCGCGCTGTTCGGCGAAATGCACCACCGCTTCGGGCGAGCATTCCTTGATCGCCTGGGACAGGAAATCATACTCGGTGATATCGCCGGACAGGCATTCGATTTCTTCGCCGGAGAGTCGTCTCCAAGTGCGTAGACGGTCGGGCATGGTCCGAATCGGCGTCAGCGTCTGTACGCCGAGTTCGTGATCCCATTGCCGGCGCGCAAAATTGTCGACAATGGTGACCTGGTGGCCTCTCTGCGAAAGATACAGCGCCGTTGCCCAGCCGCAGTATCCGTCCCCTCCCAATACGCAAATTTTCATAAAGAACTGTACCGCTCCTTGTTTCTCATCTTAACTGGAGAACCCGTCAATCAACGAATTTGACTCGGTGTTGCGCAAAAACACTTTATCTCTTAGAGCTGACCCAAACCCCGATTGTACGGTTTTCGCTATAGTTTAACAATTTTAGGAGCTTCGCGAGGCTGGCTATAATGAGCCAAGGCGAAAGTACGAACCGTACCAGAAAATAAATAATTTGGAACTTTGTGCCGCCCGTTGGATTTTTCGAAATCGAAGCTTTGCCGCTGCACTCTCGGACCCCGATTGAATGGGGTGTTGCGGTGTTATCGGAACCTTTCAGCCTGCTGATCGATCACGCATTTCTGGAAAAGAAGGCTGCGACCAATGCGCTGGAATTATTGACTCGCTGGCCGAATGACTGGCTGGATGGATGGGTGGAGGCCATGACAGGTGTGGCTCGCGACGAAATCGCGCACCTGGCGCAGGTGATACGAATCCTGCTGAACAGGGGCGGACGGCTAGAACGCTTTCACAAGAATCCGTACGCCAACGCCCTTCGCCAATTGGTGCGCAAGGCCAGCCGGCAGGAGTTGCTGGACCGGCTACTGGTGGCGGCGCTGATCGAGGTCCGGTCATGCGAACGCTTCTCGGTGCTGGCCGCGGCTTCTACGGACGCGGAACTGGCGGTGTTTTACCGGTCGCTGTTTTCGTCGGAGTTGGGGCATTACCGGATCTTTCTGCATCTGGCCGGCAAATTCACCGCGCAGACGGAATTGGACGCGCGCTGGCAGGAGATGCTGGCGGCGGAGGCGGTGATTCTGGCGGCCCAGGAAGTGGGGCCGCGTATCCATTCGGGTGTGCCAGCGTCTAACGATTGGGTTCACCACGGAGACACAGCGCGGTAAGGCCGCAAGTTTTCAGCTATCAGCTTTCAGCGGTCAGCTTTTGAGTATTGGCTGTGGGCTGCTGATTTGGCGGGCTCTCGCGGACGGCCAGTGCAGCATCGTCGCGGCCCGCAAAGAACCGAAGAATTAGTAGTACAGATTCACAGAGAAATACGTAAGAAGGGCTGGTAGCCCGATGCGTGTTCCCGTCGAATTTGAGCGCACAGAGGCGAGGGAGAGCACAGAGATGGAAGCTGCAAAGATCAGCGCAAAAGCAAATTGGCCGCCGATGAACGCCGATAAACGCCGATGGAAAGAAACAGGTTTTATCGGCGTTGATCTGCGTTCATCGGCGGCTAACTTAGTTCTTGCAGCCCTTTTACTGATTCCCGCTTGTATCTGCTTTGGCCAAACTGCCGCGGCGCAGGCATTTGATGTAGCGTCGATCAAGCCGAGCACCGCGGCACCGGGCAGCGCTTCCGCAATCAGCAGCGATATCGGTCGAATTAGCGGCCGCAACGTCACTCTGAAGCGCTGTATCCGGTCCGCCTATAACATTTCCGAAGCGCTGATCTTCGGCGGTGCGAAATGGGCCGATGAAGATCGCTACGATATTGACGCCAAGGCGCCCGGTCCCGCCGGCGACCATGCCATGAGCGTCATGCTGCAGCAGTTGCTGGCGGAGAGGTTCAAACTGGTGATTCACCGCGAGACCAGACCGCTTCCAGGTTACGGGCTGGTGGTGGGGAAGAAAGGGCTGACGGCGAAGCATTCCGAACCGGATGTCCGCTCCGCAAGCAGTTCGAGCCGAAGCAAGATCGATGCTACTGGGTGCGACATGAGTTGCCTGGCGCGAAAACTGTCGGAGGTCCTGCATGCGCCAGTGGCGGACCTGACCGGGGTCGACGGCAAGTTCGATTTCAAATTGGAATGGACGCCGGACGACTTGCAGACAGCTGTCTTGCCGGCGCTGGAGGAGCAACTCGGGCTGAAACTCGAAGGGCGCAAGGTCCCCACCGAGGTGATGGTGATCGACAGCGCCGAAAAGGCGACCGCGAATTGATCGCGTACGACGAAACGATTTGCCGCGACCTCGACGCGGCTTCGCGCCGCGAATGGCTGGAGACCAACGGGCTCGGCGGCTATGCGTCGTCGACTATTTGCGGCCTGAATACGCGGCGGTACCACGGATTGCTGGTGGCAGCTACCAAACCTCCCGTGGGCCGCGTGGTGCTGCTTTCGAAGCTGGAGGAAACCCTCACCATCGACGGTAAGAGTTATGAGCTTGCCGTGAACCAATACCCGGGAATCATTCATCCGCGGGGTTATTTATGGCTGAAACAGTTCCGGCTGGATCCGTTTCCAGTATTTCTATACGAAGTGGACGGGGTGCAACTCGAAAAGTCGGTCTTCATGCTGCCAGGCGAGAACAGCACGGTGATCCGCTATGAACTGCGCGGCCAGGTGGCAAGCTGCACGCTGGAATTGCGGCCACTGATTGCCTTCCGCGACTATCACGCGGCCACGCATGAGAACGGCGCGCTCGACGCCACTTTGCACTTGGACGCGGGCATGATTCGCATGACTCCCTATCGCGGTCTGCCGTCGCTCTATCTGGCGCACGATGCCGATGAGGTGCGGGGTTCGGCCGAGTGGTATCGCCATTTCGAGTACCGGTGGGAACGCGAACGGGGTCTGGATTTTCGCGAAGATTTGTTTCACCCATGCACGCTATTGCGTGATTTGCGCGCGGGTGCGGGGCTAACCGTAGTTGCGTCGACGGAAGTTCGCGATGTTCGGTGGGCCGACCGATTGCGCGATGCACAGTCTTCCCGCGTAGCGACTGGAGATCGCCCATTTGTGCAAGCCCTGAAGAAGGCGGCCGATCGGTTCCTGGTGCGGCGCGGAGAGTGGCACACGGTGATCGCGGGCTATCACTGGTTCAGCGATTGGGGGCGAGATACCATGATCGCGCTGCCCGGGTTGACGTTGGCGACCGGCCGCGCGGAAGTGGCCCGCGGGATCCTGCGGGCGTTCGCCGGCAGTGTGGACCGAGGCATGTTGCCGAACCGGTTTCCCGACTCCGGCGAAGCGCCCGAATACAATACCGCGGATGCCACGCTCTGGTTTTTCGAAGCGGTGCGCGCGTACCTGGACTATACCGGCGACCTTGATTTCGTGGGTGCGCATCTTTGGAACGTGCTCGCAGACATCGTGGCGTGGCACGTGCGCGGCACGCGATACGGGATCCGCGTGGACGAGGACGGGCTGTTATTGGCGGGCGAACCTGGTACGCAATTGACGTGGATGGACGCCAAGGTGGGTGAATGGGTGGTCACGCCGCGGCGCGGAAAGCCCGTGGAGATTCAGGCGCTGTGGTACAACGCCTTGCGCGTGATGGAAGATCTGGCGCGGCGCCTGGCGCGCGACTCCGATGGCGCCTATTACGGCGAGTTGGCGAAGCGCGCGTCGGCGAGTTTCGGGCCGCTCTTTTGGAACTCCGCCGAAGAGTGCCTATACGACGTGGTGAACGGCGAAGAGCGCGATGCCGCAATTCGCCCGAACCAGATTCTGGCGGTGAGCTTGCGCTATTCCATGCTGACGCCGGCAATGGCGTTACGCGTGGTCTCGACGGTGGAGCGGCACCTGCTCACGCCCTTCGGGTTGCGAACGTTATCGCCTGCCGATCCGCAGTATCGCGGCCGCTACCAGGGCGACCAGTCCAGCCGCGATGGCGCGTACCATCAAGGGACGGTCTGGCCTTGGCTCATGGGTCCTTTTCTGAAAGCTTACGTGGAGGTCCACGGCCGGTCGCCCGAAGCGCGTGCGGAGGCGGGCGACAGGCTCGCGCAACTGGCGGCGTTCCTCGAAAACGAGGGTGTCGGACAGCTGCCCGAGATTTTCGATGGCGACGCGCCGCATTTGCCCCGCGGGTGCATCGCGCAGGCCTGGAGCGTGGCGGAGCTTTTGCGCGTTTGCGTCGAAGACGTGTACCGGTAGCGGAATCCGCGCGGGCGGCCGGAGCTTACGGGGCGCCAATTGAATCCGAGGGCGAATCCAATTTCCCTCTCAGGCAAGAAATACACGCCGAACTGCGTCCGGTTTCACGCGCGATCACCGTCGGGAAGGGCTCGTTGCCCATGCTCCCCATGTTTCAGACGGTCCGTTTGCGCAAGCCGCATAATGCCAAATCCGGCAGTCGCGGCCGGGCGAATCGCCGATCAGCCTACGGCTCACCGTTTGTGAAAACGGCGGTTCTCACCAGAAAGGTGAGTTGCGCAGCCGTTGGAATTGCTGGCCGCAAAGGCGATACCTGGCCGAGTGCGGCTGAACTGCCGGATTTAGGATAATCCATTCGCGAATGCCAGCGCCTGTCTGGCACTCTCGACCCTTCGCTCTCCCACAGACCGGCAGGCCCTTCGGCGCTCGGCAAGAGTGACCCATTATGCAGATGTAGTTCACAGAATAAAGCGTCATTTCTCGAGAGCACCGAAGATAGGCCTCGACGATATCCGCCGGGGCCGTCCTCACGATGCGCCGAACGCACCCAGAATGGCGGAGATCGCCCGCATGAGGCGGTCTTGATCTAACGATTGAGGGAGCGGAATCGAGAGCACTGGACGGTTGGTATGGGGATCGCGCGAGACCAGGCTCGAAAGGTCCTCCCCAGTTGGCGCGCTTTTTGCCACAGCAGCCAACGATTCGAGGAAACGCACACCGGTTTCGATCAGTCCGGCCGCGGCCTGTTCGAACCCGGCCGGCTGGGATACAGCCACCGGAGGAGGAGGCGCCGGTGCTGGCGCCGCCTGAATGGGAACAGCTTTGGCCGGAGGCTGGTCGACTAGCGGCTTCGGACGCTCGGGTTGATCCGCGAAAATTTCTTTCACCGATTGGAGGATGCTTTTCTTTCCCAGCTCGGCGAAGCTGACCTCGCCGGTCGGTGAATCGAATACTCCCGCGAACAGAGATTTCTTCAGTTGGAGCGTCTTCCAAACTCGCTCTTCAATGCTGCCCTCAGTCAGCAGATGCACCACGTGCACCGGATGGGCTTGGCCGAGGCGGTGGACTCGTCCGATCCTCTGTTCGAGCCGGGCGGGATTCCAGGGAGGCTCAAAATTGATAACCGCCGAAGCTGCCTGGAGATTCAGGCCGACGCCTCCCGCATCGGTCGAGAGGAACACGCGGCACTCCGGATCGCGCCGGAATTTCTCCATGAGTGCGCCGCGATTCCGCGCAGGCACGCCGCCGTGCAGCGACACGAATCCGATTCCCAGCTTCTTCAATTCCTCTCCGGCCAGGTGAGTCATGCGTTCATATTCGCTGAACACCACTACCTTGCGCCCCTCTTCGATCGCCAACTCGCGAACGATCTCGCGAAACTCGGCGAGCTTGGGCGAATGGTGGGTCTCCTTGTCGAAGAGAAACGTGGAATTGCAGAGCATCCGCATGTTCTGCAGGCAACACAGGATACGCTTCTGGTCGATTTCCGAGAGCCAGCCCTGACGCTCCCACTTGCGCATCAGAGCGGCCAGGATGTCGCTCTGTTCATAGTACGGTTCCGCCTGCTGCGGAGTCAGCGGCACGTGGAGGATCCGGTCGGTGCGCGGGGGCAGGTCCTTGAGGACCTCCTGCCGCGTGCGCCGCAGCAGGATGGGCGCCAGTTGATCGTGAATCCGGTCGAGGCCGCGGTATCCAATCAAGTGGCCTTCCGCGTCTTCCGTCCGGTGCTCGTGGAGGAAGCGGAACGCCGGACCGAGCCGGCGGCCATCGATAAATTCCACGACGGAGAACAACTCTTCCAGTTTGTTTTCGAGCGGGGTTCCGGTGAGCACAAAGGCGTAGCGGCTCTTCAGTTGTTTGATGGTGCGGGCTGTGGCGGTGGTCCAGTTTCGAATGCGCTGTGCTTCGTCCAGAATGATGAGGTCCGGCGCCAGTTCGTGCATGTAGCGGACATCCTTCAGGACCAGTTCGTAGCTGGAAAGGTTGAAGAACTTAGGCGCGGCATACAGCTCCCGGCGACGCGGAAGCAATCCGTCGATGACCTGCGCGGGAAGATCGGTGAACTTTTCGATTTCCGTCTTCCACTGGTACTTTACCGAAGCCGGAGCCACTACCAGCACTCTTTGAATACCGCGGCGGCGGCGGAGCATTTCCGCGGCGGCCAGCGCCTGCACGGTTTTCCCCAGGCCCATATCGTCGGCCAGAACTACGCGGCCCCGGCACGCCGCGAAAATGGCGCCCCGTTCCTGGTAGGGCAGGAGTTTGGTCTTGAGGATACCGTTCAAGGGATCTCGTTTACGGCCCAACTTCCCAAGAAGTTGGCGCTCCAGGTCGAGTCCCTCAGCGAGTTCATTCTCACGGTCGAGATATTCCAGCACGTCGCTATAGATGACGGCGTCCTGGTCGGTTTGGCGGAAGACTTCGATCACATGGTGGAAATTCTGGAAATGCTCCCGCCGCAGCAGTCCTTCCGCGTCGAAGTAATCCTGCGCCAATTTCAGCAGCGCCGCCGACGGAGCGTCGGGGAGGCGCAACCGGATATCGATTCCTTCGCCGTACTGCAGAGAAATCGAGGCGCGCGTCCGCGCATATGCTTTGCTTTCGAACCTCCGGCCGTACCGTTTGCGGAGCCGCAGGAGCAGGGCCTCGATGTGCTTGCAGGTTCCCAAGGTGTTGACCGCGAAGTCGGGGCACGAGCAATAGTTTTCGAACAGCCCTGGCCCGCGCATGGCGACGCGGTAGGTCTTCCCGCTGGCAGACTTCACGCGATAGTCGCCGTACGGCTCGCCCGCGGGCCGTTCGAGAACTTTCGCAATGGCAATGCTAGCGCGTTCCCGACGTTCGGCAATCTGTTGTTCTACTAACATAACGGGTCAGGATAGCAGAACGTAGGCACGAGGTTCGATGCAATCGGGCGTCGGTGCAATCGCAAACGCTCGTGACAGGCGAGGTTGCTCGAATGTTTCTCTATAAGCGAAGTCTCGTTCGAAAGATCTCGCCGGCCGCGTTTGGATTCAAGGCTGGCAGAAATCCTCGGTGGCATGCTTGCGTTGGCCGATCGATCAATTTGCTGAAATTCCCTGCAAATTGTTATGATCAAGGACGCGGGCCACCCTAGCTCAGCTGGTAGAGCGGCTGATTCGTAATCAGCAGGTCGCCGGTTCGATCCCGGCGGGTGGCTCCATCTAAATCCTTTTGCTTCATTGATTACCTGCTGTTTCGAGCTCCACTGAATCTGTCATTTGCTGGGTATGCCCGGAAGTATGCCCACTCTGCGCCTCTCGGGCCTTTACGATCCCTTCATCCATGTCCGCGTCGCTGGGGTGGACGTACCGCATCGTGGTCTTCATGTCGGCGTGACCGGCAACACGGTGGAAGGTGAACGGGTCCATCCATTTCGCCCAATGGGTCAAGCACGTGTGGCGCAATACGTAGAGCTCGAAGCGGGCTACCCCGCTTACCTTGGCAGCTTTGGCGTGCTGCTTGGATAGGCTGGACGGCTCGATGTGGCCGCTTTTTGTGGCGGCTGGGAATAGCCATCCATCGGGGTCTGTGGCAGCGAGCCGCAGCTCTCGTGGGCGCTCTTTGTTGCCATGAGGGTGAAGCCGGGGCCTTGGAACGTATGAAGGCGCTACGGGCAGACGGGTTGGGCTCTGAGCGTATTGCGGCGCGGATGAACGAAGCACACGTGCCGACTCGGGCGGGACGGCAGTGGCATGGAGTAATGGTGAACCGAATTCTGACCGGCAACGCTCTGCGATGATGTGTGAAGCCGATGAAATCAAATTCCAGCGTTACTGCTTCAGAATCAACATTCCACGTCCCCAAGGCGAGAATCCACAGCCTTGCCTGACATGGTACTATCGTTGGGAAAATCACCTATTCCCAACGATTACCATTGTTTTTTCGGTGGACGTGCTCTATTCTATCATCAGGAAGAAACGATTCACATGGCCCCTACCCTTTCAAGCACTATGAGTGTGTCCACTTGGTCGTCGAACCTGGCACCCGGCCCGGAATGGCGCTCGTTTGAGCAGTTTCGGCGTGAGGGCTGCACGGCGATAGAGGGAATCGCTGCCGGCTCGGTCGGGACGCTGCGGGTAAAGTCGAGTACGTTCAGGATATTGCGGGACCAAGATTTTCAGAAACTGGTCGGCCTCGCGACAGAGATCAATAGGCTCAAAAGCGGGCTGACAATAGTAATGAGTGTCGCCAAAATCGTGGCTAAGTATCCGAATGACCCGGATAGCGTCCAGGCGCTCTGCCACTCTGTTTCACTTCTTAACGAGTCTTCGCTTTTGCCGCAACGGGATGGCCACGACAGTTTCCGCATCACCCCGGAGGAAGCAAAAGAATTCGGGAGCGAAGACCTTGATCTATCGACGCTCGAAATACCGCGTCCGAAACTGTGACCGACACCTCCCGTCCAACGCTAAGAGATCTCGAAACGAAACTCAAAGACCTCTCCCACAGCCAGGTTGCGCTCGAAGCGATTAAGGATTTTTCGAGGCAGTTGAACAACACAAAGACGCGGCTGAATCTGTTCAATGCCGATGGTGCAATGATTCGTGCACCGATCCTCTCGGACGAGACGCGCGCACTCGGTTATGACCAGCCAGAGGACGATTTTGCGTTCCTCCAGGGCGATGTCGTCGGCACGGAGGCGGCATTTTTCTTTGGCGAGCGCATCGCAGGATTTCCGAAGTATGTGGTGCTTAGTTCCTCGTGTGATCTTGTGCCAGGCAGGCGCGAGTGCGCCTGCCTGCTACGTGTGAGCGAGATCAGGCGCAGCGATCCGGAAGCAAAAGCCAGCCTAAACCTTCTCCTTCAATTTAAACGCAGTGCATCGATGTATTTGCCTGTACTCCCAACGGACAATGCCGATGTAATCTGCAACGTGATCAATTTCGATGGCATCTGCCAGATCAGATCAACCGACTTGGCTCTAGCAAACCGAGTAGCATCGCTGTCGCTAGTCGGGTGGCACATTTTTGCATCGTTTTCTCGAATGGTTGTTGCTCGTGCAAACCCGCGGGAGTGTGAAATGCGCACAGCACTTGAGCAGAACTTATTTACCGGGGCAGAAGGGTCATCCGAAAATGAAGAAGAACCTCTTAAAGGTTGGTAGCAACGCTGGTAGCAACGGCCTTTGTCCCGCGCGTTTCATAGCGTGTTCTGCCGTCTGCGCTTGGTTCCAGGTGATTGATAATAGACGCCAGTGAACGCCACAGACGCCTATAGTGTCAATTCGTAATCAGCAGGTCGCCGGTTCAACCCCGGCCGGTGGCTCCAACTTCTCCGTGAAAACAAGACACTTCTCCGAAGCCCTCTGAGAATACTTGTTGAACGTAAGCGTCAGAGGGCCGAAGACGACCGCGCCTTGCGTCTCTCGACCGGGAGCGCATCCTGCAGCCGCGGCGAACTGAGCCGCGTATCGCGGCACAAGCTGATGTTCCGGCCCGCCGTGCCGCTGCAGGGAAGTGCCGAAGGCCTGCCCCAAAATCTCGATCTCTGGACTGAGCAACTCCACGTCGGCAATTCCGCGGATGTCGTATTCGCGAAAGATGGTCGGTTTCAGCACGCGCCCGCTCCTCGATGTTCGGCTAGTGGATGCCGGGTATAAGATAAAAGCAACTTAGGTATTTCATGAAGACCGCAGAACGCCAGTTTACGACAATTAGTGGGGTTCCGATTGAGCCGGTTTACGGCCCGTCCGATATGGAAGCGGTCGATCTCGCACGGGAACTGCCTCTGCCCGGCGAGTTTCCGTACACTCGCGGCATCCACCGCGATATGTATCGCGGCAAGCTTTGGACCATGCGGCAGTTTTCCGGCTTCGCCACGCCGGAAGAGACCAATCGACGCTATCATTACCTCCTGGCGCAGGGGCAGACGGGACTCTCGGTGGCGTTCGATCTGCCAACCCTGATGGGATATGACGCCGACCACGCGCTCAGCGAAGGCGAAGTGGGCAAGTGCGGCGCGGCCATTTCGTCGCTGGAAGATATGGAGATTCTCTTCCGCGGCATTCCCCTGGGCGACGTCACGGTCTCCATGACCATCAACTCGCCCGCCGCGGTCCTGTGGGCTATGTATCTGGCGGTGGCGGAGCGGCAAGGGGTCGACTGGTCCAAGCTATCCGGCACGCTACAGAACGACATCCTGAAGGAATACATCGCGCAGAAGGAATTTATCTTTCCGCCGAAGCCTTCCATGCGGCTTGTCACCGATACCATCGAATTCGGCGCGCGCCACACGCCGCGCTTCAATCCGATTTCGATCAGTGGCTACCACATCCGCGAAGCCGGGTCGACGGCGGTACAGGAACTGGCGTTCACCCTGCGCGACGGCATGGAGTATGTCGATTGGGCCCTCGAGCGCGGT
>Ga0182030_10022488_pt1 | contig 11729 bp, 11 predicted proteins | sample 812S3MmetaG_FD_121299 | JGI IMG/M metagenome (GOLD analysis project Ga0182030, IMG submission 121299) | Permafrost microbial communities from Stordalen Mire, Sweden - 812S3M metaG (Illumina Assembly) | ecosystem: Environmental > Terrestrial > Soil > Wetlands > Permafrost | place: Sweden... | reverse complement strand
CGGTGAGCGCAGCCTGGAATGCCTCTCACCCCGACCCGGCCCCGCCTAGCAGCTCCCCGGCCGGCGCCAGCCAGCAGCTAGCGTCCACCGTCCTGTCGATCAACTACACAACTGTGGGCAACCGTTATTTCTTTGGTTGATTGTTGTTGGTCTCTTGGTGTTGAGCAGGGACCTTGTCTCGCAAAGATCTGCATCCGCCCCGGGTGTGCGGGGGACGGCAGGAGCAGCGACAACGGCCTCGCTGCGGGGGACCGCCTTGCTCCCGGCCGAAGCCGGGCTCGGGGCGGGTAACGAGTCTGAGGTAGGTGCGGGACATCCGTCCTCGCCCTGGCCCGGAGGCCCCGTCGCCGGAGCCGAGCGCACCTTGCTATTGCGGGTGCACAGCCCGTTTGGTTCCCAGGTGGAACGCCTTGTGGGCAGCGTCTTGGCCACCAGCTTCAGCCCCGCCCAGTCCCAGTCAGCGGTCGGGGGCGGGGAGGTGTGCTCATCAGGTCCGCTCCTGGGGACCTGACAGGCCACCTGTGGTCTGACAGATGTGGCAAAACCCAGAGCGCGCCTGGCGATCACACACCCGGCACCCTGGTCCACCGACACCCCGTAAACACCAGCGTAATTCGCCTGCCCGAGAACAGAGGTCCACGCCGGGTTTACAGGGATCCTAGCTACCCCCTCGCGAGCACACCGGCTCGCCAAGGTTGTAGCAAATTTACTATAGGCAAACCCCGACAGCAGCCGAGCGAGCCTGCGAGGCAGATACCGCAACTCCGCTCGCTTCCTAGTGAAATCCAGTATCTCATGAGCTATCGGCGCCCCACAGTGTTTAGCGAGCCGGACTAGCTCGGCTACGGCCCGGCCGATCTGGTCGGCGTTCTGCTGGGCGGTCCCGGTAAGGTCCAGCGGGATTTTACCCCATCGCTGAGGGTTACCTTGGCTGTCTATCAGGCACCACGCCAGATGGTCGGGGTTCAGGTCCACCCCCAGCACCATCTGGTATCTGCGTCTCAGAGCGCGAGAAGGCCGTAGCACCACCGGCATGTCCTTCTCCCAGCTCGCGACGATGTACCACGCCTGTTTACGTTCCCGCCAGCAGAGCCGGATTGACACTGCCTCGTGACACAACAGGTCAGGCTGGGACTGGCGGGGTTTGGCCAGCCCGATGGCAGCCAGCCCGGCTTCGCTGAACCCTAACGCCCGCTGCACCCCGTAATGAGCCTGGCTCTGCTCCCATGCCCCTATCCTGTTTTGATGGTCTTGGCGGTCGCGTTGTATGGCGCGGGCGAGCTCGGCCCGGCCGTGGTCACCTCCCTGCAGCGGTATTTTTATCCGCTGGTCACATCCGAGCTGGTCGGCTAGGAACCGGGGGACATGCACCCAAGCATAATCTCCGCCGTCAGCGTCTAGGGTGACCTGGGCGGCGTAGTTACCGCCGACAGCCTGTTTGTCTCCTTGGCAGTACCATGCGCTGTGGCGGGCGCGGTCCCACCGGTCCCGCCATTGCCGGCGGCTGGCGTAACGGTAGGCAGCGGGATTGTTGCCAGCGAGAGCGAGTTTGCGGGTGCCGAAGCAGACCCGGATGTCGTGGTTGTCCAGCCGCCGCTGCAGCCGCTCTATGCTGGCGGTAAGGGTGTCACGGCGGCGGGACAACCCGTGGCGCTGCCGCACCCTCTTCTGAGACGTCCCCGCTTTGGCCCACGCCAGCTTCTCGTCCACCTGCACCAGAGCTTCTCGCAGCCGCTCGAGGGCGTTCACAGCGGATTCGACGGCGCTGGCCTGGGCGGCCTGAGCCTGTACCAGCATCGAGGTGGCCTCCCGTTGCAGCCAGCCTCGCCCTATAAGCTCAGCCCGCACCCCGCCAGCCGGCCCACCTTTATGGCCGGATGGGACGACCCAGGGCTCGCCGTGGATAACCACCCGGCGGTACACTTCCATCACGGTCTCGCTGTACGCCCACGCCAAGGCAGCGCCAACCTGCTCGCTGGCTGTGATCTTAGCTTCCCACGAGCCGAAACTGGCAGCGTCAGTCTGGCCCGCTAACTTCGACTGCTGTTCACCGCCCGAGGTGGATTTGTGATGTCTAGGTTTGTGGGTGCCCGCGGGCCTATCCACCATCCTCACAGTGTACACACAGCCCGCCCGGAGGGGTGTTACAAGAGGTTTACACGATCAATGGTGATCAACGCCAAACCAAACAGTCGGAGACCCGGGTGGCGGTTCTGGCCGTGGCCACAGGCATCACGGCCGTTAACCAAGCTTAGCGGTCTTTGTTAGTTCTGGTGCCCGCTGCCTGCTCGATCAGGTGGCGGGCACCCACGCGCTAAGATCTGTTGCGCCGTCGTCTTGATAGTTGGCACATCAAGATCTGTGAACGGCCGAGGCAGCAACCAGTATCGGGTCGAGCCCAGATCGGTCGGGCCGGCACCTCCGGTTGGGCTGGTGCAGCAAGCGGCTAGAAATGTTACGTTGTGCTGCCAGATCTGGGGCGGTTCGTGTGTTATCCCGGTGCAGCCACCTGACTACGAACATGGTCAGCACCCAGATAAAAATATGCAGGTTGACACAGCTGGCGACCCCCGGGCCCTGCCATTCATCCTGGATCGGCTCGCTGGCCTGTCGTCATGTCAATCCCAGGTAGCCCGTAACCCTGGTAGCCCCGTCGACACCTTGGATCGGCTGGCGGCTGACCGTTCTGCGGACTGGAACGTTCGGCACGGGCTAGCTAAGAACAATAATATCCCGTTCCCAGTGCTACGCCGGCTGGCAAGCGACCCTGCTAAGATAGTGCGAGCAGCGGTGGTCACTAACCTTAGCTGCACCCGGGAGATACTGAGCCAGCTGGCCAGCGACCTTGAACCCGATGTCCGGCTGGCTGTAGCTTCCCACCCTTTCTGCCAGTCCTCCGTATTGATACTGATGGCGGGAGATACCGATCCGAGGGTGTGTACCGCGGTGATCCGCCACGCCAACCTGTCCCGGGAAGTTCTGGAGCGGTTCGGTGACAACCCGATGCTACAAAACCCAGCCTACGCCCGGAAAGTAGCTCAGCATCCCGCCTGCCCGCCGGCTGTCCTGGCCAAACTGTCACAGAACACTTCGTTCCGGGTGCGCCAAGAAGTAGCTCGCCACCCGGACACCCCAACCGAAGTAATAATAGAACTCACTCAAGACGCCGGCGATATCGTTGTAGCTACCGCGGCCGGGCATCCCAACTGCCCACCCGGCCAGCTACGCCAGCTCAGCCGAGACAGCCGATCGGACGTGCGCACCGCAGTGGCAGCCAACCCATCATGCCCAACTGACACCCTGCTGTGGATAGGGAGCCACATCAAAGACAGAAAAACCCTGGTGGGCTTGGCTGCCAACCCCTCGTGCCCGCCCGCCCTGCTCGAGCAGCTGCTGCAAAACACTTACCCAGCGGTAGCCCAAGCGGCCGCTGACAACCAGAATCTACCGCGGGCCGCTCTGGCGATGTGGCAACTCGCCCACCGCTGACACCCAGTGCCGACCGTCGCTGCGCCGAACATCACCAATATGGCACACCGGCGGCATGGCTCGGCACACTAGCAGCAGATCTGGTAATAACCAGTACCGCCAGCGAGCTCGCGGGATAATGGGTATATTGAGGCCCAGAGCGCCCAGCCTGGTGATCCAGGCCCAGCCCAGCGACAACCCGCCTGCTGACAGCCCGGCCGGGATACTGCTACAGCAGTTGCATGAGCACCCCAAAGACTGGCGACAACGGTGTGTCTGGCAGCCAACCCGTCCACCCCGCCAGAAGTCATGGAATACCTGGCAGCAGACAGCAAACCCATGGTCCGGGTATTCCTGGCCGCCAACCGTTGTTGCTCACCCGCAGTGCTAGACCTTCTGAGCTACGACCGGGATATCAAAGTGCGCCGCACAGTGGCGACCAACCCAGCCTGCTCCCCAGAAACACTGCAAAGACTGGCAGGAGACCCGGACATCAAAGTGGCCCGGCTGGTCACCGATAACCCGACCCACTGGGAGTAACAGCACCCCAGCCACCTATATACAGGTCAATGTTGCTCGCCGGGGCTGTCTGCCGACATATTGGATGAGCCCCCAAGCGCCGGCTAAGGCGACAAAATGGAGGTCACGGTCGAACCGGAGCGGTGCTCGGAACGACCCGTTGTGCTCCAGAGCCTGCACTGCGACTCGAGGGCCGCACCTTCGGTTCAAAAAGCGTTCAGCACGACGGATGCGGGCCGCGGAACCTCCTGCCGAAGGACCGCGCTGGGGGCTCATCACCCGGAGCTGACCTGCGTCTAAGCGCTACGCAGGCTCGCCAGAGATACAGCATTAGACAGAATGGCGGCAACATCATAGGTCTGTATATGACAGAGTTCTCAACCCCACAAATAAACTGATATATGGGCAGTAATTATGGTGGCGGTCGGAACCAAGGGGACATACTGCCCACGGCAGCACTTCCAGCCGGTACCGCCAGGTCGACGAGATGGCTAAGAGAGCTCGGCTTGGCTCTGCTTACAGCCGGGATAGTCGTGTTGCTATTCATTGCGTACGAACTGGCGGGGACAAATTTCAGCGCGCGACACAGCCAGAGCCAGCTAGCAAAACAATTCAACATCGAGCTCGCTCAGTCTCAAGCCACGCAGCCCCTAGCCCCACCCACCACCACACTTACCGGTGCTGCGCCCACCACGCCCGGCCGTAAACTGCCCGCTAAGACAGGCACTGCCGCACCGCCAGTCCCAGCGGTACCGGGTGCTGCGCCCACCACGCCCGGCCGTAAACTGCCCGCTAAGACAGGCACTGCCGCACCGCCAGTCCCAGCGGTACCGGCGCCGAGCGGTGTGTTAGACCGTCTGATTATACCGGCTATCGGGGTGGACCGCTATGTAGTCCAGGGAGTGGCCGAAGGTGACCTAGACGAGGGACCCGGCCATTACCCAGGAACCCCGCTGCCCGGGCAGGCCGGCAACAGCGGTATCGCGGGGCATCGCACTACCTATGGAGCGCCGTTTTTTCAGCTCAACGAGCTGACTGCAGGTGATCGTATCTATCTAACGGACACGACCGGGACGACCTGGGTTTACCGGGTGGTGCGCCAATGGGTGGTGTCTCCCGACGACGTGGCGGTGCTCGCTCCCACTCGCACCGCGGTGCTCACCCTGACCACTTGCAACCCCCGTTTCTCCGCTATTTCCCGCTTGGTGGTCCGAGCCGACCTGGTAACCTATCTGTCGCCCGGCACAGTGACGGTGGTTGTGCCCGGACCGGCCGCCCAACCGTCCCGGGCACAACCGACACCTGCCTCGGGTCCAACCGGCACGGCACCCCCTAGCACCACCCCCTCCAGCGCTTCCAGCTCCAAGGGCGCGGACCAGATAGCTGACACCCCTGTGATCAGCGGTCAGGCGGGCACAGCTGGCACCGGGACGGCCGCCGCGGAGTGGGGGGTGTTGGCGCTGGTTCTGTGGGTGGCCGTCCGTCTGGGGGCTGCCCGTCGGCGGGGGTGGCACCAAGCGCTGCTGGTAACAGCCGGGGCGGCAATAAGCCTGGGACCATTGTGGTTCACCTTTGAGAACGTCGCTCATCTCTTACCAGCCAATATCTGAGCTAAATTTGCCGGTCAGTACGGACCGACATAGCAAACAGAGTTTGACGCTGGTCGGACGGCCACGATAAACTGGTACCACTAACTTCAGACAAGAGGGTACCATTATGGTCACTAGGAAACAAACCGGCAGGGTGGCAAGTATAGTCGCTCTCCTGCTGGTTCTGGCTATTCTAGCTATCCATCAGGGCCGGACGTGGCTAGTTTTTCTCTACATAGGTGTGTTCCTGTGCGCTCTCGTGGTTATCCGGCTGACTTCCAGAACTAAACAGATATACCAGCAGCTAAAGTCGCAGTCGCCGTCCACTGTCCACGACCAGGCGATACCCACCTGGCCGGCACAAGGTACTTCGGAACGCAAACGAGGGCTGCTGGCCAAAGCGGACGGCTGGCTGGCGCCTAGCCGGGGAACGCCGAGCGGTTCGCTTGGTGAGCACCTGACGTCTGGGCCACACCCGAGCCAACCTGCGGGCAGTCCGCGGCCAGAACACCCGGCTGCGTCAACGGCTGAGCAGGTAGACAGAGACAGCCGCACCGTGTAGACTTAGATAGTTCACCGGCCCGCAATACCTTGGAAACACTGATTGGCGTACTCTGGAAGTAATGCGAGTAGCTGTGCGGTCGACACCAGATATATCTTATGGTATGGCCGCCCTATCCAGCAAAGGCAGCGCCCTCAGGCAGCGTCCCCGTTGCGCGACCCTAACCCGAGCCAGCTCCGGCTGGGCGGTATTCGCGCTAGGTCCAGGGTAAAGCAGCCCCGATGGCTTCCGATCTGCCCCCAGAGCTGTACGCCGCGGTGACAAACGGCACCCCGGGCACGGACATGACTGTAGCTGAACGCAACAGCGACAGCGAGAGGGGATGGGACGTCGACGGTCTCGGTGTTTTCCTGGCCCGGACCACACACAGAGTTCTGAGCACTCCGGAGGAGGCAGCTCTGGCCCGCCGTATCGAGGCGGGAGCAGCAGCAAAAAAGACCTTAGTAGACCCGGCCTCTCAACAGCTAACAGCCCGTGCCCTCCGGGAACTCCGCCGGCTGGAAGGAGACGGTGAGCAAGCCAAAAGAGAGTTCGCTCTCTCCAACGTCAGGCTGGTAGTGAGTGTGGCCTCTCGTTATCAGCACCGCGGACTGGACCTGGATGACCTGATCCAAGAAGGGTGGTTCGGGTTGATCCGGGCGATCGAGCTGTTCGACTACCGGAAAGGCTATCGGTTCTCCACCTACGCTATGTACTGGATCCGCCAGACAGTCTGCCGGTCTATCGGCAACCAGTCCCGAGCGGTCCGGCTGCCGATCCATTTCTCGGACGCCCTGGTACGGCTCAAACAAGCCCGCTACGATTTTATCTCCAACTCCGGCCGGTTCCCGACAGTGGCCGAACTAATCCAGGTCACCGGTCTGCCCTCCGACACCGTCAGGTTGCTGCTGAAAAACGAATCGGGTTCGCTGTCCCTTGACGCGTTTCTGACTAACACAGACACTCCGTTAGGTGAGCTTCTGAGCAGCGATCTTTTCGACGACCCCGAGCAGGCCGCTATGCAGCAGCAAGAATCGTTTTGGACCCATCAGCTGCTGGCCGCATTGAGCTGGAAAGAAAGCGACATCGTGGCAAGGCGGTACGGGATCGGCTGTCCAGCCCAGACTTATGAGGAAATCGGCCGGCAGTACGGCCTGTCTCGCGAGAGGGTTCGGCAGGTCGAGATCAGAGCGATGAGCCGCCTGAAAGCTCTAGTTCGAACCCGCACGCAAGGCGGGTTCAGCCGCTACCCCGTAATCTACCGGCCCGACGACGCAGAGGTGGTGTCGGATGGAGCCGGAAGCTGAGCGGCTTGCTGGTGCGCAGCGCAATACATATAGCCGCCGAACCGCTCAGGGTTGTCTAGGCGTAGGTCGCGGATATCGTTAGGTACCGGCATGTTGCAGTGCGCGCACGAGCCCAACGCGATATCGGCGGGCAGTATCACACCCGCCAGGCCGCCCACCGCGGGAGTGCTGCCGCTGCGTACGAGCGCCAGCAGTTGCTGGAGCTGAGAGCGGCCCCACAGCTGGACTTGGTTAACTCGAGCGAGATGCACAGCCTGGGTGGTGAACAGATTATTGGTTATCACCAGACCTTGGGTGCAGCGGTATTGGGGGAGAGCGGCCACCACCTGCTGAACGGCGTCGAGGCCCACGGAATACGCTGAATGTTTGGTTCGTACGGCGGTGCGCACTTCGGCTTTGGTGATCGCCGTGTCCGCTCCGAAATTCCCTAGGCGAGGGGTGGCATACTGGCCGTCATAACCTAGTTTTTGGAGCAGATGTGCGACCAGCGACTCGAACACCGGCTCGTCCATATTGTCGATTTTGACGAGCTCCTCAGGGCTTGGCATCTGTTGCGGGCTCCAGGCCATCAGCTGCGGGATCTCGCCCGGGTGGGTACTGGGGATGTCCGGCACCACCGGCTGCTCGGCGGACACAGGCGGCCCGAACCACCGGTGATCAGCCAAAGCCACCAACTTTGGGAAGCCGGAACGGGGGGCGGGTGGCCCGGCTGGTGCGGCGCCACGACCTGGTCGCCCGGAAAGCGACATAGACCGCAATGACATTCAGCAGAACCCAGGAAACGGCGTCCACCTGAAACACCTCCGGAACGGCAACAGCCACGGGACCGTCACCTATATATATATATACTTTGGTAACAGCTATGTCGGCAAGACCCTGAGGTAACGCGCTGTACGCCGGTATCTTAGCGCGCTGATGTATTGCAGGTAGTACTTGTATCTTACTGCTTTCGTGGTATAAAATGTTCTATCGATGATAACCAGGATATTGGTCGGGCGGTCCGCCATTTTATCACTGAACGTCCCGATCGGCTGCCTGTGCTGCAGGCCGCCTGCGCCACCGCTCAGATGGCTGAGCTTTACGGCGGCGAGTTCTCGGGCTCCTGGGTGCTGAAGCGGCTGCGAGACACCGTGGACAGCACCGCCTGGGTACCGGGGCTGCGCACTCTGCTGGCATACGGCCTGATCTGCCGGGTGGGTTCCGCCCGCCAAGGCCGCCGCGCCTACTACACAATGCCAGACCGGCAGGAAGTGGAACGAGCTCTAACGGAGATCGGGCACCCAGTGCCAGCCGTCATGCTGCAGACAGCCAGAACGACACCATGATCAGCCACCAACCAACGGCCACCGCCCGCCACAGCCAAATAACTATCGCGAACTATCAGCCCCGGCTGGCCAACCCCAACAGGAAGGTTACATGAAAATCCACCAAAGCGTGTTGTACGTGGGACTGGGAGGTGTAGGTCTGCAGATAGGCACCCAGCTGGAACAGCAACTGCGGACCGAAATGTGCGGCCCGGACGGGCTAGCACTAACCAAACATCCACAGCTAGCTGAGCTCAGCCCGTTCGAACTGCCGCCGTTCCTGCAGTTCCTGTACGCCGACCTGGATGGGAACGCCCGGAACACAGCGCAGACTGCCGGCAGATTGGACACCGACACCGCGGCCAGTACCGCTACCTATCTGAATGTAGCCCCGGCGGCCAGCAGCTCGGTGACAGTCACCGAAACATTACGTCAGCAGGCCGGCCCGGCGGTGCGGGGATGGCTACCCGGCCCCCAGAGCGAACCGGCAGTATCTCCGCTGACATCGGGTGCCGGCCAGCTTCCAACGGTGGGCCGAGCCGCCCTGTTTGGACGTTTCCTGGAGAGCGGCGGCGTGGAGCCGGTGCGAGCCGGCCTGCTCGAGGCGTTCCGGCGTATCGCCACATCCCGAGATCAGCTGCAAGCGCTGCTAGGTTACCAGCCACGACGAGGGTGTGATATCTTTGTGGGGTTCTCGGTGGCCGGCGGTACCGGTGCCGGTCTGTTCCTGGACTTCCTGCGGCTGACGGCGGCGGCCGCCCAGGAAATCCTGAGCATAGAAGGGGACGACCAGGCCGACGTGAAAATTTACCCGGTGGTGGTCTTGCCCTCAGCGCTGGACTTCGACACAGCGGACAGATGCGCCCAGATCCGGCGGGCCGCCGACCTGAACGGCGGGCCAGCTCTGATGGACCTGTTTGAAATGGTCGACCGTTGCAACAGCGGGCTGTCCAACCGAGAGGTTATCTACCCCGGGGAGCAGCCGGGCCCGGTCGGCGAGTTCGCGCCGGCGCCGACAGCGTTCCTGTTCGGAAAACAGCCGACCGCGCAGCCAGACGACCTGCCCCGCTCTGTCGTGGCGTTCATCTTGTCGCTGATCGGCACCAAACTACAAACCGAGTCGGGAACCAGCCCCTGGTCGTTCGCCAGCGAATTCCTGAGCTCAACCCAGCGCCGCGGTGAGCTCGCCCCCGACGGTACCGGACTGCGGCCCGCGTCTACCGCCGTAGCCGCTCAGCTCACCGTTCCCATCACCGAGATCGCCGAGATACTAGCCAGCCGTCTGGTGGCCCAGGCAACCATGGAGCTGCGGCAGGCAGCGCCGGACGAAGACAACCAGGAGCCCATCCAATCCTTCATCGTTCGCTCCGGGCTGACACCCCTGCAGGAACGGGCTGTCGACCACCAGCTGCCCGCGGTGCGCAACAGAGCGAAAGGAGCCAGCTCGGTGTTCGGGATGCTCAGCGAACACCGGGCGATGGCAGCGCAGCAGAACCAACAGCTCTACGAATCGCTAGAAACCAAAGCGACAGCGCTAGCCGCCAAATTCAGATGGGGACCGGCAGTAAGGGAAGCCGTGGCGCAACACGACTTGTTCCGGGTACGCCGAGTGGTGCTGGGAGTTCCCGGCAGCCACGACGAGACCACCCGGGCCGGGTTCGCCGGGTTTGTACACCAGCGAGGCCGACCTCTGCAGCCCCCCGCCCCCCAGTTCGCGACAGGCCAGCCCGCACCACCCACGCTGTCCGACCGTTTCCTGGGTTTACGCCGGGTCCGGTTCACCGACCCCGCGCCCCGCACCTACCTGCAAGAAATCAGCGACTGGTATGTATGGCGGGCCCAAGCGGAATGGCATACAGCCTGGGGCAACAACAGCCCCATCTGGGTACCTCAACTCTGGAACCTGAAATCCAAACTAGACAATACCATCAAAAACTTCTAAGCGCAAGCTGAAAACGAGCCGGAGCGGTTCCGCGACAGCTGCGCCCAATTATACGCCCCGCGGATCGGAGCGGTGTACCTGCTACCCGACCCCGGCCTCGACAACGACCTGGACTTGTTCTACCGCACCGTGCTGCTTCCAGCGCTCCGCCAGCTCAGCGGGCTGCCGGAACAAGCTGGCGCCGGCCAGATCGTAGGAGAGATCATGGCCGGCCGATGGGACACCGCCTACGAACAGGCACAGACCGCGGGGGACAGCCAAGCGCTGCAGTACGTCCTGAACCTTGCCCACAACCACGTCTACGCCGCTGTGTCCAACGAGATGCCCCGCCTGAAAGAGCTGCTGCACACCGCAGCCACCGGCAAGTCCGGCAAACAGCAACCAGCGGAGCTGGCCGGACGGCTCGAAACCGCGTTAACGAAGTTGCTACCGGACGGGACGCAACCTGGTGGCCGAGGTGGCTCCGACCTGGACATCAGAGTGTTCTACCCAGCTGACGCCCCGGACCCCAAAACCGAAGACTACCTCAAAGAGCGTCTGCCCCACAGCGAAAGCACGCAGAGTTACCATCCCGTGGCTGACGGTAACTTTATCAGCGTGATCATGACCAGGACCGAACTGCCCGCCACCGGTGTCGGGGACTTCCGGCAGCTGATGCGAACCTGGGGTGACGCTGTGGACAACCCGCAGGACGAAGACGTTCTGGCCTGGCGGCAACGGCTGGACCGCGAACCCCGCTGGGGCGCGCTGCCCGCAGAGAGCTGCAGGAACGCCACTCTGAGCCTGCTGAACGCGATATGGGACGGATCGGTCGAAATTCTCGCCGGGACCGAGGAGGACCCCGAGAAAATACGCATATTACAGTTCAACGCACCTCTAGCAGCACCCATCGAACTGAGTTTCGAAAAATACGGAGCGCTGTCAGGCTGGTCCGGATTCCTGCGAGCCTACGAACAATTCGCTCTGTCCGACAGCGACACCGCGACCGCCCGGTGCGCCCAGCTCCTCAGCCGGCGCGCCCCGCACAGCACAGTCAACAAACCCAGACAGCCGTCACCT
>Ga0182030_10022486_pt1 | contig 11729 bp, 16 predicted proteins | sample 812S3MmetaG_FD_121299 | JGI IMG/M metagenome (GOLD analysis project Ga0182030, IMG submission 121299) | Permafrost microbial communities from Stordalen Mire, Sweden - 812S3M metaG (Illumina Assembly) | ecosystem: Environmental > Terrestrial > Soil > Wetlands > Permafrost | place: Sweden... | reverse complement strand
TACATATGGATATACGAGTGGTCCCAAGATAACCATATTATCTGTTAGAGAACCGCCTGATAGAACAACTTGTTCGGATGATAATTGATTAACCTGAGGATTTAGATAACCGTCGTCATCTCCACCTGATGTCCAAAATCTATACCCATCAGCTAATGTTATTCTTGTTAGAACCGGGGTTGTTGATGCCGGGAGACTATCAAAATTAATTTGATCATTTACGACATTTACAAACCAACATTTATTGGGATTTAGACCGAGATTTGATTGGACTGATTGAGCAAAATCAAAAGCAAATCGCAGGTTATTAGTCATATCTGCGACAAACATGATTAAACTCCATAGTTAGTATATCTTGCATTCCCACCATAATCATCAGGCTTGCTTTCGACTGGATCGAAAACATTGCGCAAAGGAGAACATGATAATGCATCACTTATTGTACCAATATGCCTTATCATTACGCTTCTAATTCCTGATAGACCATATACGGCAGCATTGAGATTTGTTTTATTGACAGTAAGTACTGACATTTGTGGTAGAAGTGCATTCTCTTGCAATTCGCCATCCCATAACATCATTAGAGCAAATCTTACAACCTGCACCCCAGAATTATCTGGCTGATTACCACCGTCTGCAACAGCAGCAATTTGGTCCATAGCACTTTCTAATTTCTGCCACCTTTGCTCATAGAAATATGAACAGCCAAACCATTTACGAATTAATTGTCTCTCAAATTGAGAGAGAATGTCCGGATTAGGTGGAGTTGGATATTGTAAAGAAAATGGCATTATTGCTGCTTAGCCGGTCTTCCGACCTTTTTCTGATTGATTACTTCTGAAATCTTATCTGAATTAGCCTCTGCAAACCGTTGGACAGCACCTGTTAGAAGGGCGCTTTTCATAGCGTCTTCCATTTCTGATTTAGCACTCATTGCTTCATAATCAAGACTTGGGTGAAGTTCAATCTCGGCACTCCCTACCTTGGTAAGCCTTGGAGCAATGCCTCCAACAATTACTTCTCGTTCGTCTTCGTCGCCTTTGTTTTCAATACGAGTGGTTCTAATGCCCTGGTCATATTCACTTTCCAATGTGATTGTCTCACCTGGTTTTAGTGTGACTCTTAGCATTTCACCAACATGATTTGGACCTACATTTGACAATAGATCAAACTTCATTGTTTGGTTTGTATTATTTACCCACTCTGTAAATGAAACCTTATAATTGTTATTTCTTTTGTTTTTATTTTTATATTGAATAGCCATGATAAAAAGTCCTGTTTTATTTATTTGTTAGAGAGCTGTGATTCGAACACGTGGTGTATTCGTAGTTACACCGGCGTTTGCCATATGTGTATTTAGGGCAGTTGCAAGTGCATTAGCTAGGGTCTCCGCAGATGGAAGATCTGTTGCAAGAACTAATCCGTAATTAGTCCCATCGTTATGAACATGTACGCCAGTTTGAGTTTGATGTGCCTCAAAAAGTACAGCCAAACCATTTAGCAAATTGACAACACTGGTTGTATCTGTTGCGAGAACGCCAGTATAACCATCTGTTTGGTAGCCGTCAAGGAAGGGATCATTTACGACGTCCTTCATTTTATGCGCACCGTCGTCAAGAACATGCATGGCGAATACGCCAAGAATGTTATTTGCCATGGCAATCGTTGTTTTCGAGTTAGTTGCTGCTGGGGCATTTACAGTAAGGGTAGTTACTGCCAATGAGGATAGAGAAAGTGGATCGCCAGATGTGGTCTGGGTTAGATCCATATGATATCCGTCGCCACCTACAACAACTTGTTGGAGTTTATTCAGTGCAAAGGCAAGAGCATTAAGATATGCCCTGTCTTGTTTAGATGTTGAAATTGCCATGTTGTTATTATACGGTTAGAAGGTCAGTAATTGTGCAGAAGGCTGCTGGTCGTGTAACTAGTTGATTACAAACGTTCTTCACAGTAACCTTGTAAGAATCGCCGCCCTTGAATAGTGAAAATACCTTGTATGGCATATTGAGTGAGGTAACAATGCCATCACCATTGGTTGATTCACCGTTTTCTAATTCAACCTCTTCGCCCTCGATAATTCCATCTCCAATTGTTGGTGGAAGATAAATTCGCTTGATGAATTTTGAATTACCCATGACTAATGAACCAGACTGACCATTCTTATCGAAGTCTCGATCACGAAGAACTGGAATGCCCATAAAACTCACCTTGCTGGTGCCCGCGTCAAATCCAGCTACTTCGCTATCTGAACCTAGATCACGAACCTGTCGTGTCTCAATTTCAAATAGGTTCTTGTATCGATTTACAACTGCATATGAAGTCCAAATACAATCGAAGCCTTCACCTGTTGCAAAACTAATTGCTGATTCACCTTGATTTAGAAGGTCAATCGATAGTGGGCGACCTACTCCACCATTACCTAGTGAGTTTCCTGCCCATAGAGGATATGCAGAACGATTGATACCAGCATAAGTTCCAGTTGGTGAAAGAGCCCCACCAAATAGTCCTACGATTGTTGGGTTACCACTGCCATCTACGCCTGTTCCAACGATAGAATCTACGTTCTGAACAGAAGCTAGTTTGCCAGTGGAACTCATTACGTTCTCTGCGAAGAACTTTCCAAGGATTTCAAAGCCTCCTCGTGAAGTCATTGCGGCGTCGATCTTGTTCTCTGAAACCTGGAACGATGATCGGTAATTTGCCCAGTTTAGAACTGCGAGCTGCCATACATCAACGTTGAACTCTGTTGTTAGAACGTCAGTGCCTTCTGCATATGATCCGGCAAGTGCTCCATCCATTTCGGCATCATGGGCAATATTTTTACCTTGCCCAGCTTCCGTTGAGATGGTGCTTGCAGTTACTGCAAGTCGGTTATACTGGCGAGTTGCGCCTGGGATTTCTTGTGGTAATTGACCTGCGATATCCGCAAGTGTTGATAGACCTGGATTTGCCATGAAATTTTTTCCTTATAAAGAAAGTGTTATGCGCAGAATTCTTATGAACCCGCTATTTACGAAATGTTTTATTTACTAGTAACTTACCGATAGCCTCGTGAGCTTGCTTTTGTGTCATTTTTGGATCAGAAGGAGATTTTCCTACTTTACCTTTATTGAGATCTGCCTTCGCGCCCTCACCCTGTAAATGTGCTCCATCTCTAAGAACTTGTCCCGAAGATGTCTTTACCCATGACTTTATGCCTTCTGCTACTGAAACTTCCGTTCCATCTGAATCAAGCATTACCAAAGAATCCTCGTGAGTAGCAGGATCTTCTTTATGATAAATTCGTTTATTTCTATCAATAAGCAAAGCCATTGCAGCTTCTTGCTTTGTAGTATTAGTAATTTGATTTTCAGCCAAAGCTTCTCTAACCTCTTTATCTAATTCCAATCGTTTTCGCTTATTTTCAGAGGCGATAAACTTATCTCTTATTTCCTGCATTTCAGACTTGTTTTGTCTCTTGATTTGTTGTTGAGGAAGCACATCTCCCGCGTCAAGAACAGGCTGTTCTGCATTATTAGATATTAATTGGGCAGATAATGAAGTAACTAAATTTTCTAACTTCTTAAATCTCTCATTGAAAGATTTATCAAGTCCATTTAGTTTTCTTTGAAAAACATCGTTAGCATCTTTTTGATCTGAATTAGTAGCCGCGCCCTCAGAACCAGGCTCCTGGTTTTCAATAACCATATTTTTTTTCCTTTTTAGCAAGCCTCTAATTTTTGAGAAAAATTAGATAAAAACAAGTTTGTTAGCGCAAAATAGCCTTATCCCAGTGAGCATCGGTAATACCTAATACAACTGGTGATGTAGAATTAGTTTGCATTGCAGCTAAACCAACAGTATCTCCAACTAAATGCGCATCAATATGATTAAGTGAAATGGTATCGTTAGGAGCCCCAGTAATTCCGCCATATACTACTATATCAGACTTATTGGTTATATCAACTACGCCATTCTTTATTGCAGCAAAAATTAATTGAGTTCCAGATTGTGCCGTAAAGCAAATGTGCAAAATTGAAAGATATATTCCATTCTCTAAAAAGTGGAAATAACCATCAGAAGTATTAGCCGTAAGTCCGATAGAATTAGAACTGGTCCATTGATTAATGAAATACCACTGATTTTTATTTGTAAGAATGGTAGAGCCAGAACCACTAATACATGCAAGTTCGCCATATATTGGACCAGACCATTGAAGAGCTGTTCCAGTACCATTATATTGGAGTATAATAGGATAACTCGCAGATTCATTTGGAGCAGAAAGTGTATATCCATCAATCGCGACTACTGTTGGGTTTGACAACGGTCCAGATAGATCGCCTCCACTAAAAATAAGTTCTGATGGTTCGACTGTATTGAAGATTGACATATTAGGCGAATGATACTACGAGGAATGACAAATCTGCCGATCCTCCCGCAGTATATGATCCTGAGGTTGTAGAACAAGCCGCGACAATACCAACTGAAAACTTAATTCTATGGAAGCAAAGTGGATCTAAACTGCCTTGTCCTGATGGAGGGAGCAGCACTTCAAAAATTGGTAATGCACCAGCCGATGGCTGAGCAAGTCCATCAAAGAGTTGCAAATACCTAATAGCACTTGTTCCATTAGTTGCAGCAGCGCCATAGCAGAATACATCACAACCTGCGGTGGTAGTAACCACCTCATAACTCACATTATGATATCTCCCGAAAAAGGGATCCATAAACATACGACTATAAAGCATTTATTTTTTTCTCTTTGGGTAACACTTACAACCTATATGAGGAAGTGGGGGAAAGTTTTCTGCTGTAAATTCTTTGTTGGAATATTTTGAACATTTAGAACATTTATCTTTTAATACCCATATGAATTTACTATCTGGGTAATTCGCTAAAAGTTGCTCTCTATAAATTTCAGAGGCTTCTGTAATTACTATACGGTCAATAATATACTGCAAGGACGCTAAAATTACTCTAATTGGTTTTTCAGGAAATGCACTTAATAAGGCAATAACTTTATTGAGGAGATTTAATGAAGCGCCTTGCAGTAAAAGTGTTCGCTTTTTAATTACGCCCTTATCTATTGGTGTTAGCTCTTTCACAGAATCAATTACATTTTCCCAAATACTAACAAATACTTCTAATATCTCCTTTTGTAAAGATTTAGAGTGAATAATTAAATCATTTACAGAGGAATGTTCAGAGAACACGGAATATATATTTTTACTTATCTTCTTTTGTAGGCTGTTCTTCATTTTGATCTGGGGGAGAATAAATGTCATTATTCAAAAGTGATTCAGTATCAGTAGGAACATTTTTATTAATTTCGTCTTGTATTTCTTTCAATGTATCAGGATGCAAATCTGGCGAAGTTCCTCGCACCAATTCCATCAAATAATTCTTCCAATAGGTAGGTGAAGGAATAAGCTGTTTCAATAAAGGAGACATTGTAATCTGACTTGATAACTGAGCCTGATCGAATATCTGATAGTCGGAAAGACCAGAAGCCTGCAAAATAACTTTTTCATTGCCCGGCATTGCCTCTAAAAACGATTGAACAATACTTACGGCAAACTCCTGTACAATCTGTCCCAAAGCCTCTAAAATCATCTCCTGCGACTGGTGATCTACCATTTTAGAGATACCAGAGGTAGATGATAGGGTAGATGTGTTTTGTTTAGCGGTGATTGCTGCGTTTTGCAATACGGATTGTTTTAACTGATGAACCTTTTGAGTAATTTGATTTTGCAATAATTCAAAAGTTTTACCAGATGGACCAACGAATTCTAACTTGCTGCCAAATCCACCACAGACAATTCCTTTATTCATCATTTCTTGGCGAACAGAATTTACTGACTTATTAGGTCCTGTCCCATTTATATTCAATCCTTTTGTAGGATCTCCATCAGTATAAAAAGGAAATTCATATAATGAACGAGTTTCAGAGAATATCAAAGAAGTTTCTAATTTGAATATTTCGATAATGGGGAGTATAGCAGATTTGCCTATACATAATCCATTTGGTAAGAAAATTGCCTTTACTGGAACATATGGGAAAGAAGTAATCCCGTCTCCTACTAATGTATAATCGTCAGCATCATTAGGTGGGGCTCCATCATAATCATATTTCTTTTCGTAAATACCCCATTGCGAATATAAACTATCGGGGTCTTTGCATCGAACTATAAATCTTACAGTGTATGATTTTGTTTCTTCCAAAAATACATCATCACAATACTCTTGCCTTTGGAAGAAATATTCAAAGTTTCCATTATCATCATATTTCCAATTTATAGCTTCATGCGTAGGGATATCAACCAAATATGGTCTTCCCAATCCAATTTCCTTTTCCTGTTGGTTATCTAATTCAAGATCAGGGTATTGGGCGAAATCACATAGAACGAAATGCCTTCCATCAGCTAGTGTATCAGGAAATACAGTTTGTAGGAATTGATTTAGAGATTTGCCAGTTTTATTATTAGGTCTATCACAATTAGAGAAAAAGTCTTCAAAGATAGGGTCTAATTGAATTCCTGGAGTAGATGGATCGTCAGCGTCAGACGCAGGCAATACAGACAATGTTTTTGAAAATAAAGGATAATTATAATCGTTTAGTATTTCAGCTAAATGATTGTAATATGTAGCAGACTTCAATCTTGCCTCATATACTACATTATCTTCCTGAGGTAATTGAGGAATAAATATTCGGGCATTATCAATGAGTTCATCCCCGCCTTCTCTCAACAGATTTATTTTCTTCAAATAATTATATTGGTATTCAGGATGTTTTACATTTAGGATTTTGTATTTTATTATATTGGGGAATTCTAACATATTATAAATGCCTCATTGTAAGATTATCAAGCCTATTAATACTATCATCTGGCGGCACATAACCCATTTGCTCATCTGGCAAATATAAAGAGCGTATAGCATATACTAATGCGTCCATAAGGTCAGGAGACTTTTCCTTTTTGTTTCCAGTGTATCTCGTCATCTGCGTTTCTAATTTAGTAAATTCTTCCAAATGATATACCATTTTCTGTTCATATAATGATGCGGGGTACTCAGCTCTACTCAATTTAGATGACCGAGCGTTTATTAGAAACACTGGTATATGTTTATATTTATTATGAATATTGTTTTTTACAAGCAATCCACCAGCATTTTTTTCAGCCACTATTCTATTGCAATTATGTATATTGAATAAGTTATTAGCTCTATCTGCCCATTCATTGGGAGTAAAATGACCATATTCACAAGCAATTACATAAGCTTTATTTTCACTATCTAAATGAGCCACCACCATTGCAGTTTCATCGGAGGCATTTCCATCGGTAAGCGCTGGGTCTATCGCTAATACAGTATTCACTATTTCAACTTTTCCATCATCAATCATATCCTGCAATTTGGCTTCTGTAACTGCATGGCAATCATCTATCATTTGCTGCGTCCATAAAGCCCCAGCTATATCCCTTTCTAAATCTCCGTAATATTCCTGCCTACCCCATGCACCCCTATCCTCATACATCTTCCTTAATTTGTCTTTATAATTTTTAGATAGGAAGGGGTTATCCTCTACGTTTCCCGTTTGTAATATGAACCGAGGGTCGCCCATGTCTATTTTCTCCTGCCACTTCCACCATATAGGATGGGACTTCGGTGTAGAGATGATTAGAGATTGTGGGTTCTCTCCTATCGAAACTGCCGTATCAAGTATTTCGAAATACTCCTCAATCTTTGTCGGGTTATTAGAACACCATGATCCTATTTCATCATGAATTATATATTCTAAGTTTTGCCCCCTATTTTCCAATTCAGATGAAAATGTATTTACTCGTGCCCCCATATACGGTCCATCAATGAATTTTAATACGTGATGCTTATCATCGAAGCTTGTCCATTTTTCGGGAAACCATGATGCTAAATATGGAACAAGTGTTTTATATACATCTTCATGTTTAGCCGATGAGAGCCCGGTATTCCTTGCTCCATTTATTATTTTTTTAGCCAACCATGCGGTAGCTGCCCATGACTTCCCGAACCTTCTTCCGCATCGAAATATGCAATATGTCCAAATGCCCTCTGGGATTATTTGTTTATCAAAAAGGAATATGTCTGGATGTCTATATACATAATCCATTTCATTGATTGTCAATGATGATAATATTGCCTTTTTACCATAAATTGGATCATCGTTGCCATTGATAAGTAATGGCAGCAATAAATCCCTAAGTTCCCTTACCTTGGGATCGAGCAACTCTGATCCACTGAATGACATATTAGTTAGTTAGATGTGGGTTTATTATTAGACCCGTTTTTTACTTTGGCAATTATTCTATCAACCAACTCTTTATCGCATAATGTTTCGCCAGCAGCTTCCGCCTCTGACTTGATACTCTGAATGACTGGCGACCTATTGAATACAGCGAAGTCTAGCCATGTCTTTGCTAGGGCTATTCCTAATCTATTATCATCCTTATCAAAGCACTTCATTGCCTTCCGCTCCAATACCGTTAGGAAATCGCTCACCCCTTTTACGATATAATTAGCTCGCTTCTCACTAGCCTTCTCGTATGTTTCCTGCACCCTTTCCTTTAGATCCTGGCGTATCTCTGCCATATAATTCTTAATAGAAGGGCGGGATAACGTTATGCCATTTGCTTCGCACCATGCGCATATTGAATCAAGACTATAATCGTTAGTAGCCTCGATATGACCACATAATGCCAATTTCTGCATGGGTGTTAATACTATACTGGGCATGTTTATTCTATCTCCTTATATTATTTACTATTACATTTCAATCATTTCCTATTATTATTTGTTATTTCCGACAATATCCTCATATTCAACCTCTTCCAACGAGGCACTTAATTCTGGGCATGCCTTCTTAAGTTCGGACAACCATACTATGAATACATTGCCTATCCTATCCACTGGTATCTGCTTCGCCTTAACGAATGCGGTAGCCTTCCACCTGGTAATATGTAGTAGTTCGCCTAACTCACTATATGTGTAGAACGCCTTGTTATTTTTCATTTTTCCTCAACCTCTCGTAAAATGCAATCACTGCCGCTCTATGCATCCTATCTGCCTGCACCTTAAGTTCAACTATGTCTTTCGGCATGGGCACTATTCGGCACCTATTATTCATTTCATCCATATCCATATTGCTCACTAATACAGCGGTAGGTGATATCTCACCGAATACCCGCTCTATATATTGGTATTTCAATCGTTCTCTATCGTCTATTGGTATATTATGCGAGAAATAATATGCGGTAGTAGGTGAGGCATATTGGGCATACAGTATTTGCTGGTGTAATACAGGCAACTGCTTGTATTTATTTATGATTTCACGTCTCTTGGATATGACATCAATCAATCCGTCATGCTCCATCATGTCTATCATACGTCTGCCGTTCCACGAGCATCCGCCCTCTGCCTTTGTTTTCTCAACCAATCCCCAAGACGACGGGGGTGACAGGAGACTATCGGCTAAGCAAAAAGCCCAATATATCTGCGTAGATACATACACTTGCATTGTTATATATGGGTGTTTCATATCAGTGTGTATTCCTAAGTGTATAATTTCCTTGCTTAATATCGGCAATTAGCTCTTTCATACCGGCAATAAAGTCTTGACCGTAGTAGCAACATATTTGTCTATATGTATCCTCACTATTGCACTCGGGGCATGGTGGCACGGGATCATCCATATGTGCGACATCATCCCATGTGTAGTGGCATGTGCGGCACTCGTATGCGTATTCTATCATATATATTTCCTCTCTATATATTAGTGAAGCGTATTTGTAAGGTGTATGAATATATTCGATATTATGCCCATATATCATTGTAAAATGCGACATTGCCGTTATTATTATTTAGCCCCGTGGAATATTATTTGGCGGGCAACACATGTGCCGCCCCCATGTCCTATCTAACACATGCGTCTATTATATTGGAACGATATTGCTTGTTTTATAGGTCATCCGAACGGTAGGTAGGTATTATGGGTCAATATTGCTCGGGAATATTCTATTATAACGAACAGGTATGAACAGGTATGAACGGGTGCCTAACAGGTGCCTAACAGGGGCGGCACGTAGTAATACATATATGATATCATACAGTTAGAAAAATTCGACATGGAGATGCAAAATATATGTAGCGAAATGGGCATGAGTGGATATATTAGTATATACGACGAACGACAGCGCGTATATAAGGAGCGAACAATGAATAACGAACAAAAATGCTTACGGCTTGGGGTGCGTACTTTATGGATATTAAATAATAAATTACATCGGGAGGATGGACCCGCATATGAGAGCCCCGAAAAAGGTATTGTGCGGTGGTATTTAGATGGAAAGGAGATCGAAGTGCCAAATAACGATAACAGTATATTCCTAAGAATGATGAAAATGCGGGCATTTATGTGATTTTAATTATGTGCATATGTATATAAGGAACAATAAGGAGATATGACAATGAAAAAGAAAAATAAACCTATATGTAAAAAAAATGGATGTGAAACAGATGGACTTAGATCTAAATTTTGGTATCTAAATGGCGAATTACATCGAGAAGATGGTCCTGCCGTTGAAGATGATGCTAATGGAGTTAAAATTTGGTTTCTAAATGGCAAGAAACATCGAGTAGATGGTCCAGCTGTAGAATTTGCTGATGGAACTAAATATTGGTATCTAAATGGCGAATTACATCGAGTAGATGGTCCAGCTATTGAAGATGCCGATGGAACTAAACTTTGGTTTCTAAATGGCGAATCACATCGAGTAGATGGTCCCGCCGCTGAATATGCTAATGGAGATAAACATTGGTGTCTAAATGGCAAAAATCACCGTGAAGATGGTCCCGCTATTGAATATGATAATGGAGATAAACGTTGGTATCTAAATGGCAAATCACATCGAGTAGATGGTCCCGCCGCTGAATATGCTGATGGAACTAAATATTGGTATCTAAATGGCGAATTACACCGAGAAGATGGTCCAGCTATTGAAAATGCTAATGGACATAAAACTTGGTATCTAAATAGCAAACGGATCGAAGTGCCAAATAACGATAACAGTATATTCCTAAGAATGATGAAAATGCGGGCATTTTGTGATTTTTAATTATGTGCTTGTGCACATAAGGAACAATAAGGAGATATGACAATGAAAAATAAACCTATATGTAAAACAGATGTACTTGGAACTAAATATTGGTATCTAAATGGCAAATTACATCGAGTAGATGGTCCAGCTGTAGAATATGCTGATGGAACTAAATCTTGGTATCTAAATGGCGAATTACATCGAGTAGATGGTCCAGCTATTGAAGATGCTAATGGAGATAAACGTTGGTGTCTAAATGGCAAATTACACCGTGAAGATGGTCCCGCTATTGAATATGCTAATGGAAATAAATATTGGTATCTAAATGGCAAATCACATCGAGTAGATGGTCCTGCCGTTGAAGATACTGATGGAGATAAATGTTGGTATGTAGATGGCAAAATGCATCGAGTAGATGGTCCTGCCGCTGAATATGCTAATGGAGCTAAACGTTGGTGTCTAAATGGCAAATTACACCGAGAAGATGGTCCAGCTTTTGAAGAGGCTAATGGAGATAAAGCTTGGTATTTAGATGGAATAAAGATCGAAGTACCAAATAACGATAACAGTATATTCCTAAGAATGATGAAAATGCGGGCATTTATGTGATTTTAATAT
>Ga0182030_10022485_pt1 | contig 11729 bp, 11 predicted proteins | sample 812S3MmetaG_FD_121299 | JGI IMG/M metagenome (GOLD analysis project Ga0182030, IMG submission 121299) | Permafrost microbial communities from Stordalen Mire, Sweden - 812S3M metaG (Illumina Assembly) | ecosystem: Environmental > Terrestrial > Soil > Wetlands > Permafrost | place: Sweden... | reverse complement strand
CCACATGAAGGCCGTGCCTTGCGCGAAGCCACCGGCGAGCGCGTGCATATGGATCTCGGTGAGTACCCACTCGGTCGGTTCAAGTGTCACGAGACGAATCGTATTGTCGAGGCTGCGGCCCATCGTCGAAAAACCGAGTGGCTGAGAAAGTCCGCCGGCGACGTAGTCCCCGAAGATGGCGAGCGTGGCCGCGGAGAGATCGAAGCGCCCGGGCACGCGTGACCACAGAGCCGAGACGGGCGAACCGGGGGTCCCGTCGATCTGTTCGAAAGGTCGACCCAGCGCGATGCGGGCGTCGAGGTGATTGAAGATCGAGCGATTGAAACGCTCGGGCATGATGCGCTCCGGACACTCTTCCGGTGGTTTGACCTCGGGCATCGTGACCCACGGAGACTCGGCGGACAGCTCTCCAGTCCCGAAGGCGCCGTTCACGGTCAGTATCTCTCGACCCTCGGCGTACGTCGTCGCACGAGCCTGGGTCACGTGTCCGCCGATAACGGCGAGGTCAGTCTCTACGGTGACGCTGGCGCCAAGGGGAGCGTACGACAGGTACTGGGCGGTCGCCCAGATCGTCGGTCGCGCGCTCGCCTCTTCGAGCGCGACCAGTGCCGAGGCCAGCCCGCATCCGCCGAAGAGGAAATTGCCGGGCGTAATGACCCGCTCGGTGACCTCGAAGGTCCACGTCGTCTCACCGGTTCGTTCCATGCCAAGAAAAGTCCGTGCATCCACGAACGCCGAGGTTAACGCAGCACGGCATGCCGCTTACGCGAATCGAAATCGCGACGGGGAATACGAACGGGCAGACTTGTTCGGTGATCGATCCGCGTTTTGTCTACCTCGCCGCGGCGCTCTCGGTCGTCGGTGCCTACGGTTACATTGGCGACACGTTGCGAGGCAGCACGTCACCGAATCGGGTGACGTGGTCACTCTGGGGTGTCGAAGGTGTGCTCGCCTTCACCGTCGAGATCCAACAGCACGTGGGTCTCGCGTCGTTGATGACGCTGATGCTGGGACTCGTGCCGTGCGCAGTGGTCGTCGCGTCGTTTCGCAATCCCAATGGTGTCTGGAAGCTCGGTGCCTTCGACGCCGTGTGCGGAGCGGTCTCGGTGAGCGGTCTGATCTTCTGGGCGTTCATCAATCAGCCGACCGTCGCGCTGTTTTCATTCGTGCTCGCCGATCAAATGGCGGCCCTCCCCACGATTCGAAAGTCGTGGCTCGCGCCGAGCTCTGAGACGCCGTGGCTCTTTTTCTTGGGATCGGCGAACTGCGCCATCACGTTGCTCACGCTCACGAAGCTGACCACAGCCGGGGCACTCTTTCCCGGCTGTATCTTGGTGGCGGACCTGATTATGGGCCTGCTCATCGTGAGCAATGTCGGGCCGCGAGCGCGCGGCGAACATTACGACGTGACGAATCCGAAAATGGCGTGACTATGTCTACGAATGCACCACTGACTCCTGAGGCGCGAAAGACCCACGGACGAGGGCAGCGCGAATTAGCGCCGCGCGGCGCGATGTCCAAAGTGAGCGAGCGACCGGCCGACTACGACCCGGTCGCTCGTCTGATGTGGCAGGGCGAGACTCGCCGCCCCGACTTACTGGGGCTGCGCTATTCGCGCATGCTCAGCGACCCGTTGTCGTTCTATCGCGGGAACGCGCTCTTGATGGCCGAGGACTTGGCGAGAGGATCGAGCACGTCGCTCGAGGTCCAGATCTGCGGCGACGCACATCTGTCGAACTTCAACTTGTTCTCGTCGCCCGAGCGGCGCCTGGTGTTCGACGTCAACGATTTTGACGAGACCGACAAGGGCCCGTTCGAATGGGACCTCAAGCGTCTCGTCGCCTCGCTGGCGATTGCCTCGTTACATCTCGGTCACACCGATGCTCAGCAAGAGCGCATCGCCTTGGCCGCCGCCCGGGAGTACCGACGGTCGATTCGACGATTCGCCACTGAAGACCGGCTCGCGACGTGGTACGCGACGTTGGACATTGACGCGGTCATGGCCGATCTCGGTGGATTCTTCAACGTGAACGCAATCCATAGGATCGATCACGTCGTCGCCTACGCCAGTGGACGCGACACGCGAAAGGCGTTCGCGAAGTTGATCGTTGACGGCAAGGACGGTCCGCGCATCGTGGCGAAACCTCCTCTACTGGTTCCCCTTTCGCAACTCAAGGAGAGCGGATATCTGACGACCGCCGACCTCGAACATCTGATTGCTGGTTACGCCACGACGTTGAGCAGCGACCGACGAGAGTTGCTCTCCCAGTTCACGACCGTCGACGCCGCGCGAAAAGTCGTGGGCGTCGGTTCGGTCGGCACGGAATGCTACGTACTGCTGCTGTTAGGCAGGGACGAATTCGACCCGTTCTTCTTGCAGGTGAAACAGGCCGGCGCATCGGTGATCGCAACCGCGACCGGCCGCGAGTCCACGTTGCAGGCAGGGGAGCGGGTCGTGCAGGGCCAGCGATTGATGCAGGCGACCCCCGACGTGTTCCTGGGTTGGCACACTGTGAAGAAGGGCCCCTCAGCGCGGCACTACTACGTGCGCCAGCTCTACGACAACAAGGCCGCGATCGCTATTGATCACCTCGACGAGTCATTGCTCGTGACGTACGGGCGAATCTGTGCGTGGACGCTGGCGAGGGCCCACGCTCGAGGCGGCGGCGGCGCAGAGATCGCCGGCTACCTCGGTAAGACTGACGTGGCCGACCAAGCATTCGCCGCCTTCGCCATGGCGTACCGAGACCGAACGTTGATTGATTTCAAAGCACTCCAGGGCGCTGCGAAAGAAGGTCGGATTCCGTTGGCGACGTGACCTCGCTGTCGCCAGACCATTGCCACATCGCAGAAGTTGCGCTGTGAACGAAGAAGCCGTCATCGCAATTTTGATTGACGCAGAGGAACGAGGCACGCCGAATGAAGAGACTTCCCTGCACTGGGCCGACGTGGAACGTCCGTTTCTTCGAGTCAACCTCTTGCGCGAGCGCTCGTCGACGCCATCAAACTGAATAGTGACTCTTGGTAGGATGAAGTCCCCGGGGACGTAGCTCAGTTGGTAGAGCGCGGGCTTTGCAAGCCTGAGGTCGTGGGTTCGATCCCCATCGTCTCCACTTCATGCAACAACCGAGCCGTGTAGTAACTCGGCTGTTCTCTCACATTGGCCCGGGTAGTTCTGTCTCACTATTCGACCCGGCCTCGGTAGTTCTGTCACAGTGGCCTCGGCACGTATGTCTCACTTTGGCTCCGGGACCTCTGTCCCACTCAGATCCCATTCGTCAGGTCGTCGAGACAACTACAGCGTTGTCTGCCCAGCTGATAGTTGGAGAGTGGACCGGGAAAGGGTTTTGCCCTCAGGTGGGGATTATCTCCCAACGGGACTGTTTCCCTCCTGGACGATGTACTGCGCGCGGCGGATGAACAGAATGCCGTGATAGACGACATGACCGTCTTCGAAGGTCAACTGCCCGCGGCGGATGAACCGGGAGAAACCGCCTGGGTTCGGGCTGCCGAGCTTCACCAGGCCGGCGTGGCGCGGGTAAACGGCCAGCTGCTTGCCGGGAAAGTGGAAGGGCCAATCCCGATACACGTACACGTTCTGATCGGTGACCAGCACGATGCGATGGAAGTAGAACGTCAGGATGCTGATCGCCAGATCGATCACGGAACCAACCGACGGTATGTACCGGGCGACGTCCTCGACCACACCGATCAGCAGCGAGGTCAGCAGGTTGTTGAACGCGAAACATACCGCCACGCCCTGCTCGTTGACATGCGCGCGCCGGGCCATCCGCTGAGCCATGCGTTGGTTGTATTTCCGCACAGGCAGACGTGCGTAATCGGGATCGTTGGTAGCGCTCATGAAGGAAACTTAGAGGACAACCGACCGGGTCAAAAGCCCCTTCCATGGGGAATGGCGTATGTCGATGTTGGCACTACTCACGAACTTCCGGCCTTGATGGCACCAGCCAGTGTTTTCTCAATCGCTCCGGCGATGGATACGGGGCCGGGTGCCCCAACTCCATGGCTCGTCACGTACGCCCCGACGGCTTGAAGTGACCCGAGTTCGACTGCCTGCCGGTGGCGGACAGGCAATTTACGCGAGCACCTCGTGGGCCGAGCTGACTCACCCCGCTCATTTGCGAAGAGCCGGTCAATCCAGCGCTTCGCGAAAGTAGTGGCCTTCCTGCAAATCCTCTAACAGCCCATGATGCGTCGGTTGCCAGTCAAGCAACTCTCGCGTAATGGTGTTGGACGCCGTCGCGTCCGCGCCGAAGAAACGGCCCATCCACCCGAAGTGGTCGCTGGACTCATCGACCGGTATTGAGATGACGGACAGGCCGAGTCCGTTGCCGATCGCCTCGGCGATGGCTCTGGTCGCGATACCCGGCTCCGCGACGGCGTGGACGGAGGTTCCGGCCGAGGCGCCCTCGAGTGTCAGGCGTACGAGTCGCGCGGCATCGAGTCGATGCACGGCCGGCCAGCAGTTGGCGCCGTCGCCGATGTAGCTCGAGTTCCCCTTCGCGCGCGCGATCGCGACGAGCGCCGCGATGAAGCCGTGATCACCGTCGCCGTGGACCGTCGGGGCGAATCGTACGCACGACGATCGCACACCGTCCTGGGCCATTGAGAGCGCCAACGCGACGTTCGCCGTTCTCGGATGCATCGCGGGATCCGGCATGTCGTTCTCGTTCGCGATCCGTCCGGGGGCGAGTCCGAGCACGCCGCCCGCGACGACGAACGGTCGGTCGCTGCCCTTCAACACCGATCCGATGGCCTCGATGACGTTGTGGTCGGTCTTTGCCGCCGCTTCCATCTGGGAGAAGTCGTGGTTGTAGCCGAGGTGGACAACGCCGTCACAGAGCGCGACACCGTCGCGAATACTCGCGGGGTCATCGAGTGACCCTCGAAAGACTTCGGCTCCGGCCGCGATGATGGCGGCGGCGGCCGCGTCCGATCGCGCCAGCCCCACGACGTCGTGGCCGGCGCCCAAGAGTTCCGGTACAACTGCCGAACCGATCCAGCCTGAGGCTCCCGTTACGAATACTCGCATTTTGATTCTCCTTTGTTTGGTTGACACTCACGCCCAAGGATGAACTTTAATGTCAGTTACTGTCATCACTATAGCGATGATGTCAGCGACTGTCAACACCGAATAGAGTTACCTCATGGTGCGTTGGGAACCGGACAGTCGCGGGAGGCTCGCCCTGGCGGCAATGGAGCTCTATGGCGAGCGGGGATTCGATCAGACCACGGTCGCCGATATCGCGGAACGAGCCGGTCTCACCGAACGTACCTTCTTTCGCCACTTCTCTGACAAACGCGAGGTCCTCTTTTCCGGGGCGCAGGCGCTCCAGGAGCTCCTGGTCAACACGGTCGTGGATGCACCCGAATCCGCGACTCCCATGGAAGCGGTGTCGCTCGCTCTTCAAGTCGCGGGAGGCCGTTTCAACGCTCACCGCGACTTCTCCGTCCAACGTCAGCGCATCATCGATGGAAGTGCCGAGCTTCAAGAGCGCGAACTGATCAAACTCTCCTCGCTCGCGGCGGCACTGGCCAACGCGCTGCGCCAGCGCGGGGTTGGCGATCCGATCGCCGGACTCACGGGTGAGGTCGCCATCGCACTCTTCAAGATCTCCTTCGAGCGTTGGGTCTCATCAGCGGAGCCGAGTGACTTGGCTCTCGTACTACGCGACTCGCTCGAACAGTTGAGGGTCGTCACCGCGACGACGTGAGTACCTTTCACGTTGGCTTCATGCCGATGGAATTGACCTACTGAACTGCGTTGATCGGTACCGCGGCGTGCTCCTCGCGTCGGGTACCCGGCTCACGGTCGTGGGCCGACTGTTTCAAGTGGAACTGGGTGACGCCGATGGTGAGTGAGACCGCCCCCACGATGTGCAGTTCGACCAGGAGGGGCGGCACGTGCGTGAGATACTGGGTGACGCCGATTGCCGCCTGCACCAGTGAAATGATGACGAGCCGACGCACGCCGAATCGCAGCGCACTCGGCGCCTCCTTCGTCCAGATCGCGAAGAGCAATCCCGTGATAAGGCCAATGAAGAGAACCGCGGCGAGTGAGTGCACCCACGCCGCTGAGGAGAACGCGAACGGCAGTCGTCGCGCCACCAGTTGACCTTGTGAGGCTCCCGCGTGCGGACCTGAACCGGTCGTCATGGTCCCGGTGATCAACAACACGACGAAGGGAATCCAGAGCAGGCGAGCGATCACGAGGAAGTGCCGGTCGCGCACGTCGCGACGCGCGTTTGATCCGTAGACGTATTTGGATCGGTGGTACAGGACCGCGCTGATCACGACCATCGAGAGCGACAACAGCATGTGCAGTGAGACGAGCCACGGGTTGAGCTTGCTGTAGACGACGAAGGCGCCGAGAATCGCGTCGGCGACGACGCCCCCGATCAACATTCCTGAGAGGATTATCAGGTCTCGGCGGCGAACTTCGCGAAGGATCGCCGCCACCAGCGTCGCGATCGTGACGCAAATCAAGGTGACGGTGACGACCCGATTCCCGTATTCAATGAGCGGATGAATGCTCCACGAGCCGGAGATTTGCCCCTTGAAGCACGTCGGCCAGTCCGGGCACCCTAAACCGGAGCCCGTGAGGCGAACGGCGGCACCGCTGAGCACGATGACGATCATCGAAATGAACGACGCCAAGGCGAACCAACGAAATGTTGGGCCGGGCACGACGCGGCGGGAAGTAGCGGTCACCCCATCAGGATAGGTAATTGGGTCTACCGTAGAATCCCTCCATGACGATCACGGCCCCGGCGCGCCATTCATTGAGCGAAGTACTTCGCGGCTACCTCGCGCTCACCAAGCCGCGAATCATCGAACTCTTGCTCGTGACGACGATCCCCACCATGGTGGTCGCCGCGAACGGCATCCCCGGTTTCTGGCTGATGGTGGCGACCCTGTGCGGCGGCACGCTCGCGGCGGGCGGCGCCAACACGTTCAACATGGTGATTGACCGCGACATCGACGCGATCATGGAACGAACGAAACGCCGTCCGTTGGTCACCGGCGTCATGTCGGCGCGCGACGCCACGTTGTTCGCCGTCGCGCTCGAGGTCGTCGCCTTCGTGGTTCTCGCGCTGTGGGTGAATCAACTCTCGGCGTGGCTCGCCATGTCGGCGACGGCCTTCTACGTTTTTGTTTACACGATCTGGTTGAAACGCCGCAGCAAGCAGAACATCGTGATCGGCGGTGCCGCCGGTGCGGTGCCGGTGTTGATCGGTTGGGCCGCGGTCACGAACTCTCTCACGTGGACACCGGTCCTGTTGTTCCTGGTGATCTTCATTTGGACCCCACCGCACTTCTGGGCCCTGGCGGTGCGCTACCGCGACGACTACCAGGCGGCCAACGTGCCGATGATGCCCGTCGTGACCTCGCTTCGTCACACGACGCTGGAGATCCTCATCTATTCCGTCGTGATGTGGGCGCTGACCGTGTTGATCGGACCGACCGCACACCTCGGCGTCGTCTACGCCATCTCGGCTACGGTACTCGGCGGTCTGTTCACGTTCTACGCCGCGCGACTGTACCGACACGCGATGGCCGACAAGGCCGACGTCGGTGAAGCGATGCGACTGTTCCACTTTTCCATCACGTACTTGACGGCACTCTTCGTCTTGATGGCGGTTGACGTCCTTGTCCGTCACCACTAGTTCGGATCGGCGTTGGTCGCGCAAGAAGCGACTGACAATAGTCATCGGGGCGGTGAGTGCCGTCGTCGTCATCGTCGTGGTGTCGATCTTCACGGGGGGCCACGTGACCAACGGCGATGAGCCCACGAACGCGCTCGTGGGCAAATCCGTCGCGACGTTTTCACTCAGCGGACTCACGAGCGGCACGGTGGAAGCGCCCTGGAAGAGCCATCACGCCGCGGTGCTGATCTTCTTCGCGAGCTTCTGTGGGCCGTGCAAGAGCGAAATGCCCAAGGTCGCGAAGTACTTACGTCATCACAACGAGGGCTCGATCCGCGTCATCGGCATCGACGCACTTGACTCGCGGGGCCCGGCGAAGACAATGGTCAAGAAGAGCGGCGTCACGTTTCCCATCGCTTTCGATCCCAACGGAACCGTGACGACCGGAATATTCCAATTCGCGTACGTCCCCGAGACGGTATTCGTGAGCGCCAACGGAATTCTTAAGCAGGTTTACTATGGGGCGATTCCGAAAAACGTGTTGGCAAAAGGAATCGCGGCGCTTCGCGCCTAGTCGAATCGAAAGGTCCGCGCCGCGACGAGCGGTGCGAGAATCGCCCAGATCCCGAGCACGAGCCAGTCGGCGCCGGTCGGCGTGAGACCCTGTCCCAGTACTCGGTGGAGGCCCTCGGCCATGGCGCCGGGCGGCAGGGCAACCGCGACGCGACGAATGAATTCCGGGAGTGACGTCAGCGGTACGACGATGCCCGAGAGCAACAACAACACGAGGTAGAGCCCGTTGCTGGCGGCGAGATTCACCTCCGCGCGCAGGCGTCCGGCGAGGGCGAGGCCAATACCGGCGCAACCGGCCGAACCGAGAATTAAAAGCGCCGTGACTTCGAGTCCACCGCTCACTCCACCGCGAGGGCGCCACGTCAAAGTAAACGCGACGGCCGCGAGAATGATGACCTGCAGGGCCTCGGTCACCAGTACGCCGGCGATCTTGGCGCCGATGAGCCGGCGCGTCCCGATCGGCGTCACGTGGAGTCGTCGTAGGACGCCGTAGCTGCGCTCAAAACCGGTCGCGATCGACAAGGCGACCAACGACGTCGAGAGGACGCAGAGGGCCAATACCCCCGGCGCGATGAAATCGACGCGACTCTTCGTGGGCGTCGATACGACCTTGGTCAGCGAGAAGAACACGAGCAGCAGCACCGGGATGCCGACGGTCAAGAGCAGCGTCTCTCCCCGTCGCAACGTCATGCGAACCTCGGCTCGACTCTGTGCCCACCACGCGTTCACGGCCGCACCTCGTGACGTTCATGTTCGATCAGCTCCATGTAGCGCTCTTCCAGTGACGCCCGAGTGCGCAGTGAGAGCATGGTCACGCCGACGCTCTTCAAGTAATCGTTCAACGCCGCGATTCGCTCGGGCGTCGACGCGGTCTCGCATCGAATTCGATTCGCACCGTCCGCGGTGACGACGCATTCCAATGTGGTCGCGAGGAACGAGACGTCGACTGTTCCGGAGAGTTCGATGATCATTTCGGGCGCGCCCGAGAGTTCGTCGAGCGTGCCGTGGATGACGACGTGACCGCGGTTCATGATCACCACCCGATCCGACGTTCGCTCGGCTTCGGTCAATTCATGTGTGGTCACCAACAACGCGCATCCGCGATCACGTTCCGAGGCGATGAGTTCACGAATCACTTGACGACCTTCGGGATCGACCGCCGTGGTGGGCTCGTCGAGCACGAGGACCCGCGGTCGTCCGAGCAACGCGAGCGCCAACAGGGTTCGCTGCTGTTCACCACCGCTGAGGCGTCGCCAGGCCGTGCGCGCACATCGCTCCAGGTCGAGCAACTTCAGCAGTTCGTCGGTCGCTCGGGGTGCGTCGTAGTACGACGCGGTGAGATCGAGCACCTGACGCGGTGACATTGGGAACCACACGCCGCCGCGCTGTAACAGCGCGCCGGTGCGTACGACGACCTCTCGATGATCGCGAAGGGGATTGAGCCCGTGCAGGCGAACGGTCCCCGACGTCGGCGCGCGAAATCCGAGCAGGGTCTCGACGAGGGTGGTCTTGCCGGCGCCGTTCGGTCCGAGCAGCGTCACGACTTCGCCGTAGGCGACGTGGAGCGTGACGCCGTCGACCGCCGTCAACGCGCCGAAGTTGATCGTCAGATCATTCACCTCGACCGCGTTGCTCACGACCTCTGAACCTAGACGGTTCTTCGAGCCGGCTTTCGTGTGCTGGGTAGGCTTGCCGTCATGATTGACCTCGTCCAACTACGTCGTGAACCAGACATCGTGAAGGCCGCGCTGGCCCGTCGCGGCGTCTCGTCGGTGACAATGGATGAAATCATCGCCCTCGACGTCGAACACCGCGAGTTGCTCCAAGAGGCCGAACGACTCCGCGCCGAGGTGAAATTCCTCTCCCGATTGGTCGGCGAGGCCCGTCGCGACAAGGACATTGCGACGGCGGCCACGCTGACCGAGAAGAGCCGGGCACTGGGCGAAGATGAACGCGCGGCGAGCGAAGCGATGGAGCGAGTCGGCACCCGGCTGCACGCCGAACTCTTGATGATCCCGAATCTCCCGGAACCCGAGGTCCCGGACGGCGTGGACGAAAACGACAACGTCGAGTTACGCCGCTGGTGGCCGGGCATGGATGAGGGTCGGCCGTTCCCCGAATTCGCCGATCACCAAAGGGTCCCTCACTGGGACGCGGCGCTCGAACTCGGGATCCTCGACCTCGAGGCCGGTGCCCGGATCGCCGGATCGATGTTCCCTCTCTTTCGTGGTGCCGGGTCCCGACTGATTCGCTCCTTGAGTGCACTGTCGCTCGATCGCAACGCGGGCGTGTACGAGGAGATTCATCCGCCGACCGTCGCCTTGACGGCGACGATGATGTCGACCGGTCACCTGCCGAAGTCCGCGGACGACATGTACGGCATCGAGCGTGACGGGCTCTGGGCGATACCCACGGCCGAAGTGCCGCTCACCTCCATGCACGCCGGTGAGATTCTCGACGAGGCGAGTCTGCCGATTCGACTGTGCGCGGAGACGGCGTGCTTCCGTCGTGAGGCCGGATCGGCGGGGCGCGATACGCGCGGCGTGCTGCGCGTGCACGAATTCGAAAAAGTCGAACTGTTCGCCTACTGCACGCCCGAGCAGGGTTCGGCCGCGTTCGACGACATCTTGGCGCGCGCCGAGAGTCTTCTGCAAGAACTTGGTCTCACCTATCGACTCCTGAATCTCTGCACGGGCGACCTCGGCACGTCGTCAGCGCGCACGATCGACCTCGAAGTCTTCAGCCCGGGCGTGGATCGCTGGCTCGAGGTCTCGTCGGTCAGTTGGTTCCGCGACTACCAGGCTCGACGGGCGCACGTGCGATACCGAACGGCCGACGGTGCCACCGCACTGGTGCATACGGTGAACGGCTCGGCCCTTGGATGGGCACGGATCTGGGCCGCGCTGATCGAAACGTATCGCCAGAGCGACGGCTCGGTGGTGTTGCCCGAGGTACTGGCTCCCTACATGGGCGAACTGCGAACGATCAGGCCGAAGGCTTCGTAGCTTCGTAGCGGTAGCCAACGCCGCGCACCGTCGTGATGTGTTCGGGGTTCTTCGGATTGTCTTCGATTAAGGTCCGGAGTCGCTTGATGTGCACGTCGAGGGTCTTGGTGTCGCCCACGTAATCACTGCCCCAGATCCGATCGATCAGGACTTCACGGGTTAACACGCGACCGGGGTTCTCGAGCAGGAGTCGCAGCAGCGCGAACTCCTTCTTTCGTAATTTGATCTCTTCGCCGTCGACGTAGCACCGGCGCGCGTCGATGTCCATGCGAATCGGTCCCAAGGTGATTTCGTCGTCTGACGTGACGACGTTCTCGTGGGTCTCTCGGCGGCGCAACACGGCGCGAATTCGAGCGACCAATTCTCGGAGTCGATAAGGCTTCGTCACGTAGTCATCGGCGCCGATTTCGAGCATCAGTACCATGTCGACCTCTTCGCCCTTGGCACTCACGATGATGATCGGCACCTCGCTGCTCGCGCGAAT
>Ga0182030_10022484_pt1 | contig 11729 bp, 13 predicted proteins | sample 812S3MmetaG_FD_121299 | JGI IMG/M metagenome (GOLD analysis project Ga0182030, IMG submission 121299) | Permafrost microbial communities from Stordalen Mire, Sweden - 812S3M metaG (Illumina Assembly) | ecosystem: Environmental > Terrestrial > Soil > Wetlands > Permafrost | place: Sweden... | reverse complement strand
TTCACGGTCGACGCGCGGCAAAACCCCGCCTATTCGAAGCTCGCGGACGCACCGAGCGGCGTGCCGATTTCCGCCATCGTGTTCGGCGGCCGGCGCCGCTCCCTGGCGCCGCTCGTCTATCAAACCCGCAGCTGGCGGCATGGCGTGCTGGTCGGCGCGGGAGTCGCCTCGGAGACGACCGCTGCGGCCACGGGCGCCGTCGGCGTCGTGCGTCGCGACCCCATGGCGATGAAGCCCTTCACCGGTTACAACTTCGGCGACTACTGGGCGCATTGGATCGACATCGGAACGAGGCTCAAATCGCCGCCGGCGATTTTTCACGTCAACTGGTTCCGCCAGGACGCTGCCGGCAATTATCTGTGGCCGGGATTCAGCGACAATCTGCGGGTCCTGCGCTGGATCATCGATCGCTGCAAGGGCACCGCGGATGCGCGCGAGACCGTCATCGGAGACCTTCCCCGCCCGTCGGACCTGGATACCGCGGGGCTCGACGTTTCCGCGTCCGCGCTGGAGGAGCTGCTCGCGGTCTCGCCGCCCGACTGGCAGACGGAATTCGAGGCGGTGGGCGCTTACCTCTCGGAGTTCGGAGACCGCGTTCCGGCCGCGCTTCACGCCGAGCTCGGGGAGGCGATGGCGCGGGTGCGCGCTCACTCCTCGCAGATGTAGCGGATAACCTGCGAGGAGTTGCTGTCCGGGGCCTTGCCTAGACCGATCAAGCCTTCACCGCGAATCTGCATGGAGTCGCGCCGCACGAAGGCCTCCTCGCCGTCCTTGCCGAGCACGAAAGTGCCGTTGGTGCTTTGATCGATCAACATGAATTTGTTTCGATTGAACTCCACCCGGGCGTGCAGCCGGGAGATCAGATTGCCCTTCACGACCAGATCGTTTTCCTCGGCTCGGCCCATGGTGATGTTGGCGCGGCCGTCCTGCACCAGGATCTCCTGCCCCTGATATCGCAGGCGCAGCCGCTGCGTCTTGTTGGCCCGTTCGCGCGACGTGATGGCGATGGCCGGCACCATGCTGGTGATGTCCTCGGTCTGCCACAAGACCTCGTACAGCACCACCTCGCTGCTGCGCCCCTTGAGGGTGGCGATGTCGATCTGCCTCACCGAGGCCCGCCATTCGCTCGACAGCTGGTCGACCATGGTCGCGGTGGTGATGATCTGGCCGGCTTTTGCCTGGCTGGTCATCCGATTCGCGGTATGCACCGCCGACCCGAAAATGTCGCGGTTTTCGAGCACCACCGGTCCGAAATTGCAGCCGATACGGATCGCGACCGTCTGCTCGTCGACCTTGAGGGAGGGATGCAGCACGATCTGTTTCTGCATCTGAGCGGCGGCATTCAGGGCGTCGTCCGCCGTTGGAAAGGTGGCCATGACCTCATCGCCCATGGTCTTGATGACGGTGCCATGGTTCTGTTCGGTCGCCGCCCGCATCACTTCGATGCAAATCCCCACCATATCGCGGGCACGCAAATCTCCAAGCAATTCATACAGCTTGGTGCTGCCGACGACGTCGGCGAATACGATGGCAAGTTCGATTTCCTTTCCCATTGCGCCGGCGAATTATACTTAACCTGGCTCCCTGCGTTCCGACCGTTTTACGCGGCCAGTCCCTGATGTAGCAAGCATAGCGCGGAATACAGGGCCTCCGGCGCCGTTCCGGGCCGGGTGGCGATGTCCGACAGGAACCGACGCCAGGCACGCGCCCCTTCGCGGCCCGCCATGAGGCCATGCAGGTGGCGCGTGATCGAGTGCAGCCGTGCGCCCTCCTCCAGCCGAATTCGCGCGTACGGCACGATGCGCTCGATGATCTCCCGGGGCTCTGGCACCAACCAGGCGGGATCGCAGACGGCGAGCTCGGCCTCGGCCAACAACGCGGGGCGATGATACGCGGCGCGGCCGAGCATGACGCCGTCGAGGCCGGCGGCCAAATGGTCCTTGAGGGACGCTAGATCGGCGATGCCCCCGTTCAACACGATGGGAAGCCCCGGATAGTCGCGCTTCAGGCGGTGCACGTGCCCGTACTTGAGAGGTGGAATTTCGCGGTTCTCCTTCGGGCTCAAGCCGCCGAGCACCGCCACCCGCGCATGCACGATGAGCGCATCCACGCCCGCCCGGACCAGCGTGTCCGCGAAGCCGGCCAGGAATTCATAGTCGTCGCGGGCATCGATGCCGATCCGGCACTTCACGGTCACCGGAACCGCGGCGGGCACGGCATCGCGCATGTGCCTGACGCAATCGGCCACGAGATCGGGCTCAAGCATCAGGCAGGCGCCGAAGGATCCACTCTTCACGCGGTCGCTCGGGCAACCCACGTTGAGATTGATCTCTGCATAGCCCGCCTGTGCCCCGAGGCGAGCGGCGGTGGCGAGTTCGACCGGGTCGCAGCCACCGAGCTGCAGAGCGACCGGGTGCTCCGCTGGGTCGTGCGCGAGGAATCTTTGAGCGTTGCCGCGGACGATCGCCGCAGCGACGATCATTTCCGTGTAGAGCAGCGCATGCGGCGCGTACAGACGGTGCAGGAACCGGCAGTGACGGTCGGTCCAGTCCATCATCGGCGCGACGGAGATTTTGCGCGAGATCATCCGGCTTGCGAGCCCGCCGACAGCTTGTGGGTACCGTCGAGCTTTGCGAGATCGTGATCGAAGGTGCCGAGCGGCAGATGCCCGGCCTTACGCGCTATCTCCAGGACCAGGCAGTCGGAAAACCCCAACGCCGGGCGCTTTTTGAACTGATCGAGGGCATCGCGCGCGACATCGGCATCCTGGATCGTCACGTCCTTGTGATTGAGCAGCATGTCGACGGCTGTTGCGACCTGCTTGGGGTTTCGCCCATAGACGGCATCGAGCACCCACATCGCCTCGGCCAGCACCAGATGCGACACCCAGGCCCCGGCCGCGGTGAACGATTCCGCGGCGCGCACCTGCCTGGGATCGTCCCGCACGAGAAGACGCACCAGGATGTTGGTATCAACTGCGCGCATGCTTTTTGCGCACGTACTTTCGGATGGCATCCTTGACGTCCCCGGGCCGCTCAGCCGGCACGACGTCGCCAAACACTGCCCGATGAATCTCCGGCGAGCTGTATCTGCCCGCCCGACGCACGAACAGCCGACCGTCCTGCTCGTCCCATTCGAGCACGGACCCCGGTCCGACCCCGAGCCTTTGACGGACTTCGGCCGGGACGGAGATCTGACCTTGGGCGGTGAGCTTGGATTTCGCGAGGCTCATGAGAGCCACATTACCACGGTAATGGAAAGCTCGCAATTCGCTTCGATTACAATGCTGCCATGGACGCCCCCCAAGATGCCGAAGCGGTCGAAAACCCGGCCGCCGCCCCACCGACCGATGCGGACGTGCACACCTGCCTGCGCGTGCTGCGTGCGATCGAAGCCGACCGTTCCCACCTGACACATTTGTCGCGCGAGGCGAGGCGCGAGCTTGTCATGCTCGCCGGCCTGGTCGCAAAACCCGAGCGTCAGGATCTGGTGCGGATGGCGAAGGCATTTCGGCGCGCCGACCGGGAAGCCGTGAAGGCGCACGACCTGCGCGCCATCGAGCAGGCCGGGCTTCGCGTCCAACGGCGCGCAGCGGTCTACACCCCCCTGCGGCTCGAGCCACCGCCCGATGAGGGCTCCGCGGACGAGGGGCCTGAGCTCAAACGAAGCCGCGCGTGCTACGTCTGCAAGCGCGCCTTCGTGAGGGTGCACCGCTACTACGACTCGATGTGCGGCGAGTGCGGCGATTTCAATTACGCCAAGCGCGCGCAAACCGCCGATTTGAGCGGACGCATCGCATTGATCACCGGCGCGCGCGTGAAGATCGGATTTCAGGCCTCGCTCAAGCTGCTGCGCGCGGGTGCGCAGTTGATCGTCACAACACGCTTTCCGGTCGACGCGGTGCAACGCTACGCGAGGGAGGCGGACTACCCCGAGTTTCGCGGCCGCCTGCAGATCCACGGCCTTGATCTGCGTCATGCGCCGAGCGTCGAGATCTTCACGCGGTTTCTGCTCGAACGCCTGCCGCATCTCGATTACATCCTGAACAATGCCTGCCAGACCGTGCGCCGGCCCGCCGGATTCTTCCAGCACCTGCTTGCAGGGGAGGCGGAGCCGCTCGCGGCGCTGCCCGGGGAATGGCGGGCCCCCTTGGCTCTTCACGACGAGCTGCGCCGTTCGTTGGCGAGAACGGTGCTGCCCGCTGCGCATGCCCCCCCTCGCCGGCCTGCCGGCGGCGAGCCCGCAGCGCTCACACGCGGAAGGCCTTCTGCACAGCGCCGAGCTTTCCCAACGGCATTATCTCGATGAGGACTTCAGGGATGGCGAGACCCTGTTCCCCACGGACCGCTACGACGAGGATCTTCAACAGGTAGACCTGCGTGCGGTCAACAGCTGGCGGCTGCGGCTGCACGAGGTCGAGACGCCGGAACTCCTGGAAGTGCACCTGGTGAACGCCATCGCGCCGTACATACTCAACGCGCGGCTGAAGCCGCTGATGCTCAGGACCGCGGCCGGCGACAAGCACATCGTCAACGTGAGCGCCATGGAAGGACAGTTCTATCGCACCACCAAGACGGACAAGCACCCTCATACGAACATGGCGAAAGCCGCGCTCAACATGATGACCCGCACCAGTGCGCCGGACTTCGTGAAGCAGGGCATTCACATGAACGCGGTCGACACGGGCTGGGTGACCGACGAGGATCCGGCGGTGCATGCGGCCCGAAAAGCCGAGTGCGGCTTCTCCCCGCCGCTCGACATCATCGACGGTGCGGCGCGCATCGTCGATCCGATCTTTTCCGGACGGCTGACTGGCACGCACCTTTGGGGCCAATTCCTGAAGGATTACCGGCCGGCGCCCTGGTAAGCCGCGCGTCCCTCGAGCACGGGCCCCGCCGCGGCTGTGACGGAGCGCACAGCTTCGGGCAGCGGTACCCCGGCGGCGCCCATCGCTTGGCGACGCCCCCGCGCGCTCCGCGCTACACTGCAAGCTTCACCCTCAGCGATTTCGAGCATGAAAAAAGAGACGATCGCGATTCACGGCGGATTCGACTCGGACCCGGCCACCCACGCGGTGGCGGTCCCGATCTATCAGACCGCCGCCTATTCTTTCGACAGCGCGGAGCATGCCGCCGCGCTCTTCAATCTCGAGGTCGAGGGATTCAGATACACGCGCATCAGCAATCCCACCACCGCGGTGCTCGAGGAGCGGGTGGCGCAGCTCGAGGGCGGTGTCGGGGCGATCAGCGCAGCCTCGGGACAGACGGCGCTCTACTACGCCACCGTCAACGTCACCGAAATGGGACGCAATATCGTTTCAGTGCCGCAGCTCTACGGCACGACCTACACGCTGTTCGGACACATCCTGCCCAAACAGGGCGTGCAGGTCAGGTTCGCAAAATCGGACCGTGCCGCCGACATCGAGGCCAAGATCGATGAGAACACCCGCGCGGTGTTCTGCGAGACGGTGGGCAATCCGGCCGGCAACGTCTGCGACCTCGAGGCACTCGCAACGGTCGCGCATCGTCACGGCGTGCCGCTGATCGTCGACAACACGGTGGCGACGCCCATGCTGGTTCGCCCCGTGGATTACGGCGCCGACGTCATCGTTCATTCGCTCACCAAATTCATGGGCGGCCACGGCACCACGCTCGGCGGCGCCGTGGTCGATTGCGGCACCTTTCCCTGGACGAAGCACGCCGCCTCCTTCCCCATGTTCAGTCAGCCCGACGAGTCCTACCACGGGCTCGTGTACACCGAACACTACGGCGCCGCCGCGTTCATCGGCCGGTGCCGCAGCGTCTATCAGCGCACGCTGGGCGCGGTGTTGTCGCCGATGAATGCGTTCCTGCTGCTGCAGGGAATCGAGACCGTCGCCCTTCGAATCGACCGCCACGTCGAGAACGGCCGCCAGGTGGCCGAATTCCTGCGCGCCGACCCGCGGGTACAGGCCGTGAACTACGCGGGATTCGCGGATAGCCCCTACCACGGGCTGGTCCAAAAATACCTGGGGGGACGAGCCTGTTCGCTGCTGACTTTCGATGTGCGCGGCGGCTTGCCGGCCGGCATTCGCTTCTACGACGCGCTCAAGCTGTTCAAGCGGCTGGTGAATCTGGGCGACGCGAAATCGCTCGCCTGCCACCCGGCTTCGACCACGCATCGGCAGATGACGCCCGCAGAGCAACTGGCCGCGGGCGTCGGTCCGGGAAGCATCCGATTGAGCGTCGGCATCGAGCACATCGACGACATCCTCGCGGATCTCGACCAGGCACTCGCCGCCGCCGCCTAGATGACCATTCCGAAACCCGTTCCCGCCCTGTTCCCGTCGCGCGCGGAGCGCGGCCGCCTGGAGGGCTGGCTCACGCAGCAGCTCCAGGAGGCCCTCACGCGCGTGCAGGCCGGTCCGGTGACGCCCTCCATCGATATCCCGCGCTTTCGCGCCGAGCTCGAGGCCATGGATTTCGAGCAACCGCGTGCGCTCGAGGAGGTGCTCTCCTGGAGCATCGAGCGCATGGAACACGGCATCGTGCAGATGTCGAATCCGCGCTACTTCGGCCTGTTCAACCCGGGCGCGAGTTTCCCCGCGCAGTGCGCGGATCGGATCATCGGCGCTTTCAACCCGCAACTGGCAAGCTCGGCGTCCTCTCCGATGCCGGTGGCGCTCGAGAGCTACCTGATCCGCGCGGTGGCGCGGCGCGCCGCCATGGGCGCGAACGCCACCGGGCATTTCGCCACGGGCGGATCGGAAGCGAACTATACGGCGCTCATCTGCGCGCTGACCGCCGCGCACCCGGGCTTCGCCCAGGATGGCGCACGCGCGCTGCCGGGCGCGCCGCGGTTCTACACGTCGCGCGAATGCCACATCGCCTGGCTGAAAATCGCCCATCAGGCGGGCGTCGGGCGCGCCGCTCTGCGGCTCATCGACACGGATGGCGGCGGCAGGATGGATCCCGCGGCGCTCGCGCGCGCCATCGCCGAAGATCGCGCGGCGGGCGCCGTCCCCGTGATGGTCGTGGCCACCGTGGGCACCACCGGCGGCGGCATGATCGACCCGCTGCACGCCTGCGCCGACATCGCGGCGCGCGAGCGGCTCTGGTATCACGTCGATGCCGCCTGGGGCGGATCGGCGCTCGCCTCCGATCGCCTGCGCGGGCTGTTGTCGGGGATCGAGCGCGCCGACTCGATCATCATCGATGCCCACAAATGGCTGGCGACCACCATGGGATGCGCATTGTTCATCACGACCCGGGGCGAGCTGTTGTCAGAGGCCTTTCACGCCTCCACGAGCTTCATGCCCTCGAGCGTGGCGAGCGTCGATCCGTATCTCAACAGCGTGCAGTGGTCGCGCCGCTTCATGGGCTTGCGGCTGTTTCTCGCGCTCGCGGCTGCGGGATGGTCGGGGCTCGGCGCGCACGTCGAGCGCTCCATTGCGGTGATCGCGCGCGTCCGGGAGAAGCTCGAGGCGCTCGGCTGGACGGTCGCCAACGCTTCCGAGCTCGCGGTGCTCGATGTGCTTCCGCCCGGAGGGCGGGAGGTGCGCGCGCTCGTGCGCCAGGTGGTGTCCTCGGGCCGCGCCTGGGTGGCGCCGACGACCTTCGAGGGCCGCGACGTGGTGCGGATCTGCGCAACCAACGGCGAGACCTCGGATGGGGACGTGGAAGAGCTGGTGGCGGCGCTCAAGTCCGCCGCATGCTGAGCATTTTTCCGACCAATGCCTGGATCGAGCTCACAGATTGGAAATTCTCGGGCGTGATGTCGGACTGTGGAATGGCGATGTCGAACTCGAGCTCGACGGCCAGCATCAGGTTGACCATCTTGAGCGAGCTGATGCCGAGCTCACTGAGCTGCGTGGCCACGGGAAAAGGCGCCGGAAACACCGCGGCAGAGCCGGAAACCTGCTTGACCAGCGCTATCAGCCGGTCGCACACTTCATCGGGCCGCGTGTCCACTCGATCGGTCTCCTCCGGGGAAAGACCGCGGATCATACCGTGTCGCTCAACGAGCGTCGAAGCTTTACATATCGCCGTTATTTCAGCGCACTATGTCACCAACCCGGAATTTTTCGGTCAACCGGCCTGTCGGCTCGGGCGGCGGGCTCTCATAATGCGGGACCTTTAAAGCCTAGACCCACCGGTCAAATCGAGAACCTATGGAAGCCCAACGAATTTCGACCCCCGGCGCCCAGATTTTGAGCACCGGCACCGGCGCATACAGCGCGCGCGCTCGGGTTGCCGCCGAGGCCGCCGCACAGCATGCCGCAGCGGTCGATTCAGCCGCGCGCTTCCCGGCGGAGGCTTTTGCGGAGATCCGCAAACAGCGGCTGCTCGGCATCATGGTGCCCCCCGCGCTCGGCGGCGAAGGCGCAACGGTCGCCGAGGTCGCCGATATCTGCTTCATTCTCGGTCAGGCCTGCGCCTCGACGGCGCTGATTTTCGCAATGCACCAAATCAAGATGGCCTGCATCATCCGCCATGCCAAAGGCAGCGCGGCGTTGGAGCGGATTCTCAAGCAGATCGCGGGCGAGCAGCTGCTGATGGCCTCCTCGACCACCGAGGGTCAGGCGGGAGGCAACGTGCGCTCCAGCGAAGCCGCGATCGGCCACGAGGGCGAGGAGATCACGCTCGAGCGCAAGGCGACCGTCATCTCCTATGCCGTCGAGGCGGATGGGCTGGTCACGACCGCACGACGCGCCGCTGATGCCGCCGCCTCGGATCAGGTGCTGTTGGTGTTGCTCAAGAAGGACTACACCCTGGATCGGGTGCAGTCCTGGGACACGCTCGGCATGCGCGGCACGCACAGCGAGGGGTTCGCGCTCCACGTGAGGGCCTCCGCTCAGCAGGTGATGCCCGAGCCGTACGAGAAGATCCATGCCCAGACCATGGTGCCGCATGCCCATATCCTGTGGGGATCCGTCTGGGCGGGCGTCGCCGCGGCCGCCACCATCAAGGCGCAGGCCTTCATCCGCAACGCGCTGCGCAGCTCGGGCGGTCAGATGCCGCCGGGCGCCGCCCATTTCACCAAGGCGGCGTCGTCGCTGCGCACGCTCAGAAGCGTGTTGAATTCGGCGCTGCGCAGCTATCAGGCGGCCCTGTCCGACGAGAAGTCCGTCACTGCGCTCGAGTTTCAATCGATGATCACGCTCACCAAAGTGCAGGCCTCGGAGCTCGCGGTCGAGACGGTGCTCGCGGCGCTGCGCGCCTGCGGGCTGTCCGGCTTTCGCAACGACAGCGAGTTCAGCATCGGGCGTCATTTGCGGGACATCCTGTCGGCGCCGCTGATGATCAACAATGACCGCATCCTCGCCAATCTCGCGATGACCTCGGTGATGACGGCCCTGCCCACGACTGTCAGTGGCTGAGCCAACGGAGGACCGAAGCCAAGTGAACGCTCCAAATACCGCTTCGGCGGCCGCTACGTCCGACCCGCTTGGCGATCTGGCGCCCGCCTTGTTCAGGCCTATGGGCGTGGACGGCGTATACGCGCGCAGCGCGCTCTACGTCGACGTCACGGAGCGGCTCGAAAGCTACATCACCCGGCTGCGTGAGCCCGAGGCCGAGGTGATGCGTTTCCCGCCGGTCATGAGCCGCAAGCAGCTCGAGAAATCCGGTTACCTCAAGAGCTTCCCCAACCTGCTCGGATGCGTGTGCGCCTTGCACGGCAGCGAGCCCTCGATCCGCGCCGCCGCCGACCGGCATGAGGCGGGCGGCGATTGGACGGAGTCTCTCTCCGCCTCGGACCTCGTGCTCTCGCCCGCCGCGTGCTATCCGGTGTATCCGATCGCCGCGGCGCGCGGCCCGCTGCCTGCCGGCGGCCTGCAATTCGACATCGAAGCCGACGTGTTCCGGCACGAGCCCTCGAAGAGCCTGGACCGCCTGCAGTCGTTCCGCATGCGCGAGTTCGTGCGTATCGGCTCGCCGCAGGAAATCGTCGAGTATCGCGAGCGCTGGCTCGCGCGCGCGCCGCAGATCGCGGCCGATCTGTCGCTGCCGCATGCGATCGACGTGGCCAGCGACCCCTTCTTCGGCCGGGTGGGCCAGATGATGGCGGTCAGTCAACGCCAGCAGGCGCTGAAATTCGAAATGCTGATCCCCTACCATGCGGGCGCGACACCCACCGCGTGCATGAGCTTCAACTACCATCGGGACCACTTCGGTCAGGTCTGGAGCATGCACGATCAGCACGGCGAGCCCGCGCACACGAGCTGCGTCGCATTCGGCATCGATCGGCTGGTGGTCGCCCTGTTCGCGAATCTCGGACTCGATCTCGATCGGTGGCCGGCGGTGACGCGGCGCGCGCTCGCGCTGTAGGCCGGCCGGGCCGCGACAGCCTTGCCGCTCGATCCGCGCGTCAAGCGATTCCTGGATGCCTTGGCGGCGGGGAATCCGCCGAGCGCGCGCACCGTCAGCGTCCCCCAACGCCGCGCGCAGCTCGTCGAGCTCATGAAGCTCGGCGGCGCGGAAGTCTCCGTCGGGCTCGTCGAAGACGGGACGATCCCGGGTCCCGCAGGTCCGATCTCCATCCGCGTGTACAGTCCCGAGCTCAAAGAGCCCTCGACGCAGCTTCCCGCGCCGCTCCTGCCGGGCCTGATTTATTTACATGGCGGCGGCTTGGTCGCGGGGTCGATCGACACGCACGCCCCGATCGGCCGGGCGCTGTGCCACTCGAGCGGATGCCGGGTCGTCGCCCTCGACTACCGGCTGGCGCCGGAGCATCCATTCCCTGCCGGCCTCGATGACACCAGGGCCGCCATCGCCTACGTCCTGTCGCACGCGGCACACTTCGGCATCGATGCCGCCCGGCTCGGGGTGTGCGGCGACTCGGCCGGCGGCACGCTGGTCGCGGCCGCCTGCCACGACCTCGCACGCTCGGGCGGCGCAAAGCCGGCGCTGCAGCTGTTGATCTGCCCGATCCTCGATTACAGCCGCCGCTCGGGTTCGCGCGCCGATTTTGTCTCGGGGTACTTGATCGACCAGGACACGCTCGATCACGACCTGAAGCACTACGCCCCGCGGGGCGCCGATCCCAAGGATCCCCGTATTTCACCGCTCCTCGCCGAAGACCTCTCGAGTGTCCCGCCGACGATCGTGCACACCGCCGAGTTCGACCCGCTGCGCGATGAAGGTCAAGATTATTTCCGGCGACTGAGCCAAACCGGATCGGCGCTGGCCTATACTTGCCACCCGGGTATGATCCATCTCTTTTATGGGCTGGGTGCGGTCATCCCCTACGCCCGCACCGCATTCGAGAAGATGGGTGCGGAGATTCGAGCCGCGCTGAATGACCCGGGAGCAATTGAGTGACCGAACGCGCCGCAGCAGAACGCATGGTGCGCGACTTGCACATGGCCCGACTCGCAGGGGATCTCGCGGGCATGTGCCGCCTATTCGCCGATCATGGCCGATTCGAAATTGCCGGGGCGAGCGCGGACAAACCCATTGCGATTCGCGCCGAGAGCCTGGCCGACTTTCGTCCGTGGCTTGCCATGATGGCCAAGGTGTTCCGGCTGACCGACTATCACCTGATTTCGCTCGTGATCGAAGGAGCTCGGATCTCGGCGCACTGGCGGGTCAATATCTTTTCCAAGGTCACGGGCGTGACCGTGCCCACCGAGCTCGTCGACCTGCTGGAAATTCGGGACGATCGCATCCAGTCGTACAGCGAGTTCTTCGTCCCGCGCTGAGCGCTTCGCACGTCGCTGGGCGGCATCGACTTCCTACAGACCCAGCGAC
>Ga0182030_10022483_pt1 | contig 11729 bp, 14 predicted proteins | sample 812S3MmetaG_FD_121299 | JGI IMG/M metagenome (GOLD analysis project Ga0182030, IMG submission 121299) | Permafrost microbial communities from Stordalen Mire, Sweden - 812S3M metaG (Illumina Assembly) | ecosystem: Environmental > Terrestrial > Soil > Wetlands > Permafrost | place: Sweden... | reverse complement strand
GAATGCCACGTTCACTACGGCTACCATTGGTGGCCAGCCGGTCATGGAAGTATCCTACGCTATCACCGATGGTAGTGGACTTGACGAAGATGGCACTGCGAACGGCCAGATCGTGGATCCCGCTGGTCCCGCTGTTTACACATCATCGCCAAGTACAACATCCGCAACTTTGAGTAATACTGGCATCAATGTCCTTGTAATTACTGCCGCCTCAGCTACCCTGACGGCTGGTGCGGTCCTCGTCTACCGCCGCAGTAAATCTACTAGTAAACACTACAAGCTTCCGCTTATCCGTTAGCTATTCCAGGTCCAAAGCTCAGTAAAGGGTAGGAGACTCGAGTACCATAAGCACTATAACCTCTGTCATCACGACAGAGGTTTTTGTTGCTAAATTCTCCCTAAAGCTCTAAATAGTATGTATATCAGAAACTCGTTTTTATGTTATATATAGAATTCAAAGAAAGAGGATGGCATGAATGAAGTAGTTTTGCGCTCTAGCTAGCTAAAGAGTGCATCTTCTGACGTGCCGTAACCTAACCGATTGCTTCAGCGTAGGTTGTAAGCGTGCCCATGGCGTTTAGTGTGCCTTCACCGAAGTTTCCCACTTGTGTTCTGTTAAGTCCGCTATCGATCGCATCCTGCAGTACGAGGTCCATCAGGACGTCTATAAAAGGATAGTTTTGAAGTAAGGCATCCATCTCTGCATCGAACCGTGATCCTCCAGCTGCATGAAGACGATTGTGAAATGCGACGAACGCGTTAGGGATCTGTGCGGGGTCAACGGTTTCTAGATGGGGCGAGCTATGTGTACTGGCATAGGTACCGAGTGCGGCGCTTGCCATGAACCCTCCGCTTGCAATCTCATGTGCGGTGGCGATGCCGCGCTGAGTACCTAAAGTTCCCTGAAAGGTTGCTTCTCTAAGCGCTTCAACGACCGCAAACTTGCCGGTAACGGCATAAAATTCAACGGGCAGTTCTCCTCGTAAAACACGCTCATGGGAACCAGCTGCTAGCTCGTCGAATATGGTGGTTAGGGCTTCTCCGTCAACGGATTGTAGCTCCTGCTGCAAAGACATAGATATGTATTAATGGCCTAAGCTAGCAAATATGTCAAGTGGTATGTAAGTAAGTGGCTACTATAATATGTCGACGAAGGGATGTTTTTCACATTTATTTACCGGAGTAGGCCCAGTAGCGTAATCTGTAAGATATCTCTTTGACCGACACTACCGGTAGCGTTTAGACTGGAGCTGTAGCCGCTAAAATCAAGTTGTTTGCCTAAAAAATTAAAGCTTGTTTTTTGTGCGCTTCACGGATGAGATGTCTACACTAACCAAAGGAGAATTATGACCAAAGCTAAAGCCCGAGCCGTACACGGACCGACTGACAAATTCCAATCGATTGAGATAGACCGCCGAGAAGTCGGCCCGAAAGACGTACTTATAGACATAAAATTCGCAGGCATTTGCCACAGCGACATTCATACCGCCCGTGGTGAATGGCGTGAAATTGAATATCCATTCGTGCCCGGCCATGAGATTGTCGGTATCGTTACTGAAGTCGGGCCGGAAGTGACCAAGCATAAAGTCGGCGATCGAGTAGGGGTCGGCTGTATGGTGAACTCATGCGGCGAATGTGAATATTGTAAGGAAGGTAATGAACATTATTGTGTCAATAAGATGGTCGGCACCTACGCTGACCACGATCGCTTCGGGAACGGCGAACTCACACAGGGCGGCTACTCTTCCCATATTGTAGTAACGGAAGATTTTGTGCTGCATATTCCTGATGAAATAGAGTTAGACGTGGCCGCGCCGCTCCTTTGCGCCGGTATTACGACCTACTCGCCTCTGCGCCACTGGAATGTCGAGGCTGGCACAAAAGTTGCCGTCGTCGGAATGGGCGGTCTTGGCCACATGGCTGTCAAAATTGCTCACGCCATGGGTGCTGAAGTAACCGTACTTTCTCATTCTGACAAGAAGCGCGAGGACAGTGCCAAGTTCGGAGCTGATCACTACGTCAATACGACCGACCAAAAAGCGTTCGCTACCGTTAAGGGGTCCTTCGATCTAATCGTTAATACTGTCAGCGCAGCAATCGATCTTGATAGCTATCTGTCGTTACTACGTCCGCAGGGGACGATGGTTAACGTGGGTGCGCCGGCAGAACCATTGTCTGTGAATGTCTTTTCGCTGCTGTCCGGACGTAAGTCGTTCTCCGGCTCTAACATTGGCGGTATTCGTGAGACGCAAGAAATGCTCGACTTCTGTGCTGAGCATGATGTCGTGCCTCAAGTCGAGAAAATCAGCGCCGATCAGATTGATGAAGCCTATGACCGGGTCGTAGATTCCGATGTACGCTACCGCTTCGTCATCGACAACGCTACGCTATAGGAGATAGAGAAGCACGATAGGTAGCCGAGGCTAACGGTAACTGAAAGACGAAGGGTGTCAACGTCATTGTTGTTGGTCGCTCGCCAGAAAAGGGTGTCACCTAACTACTAACAATTGTTCGCGTCCGAGGGGTCCCTAACGAGGCTTGCGATTAGCACCTTTATTAAAACCGCGCATCCAAGCTTCTGTGATACCGCCCTTCACACTGCCACTATCTATATGGACGGTCGTACGTTTGAGGCTGAGTCGTTTTGGTTTATAGTGTAGAGCGTGATTGGCGCCATATACTTGCATACCTACAGCACCAATAAGTAAGATTTCGCCACTATAGTAAATCCATAACAGCAGGGTAATAAGCGTGGCTGCCGCACCATACGCGCTGGCGGTAGCGTTCCTCCCGATAACATATCCCAGAACAAACTTACCGATTACAAATAGGCAGGTAATACTCATTGCGGTGGCAGCGGCAATTTTTCTGGGTATGACTATGTCCGGTACGGTACGGTAGAGTAGGTACAGAATAAAACTCAGTATCACAAGTGACAACACATTATTAAATACTTCGAGTAATACGGTGGGAGTGCCGAATTGCTGCTGTAATTTACTACCGAGCCCCGTAACTATGGCTGAAATGACAAGTGAGGCGAGCACGACTACACCACCCAGCACTATCAATAGGGCATTTTTCGTTTTGACATAGATAGTCCGCTTAATGCCACCTTTTGGATCCGGTACTACGCCGAGGATACCGTTAAAAGCATTTTGAAGTTGTGAAGTAAGGCTTGCTGCTCCTAGTATTGCGCCAACGCTCCCTATAACTAAGGCTAAAACGCTGTTTCGCGATTTGTGGGTACTTGCTACAACGTGTTGAATAGTTTTGGCAGTGTCTGACCCAACCACGCTAGATAGTTTTGAAAATAACTCTCCTTGAGCGGCCTGCGCTCCGTACACAAAGCCAATAATACTAATCAGTACAAGCAGCAAGGGGGCAATTGAAAATAGGGCACTGTATGCAAAGGCCGCGCTGAGCTGGCCAACATTATCTTTACTAAATTCTTGCAGCACCTGCTTCGGAAAGCTGTAGAAAGCCATGTTATTTCTTAGATTTATTAAACGCTCTCTTGGCACTGTGCATGAGTGCCTTGCCCGCTAGCGCTGATAGCTCGCCGCCATGCTCGGCTAGCGATGTTATTGAATCGATCTTAGCTTCGATAGTATCGTGAATCTTATTAATCTTCCTGCGTATCAGTAATACGGCAACCACCAGTGCAAGTATCATCAAAAAGGTTAGGCTCATAAAGATGATGCCCATGATGTAAAAGGTCTGCTCTAAGCCGTTCATGTCGTCTCCTACTTTACTTACTTTGTCGAATCATACAGCGTCGTTACGCTAACTAGAATAAGTTTTCTTACAGTACGCAAGCGGCGCGGCAAGCGCGTAAGAGAGGAAAATCGAATACCTGGCTATAAACCGAGTAGCGCAAAGGTTTCTGTGACGGCGTGATGCTGTACAGATGTGTGACGCTTGGCGTTGCAAGCTTCGCGCACGAAGCGGTGTAGGGCATCGACGACTTCAAGCGTATTGAGGTCGTCATCAAGGGCTTTGCGTACGTCCTGGAGTAACTTATTTGCGTAAGCGTCGGAGCCAGCGTAGCGTGCTGTTTCGCGAACTTGGCAGAGTAGTTTTTCGGCATCGCATAGCAGTTCGGATTGCCACTCGCCGCCGATGCGGTGATGGTAGTGCATAAGAGCCAAACGGATGGTACCGGCGTCGTACTTGCCGAGCAGGTCTTTGGCGAAAACCATATTGCCGAGGGATTTGCTCATCTTTTCGCCCGCTAATAATAAGGCAGAAACGTGCAGCCAATTGTGGGCTGGAGCTGTATGGTTGAGCGCCAAACCCTGCGCGATTTCAGATTCGTGATGCGGAAAGATTAGGTCGTTGCCGCCGCCATGTATATCAAATCGGTTACCAAGAATATCCGAGGACATGACACTGCATTCAATGTGCCATCCGGGGCGCCCATTCCCGACAACTGTCTGCCATTGCGCCGGGTCAGCTGGGTCGTGTATGCCTCGCCAAAGCAAGAAATCGAGTGGCTGGCGTTTGCCATTAAGGCCGGGATTACCACCTCTTGCCTTAGATAAGGCCGTTAATAGTTTGTGGTTATAGCCAGAGAATGAACCATAGCCTGTAGCTTTTGAAGTGTCAAAATAGATGTCATTGCCAACCGAGTAACCATAGCCTTGCGTTACTAACTGCTGTACGGCAGCAGCAATTTTATCGATATATTCGCTAGCTTTAGGTTCCCGGAAGAGCGGTCGGAAATTGAGTAGTTCGAGTACGCTATGAAACGATGCGATCTCGGCCTCGGCCAGATCACGATAATCCAGTTTAAGCTCGGCCGCTTTGGCGTAAATTGGTTCGTCAACGTCGGTGATGTTGCGTACCATCTGAACTTCATGTCCTAAGTCTTCGAGTCGGCGCTGCAGCAGGTCGTAGGTCATAAACGTAAAGATGTGACCGAGATGTGCCGAATCATATGGCGTGATGCCGCAAACGTATATTTTTACCGTTTTACCGGGCTGGAGCTGGCGATAGGTCTTTGTCGCCGTGTCGTAAAGTCGCATACGGCTTCAGTATAGTCCTAGTACTACAGCGCTGCTATACTATGTATAGTGAATAATCAGTTTAGCGGGCCAAACTCGCAGTATCGTCTCCCTGGATAGACGTAGGATAACCATCATGACAAAAGCTCAAATACTATTTTACGGTGCAGGGTGGTGCGCTGACTGTAAACGGAGTCAAACCCTGCTTGACCAAAACCGCATTAGTTATGACTATATCGACATCGACACCGTTCAGGGCGCCGCTGATGAGGTGAGCAGGCTCAACGACGGCTTTAAGAGTATTCCGACAATAGTTTTCCCCGACGGCAGCAAATTAGTCGAACCCTCTAATCAAGAACTATCTGAAAAACTCAGATTGATGCATAGGGCATAAGGTTCCAGTTTTACATTTCCGAGAAAATAACTGACCTCAGTCTTGCTGGGTCATGTCTTCTGCAGCTATGTGGTTTAGCTAACAGAATTACATATCGTTTCGGCAGAAAATAACGTTGCTAATTCAAGGAGAGCATCATGACGAAATATGGCCCAAAAGCTCAAGAGAAAGTCGGTAAAGCTATGCATGAGATGCACGAAGGCAAGCTTACGTCCGGTAATTCTGACAAAAAAGTGACGAGTGAGAAGCAGGCGATAGCAATCGGCCTATCTGAAGCTCGCAAAGCGGGCGGTAAAGTTCCGAAGCAAGACTAAGTCGATCTAGTAACAATAGGCAACATAATACGAAAGGAGTATCTATGAATCAGTACACAATGCAAGATCCACGCACGCAATATCCTCAGCCGCCATTTTCGAAACAACCGCAGTCCGCACCTGGTTTAGCCCAAAAGATGGACCCTAGGCCTGACCACGGCGAAACATCTTACGAAGGCCACGAGCGTCTCGCGGGACGCAAGGCCGTCGTCACGGGCGGTGATAGTGGCATTGGTCGAGCGGTGGCAATCGCCTACATGCGGGAAGGGGCCGACGTCGCGGTCAACTATCTTCCTGATGAGCAGCCGGACGTCGATGAGCTGAAAACGGTGTTTGAAAAGGATGGAAAGAAATTGGTAACTATTCCGGGTGATGTGACCAATCAGGCTTTCTGCACTGAGCTGGTAAAAACCGCTCGTGAGCAACTGGGCGGCCTGGACATCATGGTGCTTAATGCCGGCAAACAAGTCTCAGTCGATACGTTTGACGATATATCCTTCGAGCAATTCGACCGCACGTACAAAACGAATATCTACGCGCCATTTTGGATCCTGAAGGCCGCCAGCCCTCACTTGCAACCTGGCGCCTCGGTCATTATTACTTCGTCCATCCAAGGCTACCAGCCATCACCTTCACTCGTCGATTACGCTTCCACGAAAGCGGCCGAAAAGGCCTTCGTGCAAGCCTTGGGCGGTCAATGGATCGAATCAAAAGGCGTGCGGGTGAACGCGGTGGCGCCGGGGCCGATATGGACGCCATTGCAGCCATCAGGCGGCCAGCCGCAAGAGGCAATACCGACATTCGGTGAGCAAGTACCTATTAAACGACCCGGTCAGCCAGCCGAACTTGCGCCTGCGTATGTCTTTTTAGCCAGCCAAGAATCAAGCTATGTCATTGGTGAGACATACGGAGTAACGGGTGGTAACCCGACGGCTTGATCAGTAAGATACTGGCAGCAGCGTTACCTTAGCTACATCAAAATTATTTAATGTGACGTGGAAGGAAAGCAGTGTGAAAGTAATTAAACCAATGACGTCGCAAGGTCCAGCCGATTGGTTCACGGGAATCGTCCATCCCACCATCGTGTTAGCTGGCGAAGCGCCATCTCGGGTGCGCATGGGCTCGGTCCATTTCGCACCGGGCGCACATACGGCTTGGCACTCACATGCGGTTGGACAGTATCTGCACATTGTAGAGGGCACTGCGCTCGTACAAGAGCGGGGAGGCGAGGTGCAAACGCTCAAGCCAGGGGAAACTATCTATACAGCTCCTGGCGTAGAACATTGGCATGGTGCGTCAAAGGATAGTTTTATGGTGCACCTTGCTATCTGGGAGGCTCCTGCGGCAGGCAGCAGTGAAGCAGAGACAACGTGGGGCGAACACGTCACTGATGAAGAATATAACAGACAGTCCTGAATGAAAGCGCGCTAGCTGCCGCTTGCACCTGCCCATTTCTAGTCACAGACTCTACTGAGACATTTGAGGAGGCGTGGGTAGCTCCGGGTCCTGGAACTGTTGGTTCTCAAGCTGCATGGCATTCGGCGCATAGATGGTTACGTTCAGTCGGTACGTACCGGGAATGCATAGCGTCGCGCAGTCCCGTTGCCAGGCGAAGTTGTTCGTATCAATGAGCAGTGTCCCCTTGTGAACGGTGGTCTTAAACGTAGTCAGGTTCGGGTGACCGTAGTAGTTCAGAGCAACCATGTACTTATTTGAGGTAACGAAGTTAATACCATAAGGGGCATCGTCGTCGACATCGAGGTTTGAAAACGGCTGCAGTGCTCGAGTGGTAGTGTGTGTATTTGCAAGGTAGGCGCTGTGTACGGTTGGGTACACGTCAGCCGTGAGCGCAACCCCAACAGCCAGTCCGATGAATACCAATCCTGCCAGTACTCCTGTTATCCAGGTCTTAATCGGCCATTTGCGCCGAAAAATGGCGATTCCAAACAGGATTATGAAGACGGTTATGAGGCCAACTGAGGTAAGAATTATGTTGAGCAGTAAGTTCTCCCGAAAACCGATAGGGAATACATTGCCCTGCGCCCATGAAGTAGTGCGAGTAAGGTAGTATGTCACGCTTGCGATGAGACCGAAAAGTACCGTGAGACCAAACGCCACAAAGACGACGCCCACTATCTTCAAGATGAATTTGAATAGGGTGTTGACCATATTCACTAGTGTGCCATTCGCTCGACGCGCGGCACCTTTGACGTCTGCTTGTCCCACCACATCCTTGAGGCTTTGGACGGTCACTGGCCTGCCCGCCATTTGCAAACGCTCGCTTGAAGTTTTGGCTTCCGGCACGAGGAGCCAAAGGAGTATGTATATAAGAATACCCCACCCCAGGGTTATGCCTACTAGGACTATGAAAAGAATTCTTACGAGTAGCACGTCAATACCGAAGAATCGTGCGAGACCGGCAGCGACGCCCGCGATGATCGCGTTATCAGTGTCTCGATAGAGTCGCTTCGTGTCGGGCACGCTCTCAGGAGCTTCTTCTTCATCGATAAAGTCTGCAGGTTCGCCCAGCTGCGACTTGAGGTATTCGACGTCGCTGAGCAGTACGACTTTATTAGCGTTGATGCCCCGCTCTGTGAGCAGTTCGGACATTCTGACCTCAACCTCGTTTATGACTTCTGTGTCGTTGACCTTTTTAACAATGGCTGCAATGTAGGTTCGTAGCTCATCGTGGGCGTCGACAGATATTTTGTATGCTTGCCGACCAAGATGGATGGTTGTTACCTCGTTCATTTAACGTTTCCTTTCTCAAGCGCTTCTATGGAAGCATTTAGACGTTGGTAGGCCTGTCTCGATTCGACAAGCATTTTCTGCCCCTCATCCGTAAGCCGGTAATATTTTCGGGGTGGCCCCTGCTCACTCTCCTGCCATTCGTACGCTAGGAGTTTATCCTTCGCCAAACGATTGAGCAGAGGGTACAGTGTTCCTTCTACGACTATCAGTTCGGCCTTTCTGAGAGATCGAATGATCTCAGTCGAGTACACCTGGCCGTCCTTTAGAAGCAAAAGCACGCAGTACACCAACATACCTTTTCGCATCTGAGTCTCGGTGGAGGTTAAGATATCGTCACTATTCGTATTCATACACTACTTTGTAATACAAGGTAGCTGTTACTGTCAAGGACTTTATATAATGGAAGTGCGTAGCATTGTCAGTTTCCATCTGTTAGTTCCCTCAGAGTTGAAAATACCCTCAGCGCAGCTTAAGCTTAAGGCAGCATGGCAGCACAACCGACTCAAAAAAACTTCAACACTTCGCTGAATTGGTTGTTTGCGACCCCCCTGCTCACATTCCCTGCCGCCTGGTGGTTTTTCACGGGCTTACAGGAAAACATGGTGGCATATATTCTCCAAGCTGCCGTACCGGCTACGCTTATATATCTCTATGTTATGCAAGCGAGATATTTAAAAGCTTTAGGTGCGGGCAAAAAGGTACGTAACCAACTGCTCATCCTACCGATAGCGCTCATCCTACCCTGTCTAGGAGCTTCCTTCGGAGATCTCAGGGGCGCTTCTTTCTATAGCGTCGCTTCCGATGGCATCGGGTCTGACATAGGAGCTGGGCTCGTCATCGGCGGCATAATCGCGTTACTCTATTTATATGTGTTAGCAATTGGTAATGCGCTATACATCAAAACCGGGGGCAAGAGTAAGGGACTGCGCATTACGGGCAAGATTTTTTACGGGCTAGGATATCTTATTATTGCGGTAATCACCTGGGCTTTGTATGGGATTATATACAGCCTGCATGATCCGAACACCGAGTGATATGTTCCATAAGGCTACCGAAAGTGGGCGCTTACTCTCAAGAGCCTCACGGCCACAAAACGTAGTATATTCTGGCTTGTTAGCTGTAATTACCGCACTCGTTCTCCGAGTATCAATAGTGAAGGCGGTGGCTTGCTATCTGCTCATAGTGCTCCTGTATGCACTCGCGGTAAACTTTAATAACGTATCCGATCTCCGGACCGACGAGCTTAACAAGCGAACTGACAATCCGCTCGTAAGCGGCGCCCTTAGGCGTTCGCAACTGTTACTGTTCTCGAGTCTGTGCCTAGCGTGTATCGTGGCACTCCAGTTTGTTCTGGCGCAGCCGTTTACGGTAGTCGCGACCGTAGGATATCTCGTGCTTTCGTACGCGTACTCGGACACGTTCTTTGACGTGAAGTCGCGCGGTTTACTAGGCACACTGCTGCTTTGTTTTTGCTACGGTTCGTTTCCGGTAATACTCGGCTTGACGCAGAACCCAGTGCTTATGCCCGGTGTGACGGTTGCATTGGTCGCTCTTGTCGCGCTCTCCATGGCACCGCTGCTACTCGCGAAAGACTACAAAGATTTCCGGGGCGATAAGGCGACGAATAAGCGGACACCGCTAGTCCAGTTCGGGCCTAGAAGACTGCGTCTGATCGTCGGTGGCCTATCGCTCGCAGCCGGCACTGCATATGGGGGACTCGCCTTTGAGTACGGAGTGAATGGGGCACTCGTTCTGGCCAGTGTCATTGCATACTTAGTGCTGATACGAAAGATCCATGTCAGTGAGGGCGTGATGCAGAAATCATACCGGGCGATACTCATGCTAGTTTTGCTGATGATGCCAGTATCGGTAATCTGGTGTGCGAGACCCTAGACGCAGCGTCATGGTGAGAATGTATCACGTAAGGGCGACTATCATCTTTCGGTGCCTCATTCACTACGCGGCCGATAGGTACTGTTTCGTATTTCAAACGATGTAAAAGCGTTAGTGTATTATAAGTCGTATGGACCGGAGGGGTAACAGGCGTGGGAAAAAGAATGTAGTCGACGAGGCCATTCGGCTGCATGACAGAAAAGCGAAACATGTCGCCAAAGCCGAAAGGGAAGCGGCCACTGTACTACCTCCTCCATCTTCTCCAAACAACGTGCTAGAACGACTGAATTTTCTAGCGAATTGGCAGGTAGTACTGCTAATCACGCTTGTTGGTTTCGCAGTCTACTGGTCAGGGCTCAATAATGCATTTCAGGGAGATGACAATCTCCAGATAGTAACTGCCGTACCGACCCATTCTATTGCGAATATAAAAATCTTTTTCGAAGGTGGTACCTTTTATCACGGTCATGGTCTCGCACCTATGGATGGGCCGTACTATCGGCCGCTCATGGCAACCGTTTATGCGCTCATTTACACTTTATTCGGACCGCATCCTTTTTACTTTCACCTCGTACAGCTGCTGCTGTGTATAGGGAGTGCGATTTTATTGTTCCTCTTCTTTAGGTACTCGTTTCAGCCTGCGCTGGCTTTATGTTTAGCATTGATATTCCTGGTACACCCCTTGAATTCACAACTCATTTTCGCGATACCGTCAATGGAAGACGCATTAGCATTCTTCTTTGGGATTTTGGGACTTTGGACATTGCTTCGCTTCTCCTCGCAAAGGAGTTTGCTTCTTACGGGGCTCTGCCTACTGCTCTCGCTTCTGTCCAAGGAGACCGGCATACTCTTTGTAACCATGTCAGCTGCTTATCTAGCTGTGTGGGATAGAAAACGACTGTACCCTGCACTCGGAGTACTCGGAGTGGTGGTCGCCATCTGGTTAATGCTCAAAGTCAACGCGGTGGGATTGTTCGGTGTTAATCCCCATAATGCGCCCATCGACAGCTTAAGTCTTACGGGTCGCTTGATGAACACTCCCGAGGTAGGCCTGTTCTTTATATCAAAATTGATCTTCCCTTGGCGTTTGGCATCAATGTATTATTGGGTACATCCTCATTTCTCGGCCAGACATTTCTTATTGCCGCTGCTAATAGACCTGTTTGCGATATATTGCATAATATTCATGGCGGTACAGGTGTATCGGCGGGCAAACAAAGGACAATTTTACACTTACCTATTTTTTAGTCTTTGGATTGCCATCGGATTAGTATCCTACCTTGGCATCGTGCCACTCGATTTCACGGTAAGCGAACCGTGGTTTTACTTTCCCACCACAGGATTACTTGGGATCATAGGCACGACGCTTACCGT
>Ga0182030_10022482_pt1 | contig 11730 bp, 7 predicted proteins | sample 812S3MmetaG_FD_121299 | JGI IMG/M metagenome (GOLD analysis project Ga0182030, IMG submission 121299) | Permafrost microbial communities from Stordalen Mire, Sweden - 812S3M metaG (Illumina Assembly) | ecosystem: Environmental > Terrestrial > Soil > Wetlands > Permafrost | place: Sweden... | reverse complement strand
GTGGTCGACGTCGTCGACTTCGTCGGGGTGGTGGCGGTAGTTAACTGTTGCACCTGTTGGAGATAGGTCTCCAGGGTGTTGATGTCGGACTGGTAGGCGCCCAGATTGCCGGCCTTCAGGTCCTTTTGGGACTGCTGGTAGGCCACCTGGGCTTCGAACAGCAACGCCCGGACCTGCGGGGACAACGTGCCGGTACTGCTATTGCCCGGCTCCGTCGACACCGGTGCCGCGAACACCTGTGCCAGGGCATTGGCCAGTGTCGGCCCGATGCGCGCCGGATCGCTTCCGTAGACCGCTACGACCTGTTGCAACGCCGGGATGGCGTTCCGGGAGGACTCCACGTAGAGCGGCTGGATGTACAGCAGGGAGTTCGCCACCGGGATCATCAAGACGTTGCCCAACAACACCGATGAGCCGTTCTGGTTCAACAGGGACACCTGTCTCGAGACCGCCGCTTGCGCGTCGATCCTGGCAGCCACGATGGCCGGACCGTTCGCCGGATTGTCCCGCGGGGTCACGAACATCTCCAACTTGCCGTACTGGTCGGGGTCGGAGCCGGCCATCATGAAACCGGACAGGGTCTGGATCTGGCTCTGCCCCGATATGGGCACAAAGGCGTCGAGGAGGCTGAACGACTGGTTCTTCTGCCCCGGCACCTTCAGGACCTGGTAGATGGGTGCCATCCGCACCAGCTGCCCGGTGGACACCTCCTCGCCCTGGGCATTGGTGGTCAAGGTGGTCTGGAGGGCCTGAGACGGCGAACCCGAGCCCGGCGAGGGCGACACGGCCCAAGCGTCGGCACCGCTGTAGAACGTGGCGGCGTTGGTCACGTGGTACTTGCCGTACATGGCGGTCTGCACATTGAAGATGTCCTCGGGGTACCGGAGATGGGCCACCAGCTCCGGGCTCATCTTCGACTTCGAGATGAACATCCCCGGGAAGGCCTTCTCGTAGGTCTGGATGATCGGATCATTGGGGTCCATCACGTAGAAGGTCATCTTCCCGGTGTAAGCGTTGATGAGCACCTTCACCGAGTTGCGGACGTAGTTGAAGTTCTGGTTGAGCCCACTGTTGGCAGGGAGCGAACTGGTGTCGGCATTTTGCGCATAGGGATAGTTGTCGGTGGTGGTATAGGCGTCCTGAATCCAATAGATCCCACCGTGGAGCAGGACAGGGTACGGATCGGAGTCGAGGCTGAGGAACGGAGCGGCCTTGGCCACCCGGGCCTGCACGCCCCGGTCGAACATCAGGCGCGACTGACTGGTGATCTGGTTGGAGATGAGCAGGTTGAAATCACTGAACCTGATGGCGAACATCGCCTGATCGAAGAAGTTCGAGAGCTGCACCCCCCCGTCCCCCGTGTAGTGGGTCTGGATAGGAGTCCCGTTGGGCAGCTGGTAGTCGTACTCCTCCGCCTTGGTGTTGGCCACCACATAACCGTTGTTGTTCAGCCCGAAGTACACGGATGGCTGGGTGATGTTCAAGTCGGGGCTGGTGGACACGGGGGGAACGCCACCCACGGCGAACTCGGGTTCACCGCTGTTGGTGGCGACGTTCGCCGGTGAGACGATCATCCCGTAGCCGTGGGTGTACTGGAGGGTGGAGTTCACCCAGGAGTTCGACGGCAGGTCGTTGTCGTTGATCTCGCGGACGCCCACGATGACCGGGGTCTCCCGACCGTTGATGTCGTAGCGGTCCACCGCCAGCCCGTTGAACTGGTACTGGGTCCGGATGTCCTGCAATTTGTCGAACGTCTGCTGGGTCTGGGTCGGGTCCCACAACCGGACATTGGCCAGGGTGTCGCTGTTGGCCGACAACTCCGAGGCGGTCAGATTGGACGACGCCGGATACTCGACGCTGTTGACGTTGTTGACCCCCATGGCCACCCGGGTGGCGTTGATGTTTCGCTGGATGTAGGGCCGCTCCAGGGTGTTCTGAGCCGGATTGACCTTCAGGGCCTGCACCGCGGCCGGGTAGATGGTTCCCGCGGTGAGAGCCACCAGAAACCACAGCCCGACCCCGAGGATGGGCAGGGCCCATCCCTGACGGCGGATGTTGTAGATGAGGAGGACGGCCGCGGCCAACGACACCAGGATGAGCAGTTCGAGGGCCGGCAGCCGGGCGTGGACGTCGGTGTAGTCCGCACCCTGGGAGTAGCCATTCTGCGACAGGTCCAGATTGAAGCGGGCCAGGTAGTAGCCGACCGCCTTGACCAGGGCCAGTAGCCCGAGGATGACCGAAATGTGGGCTTTGACCGCCGGTCGTACCCGCGGGCGGGAGCCCTGCATCCGGATCCCACCGTTCAGGTAGTGGCTGAGCACCGTGACCAGGAGGACCAGGAACAACGCCACCAGGGCCCAGTGCACCAGGAACTGCTCGAAGGGCAGCGTCATCACGAAGTAGGACACGTTGCGGTGGAACTGCGGGTCAACGGCATCGAACGGCGTGCTGTGCCGGAACAGGATCCAGTTGTTCCACTGGCCGATGGCCTGGGAGCCCACGATGAGCGAGAGCACGACGACCACGGCGGCACGGAGCCAACGGGAGTAGGGACCGATGATCTCCTGGTAGCGCTTCACGAACTCGTCCTCGGCATCGAGGGACGGCCCCTTGGGGGCCAGACGTTCCGCCACCATGAGGCTGGCCAGGAGTAGGACGGCAAAGATGACGGCGAAGGTCACCATCAGCCCGGCTTTGATCTCAAAGAGCTTCACCCAGACCGAGTGCAGGTCGACCGACGAGAACCACAGGGCGTCGGTGTAGAAGACGGCGAAGGTCCGTAGCGAGGCGAAAAGGACTACCAGAATGATGACGATGACGATGATCCACCGGCGCCGGCGGTTCGGCGCACGCGGAATCTGGGGGATGTCACTGGGGGGACGCACCGCTGCAGCCTAGACAGCAGAGGGCGTCAGGAGGCATCGACACCCGGAGTGGGCCGGCGGGTGCCGGTGCCCGGTGGGGAACTCCTCCCCCGGCTGTTGTGAGCCGCTGAGGCTGTTGTCCTCACAATCGGGGCACGGGGCATCACCCGAGCCGGCCACGGCCACCCACTCCAGCGGGGCATCGGCCGCGGTGGCGATGGTTCCCGCCGAAAAGGCCGCCACCACATGGTCACCGGCCAGTCGTTCGATCCGCTCGCCTTTCCACTCCCTGAAGGCCGACCCCACGTGCTCAGCCACCACCGCCTCATCGGCATCGGTCAGCTCTCCATCGTCGGCCGTCAACCGGCGGCGGAGGGGTCCGACCACGGACTCGGAGAGATCGTGGGCAATTTGAATCAGGACATCGGCGGCGGGTCCTCTCGTCGACCCGTTTCCGGCCAACGAGCCACCCGCGGCGGCGGCCTGTTCCAGGGCCGGCAGCGCCGCGGTGGCATACCCGTCGACCTGCTCGGTCTCATCGGGGAGGAGGTCGACCGACCACTTCGACCCGTTTGATCGGAGCTGGTCGAGCAGCTCGTTCTGGCTGTCCTGCAGGGTCCGCTTGAGGCGACGCGACAGCGTGGTGACGATAGGGGCTATGAGCTCATCCCGTCGGACTGCCATCGGGTTCCGGTCCTCGGGCGGCCCGTCCTGCTCCTCGTCGGCAGGTTCCTCCACTCCGGAATCCGCTACCGGAGGGGCACCTGCTCCCTGGTCGGTTCCGCCGTCGTGCCCCTCGTCGGGCTCGGGCTCCGGAGCGCCCTCCTCGGACTGGTTGGAGGCCCGGATCTTGGCGAACAGGGCCTCGACCGGCGATTCGTCGGGCGCCCCGGTCGGCTCGGAGTCCGGCTCCGCCCGCTCTTCGGGCTCCGTGGACTCGGAGGAGCCCACGGCTGTTTCCTCCTGTTCCGGCTCACTGGCTCCGGGTGGCTGGGTGGCGGCCTCTGAGGCCGATCCACCCTCGGACGACTTCTCGTCGGCCAGAGCAACCTCCTCCTCGGCCAGCAACAGCGCGGCCAACTCCTCGGGTGTTCCCTGATCGGATCTGGCCGCCGCCTGCCGTCCGGCGGCCTCGGCGGCCAGGCGGGCGTTGTCCTCGGCGGCGAACAACTCATCGGCAATGGTGTCCACGGACCGCCGGACGTCCTGAACGGTCTCCGACAGCCGCTCGCGGCCGGCCCGCAGCTGTTCGATCTGGGCGTGGAGCACCTTGCGGCGCTTCGACAGGTCGGCCAGGACCCTGGCCCGCAGGCCCTGGGCCTCCTCCACCATCTGGCGGCACTCCTCGCGCGCTTGGGACAACAGCTCTTCGGACTCGAGGCGGGCGGCCTCCAGGTCCGCCGCCACCTGCTGGTCGGTCTGCCGACGGAGATCGGCCGCCGCCGCCTCGGCATCCTCGGTCAGCTCGGCCAGCTCGGCCTCGGTTCGGGCCAGGTCCCCTTCGATCTGCTCCTGGGCCTCGGTGAGCTGGCGGTGGGACTCGGCCTCGGCTTTGGCCACTATCTCGGCGGCCGCCTCGTGGGCGCTGCGGAGGACCCGGGCCGTCTCGGTGCCCAGGGCCTCGGTCAGCGAGGCGTCGTCGAGTACCGGGTTGGCCGCCCGGTGCTCGGCGTCGGCCAGCTGTTGGAGCAGCTGATTCTCCTGTTCGGCGAGCCCCCGCAGGCCCACGGCCAGCGACTCCAGATAGGCCCGTACCTCATCGGGATCGAAACCCCGTCGCACCGAGCCGAACGTGTGACGGGCCACATCGTCCGGCGCCAGGTGGGACGAAGAAGTGATGGACTTCAGGCGTTCCTCGGGCATTGCCGAAAGCCTACGACGGTCAGTCCTCCAAACTGGTCATCCTGCGTCCCTTAAGGGGTTGCGGACTTTGGGAACCGAACCTCCGTGGGCGGCCAGGATCTTGAGCACCTGGTCGAGAGTGGAGACGGCGTAGACCTTCAGACCGGGTCGGTCCTCGGACATCGCTGCTTTGTACTCCTGAGGTGGGACGAAGAAGATAGTGGCGCCGGCGTTCTCCACGGCAATGGTCTTCTGGGCCACTCCGCCGACGTCGCCCACGTCGCCCTGGGCGTTGATGGTCCCGGTGGCTGCCACCGTATGACCGCCGGTCAACGAGCCCGAGTCCAGAACGTCGATGACCCCGAGGGTCATGGCCAGGCCGGCCGAAGGGCCACCGATGTTGGTCACATTGATGGAGACCGGAAAGGGATAGGTGAAGTCGACCTCGTCCTGCGCATCGACCCCCAGAGTGACGGTGCTGGTCTGGCCGGCGATGTCGATCACCGTTCGCTTCAGTGTGACCGACACCGGAACCGGCCGTCCGGTACCCCCACGGAGCACGGTGAGGGTGACGGTCTGTCCCGAGTGGTGGCGGTCCAACACCGTGGACAGGGCGGCTGCCGTCGGCGTGGCCGTACCATCGATGGCCGTGATCACGTCCCCCACGTTGACCACCGGATAGGCGGGCGTCCCCGGGAAGGTGGCGAAGATCACCGCCCCGCCGGCAGTGGCTGGCACCTTGTACCCCAGGTGCCTGAGGGCCGCGGCCTTGGCCGCGGCCTCGGCTTGCGACATCTCGAGGTTGCCCTGGGCGTTGAGCTGTGCGGGTGGCGTGCCCCCGGTTACGTCATCGACCTGTTCGAGGCTGGTGTGGCCCTGCAACTTGAACCAGAGATACGAGAGGGCGTTGACCCGCCCGAGTTCGACATCGGTGAGCAGGACGGGGTGAGTGACCGGATGGCCCTTGTCGGCGGGCACGGTGATGAACTGCTGCACCGACTGGGCCGTTCCGGGTTGGAGGAAGTAGTAGTTGAGATTGATCCGCGAAGCCACGGCGATGGCCACCACCAGGACGATGAAGATGACCCAGGGCCATCTGCGCCGCTTCTTCGCCGGGCCCAGGCCGATCGGGCTGGGGATGCCATTGGCTCCTCCCACCAGTCCGCCCTCCGGCCCGGGGGGCGTAGCGCCGCTCCGATCCTCCCGGACTTGCGGTCCGGGAACGGATGCCGCCGGCTCCACATGGTCGTCGTCCACGGTCATAGTGGTTGGGTGATCACTCCTCGAGCTTCGGATCCATTGGCGTCCGGCCACGCCGACGACTCCGGGCAACAGCCTGCCATGGAACCCGGCGATTTAGGCGTCACCGAACGCCGGCGGGCGGTGGCCCTGGCCGGCCATCTGGGCGACCTCGCCGGCGCCCGCGCCGGGGTGGCCGACGACGACCCATCGGTCCGGGTCACCGGCCTGGGCGCCCTCGACCGGCTGGGCGTCCTCACCGGCGGCGATCTTCGCACCGCGCTGGCCGACCCCGTTCCCCAGGTGCGCCGGCGGGCCTGCGAACTGGCCGCCAATTTTCCGGCGGTGGACCTGACTTCCAGCCTGGACGACCCCGACCCCTCGGTGGTGGAGATGGCAGCGTGGTCAGCGGGCGAACGGAGGGACACCTCAACGGTGCCGGCTCTCATCAAACTGGCTTCGAGCGCGTCGGGTCACCGCGACCCGTTGTGCCGGGAGGCCGCTGTAGCCGCTCTGGGCGCCATCGGCGATCACGCCGGGCTGGCCTCGGTGATCGCGGCCCTGGAGGACAAGCCGGCCATCCGGCGACGGGCGGCGGTGGCCCTGGCCGCCTTCGACGATCCCGCCGTCGAGCCAGCGCTCCGTCGTTGCCTGGACGACCGCGACTGGCAGGTCCGCCAGGTGGCCGAGGACCTTCTCGAGGTGGACTGACCGGGTCGGCCTCAGGCTTCGGCCGCGGCGAAGATGGGGCGCAGGCTGTCGAAGGAGTCGAGGCAGAGTCCCGCTCCGATCACCACGCACTCCAGCGGCGTGGCCACCAGGTGGACCGGCACCTCGGTCTCATCGGCCAGGCGGTTGGCCAACCCCCGCAGCATGGCCCCTCCGCCCACCAGATGGATGCCTTCATAGATGATGTCCTGGGCCAACTCGGGAGGTGACTCGGCCAGACAGCCCACCACGGTGTCCACGATGAGCTCGACCTGGTCGCGGACGGCGTACCGCACCTCCTCGGGGGAGAGGACCACCGTCTTGGGCATGCCGGTCCGAATCTCGCGGCCGCGCACTTCGGCCTTGACCTCGTCGGCGTACGGAAGGGCCGAGCCGATGGCCAACTTGAGTTCTTCCCCGGTCCGTTCGCCGATGGCCACACCGTGCTCGTGACGGACGTACTGCTGGATGGCGGCATCCATGTCGAAGCCCCCGCACCGGATGGCCTGGGAGGCCACCACGCCGCCCAGCGAGATCACGGCGGTCTCCGTGGTGCCGCCTCCGACATCGACCACCATGTTGCCCACCGGCTCGTGGATGTCGAGGCCGGCCCCGATGGCTGCAGCCATGGGTTGCTCGATGAGATGGGCGGCCGACGCCCCGGCCCGCCGGGCCGCCTCCTTCACCGCCCGGCGCTCCACCGACGTGATGGCCGAGGGCACGCAGATGAGCACCCGGGGCCGGTTCAACTTGGTGACCCCGGCCCTCCGGAGCAACAGCCGGATCATCCGCTCGGTGATGTCGAAATCGGTGATGGCCCCTTCCCTCAGAGGTCGAACCGCCACGATGTACCCGGGCGTCCTCCCGATCATCTTCCAGGCCTCGTTCCCGACGGCCAGCACCTCATGGGTCCGGGTGTTGAGGGCGATCACCGTCGGCTGGTTCAGGACGATGCCGACACCCTTGGCGTAGACCAGGGTATTGGCCGTCCCCAGATCGATCGCCAGGTCCCGAGCCACGCCGTCATCGTAGGGCCAGGTGGCCCACCCCCGGTTTTCGACGCCCCCCGGGGAACCCGCCAGGCGCTCGGAGACACCGAGCCGACGCCCCAAGGGACGCTTCGGTCACTAACCTGACGGGGGTGCACGAAGACGACCTGGGGGCATCAGGCCGTGATCCTCACGACGGCGGCGGGGATGAGCCCGAGGGCGGAGGGCTACGGGGATGGATCTCTCCCGACGACCGGCTGTGGCGTCACCCCTCGGAGTCCGGAGGGTCGGCCCCCCTGGCCTCGGGGCCCCTGCCGGCCTCGGATCGGACCACGGGTGGCATGCGCACCGGCCCATGGATCATCGGGGGGACCGCGGCGTGCCTGGTCGCCGTGCTGGTGGTGGCCGGCCTGGTCATGGTCAACGCCGGCACCGGGTCGGGCTCCTCGGCCACTTCGGGACAAGAGACACTGGTCGGAGAACCGACCACCGAGCCGGGGCTGGACTCCACCGTCTCGGGGAACATCGGCGCCATGGTGGACTCCATCCGTCCCTCGACGGTGGCCCTGAACATCCGGGGGGCGCACGGCGCCTCGTCCACCACCGGTCTGGTGGCCGAGGCCGGAGGCATCATCGTGACCGCGGCTCGGGCTCTGGCCGGGGCCAAGTCGATCACCGCCATCGAGCCCGACGGGACCCGCCAGGTGGCCCAGTTGGTCGGGGTCGATCAGACCTCCGGTCTGGCTGTGGTCCGGATCGACGACGACCTACCGGCCGCCACCTTCGACGACAGCGATCCCTCCGTCGGGGCCATCGCCGTGGCCGCCGCCCTGGTGCCCGGCACGACCCGTCACCCCGCGCCCTCGTCGCTGGCCTACGCAGGCAAGGTGGTCTCCGTCGGTCAAGCGCTGGACGCCGATCCCGCCACCACGACCTTCTCCGCCACCGCGGTACGGGCGCCGCTCGACCACGGCGACCTCGGCTGCGCGCTCCTCGATGACAGCGGGCATGTGGCCGGACTGCTGGAGACGGTCCAAGGTGACGGCACCTCGACCACCGCGGACTTCCTACCCGCCGAACTGGTGTTGGGGGTGACCCTCCAGCTGGTGGCGTCGGGGACCGTCGACCACGGCCGGATGGGCATCGAGGTCTCCGATGCCGAGAACGCCGCCCCGCCCTCGGACGGCGACGTGGTGACATCCACCTCGGCCGTCGACGGTGCCCGGGTGGACCTGGTCGACGCCAATGGGCCGGCGGCATCCGCCGGTCTGGTGGCCGGCGATGTGATCACCGCCATCGACGGCTATCGGGTTCTGTCCACGGCCGAGCTCCGGACCAGGCTGTACGCCGATCCGCCAGGCATGGACCTGACGGTGACCTACGAACGCGGCGGGAGCACCTACACCACCTCGATGGTCCTGGCCCAGCCCGAGGGCGATGCTCCGGCCGGGGGTTCCTAGCCGTAGCATGGGCTCATGGCACCGCCCGAACCCGGGGACGCGGGAAACCCGTTCCAGTCACTGCTCGGCGACCTGATGAACATGCTGGGAACCAGCGCTCCGAACCAGTGGGAGATGACCCGTTCCTTCGCTCTCAGTGTGGCCACCGGCGGAGAAGCCGAGCCCAATGTGGACCCGGTGCAGCGCATCCGCCTCGAGCAGCTGGCCAGGGTGGCCGAGCTCAATGTGATCGAGGCCACCGGCATGCCCGTATCACCGGACGGCCGCCGGCTGACCTGCGTGCCGGTGGGCCGCGGGGACTGGACCCTTCGGGCCCTCGAGTCCTGGCGCCCCATCCTCTCGGCCATGGCGCCGACTCCGGGGAGTGCGCCGGCACCACCGGTCGATCCGTCAGACCCGTTGGACGACGACGATCCCATGGGAGGCTTCGGGAACCTGCTCGGTCAGTGGGCCACCGCCATCGGCCCCATGTTCTTCGGACTGCAGGTGGGATCGGTGGTGGGCCACCTCTCCCAGCGGGCTCTGGGCCAGTACCCCCTGGCCATCCCGTGGGCCCCGTCGGACGAGCTGGTCCTCATCACCACCAACATCGCCGCGTTCGCCGAGGACTGGAGCCTGCCCGAGGAGGAGGCCATGGTGTGGGTCTGTGCCCGCGAGCTGGCATCCAATTCGGTTCTCACCCGTCCCGTGGTCCGCGGTCATCTGGAGCGGCTGCTCACGGAGTTGGCCGAGTCCACCGCGGCAGCCCAGCAGAACCTGGCCGGACGGATCGGAGAGATCGGTGGAGCCGAGGGCCTCGGTGGTGCCGCCGGCATGGATCTCGAGTCACTGCAGGGGATGCTCGGCGATCCCGATGCCCTCCTCGGGGAACTGCTCACCCCCGAATCCCGCCGGTCCTCTGATCAACTCACCGCTCTGGCCGTGGTCATCGACGCCTACGCCGACCACATCGCCGACCGGGTGGGCCAGAAGCTGGTCGGGTCGCACGCCCAACTCACCGAGGCCTGGTACCGGCGCCGGATCGAACGGGGGAAAGGGGAAGAGGCCGCCGGGGCCCTGTTCGGCCTGGACCTCGATCAGGTGCAGGTCGATCGGGGTCGGTCGTTCGTCACCGGCGTGGTGGAGCGGGCCGGTGAGGACGGTCTGGCCCGGTTATGGTCGTCGGAGCGCAACCTTCCCACCCCGTCGGAGGTCGACGCCCCGGGCCTGTGGTTGGAGCGGATCAGCCTGCCCGAACTCGAGGACCCGACAGAGGACTGACCAGCAATGGCGGCCCCGGTTGACAGGGGCCGGGGCGAAACGTCAGCTTCCGGTGACCGGTGTCTCTACGACCTCGGCGATGGCCTCGGCCGGTTCGGCCGCCACGACCTCTTCCTCGGGGACTCCGAGGTCCCACTCGAGCTCGATGTTCTCGCGCTCGGCGTCGCGGATCACCCGCTCGCGGTTGCGACGGTACTGGGGGTCGTGGGGAGGCAACAGGACCAGGCGGGCCATGGTCCGCCGACGGAACTCCTCGATGAGGGCAGGGTCCCCGTAGTCCGATCGGACCTCCCAGTGGGGAGCCACCGGTCCGAGGTACACCACCCGGACGTGACCCACCGGGGGCAGCGGCTCTCCACTCTCCTCCGGCAGAATCGGATCGTCGGTGACCGGGGTCATGGCAGTGGTTCCTCCTGGGGTCGCAGCGCGGGCCATCCTACCCGCCACCCGGTCGGGCCCCGAGCGTCACCTCCACATGCAACGGGACCGCACCCCGGTAGATGCCGATCGAGACGCGGTCGCCGGGTTTGAGGGGGTGAATGGCGGTGGTCAGGTCGTCGGGGCTCTGGATGTCGGTGCGGTTGAACGACACGATGACGTCGTTCACCTGCAGAGCCGCCCGCTGGGCCGGGCTGCCCGACTCCACCGAGATGATCAGGGCGCCGGCCGAGGGCGTGAGGTGGTCCTGACGCTGCAGGGCCGGCGTCACCGGCCCCACGGTCACCCCGATGTACGCCGAGTTGTCCACCGGATTGAGGGTGGGGCCGGTGGGGCCGGCCCCCGACGTTCCCCCCGCCCGCAAACTGGCCAGCAGAGGCTTGACCGAGTCGACGGCGATGGCGAATCCGATGTTCTGGGTCGGGGCGTTGCCGGTGGTGTTGGAAGCAACGGCAGTGTTCATGCCCACCACCTGGCCCTGGGCGTTCACCAGCGGTCCTCCGGAGTTGCCCGGGTTGATGGGGGCATCGGTCTGGATGAGGCCGGTCAGGTTCTCGGTCTGGCCCTCGTCGTTCTCGGCGGTCAACGACCGGTTCAACGCCGAGATGATGCCCTCGGTGACCGAGGGACCTCCGGCCAGGGCCAGGGCGTTGCCGATGGCCAGCACCGAGTCGCCCACCCGGGTGTGGGCCGAGTTGGCAAACTGGACGGTAGGGAGATTGGAGGCGTGGTCGATCTGGACCAGGGCCAGATCGACGGCAGGATCGGCGCCGATCACGTGGGCCGGTAGCGTCACCGTCTGGCCGAACAGGGTGACAGTGACCGAGGTGGAGCCGGCGATGACGTGATTGTTGGTCAGGACCTCGCCGGTGGGGGTGAGGATCATCCCGCTCCCGGCCGACTCCACGAAGTCCCCACCGGACGAGCCCG